>ENA-ORSX01000091-ORSX01000091.1-human-gut-metagenome-genome-assembly--contig:-NODE-91-length-119683-cov-23.398895_pt1 | contig 119683 bp, 126 predicted proteins | sample MGYA00241904_ERZ509172 | MGnify/ENA primary metagenome ERZ509172 (study PRJEB26280, sample SAMEA2338795) | human gut metagenome | biome: human gut; feature: human-associated habitat; material... | reverse complement strand
TTATAACCGAGGCGGTTGGTTTGAAGCTCTGTGGATAAAACTGCGGAAACTCAAGCTGCGTCCCTCTTGCTTTTTAGATACAGATTTGCTAGAGTAAACTTAAGTCTGAAAAGACCTTTTATCAAATCATTTCGAAAGGAGATTCCCATGAACGAAACAATGGATACTGTTACACTGCTTCTTGATAATGACGAATCTGTAGAATGTGCGATTCTTTGCATCCTCCCTGTACAGGGAAAAGATTATATTGCGCTTCTTCCTCTGGATGATGAAGGCGATACCGAAGAAGAGAGCCGTGTATTTCTCTACCGCTACATCGAACATGAAGACGGAGAGCCGGAACTTGAAAATATCGATGATGATGAAGAATTCGAAATTGTAGCAGATGCTTATGACGAATGGCTGGATACACAAGAATACGAAGAGCTGGATCTGGATGCACTCGGCTTAGATTCTCTCGAGTAATCTTTACAGATCAGATTTTCTATTCAAATAATTCGTCCACAAAACGGGAAGGCGATGTGTCCTTTCCGTTTTTATATTTTACATACGAAATCTGCAGAATATCCTTTGCTCTCGTCATTGCCACATAAAAAAGACGGCGTTCCTCTTCTTCCGATGCCTCCTTTAAGGCTTTCTTATAGGGAATCTGCCCCTCATTTACCTGAATCAAAAAAACGACTTCAAACTCCAATCCCTTTGCAGCATGCATCGTCATCAGCCGGATTCCATCTCCATTCATTTCTTTGTTTCTCTCACGCATTTTCAGAACTGTGCTGTATACTTCCATCTGATTCTGCCAAGCCTCCCAGGTCGGATAGGGCTTTGCCGATTCCTCGATTTCAGAAAGTATCTCAAATAAATCACTGCTCTGTACTCGTTTTGTCTGCGCATATTCTCTCAGAAAATCGTCATACCCCATACGTTTACGCAAATATTGAATTGCCGCATAAGGCGCCATCTTTTTCAACATCTTCAAATCCCATTCAAACTGATCGATCCGATCCTGCATCCATTCTTTCTCTGCATACACTTTACGCAATTCCTCAAAAGTAATCTCTCCATTTCACGAAACGGCATCTCTTCCGATGTAACGCAAAGGCCGATTCATGACCCGAACAAAATCCGGTCTTGTAAGGCTGCCTTGCGCCAGTCTCAAATAGGCAGAAATATCTTTCGCAATAAAATGTTCATAAAGATTGGGCATGTGTTCCTTCATCTGAAATGCCAGTTTTTTCTCTGCAAGCTGCCCGACCAAAGCCCTTGCATCTGTATGAACCCGATACAAAACCGCGATCTGTTCTGCTTTTACGCCGACTTTCAGATATGTTTCAATTTGTGAGATTACATATTCAGCCTCTTCGGAAGAATCCTTCACCTCCTGCACATGAAGACTATGACCGGCTGCTTTCTGTGCACGAATCTCTTTTTCAAAACGTACCTGATTGTGTCCGATCACCTTCAACGCATTTTTCACAATATTCGATGTAGAACGATAATTCATATCCAAAACAATCTGTCTGGCATCCGGATAATCTCTCAAGAACTGAAACATCAATTTTGCGTCTGCCCCGCGAAATCCATAAATAGACTGATCGTCATCTCCCACTGCAAACAAATTCCGTTCCGGTTCAGCAAGCATTCTGATAACATCATACTGCACCAGATTGATATCCTGAAACTCATCAATCAAAATATATTTGAATTTTTGCTGCCATAGCTTTAATACATCCGGACGTTTCGAAAACAACTCATAACAGAGCACCAGCATGTCATCAAAATCGATTTTCCGCAGTTGTTTCCGAATTTTCTCATATTCCAGATAAATATTTTGAAAGACCTCAGGCGCACACTTTCTGCTCTGATACTCTTGAATTGCAATCCGATGATTCTTCACTTTTCCGATTTCATTTGAAATCTCCTGCAAAAAATCTTCCTCATCAAAAATTTCCAGTTCTTCCTGCTGATTGATAATCTGCCTTAATAGACGGTTCTTGTCTTCTTCAGAAAGAATATTTTCCGCCCCCAGCTTATACGCCCATTTCAAAATCCCATAATAAATCCCATGGAACGTCCCCATCGTAACCGGCAGATTTCTCCCTTCCATCAGAGTTTTCAGCCGAATTTTCATTTCTGTTGCCGCATATTTGGTAAAAGTAATGACCAGAATTTCTTCTGGCCTTACCTTTCCTTCTTCTATGAGATATTTGATTCGATTGACAATTGTCAGCGTCTTTCCAGACCCCGGTCCTGCCAGGACAAGACAAGGTCCTTGCAGATGTGTAACTGCCTGCTTTTGAGCTTGACTAAAACTCATGTTCACTTCTCTCTTCACTTAATTTTGCAATTGCCTTCTGGATACGCTGCAAAGACTCCTGCTTTCCAAGCACTTCCATAATCTCTGTAGCCCCGCCCGGTGTATTCTGCTTTCCAGATACTGCGGTACGAATCGGCCACATAACATAACCGATCTTGTATCCCTTCTCTCCTGCAAATGCTTTCAGACTCTCAAACAAAGCATCATTGCTGTAGTCTTCCTGAGCCTCCAGAACCGGAACCAGTTCCTGTAATGTCTGCAGAGAATTTTCAGCATTTGTTTTCATTTTTTTATGTGTATATAATCCATTTTCATACTCCGGTACTTCCTGGAAGAAATCAATCTGCTCTTTAATGTCCGGTAAAACCTCAATTCTTGTCTTAACCAGCGCAGCAATCTTTTTAAGATCAAATTCTTTTGTTACCACTTCGCGGATATAAGGCTCTGCCAGTTCATAAAAACGGTCGAAATCCATAGCTTTCAAATATTCGCCATTCATCCATTTTAATTTTACAATATCGAATACCGCCGGAGACTTACTCATATGCCGATAATCAAATGCTTCTACCAGTTCCTCCAGGCTGAAAATCTCGCGGTTGTCTGTCGGACACCATCCAAGCAGCGCAACATAATTTACAATCGCCTCGGAAACAAAGCCCTGCTCCAGCAGATCTTCAAAAGAAGAATGACCGCTTCGTTTACTCAACTTCTTATGTTCTTCATCGGTAATCAACGGACAATGTACATATACCGGCACTTCCCAGCCAAATGCCTCGTAAAGGCGATTGTACTTCGGAGCAGAAGAAAGATATTCGTTTCCGCGCACTACATGACTAATTTCCATCAAATGATCATCTACTACATTTGCAAAATTATAGGTTGGATATCCATCTGATTTGATCAAAATCATATCATCCAGTTCTGCATTCGGAACAGTAATATCCCCGTAGATTTCATCATGGAAAGTCGTAGTCCCTTCATTCGGTACATTGAGACGGATAACCCATGGTTTTCCTGCCGCCAGATTCGCTTCTACTTCCTCTTTAGAAAGACCGAGGCAATGTTTATCATAAACTACGATTTCTGTACCGCTCTCAGATACAGAAGTCTTGAGAGAATCCAGACGCTCCTTGTCACAGAAACAATAATATGCATCTCCCTGTTCTACCAATTGCTTTGCATATTTCAAATAAAGCCCGGATGCAGTTCTCTCACTCTGGATATATGGGCCATATCCCTTATCTTTATCCGGTCCCTCATCATGAATCAGACCTGTTTTCTCCATTGTTCTGTAAATAATTCCCAATGCTTCTTCCACAAATCGTTCCTGATCTGTGTCTTCAATACGCAGCAGGAAGTCTCCTCCTTCATGCTTCGCAATCAAATATGCATAAAGCGCCGTACGCAAATTTCCCACATGCATTCTTCCGGTCGGACTTGGCGCAAATCTTGTTCTTACTTTATTCATCACTATCTTCTCCTTATAATCAATACATTTTGCACAACTTCTTTCATTATAGAACAAGTCAGCCAAATGTTCAAGAACTAAGAATTACAGAATCCTCACATCATATCCTGCGAAGGCATTTTCATACCACTCCAGATATGCTGCCGGAACACGCACTTCCAGTCCATTTCCTCCCTGTTCTCCAAAAATCGCCGCGCCAATCTGTAAAGGCTCGCAGCCCCACAAATCCAGATAAGTAATGTTTGTATTTGCAAAGGCTCCGTCTGCAATTTCTGTTACTCCCGACGGAACGATATATCCATCTGTTCTTCCTCCGGGAAATGCAAGAATCTTAGTTCCACTGCCATCAAGAAGAACTCCATCTACACTAATGCACCCGGAATTTCCAGTTTCCGCTTCTATCCATTCCAAACAAACGAACCCGGAGAAAGCTCCCTCTTCAATTACAGTAAGATTCGAAGGAAGAAATACTTCTCTAATTCCTGATCCAATGTCCGTCAAGGCACCGTTTCGTATCCCAATACAGCCTTCTGACGGCAATTCCAGATATCCCTCGGAAACAGCAACTGTTGTCTCATCAGTTCCACAGATCATCCCTTCGTCATCAATCACAAACCCATTCAGAATGAGCGTTTCCCCTGCTCCCTCCACAAGATTTTCTTCTCCGGCAAGACTGTCTTCATCTGATATTTCTTCTCCTGCAAGGCTGTTTTCACCTGACATTTCTTCTGTTATCACTTCACTTGTCACATCTTCACTGATAAATTCTTCAACGATCGGAGGCGCCACCACCGGCTCCTCTGTTTCCGGAATCATAACATTTGGTACTGATTCGGGAAGTACTGCTATTTCTTCCACAGCTGTACGTTCCGTTGAAATCGTTTCTGCCTTGCTCTCCTTATATTCTACCTTGCTTTCTTTATGCTCTGCCTTCTCTGCCAATTGCTCTTTCGGCTCCATCGTCACTCCCTGCGCCAAAAGAAGAGCTCCTATCAGAACAGCTGCAATACATCTTTTCCCAACCTTCCGAATTTCTTTCTTATCTCCTTCAAATATTTCTCCGCCTAAAGGGAGCAGCAAAACCGAACCACCTGTTATCTCTGCAATCTTCTCCATTTTCCACCTGTCCTTATCCTTCACCACTATTTTATCAATCTTATTTTACACCAAAGATCAAATCACCAAAATTGTACATAGGAAAAAGGAACGCTGCAATCCCTTGCAACATTCCTTTGCATTTTCTTTTATTTTGTTTCAATATCAGACATTAATTTCCGCTTTTACACCAAGTATTTCCTGATTTTCATCCAAGAGCGGACGAATTACTGTTTTCAAGTATGCTTCCACCTGTTCTCTCGCACGTCCCACATATCTGGACGGTTCCATTGTCTTCTGCAGATCTTCCAGACTCATATTAAATGCTTCATCTGCCGCGATCAGCTCTAAAAGATTATTATCCAAGCCCTTTTCTTTGACATTTCTTCCCGCTTCCATAGACAACTCGCGAATCCGTTCATGCAGCTCCTGACGGTCTCCGCCGGCTTTCACTGCATCCATCATAATATTTTCCGTTGCCATAAACGGAAGTTCTGAACGAAGGCGTTTCTCAATTACCTTTGGATATACAACCAAACCATCTACTACATTCAGACAAAGATCCAGAATTCCGTCAATCGCAAGAAATCCCTCCGGCACGCTCAGACGCTTATTTGCTGAGTCATCCAAAGTTCTTTCAAACCACTGTGTTGCAGAAGTAATAGCCGGATTCAATGCATCCAGCATCACATATCTGGACAAAGAGGCAATACGCTCACTTCGCATTGGATTTCTCTTATATGCCATTGCAGAAGATCCGATCTGCGTTTTTTCAAACGGCTCTTCTACTTCTTTTAAATGCTGCAGCAGACGAATATCGTTGGAAAACTTATGTGCGCTTGCGGCAATTCCTGCCAACACATTCAAAACTCTTGTATCCACTTTTCTGGAATAAGTCTGACCGGATACCGGGTAACATGCCTGAAATCCCATCTTCTCAGCTATCATCGGATCGATCTTATCAATCGTCTCCTGATCTCCGTCAAACAATTCCAAAAAGCTCGCCTGGGTTCCTGTAGTTCCTTTAGATCCTAACAACTTCAAACTTCCCAGAACATAATCCAGATCTTCCAGATCCATCTGGAATTCCTGCAGCCAAAGGGTCGCTCTTTTTCCGACAGTTGTCGGCTGCGCCGGCTGAAAATGCGTAAATGCAAGGGTTGGCTGTGCTTTATACTCATCTGCAAACTTTGCCAGTTCTGCAATAACATTGACGAGCTTTGTGCGGACCAGTTTCAAAGCCTCTGCCATCACAATGATATCGGTGTTATCTCCCACATAGCAGGAAGTTGCACCCAGATGGATGATTCCCTTAGCCTTCGGACACTGTACCCCATAGGCATATACATGAGACATGACATCGTGGCGAACGATCTTTTCACGTTCCTTTGCCACATCATAATTGATATCTTCTGCATGTGCTTTTAACTCTTCAATCTGTTCCTCTGTAATATTCAGTCCCAGTTCTTTCTCTGTCTCTGCCAGTGCGATCCATAATTTTCTCCATGTACGGAACTTCTTATCCGGGGAAAAAATATACTGCATCTCTTTGCTTGCATAACGCTCGGAAAGCGGACTTACATAACGGTCTGTTGACATACGTATTCTCCTTATTTGATTCCGATTCTCTTAAATACTTCCTGATAAGCATCTTCTACATTTCCCATATCTCTGCGGAAACGGTCTTTATCCAGCTTTTCATGAGTCTCTTTATCCCACAGACGGCAAGTATCCGGTGAAATCTCATCCGCCAGAATGATATCGCCATGGAAACGTCCAAACTCAATCTTAAAGTCGATCAAATCGATGCCTGCATCAGCAAAGAACTTCTTCAAAACATCATTTACTTTAAATGTATACTCTGTGATCTTGTCAATCTCTTCTCTTGTTGCTGCTCCGATTGCGATTGCAAAATAGTCGTTGATCAGCGGATCGCCAAGATCATCATTTTTATAACTGACCTCCAGTGTCGGTGCCAGTAACTTAGATCCTTCTTCAATTCCAAGTCTCTTACTGAAACTTCCTGCTGCCACATTACGTACGATAACTTCCAGTGGAACAATCTCTACTTTCTTTACTGCTGTCTCTCGGTCACTCAGTTCCTCTACAAAATGTGTCGGAACACCTTCTTTTTCAAGAACCTGGAAAATGTAGTTTGTCATACGGTTGTTAATGACACCTTTTCCTACAATTGTTCCCTTTTTCTCTCCGTTAAATGCAGTTGCATCATCCTTATAGTCTACGATTACGACATCCGGGTCCTCCGTTGCAAAAACCTTTTTCGCTTTTCCTTCGTAAAGCTGTTCCAATTTTTTCATACGTTCTACACCTGTCCTTTTCTTTTTAATTCCATTTCTCATGTTCTGTGATTTTCATATCCATTTTGAAAATCATTGCGCGAGACAACGAATCGTCCCGCACGATGATTATAATACAAGGCAGTTGGAAAATCAATATTCGCCACTGCCTTGTATCCCCTTTTGCTCATTATTTATTTTTTCTGATTTATATTAGTTTTGCTAATATGTTACCTTGCTTTAAGAAGTAACTTAACCTTTATTTCACTTCCAGAGAACGTTTTTTTGTAATCATAATCTTCTCCTCATAACATGCAAATAAGGAATTCATCTTCTCTGCATCCGGCTTTGGTGTAAGCACGCTGACGATTGGAACGATTACCAATCCGACCAGCATTGCAACTGCCCCGGCATTGATCGGGGACGAAATATAACCAATAAATAAATTAGACACTGTAATTCCCACTCCGGAAATAAAACTTGCCCACACTGCACTCTTTGTCACCCGCTTCCAATACAGACCATACAGAAACGGCGCCAAAAATGCTCCCGCCAGAGCGCCCCAGGAGATTCCCATCAATTGTGCAATAAATGTAGGCGGATCCAGAGCGATCACAACCGAAATCACCAAAAACACTATAATCAAAAGCTGCATCGTCACCACTTGTTTCTTTTCATCCATCTTTTTGATCACATGATCTTTCAGCAGATCCAAAGTCATTGTAGAACTGGAAGTCAGCACAAGCGAAGACAGGGTTGACATAGATGCGGAAAGCACAAGTACCACCACAATTCCTATCAAAATATCCGGCAGACCGGACAGCATATATGGGACAATACTGTCATAAACCACTGCTCCGGTCTCCTGATTATAAATCTCCGGATGATCAAACAGCCGCCCAAAGCCTCCTAAAAAATAACTGCCTCCGGCTACTACAACTGCAAACAATGTAGAAATCACCGTTCCGGTATTGATTGCCTTTTCATCTTTGATGGCATAAAACTTTCCGATCATCTGCGGAAGTCCCCATGTTCCAAGCGATGTAAGAAGAATCACGCCTAGCAGATTCACCGGATCCGGTCCGAAAAAGGAAGTGAAAGCTCCCGGCTGTCCCTGCGTCACTGCCACATCACTTGGAATTTCAGACATCGTTCGAATAGCCTCCATAAACCCGCCCTGTCCATTTAGAACAGAAACGATCACGACAATAATTCCAATCAACATAATGATTCCCTGAATAAAATCGTTAATTGCCGTTGCCATATATCCTCCAAGAATAACATACACTGCGGTGAACAAAGCCATCACTACCACGCAATATGCATAAGGAATATAAAAAGCCATCTCAAATAAACGAGACAATCCATTGTATACAGATGCTGTATATGGAATCAAAAAAACGAACACAATCAGAGATGCAGCAATCTTCAATGCTTTGCTTTCATATCTTGTCCCGAAAAAATCAGGCATTGTACGAGATTTTAAATGTTGTGTCATTACCTTTGTCCGTCTTCCTAAAACAACCCATGCCAACAAACTTCCGAGAACTGCATTTCCAATCCCGATCCATGTAGATGCTATGCCATATTTCCACCCAAACTGTCCTGCATATCCTACAAATACAACTGCAGAAAAATACGAAGTACCATAGGCAAATGCGGTCAGCCATGGTCCCACCGAACGGCCTCCCAATACAAAACCGTCAACACTTCTCGTATGTCTTCGAGAATAAATCCCTACCCCCACCATTACACTAAAAAACACGACCAGTAACATAATCTTTACGCCCATTTTTCTGTCCCTCACTCCTGTTATCAATTCCATTTTGCTATTCTACGTTAAACCGTAACGTTTTAACGCAATAAAGTATATAGGCATATATTAACACGAGCTTTTCGCTCGTGTCAAATATTTTTTTCTTTTATCTGTATTCTATCCCAATTGTTCCATAGTATCAAATCGTATGGATGCCACTGCACCGATCATTACTGTTACAATCAGGCTATAGATCAATACAATCGGAAAAATCAAGTTCATATTAATCAGAATACCTACCAAACAAGATATTGTAATTCCAATTCCAAGAATAAACATCTGCATCAGCATCCGAATAACATTCTGCCCTGTTTTTCCAAGCACATCTCCAACCAGGCATTGAGCCAACACTCTGGTATACAAACGATTTGCCTGTAATACCGTATAAATCAGGATGGTCTGCACAATATAAACCGGATGAACCTTCCACCATATCCCGATTGCAATACAAATGATACTTCCATCCAACAGCGCTTTTATATGCTCCATCAAGGTTGCATACCACATTTTCTTGTATGACTTGTCAGGAATCAGAAAAAGATAGGGATTTTGCAATTCCTTTTCCCATTTTCCCAAATACCCGCTCATCACGAATGTAACATAGGCAACAACTCCAAGCATGAAAAACTGACCCATTCCGATTTTCTTAACAACCGGATTAAAAGAAAATGTCATAATTGCAGCAAATAACAAATTAAAAAGTGTTGTTTTAGAAAATATAAAATACGTTTCCTTTTTGTATTCCAACAGCTGTCTGTAAAAGATTGCTTTTGCCCCTTTTGCCTGATCGTTCTGTTTCACCTTGCGGAATGAACGTTTCTTCTCCCCAACTCCGGTCACCAGTTCTCCATTCGTCTTCTTTCGACGCATTTCTGCATAATCATCTGCAAACTTGGCTGCATCCTCATAATATCCGCCGTCACAAGGCATTCGTCGTACAATCAGGAACATCCCCAATACTGACACAAGATAGAGTATACTTCCTATCAGATTCAACATCGTCGGTCCCAGCAAAATCAGTCGGTAAAAAGCAATATTCCAACCCACAAACGGAATCATCTGCAATACCGGCCAATCAAAAAAGGCAGTCGCTGATGCAAAACTGATTCCTGCTTTCCGAAAATAAAGGACAATTACTAATGTGATCGCTATGAGAAATCCTTTAATCCCCCGTCCCAGAATCTTTAGAACTTTTTCCGGAAGAGTTTCATTGGTATATAACCATACCATAATACAACACTCAAACACAATCTCCAACAGAGTGCCTGCCGCAAAAAACAGCAGCATCTTCCAAAACGGGATTCCAAATATAGTAATTCCCGCAATTGTAAAAATCAATCCCACTACGATTGATGTAACATAATTCATCCATGCACTGTGGATCAGCACCAGTTTCGGATTTATTGGCGCGGCAAATACAAAGTGCGTATGTCCCGGTCGGAAAATCACACCTTTTCTAGAGGAATATGCCAGAAAATTTCCCAAAAAGATGTACAACGTCCACACTGTTACAACAACCACCAGCCCCTGTGGAGAGTCAAAATGCATCTCCTTTGCCAGCATCGCCAGTGTCCATGCAATAAAGATTCCATATCCTGTCAGAAAAATCATCAAAAGCAAAGTGACCGGCTTTCTCACTGATTTCTTTAAATTATTAATGAAACTTTGTTTTGTCAGATACATCAATGCCTTCATAATTCTTCACCGCCAGTCATTTCGAAGAATAAAGCATCCAAATCCTTTTCTCCAACCTCACTCTTGTTATAGGAACCGATAATCTTCCCCTTTTCCATAACAAACATTACATCCCACAAATCCTCAACCATCTCCAGCATATGAGTACTGATCAACACTGTTACCCCGCTGTTTCGCAGTTCCGTCACTACCTCTTTCAGCTCTTTAATCGCCCGCGGATCCAGCCCGACCATCGGCTCATCCAAAAGCATCACCTTTGGTTTTATCGCCAGCGCACAGCAGATACTTACTTTCTGCATCATCCCTTTGGATAGTTCATTCCCCATCTTCTCCTGTTTATCATTCAACTCAAATCGTTTTAGGAGCACTTCCACCTCTTCATCGGTAATGGTACTTCCATATGCCTTTCGCACATATTCAATATGCTCTCTGACTGTCAACGCATCGAACATTGCCGGAATCTCCGGAACATAAGCAAAAATCTTTTTAGCTGCCAACTCCTTGGAAGAAATCCCCTGAATTCCAATTCGCCCCTTGTACCTCAGCAACCCTGCAATACTTTTGATAATCGTAGATTTTCCTGCACCGTTCGGTCCGAGCAGGATCCCCACCTGACCATCCGGCACAAAAAAGCTGACTTTATCTACTGCCAGTGTTTTTCCGTATGATTTACTCAATTCTTGAATTTCAAGCATAATATTCCCCTCCTCAAGATGGTAGTGATCAATAAGTTTACTCTTCTTCTGTTACCTCTGTAATCTCATAGTATTTTGCCAACACCTGCGTTCCCAGATCTCCAAATCCTTCTGCCTCCAACTCTTCGCAGTTTGCAAGCGCCTGTGAAAGAATCCCAAGATCCAGACCGCTCATATTAGATTCAATCAAAGCCAGTTTCATATCTTTGATAAAATGTTTCATAAAAAATCCCGGCGCATAATCTTCTTTCACAATCTTCGGTCCCAGATTTGTAAGCTGCGCACTTCCCGCAGCACCGGATGACAGCGATTTCAATACAGTGTCTGCATCCAGCCCCTTTGCTTTCACATAAGCAAGTGCCTCACAAACACCAGAGAGCGCTCCCGCAATAAGAATCTGATTTGCCAGCTTACAATGCTGCCCTGCTCCTGCGTTCCCCTGATAATTGATGTTGGTTCCCATTGCTTCAAATAATGGCATACATGCCTCATAATCTGCTTTATCACCGCCGACTAAAATAGACAATGTTCCCGCCTTTGCCCCTGTATCTCCACCGGTTACCGGAGCATCCAGTACATGAAATCCCTTCTCTTTTCCAACCTTATAAATCTTCTCTGCAAGCTGTGGACTGGTCGTCGTCATATCGATCATATATGCCCCTGCTTTTGCACTGTCGATAATATTTCCCGCATCAAAATATACTTCTTCCACATCCTGCGGGAATCCTACGATTGTAATGACTGCATCACAATCTTTGACACATGCTCCAATACTTTCGTGAAAAACTGCTCCTTCTGCAATCACATCCTCCACTTTTGATTTTGTTCTTGCGTAAATATGTAATTCAAATCCCGCCTTCATCAAATTACGTACCATGGATTTCCCCATAATGCCAACACCGATAAATCCTATTTTTTTCATTGCTCTTCTGCTCCTTTTCTATCGCTTTAGTCCTCATCTACTTTCCATGCCCGGACAGGTTCTTTATAGAATACCAGATTTTCCTCTGTAATCTTCATCTGCCCATTTATCACATCCACAATTGTCACGCCGCAGTTCGGCGGCACATCCTCCGCCCAGAAATTCTCCGGTTCCAGATTGCCCTTAATGCAGTTCAAAAGTGCTGTCATCGCAGCCCCATGTGTCGATAATAAAATGGTCTTATTTTCAAGTTCTTCCTTCTGCGCAATTCTTTTCAGGAAAGAACCGGTACGTTCCAACAACTGCTCCACCGTTTCTCCGCCCTCTGCCGGAACAAAATTCGCGGTATCCGAAAAAAACTTCGTAAATTCTGCGCTTTCCGGCGCTTTGTTTTCCCCACTGATGCACATTCCTTCATAGGCTCCAAAATTCATTTCCTGAATAGCCGGCTCATCGATGATCAGCATATTCCTGCCTTTCAGAATTACCTCCGCGGTCTTTCTTGCCCGAATCAGCGGCGATGTATATGCAAGATCAAATTCAACATTTTTCAATCCCTTAGCGGTCTCTTCCGCAAGATACACTCCGTACTCATTCAACGGAATATCCGCAGAACCCTGTACCTTCCGTTCCTTATTCCAATCTGTCTCTCCATGGCGTACCAGATAAATTCTCATAGTTCCTCACCCATCTTTTTATAATAGTTCTATATTTTAGTTTCTTTTCTATATCTTAACATCCCGAATATCATCTGTAAACTCTCTTCCCAAACCACAAAATTCCTCTTTGCATCTGTTACGCAATCCGCTATAATAAATTTGACAATTAAGTGTCACAGTCACACTGAGAAACCTATTTACGAAAGGAATCGATTTACTATGGAAAAAATCACCAGTTTTACAATTGACCATATCAAATTACAGCCGGGAATCTACGTTTCCCGCAAAGACACTGCCGGCAATACAACAATTACTACTTTTGATATCCGTATGACAAGCCCCAATGAGGAACCGGTTATGAACACTTCTGAAGTACACACATTGGAACATCTGGGAGCTACTTTTCTCAGAAATCATCCGGAGTACAAAGAAAAAGTGCTGTATTTCGGACCTATGGGGTGCCGCACCGGATTTTACCTGCTTCTCGCCGGAGACTACGAATCCAAAGATATCGTACCACTGATAACAGAAATGTATACCTGGATGTCTGAATTTGACAGTGAAGTTCCGGGAGCGTCTGCAAAAGACTGTGGCAACTATCTGGATATGAACCTGCCGATGGCACGCTTTGTTGCAAAACGTTTCTTAACAGAAGTACTTACTGATATTTCTACTGAACGATTAGTTTATCCTGAATAAAACAAACTCGGCTGTGTACGCATTGTTCCATTTTTCAAAACAATTGCATACACAGCCTGTTTTTATTCCACAGATAATTTTCCCAAAAATTCCTGCATTCGTGCATGCCCGGACGTAAACACCTCTTCCGGTGTTCCCTCTACGGCAATCACACCTTTATCCATAAATATAATTTTATCTGCAACATTTCGTGCAAAATTCATCTCATGCGTTACAATAACCATCGTCATATGCTCTGCTGCCAGATCTTTGATTACTTTTAAGATTTCTCCTGTCAATTCAGGATCTAACGCCGACGTCGGCTCATCAAAAAACAGCATCTTTGGTTTCATTGCCAAAGCACGTGCAATAGATACGCGCTGTTGCTGCCCACCGGAAAGCTGATATGGGTAAGCATCCGCTTTATCTGCCAGCCCCATTTTTTGAAGTAATTTTTTAGCCTCTTTATATACTTCTTCTTTTTCTCTCTTCTGTACGCGAATTGGAGCATCAACAATGTTCTTAATAACAGAAAAATGCGGAAACAAATTAAAATTCTGAAATACCAGTCCAAAACAGGATTGGATTTCCTTTAATTCCTGTTTTTTAGGGAAGACAGGCTTACCCTGTTCTACCCACGCAGCCTTCTGACCCAGATATAAGATTTCTCCATCATCAATTGTCTCTAACATTGTCGCACAACGGAGCAACGTAGATTTTCCCGATCCGGATGGTCCGATGATTGCAAGGATCTCCCCCTGCTCAACAGAAAGGGAAATATCTTTAATTACCGGAACCCCGCCGAATTCTTTTTTGATATGTTTCATTTCTAACAAACTCATTTCGGCATCCTCCTATCGATAATAATTCATTTTCTTTTCAAACAGTTCCATTACCCATGCCACTGCATAGTTAAAAATATAATAGTACACACCTGCAATAACAAATGGAAGAACCGTTGTCTGAGCTGCCGCAATCTGTTTTGCAACAGCAAACATTTCGATATAAGATAAGGAATACACAAGAGAAGTATCCTTTACCAGTGTAATTACTTCATTTGTCACTGACGGAAGAACAATCTTCACCACCTGAGGCAGCACAATACGGAAGAATGTCTGCTGTTTCGAGTAACCGAGCAGAGCTGCCGCCTCATACTGTCCCTTCGGTATCGACTCAATTCCGGAACGATAGATTTCTGCAAAATAAGCAGCATAATTCAAAGAACATCCTAACAAGATCGCTGTCAGCTTATAACCGCCGATATTCATCCCCCACAGATAATAAGGGGCAAAATACCACACCAGCAGCTGCAGCATCAACGGTGTTCCTCTCATAATTGATATATAAATCTTCACAATCCAGCTCAAAGGTTTGATCTTACTTACTCTTCCAAAATATACAACCATCCCCAGCGGCAGTGAAAAAAGCAGGGTCAGAAAGAAAATCAGACATGTCTGTCCAAACCCTGCTGTCAACTGTCTCAGCATTACCTCAAAACTCATGTATCTTCCTCCAACGCAAGGACACCCCTTGGAAGAAACGTTCTCCCAAGGGGGCTTCATCCTAGTTCTTTATTTTAATGTTACCATATCAGAAATCTCGTATTTTTCTGCCAGTTCAGCAAAAGTACCGTCTTTTACCAATTTATCAAGATCTGCATTCACAATATCACGCAGCTCTTCATTTCCCTTTTTAAATGCAATTGCATACTGCTCTGTATTTAAAGTTTCTTCTAAGACTTTATATCCTTCTCCTCTGGACTTAATCTGATAATTTGCAACACCGATATCAATTGCCAGCGCATCCAATGCACCTGCCTGCAATTCTGTAAAAGCAGTATTATAATCTGCAAATTCATTCAAAGATGCAAACGTATCAGCCAATGCTTTCTGACCGCCCTTTTCTTCACTCTGCAGCAGTTCTAATGCTGCACTTGCCGCCTGTACACCGACTACTTTTCCGGCAAGATCATTCAATGTCTCAATTCCGGATTTTTCAGACACTACGATTACCTGACTGTTGTCTACATATGGCACTGAGAACGTATAATCATCCTCTCGTCCATTCATTGTAAAGCCGTTCCAGATACAATCAATGGAACCGGGATTTAATTCCATATCCTTGGAATCCCAGTTGATCGGTTTCTTCACCAGCTCCCAGCCTTCTAATTCACATACTGCTTCGGCAAGCTCCAGATCAAATCCGGTGTACTCTCCATTATCATCCATATATCCATACGGCGGATATTCTGCATCAAATCCCACTGTAAATGTTTTTCCATCTTCTTTACTGTCTGCGGCCCCTTCCGTCTTTGCAGTGTCTTCTTTTGCTGTATCTGCTTTGTCTCCACATCCTGCCAATACCATAGTTGCCATCATTGTACCTGCCAACAGCAGCGCCAGTTTCTTTCTCATTGTCCGTTCCTCCCTGTGTATACGTTATTATATTAGCAATTGACCACTTTACCATACTAAATTACTTTTTACATAGTATCACACTAATCAGGGATTGTCAAACTTTTTATCTGAAATTTCCTTTCTGTGCATTTTCAATCAAATATGACTTCTCCGGTACTGACGTTTCCACTTATCTAACATTTCTTCATCCAGCTCTGATGCAAGGTCCTGTTTCAAATCTTCGATTTCCTGCCGCATCTGTGCATTAATTTCTACATACTCCTCATGCTTTGTCAGCAGAATATGATATTCCTCCAATGACATATACTTATAAGATGCGTAAAGATATGGTTTCAGAAGTGCCCGGTCTTCACAAATCTGATACGCTCTGTCATACATTTTTGCAGACTCTTCATATAAAAAGAGTCTGCCGTAAGCTGCTCCCAAACCTGCATAGATTCTTCCGTAAAACTTTGCATCAACGGTTTCATCTTTTTCCTGATTCAGAATCGCTTGATAGACGATAATCGCTTCCTCAATTTCTCCGCTTTCAAGCAGATTATCTCCTTTATACTTCTGCCGTTCAATATCTTTCTGATTTTTCAAACGCTCCAGAACATTCTGAATCCGGATCATTTCCGGCTCCCTGTAAATTCTGGAATATTTCAGAATTGTCAGAACAAATTTCTCTACAGAACCATTCAGACGAATCACATCCCGCAGCATTCCTGCCAGATCTTTCATCTCCAATTCTTCTTCCAGCCATGTACAAAGCTGTTCATTCATGATCGTATAGTCAATCAGATACAGATTGTTGCACAGATAGTAGCATAATTCTTCAATTGTAAAAATCTTGCAGTGAATCCGGGATATCTCATACGGATGTGCTGCATGTTTGTCATGACAAAGAACTAAACTTCCCATCGTTGCCTCCTAAATGAATAATCTTTTCTTCCTGAAAATCAGTTGCCGGGAAAAACTCCCCAAATCCCGCATCCCGAACAGTAACCTTACACGTCTTTTCATCCAAAAACAAGGTTTCAATCTGTAAACGCATAGAATACTCTGCACGTTTCGGAAAATGTTCCAACGAAACAACCTCTGTTTTGATGTTCCCCTGTACAAGAGATTCTACATAAAACTCGATTTCTTTCAGATCATCAACCAGCACTTCCAACTGACTGTTGGATTCATACCACTGTGCTCCCCAGGAAACAATCGGATACTTCATCTCCTGCCCATTTACACGCATATTAACCGTAATCTGGTCTGTCAGTTTGCTTTCTGACAAATAGACCGGATCCTCTATATGCATATATTCTTTGCGGTAAGCCGTATAGCAGGCTCCCTTACTATACAAATTGTTTCCAATAAAGGCCCTTCTTCCATTACAAAGCACGCGCAAAGATCTTGGATACCAGTTATTTTCAAATCCTTCTCCCGTCAAAAAGACAGAAGATACAATTCTCTTATCAAATACGCCTTCTATAAACTTACAGAACATCGCATCTGCTTCTTTTGCCTTATCCTCATTAAGCACCGGATAAACAGCTGCCAGTTCTTTCATATGTGCACTTGCGACCTCATCAACCGTTACAAAGGTCGTCTTACCGCCGCCCAGTCCTGCCTTTAGTCTGCGCAGCATAAATGCCTTGATTTCATTTCTGTCACAGCAAAACAACGCCGCATCGTACTGCCAGAGTTCTTTTGGCTGATAAAACAGATAATTACAGAAACTCTCTTTATAATCCTGTATAAAAATATGCTGCTTATCAATTCCCATACGAACTGCGATTCCCCGCAGCAGCTGTGCCAGCTCCTCTGTCAGTTCCGGAACGCTGAAAACAATCCCGTCAATCTGCGGGAATGCATGAAGAGACATCTGCACAAACTTCGAAAGCAGCCAAACAGCATCGTACGTTTCTTCAGCAAATTCAATCTTCTCACCTGCCAGGCTCCGTTCCAGAAGTCTTGTTACAGCAAACCCTTCTTTGACCGTTGCCAGACGTTTTGCTTCCTTTCCGTAAGCCCAGGTATCCCTCAATTTTCCAATCATCAAAGGAATCTGATAATTGTCCGCATCCGCTTCCATTGTCTCCGGTTCCAGCTGTTCCTCATTATAAAAACTGATCTGGCATGTCTTTTCATTTATCTCATAGCCTATGATACTTCCCTGTCCCATTTCAGCATGCCTCCTTCATAATCTTAATATTGCTCAAACATATGTGTTGCGATCATATCCTCCAACGAGTAGGCCTTCATTCTCGCCTCCCGCTCTCCGCCTTCCGACAGCAGGATATCATTCAGCCGTCCGTACCTTCCGCCTTCTCCCTTCGGAATCTCCCGGGAACATTCTTCCTTATCGCTGCGGTAGGAATTTCCATCAATCATCTCTTTAAAATAATACTTCAATTTTTCATTTGCAAAGAGAACAAATTTCTTTACATAAATATTTTCATACATCGGAGTCAGAACTTCTGTAGAATAATCCACACTCTCACTGTCACCCTTCTGCAGCTGATAATACAGCATGACCCGGCTTCCCTTCTGTCCTTTGTACTCGATCAGAGTCTTGTCCCAGAGCTGCAATTCAATCAGCCATTCTTTTTCATAAGAAAGGAAAAACGGAAAATAAATCTGTTTTCCACACAGTTCCTGCAAAAACTGTTTGATCGTCTTACGTGAAGAGCTGTTATATTCTCTTGTGGAGTAATATTTGAGCACAGCAATCTTGCAGATGTCAATGACCTCTTCTCCTTTTTCATATTCTCGGCAGATAATATCAATTACACTTTTGCTGATCTTCCGTTCCTCTGTCACATATTCTCTGGACATATATGCCAGATAAGCCTGCTGCAGTCGGAAATAAGCGCCTTCCGCATAATAATCCTCAAAAATCGCTGACTCTCCAAAAATTTCTTCCGAGAACAGCATTTGCGTCAGAATCCGTTCTGCCAGTTTATGAGTATGCACTTCATATTCCTTAGCTTCCCGCCAAAGCTGTTTCATCTCCAGTGTAGCACCACAGTAGTAAGCAGCAAGATAGGTCAGGATTACCTTATCATATTGATTTTTCTTGAAAAGTTCAAAACAGACATAAGTGAGAAAATCATCATTTTCATAGTTATTCTCCCGTATAATTCTGCTGCAGAGAGTCAGAAGTTCGGTATCGTTATACTTTTCCAGACCTTTTTTGCGTACTACTTCCAAAGTCAGTTCTTCTGCTTCTTCCTCTTCCCGATTCAGTTTCAGACCATTGATATACTTTCTGCACATATCCATATAACGCAGTTCATAGAACAAACGCCGGCTCTCATAAGGGATCGAATCTGTATAATGACGGCCATCTTTTCCTTCCCACACAAGACGAGCTGTTTTTGAATACAGGAATACCTGCGCCCCATGGTCTGCTGTATATGGTACTTTCTGAGAAATCGTTCCATCCTCTTCAATTACATGAATGAACTTCATATTCTCAACCTTTGTAGTAATCTCATATGCATGACAGATATCATACAAAGCCTTCACCCGATCCGGATTCATCGCGCGTTCCACGACGAATCTCTTATAAATGATCCGAAGTGCTTCATCAATATGTCTTCGATCCAACTGATTCCATGCAAACGCTTCCATCTCATCACGATAATGCGCATAAATCTCACTGCTTTCATCCACATAAGTGATCAGATTAGAGTACAGGAATGAACATTTCTTATAATCCAGTGAATTTCCATGCATGAAATACAAATAAACGCTTCTCGGCAATGCCTTCTTAAACTCAGACGGTTCCAGAGCAGCCATATAATATTCATACAACTGCGCAATTTTCAGTTCTGCTCCTACCGCTCTTTCATACCATTCAAAACATGCACTGTCAATCCGATTGCCCTTTATCAACAATGTACAGATTGCAGTCAGTATCATCGTCTCCGGATATATCTCATACGCCGCTGCCAGTGTTTCAAATAAATGCTTGTCATATGTTTTCAACTGACTTGCCAGATTGGCAGTATACAATGCCAGTTCCTTTGTCATCAGCTTATACTTTACCGCAAAGGCAAGTACACGCACTTCAAACATTCCCAGCTTTTTCAAAGTTGTACTCTTCTCTCTGTAACAGCGAAATGCCTCCAAATAGAAAAGCAGACTATGTGTCTTTTCCTCATAAAAATGCTTTTCCATTGCCCGCAGCCGCTCGGTCAATATTTTATATTCAGAATCCACGTTAACAAGCATGCAGAGGATTTTCCAACTGTCCGGATGCTTTAAGTAAGATTTTGATAATTCTTCTGCTACCCGCCGCTGTCCGATGGAATCATTGCTTAAAAATGTGGTCAGATACAGATAATAGGAACTGAGTTCCACATCCTTTCCGATCGCAAACCGATTATAATTGTAAGATTCCAGCAGCCATTTTGCCTCTTCCATCCGTTTTCCAATCAGGCAGATATGTGCATGCACCAGCAAATATAATTCATTTCGATCGTCTACTTTTCGCAAATGTTCAATCCGCTTTAACGCCTCTTCAGTCCAGACAGACAGTTCCTTTTTCCCTGCTTCATACTGCAGATATCCCTTAATAATACTTGCAAACTCCAGATCGTTTTCCCGACGTTCTTCATCACGCACGATGTCTTTTTCCACTATGATCTCGTAAGTCAGAGTTTCATAAGGAGATTCCAGAATAATCTTACCGAAATTACTTCCCCGGTGCAGTTTGTCATGATCAATAAAATACTCCAGCCGGTAGGAGTTTCCGATAAATTCTTCTGTTGTAACCCTTGTATGCTCTACACTTAAAAAGTCTCCCTCGGTCCGCACATCAAGAGACAAAAATCCCCATGTATTTTTCTTAATCGTAAAGATCTCCTTCCGGGTCTCGATCAGAGAAGTAAACGCCCGGCTCTCTTCCTCCAAGGTCAGGAAAATCTTTTCTTTTTGTTTACAGCCTACGAGAAACTCTTCCAGAGCCTGCTGATCCAGTTCCCACTTCCGCATATTGTCATACAATGCCTGAATCCGCTTGTCCTCATATTTTAAAATCTCGTAAAAATCTCTGGAACGGAATAATTTTTCGGCCTCTGCCGGATCACGAAAGGCAAGTTTTTTAAAGTCTTCGAGACTTTGAATCTTACCGTAACGTGTCATTACAAATGGCTTTTCAATGATAGCAGTAAACGCCACATCGTATTCACCGCCATTGCAGACAATCGTAAACTTTCCATGTTCCACATGACCCGGAACCAGCCCGGTCCCGTCGTATGTATAGTTTATGTTTACCGGGTTTCCGTCGAACCCTTGTTCCTCGCATTCCACACGAAAGGAAGAAGGATATACCAGACCTCTGATACTTCCCTCTCCCTGATTCTGCAGTGAGAAACTTCCCTTGTACTTTTCACCTTCTCCTACACGCATAATAATACGTGTCTCCGGAAATATAATCTCCGGCTGAGGAATGTGAAAATCTCCTTTTGAAAGACGTTTGATTTTATTCTTCAAAATTGCCACCTACTTCTATGTGATAAAAAGTTCTAATTACGCATTCTATCTTGAATTATAACATTAATTTGCAGGTGGTTCAATGGGGAATAAAAGATTTTATCTTTCAATTGTATACAAGTATACGTTCTCTATTTTACAATTCGATAATATTCCCTTGAAGTAATCATGAACACGAGAACATAAAATACAGTAAAGATACATACTGTTCCTATTGTACATACTGCCTCCAATTTCACATTCGCCAAATTGAGTGTCCGCATTAATTTAGTCAATACCGGAAACGCAACCGCTAAATGGACGACTGCTGCCCCAAGCGGTAAGAAAAAGACCGTAAGCACCTGACTGTGTATTGTCCGTTTCACTTCTTTTTGACTCATTCCTACTTTTCTCATGATCTGGAACCGTTCCCTGTCATCATACCCTTCGGAAATCTGTTTGTAATAAATAATCAAAACCGTACCCATCAAGAATAGGAATCCCACGAATACACCCATGAACAAAAATCCGCCATACAGTTGATAAAAACTTTCCTCCGAAGACTGTCTCCATTCAAAATACGTTCCTTCCAGCTCAGCGCCTCTTTCATAGATGGACTTCAATGCCTTTGTACCATCCTCTTCTTCTCCTTTTGGGTTGAAATATTGATGATAAGTAACTGCCCCACGTCCTTCCGGATTATATGCTTCTGCAAGTGAATATAACTCTTCTATATCTGAAACAACTGCATAAATTGTTTCCATCCCTGCCACACTGTTATATGTTTCCATTTTCAATGAATTTAATTGTTTCTTGATTTTATATGTCTGATCCCCTAACCGAATACGATCTCCGGAAAACTCTCCTTTTGGTGAGCAAAAGAAAATCTCTCCTGGTTTCAATGTTTCTTCCGTATTCTCCATAGCATTATAACATTCCAAGGTTGTCAACATCAGACCGCGCATATCCCCTGCTTCATATTGTAAATCAGGTGTAAGTTCTAATGCATTCTCTTTCTTAATTGCCGCAAGAGACAATGTTAACATTTCTTGCTTTTCTTCTGCTTTTACATGATTTTGTTTCAACTCTTCTTCCACGATCTGCTGAATTTGTGTTACTTTTTCTGCATCAGGATCTGCCAGACTGATGTGATAATCTGTCGGAAACCGCAGAGACAATATATCATTCACACCTGTATACAAGGATACTGTTACAGAAATCAGTACAAGCACAATTGTACTCATAATACAAATATTCGCCAATCCCACCGCATTTTGTTTCATTCGATAAAGCATCCCCGATACGGTAGCAAAATGATTGGGGCGATAATAAAAGTTTTTGTTCTTTTTTAAAATCTTTAAAAATGCAATGCTCCCTGCCGTAAAAAGTGCATAGGTTCCGATAATCACAAAAATCACTGCTATAAAAAATGCCCCCAGAGCGCTCAGCGGAGAGTCCACTGTCACTGCAATCCCATATCCGGTCAACAGTGTAACGACTCCAATCAAGGTAAGCATCCATTTTGTTTTCGGCTCCTGCTCGCCGACATTGCCTCCATGCAGAAGTTCTATCGGATTCGCCTTCCGTAACTGGAAGAGATTATAACAAAACGTCACGAAAAAAATCATTCCAAACAAGAACAGCGTTCTTCCAATTGCTTTGATTTCAATAGAAAACGCAAGCGGAACGGAGAAATCAATCATTTTCAGTAGGATCAAAAACATCAGTTTCCCAAGCAGGATTCCAAACAAGAGACCCAGCCCCAGACTCACTGCCGCAGTAAAAACACTTTCCCACAACAGCATTTTTGTCAGATTACGCTTATCCATTCCGAGAACCTGATAGACTCCGAATTCCTTTTTCCTCTGTTTCACCAGAAAACTATTCGTATAAAACAAAAAGACTGCGGAAAAGATTCCGGTAATCCAGGACGCCATATTTAAAATCACCATCATAGAATCCGCCCCCGGCATCTGCTGAACACCCTTATTTTTACAGATTGCATCCATCGTGTAAAACATCATAATCGTTAAAACACAGGTTAAAATATAAGGAACATAACTCTTTCTGTTTTTTCCGATGTTTGTCACAGCAAGTTTTGGATAAAACATCAGCGCTCACCTCCCGTTGTCAGTACCGTCAACGCAGCTGCTATCTTCTGATACATTTCCTCATTATTTAAATTTCCTCTGTAAATCTGATGAAATACCTCTCCATCTTTGATAAACAAAACACGACTTGCGCTGCTGGCTGCACGAACACTGTGAGTAACCATCAAAATTGTCTGTCCTTCTATATTAATCTGTGTAAACAACTGCATCAGATCATCCGCCGCACGCGAATCCAGCGCTCCGGTCGGCTCATCAGCGAGAATGATCTGTGGATTCGTGATCAGCGCTCTTGCCACTGCTGCACGCTGTTTCTGTCCTCCAGACACTTCATAAGGATATTTTTTTAATAAATGAACAATTCCCAATTGTTCGGCTATCGGCTGCAGCCGTCTCTTCATTTCCTCATACTTCTTCCCGGCCAGAACCAGCGGAAGATAAATATTATCTTCCAGAGAAAATGTATCCAATAAATTGAAATCCTGAAACACAAATCCCAGGTTTTGTCTGCGAAATGCAGCCATCTCTTTATCCTTGATTGTACTTAAATCCCTTCCCTTCAAACAAACCTTTCCACTGGTGGGCTTATCCAAAGCCGCCATAATATTAAGAAGTGTCGTCTTTCCGGATCCGCTCTCTCCCATAATCGCAACAAATTCTTTTGGTTCTATCGAAAAGGTCACATCAGAAAGTGCCTTCACCTGCTGAGAACCAAATCGAGTCGTATAAATTTTTTTAACATTTCTTACATCTAATAATGACATCCTGTTTTCCTGCCTTTCTTCCTCTCAATAACTGCCATTTCCTTTTTCTTTACGTGTTTATTATAGCGAACAGACAACAGGTGTTTCCATAACTTCTCCTTGCATTAAACTTACATTTTTGTAAGGTTTTTCATTCTACATTCAGATTTTGTCTTTTCAATGACAGATACATCCGGGTTCCTCTTCCTACTTCAGACTCTACTTCAATGCCATGATTTAATTTATCGCAAATTGTTTTACACAGATACAGACCGATTCCCGTCGACTTTTTATCCTGTCTGCCGTTGTATCCCGTAAATCCTTTTTCAAAAATACGAGGCAGATCTTCTTGCTGAATACCAATTCCCATATCTTCGATTACCAGACGCCCAAATTCTCCTTCCTCCTGATAAATAGAAATTTTTCCCTCTATTGTATACTTCAGCGCATTGGACAAGAGCTGCTCTATCACAAATATCAACCACTTTTCATCTGTCAAAACCATTTCCTTGCACCCCCTGTATTCCAGAGGTATTTTTTTCATAATAAAAAGCGTGGAATACTTTTTTACTGCCTGACGGATCATCTCATCCAGAGAGTACCATTGTAGGATCAGATCCGAGGACATCTCTTCCATCCGAAGATACGATAAAACCATCTCTACATACTGCTCTGTTTTGAATAATTCTATCTTCAGATTATTCAGAAATTCCTCTTCCTGTTTCTCTTTCCACTCCATCCCTTCTCTGGTCTGAATCAATAACCGCATTGCAGCAATCGGCGTTTTGATCTGATGCGCCCACAAACTATAATAATCCAACATATCCTGACGCCCGATCCGCATTTTGGATTCCAGTTCCTCACAATACAGATATAAATCTGTAAGTTTTTTCTGATACATCTTTTCAATTCCCGCCGATGTATCCGGAAATTCTCCCAACTCATAAGGAAGTGCCGCCAGAGCCTGCGTAAGCTGCCCATATCTTCGCACATACCGTACAAAATCCATCACCAGAACTCCTGCCAACAGCGCACTTGATAAGACTGTCGCATAATAAATCCCCTCCAGACTCTCATTGTATAAGAAAAGAACTGCGCAGAATATCCCCACGCAGCCCAGATAAGTCCCGATATATTTTCTCTCTTTTGCAAAATATCCCACTGCCAATTCTTTCATTCTACTAGATACCCGATTCCTTTCTTTGTAATAATGTAATCCCGAATTCCAACTGACTCCATTTTCTTCCTCAGACGTGTCACATTCACTGTAAGCGTATTATCATCAATAAATTCATCGCTTGCCCAAAGCCTCTCCATAATTTGATCCCGCCTTACGATTTTGCCTGCATTTTCCATCAAAATCTGCAATATTTTAAAATCATTTTTCGTAAGATCCAGTTTTTCCTCCTGATAGCGCAATGTAGCATCATTCAAATTTAAAATCACACCGCGATGCTCCAATTGATTCTGTTGTTCCGCAAATGCGTATGTTCTGCGAAGAAGTGCCTGTATTTTTGCCGTAAGCACATTCAGATCAAACGGTTTTTCGATAAAGTCATCCCCGCCCATATTCATCGCCATTACAATATTCATATTATCGCTGGCGGACGATAAAAAGATAATCGGCACATTAGAAGTTTTACGAATCTGTGTACACCAATGAAACCCGTTATAAAAGGGAAGTAGAATATCCATCAAAACGAGATGCGGCTGAAAACTCAAAAACTGCTCCTCCACTCGTTTAAAATCTTGAATACACTGCACTTCATAGTTCCATGTTTCCAAATGACCACAAATTATTTTTGCAATCGTCTCATCATCTTCTACAATTAAAATACGGTACATCTCAAAGTCCCCTTTCAGAGTTTCATCTATTGTTATTATACTGGATATCTTTAAGATTTCAACCGGACTCAAAATCTTTCATTTTTCTTAAGAAATTCTTCCGGTATTATATATTGACATTATATATTATACTAAATATAATATATTCAAATCATATATATACTTTTTATTTATATATAATCTCAGAAAGGAGTGGAACTATGACTTTTCCATTGAACGCTCCCATGTTTGACCTGCTTGTGCTTTCGGTCATTGCAGAAGAAGATGCTTATGGTTATCAGATCAGCCAGATCATCAAAAGAGTCTCTTCTTCTACCAAAGATTCTACCCTGTACCCGATTCTCAAACGGCTGCAGGAACAACATTTTGTTGAAACGTATGACCGGCAGTTTCAAGGCAGAAACCGGAAATATTACCGAATTACAGATGAGGGAACGCATTACTTAGAAAAACTTACACAGGAATGGCTGCGCTACCGCACCATTGTAGACGATATTATACGAGGAGGGAGATCCTTATGACAAAAGCAGACTATATGAAAACATTGGCTTACAACCTTCGCCATCTTCCAAAAGAAGATTTTGAACAGGCAATGGACTATTTTGAAGAATATTTTACAGAAGCCGGACCTGAAAATGAACAACAGGCCATTGAGGACTTAGGTTCTCCTGAGGAAGCAGCGAAAGCGCTGATCATGAATCTTGCAGTTAAAAATGTAGAAGAACCACCCAAAACAGTAAAACACAATTTTAAGGCCGTCTGGATCGGACTGATCGCCTTATGCGCCGCTCCAATTGCATTGCCTCTGGCATTCTGTCTGATCTGTGTCATCGCTGCACTGATCTTTGCGGTTCTCTGCGTACTTGGAGGTATTTTTCTCTCCGCTTTCTGCATATTAGCAGCATCAGTAATTGGTTTCATCGGCGGTATTGCGCTGCTGTTTAGCAGCTTTGTCAACGGAATTGCCACTTTAGGGTTCAGCCTGCTTTGTGCCGGCGGAGGTGTTCTTTTTCTATTTGCGGCAGTTCTGTTCTGCAAATGGTTTTTACGAAAAATTGTGCAATTTCTCGGTAAAATGATGAAGAAGGGAGGAGTAAAACATGAAACCAATCACTAAACGTATTTTCATTTTTTCAGCTGTTACAGTAATTTCCGGACTGACTCTCATGGGTGTGGGCATGGGTCTTGGCGGACGCCCCGGTGTTCTATTCAGCAAGGATGGCATCCGGTCACCTTATCAGGAGAAAAAACCTTATGTACAGGAAAAGAGTCAGTTAGAAGAATTTCATTCATTGAATCTCTCCGTTGATTCAGATGCACAGATTCGTATACTTCCATCCAATGACCAAAATTACTACATCGAATATCTATTGGATGGAAATAATCAAAAGCCTCGCTGTGAAGTTACTGACGATACCCTGCATTTCTCACAGACCGATTCACAAAATTATATGGTAGGAATGTTTGGTATTCAATTTGGTTCTTTTGTACAATCAGAACCTTTCGTAACTCTTTATCTCCCGGAAGACGTTCTGTTAAAGCAGACTCAGATTTTTACTTCCTATGGTGACATTTCACTTTCTTCTGCCAATTTAGGAAAAGCGTCTGTCGAGACAGAGTACGGCAATATTTCTCTAAAAGACACGACTGCCGAAACTTTACATCTGCAGCTGGAATCCGGGGATTGTTTTATAGATGAATTAACCACAGATACACTGAATATTTACTCCGAATATGGAGACATCCAAACAAAAAAACTCTCGTTCCAATCAGCCGATATCACACTGGAATACGGCGATTTGAACCTGACGCTCCCAGATTCTATAAAGAATTATCAATGTAAGTTTCATTTGGAATATGGAGCTTTAACTCTGCCGGAGGATGCTCCAAAAGAATGGTATCAGAATGAGGATGAGGAAGTCATTTATCAGACAAAACAAAACGATACTCATAAAAACAAGCAGATTACCGTTCAAAGTGAAGATGGGGATGTTCAGATCCAGTATCCCTGATTGAAATCCGCGCGGTTTCATATAAATATTTATAGAAAATTTCTTTTCTTTCTTTCCTGATTGGTGTTATAATAGACACATGTCATTTGACATCTTACGCGAGGAGGAATGTATATGAAATTAGTAATTACAATGAGTCGTCGTTTTGGAACCGGAGCCAGCGTCATTGCACAAGAGCTCTCAGAAAAACTGAATATCCCGGTATATGACAAAGTCTATATAGAACAAAAGCTCAGTGAAAAAGAGTATGAAACAGAAGCCGAAGCAATTCGCGAACTTGCCAACTCTCCTTGTATCATTCTCGGACGCTGTGCATCTGATATTCTCCGAGACCGGATGAATGTACTTAATATCTTTGTCTGTGCGGATAAAGAAGACCGGATTCACCGAATCATGAAACTACAGTCCTGTTCCTACGAGGAAGGAAAGAAACTGCTGGAAGATACTGACAACGAACGGGCAGCCTATTACTATGAACATACCGGCAAGACTTGGGGCGATGTCAATGATTATCACATGATTCTGGACACTTCTGAACTGGGCATCGAGAACTGCGCCAATATTTTAATGCAATATTTTGAACGATTAGAATATATTTAATTCTTTTCTACAATCATAAAAACGTTTTTTAAAAGCCCCGACGGAGCATCCAGACTTTTCTGCTCTGACGGGGCTTTGCTTTTGTTATTCGATTTCAATTCGTGCTTATTCTTCGATTTTCTCTACAACTTCTCCCTGTTTCTTGTAAATACTTTCTGCCGGGACAAAACCGCGTACCGAAGATAACGGATAAATATTTGTATGACTGCCGACTACTGTTCCCGGATTCAAGACACTTCCGCAGCCAACTTCTACTTCATCACCAAGCATAGCTCCAAACTTCTTCATCCCGGTTTCAATATTTCCTTCCGGTGTTTTTACTACAACCAGTTTCTTGTCAGATTTTACATTGGATGTAATCGAACCTGCTCCCATATGTGATTTGTATCCCAATACAGAATCTCCCACATAATTATAATGCGGCACCTGTACTTTATTAAACAAAACTACATTTTTCAACTCTGTAGAATTGCCCACTACAGCTCCTTCTCCCACGATTGCATTTCCACGTATAAACGCACAGTGTCTGACCTCTGCATCTTTTCCAATAATTACAGGACCATTGATAAATGCAGTCGGAGCGACCTTGGCTGATTTTGCAATCCACACATTTTCTCCCCGTTTCTCGTATTCTTCTTCACTCAGACTCGCACCCAGTTCCAAAATAAAGCGACTGATATGCGGAAGGACTTCCCAAGGATATGTTACCCCTTCAAATAATGCTTTTGCTATTGTTTCATCCAGATTGTATAATTCTTGTACTGTCAATTCTTTCATTTCTTTCTCTGTCCTCCAATCTCAATTCTACTTCTTATAAAAGCCTGCTGCCTTTTCATAACATCCTCTTAGTTGATACTGATTATTCAGATTCTTCACTCCATTTGTCCGACTGACAATAAAATGATCTAATTTCTTCATATATTCTTCCGGTGTAATCTCCCCATCCGCAACATAATTCAATCCCTTTTCCCAGCTTGCCGTCAATTCCGGATTCAGCAGGGATTTGATTGAATGATCCACAACATCAAATATCATCTCGCCTTGCAATGTCGGAGTAATGATCTGCGTTTTCTTATTCAGCGCAAGATACTTGATATGAATCAGTTTTTTCAAAATCTCCGCCCGGGTCGCACTTGTTCCAATTCCACTTCCTTTAATCTGAGCACGCAATTCCTCATCCTCGATCAACTGTCCCGCATTTTCCATTGCCAGGATCATAGACCCGGAATTATAACGTTTCGGAGGAGAGGTCTCTCCCTCTTTGATTTCCAGAGAGCGAACCGGGAGCACAGTCCCTTTTTTTAATCCCTGTATCGTCTGAAAAAATGTAGTATCCAGACTCTTTTCCTCTTCCGTTCCTTTCTTTTGCGGAATACCGGCAACTTTCAGATATCCTTCCTCTGCCAGCACTTTAAAACTGGAAAAAAAACTTTCCTCTTTCATCTGCGTTGTAATTGAAACTTTCTGATACACTGCCGGCGGATAAAAAATACTCAAAAAACGTCGAACAATACAATCATACACGTGTTTTGAGGTTGCCGAAACAGACTGCAATGCATTCAGCCCCTGACCGGTAGGAATAATTGCATAATGATCCGTAATCTGCTTATCGTTGACATATCTTGTTTTTGCCAGACCTTTATGACTTCCAAATTGTAAAATATCCTGCAGATACGGCGCCGCCATTGCATATTTAGACAATCCGTTCAGATTCCGGCTGATTTCCTTCGCCACTGCCGTAGACAACACCCTTGCATCTGTTCTTGGGTAAGTCACCAGTTTTTTCTCGTACAATTCCTGCACAATTCGAAGTGTTTCATCCGGACTGATCTTAAATCGTTTGGAACAGTCATTTTGCAGCTCCGCCAAATTATATAAAAGCGGCGGATTTTTCTTTTCCTTTTTCTTTTCAATCGCCGTAATCCGGCAAGGTTCCAGCTCCGGCTGACTCAGATATGCGATCAATTCTTCTGCCTTCTCCCGCTGTTTAAACCCATTCTCTTTATATAAATCAAAAGATTCAAAATACCTGGACCCTTTGACTGCACGCCATTCCCCTTCAAAAGTCTTTCCATCCACCTCTACCGTACTTAATACACGATAAAACGGAGTCTTTACAAACTCCCGGATCTCACGTTCCCGCCGCACGACCATGCCTAAAACACAGGTCATCACACGTCCGACTGAAACTACCGAATACTTGGTATGTAAAAAATTAGAGATGCTGTTGCCATACTTCAGAGTCAATAATCGGGAAAAATTAATTCCCATCAGATAGTCTTCCTTTGCACGCAAATATGCAGACGCACTGAGGTTGTCATACTCTGATAAATCCTTTGCCTCCCGAATACCACGCAGGATCTCCTCTTCTGTTTGAGAATCAATCCACACCCTTCTTCTCTCTTTGCCCTCTACATGTGCCTCCTGCTCTACCAGACGGTAAATATACTCTCCTTCCCGTCCGGAGTCGGTACACACATAAATCCGATCTACATCCTGTCGATTCAGCAGTCCGCTGACGATCTGAAACTGTTTCTCAACTGCCGGTATCACTTCGTACTTAAATTCCTGCGGAAGAAACGGCAGAGTCTCCAGACTCCAGCGTTTCAATGCAGGATCATAGACTTCCGGATAACTCATTGTCACAAGATGCCCCACACACCAGGTTACAATCGCCTCTTCTGACTCAAGATATCCGTCACCACGTCTTGTCTTTAATTTTAATGCCTTGGCAAATTCCTGCGCCACACTCGGCTTTTCTGCTATGTATACTGCTTTACCCATAAATATTCATACTACCCATCACAATTATAAAAATTTAAACGCCGTTACTGTATGATATCGCTCTCCCGCCTTACATACAGAACTTTTAAAATTCTTCTTATTCACTGCATCCGGAAAATACTGGGTTTCAAAACAGATGCCTGCCCGTTTTCCATAAACAGCTCCTTCCTTTCCCTTTTCTCCGTCCAGAAAATTCGCTGTATACACCTGTACTCCCGGAAGATCTGTATAAACCTCCATAACGATTCCGCTAAGATTTCCTTCTGCCTGTGCTACTTTATCAAATTTCCCATTATTTTTCAAGACCCAGTTATGATCATAACCGCAGCCCAGACGAACCGCTTCATACTCTGCATCGATCTCATCTCCGACTGTATGCATCTGCCGGAAGTCCATCGGTGTACCGGTTACCTCCACCAATTCGCCGGTAGGAATAGACTCTGCATTGGAAGGTGTAAAATAATCTGCATCAAGCATCACCCGGTGCTGCAAAACATCTCCACTGTTATGCCCATTTAAATTAAAATAGCTATGATTTGTCATATTAATGATCGTATCCTGATCCGGAACAGCATCATAAGTTATCTGCAGTACATTCTCTTCTGTCAGTTCATAGGTAACCCGTACATCCAGACTTCCCGGAAATCCCTGATCGCCATCCGCACTATGAAGTAAAAATGTAATCTTACCATCTTTTTGATTTTCTACCGTCCAGATTCGATGATGATATCCATCAGTTCCACTATGAAGATTGTTTCCATTGTCATTTTTTTCCAGCTGATACGTCACCCCATTCAAAGAAAATGATGCTCCGCCAATCCGGTTTGCATTTCTGCCCACAATTGCCCCGATTGCAGCCGTTCCCTCTTCATATCCGCTTGCGTCCTCATAGCCAAGTACAACATCCCGGAGCACGCCATCCGTTCCCGGTACCTTCACCTTCACCAGATTTGCGCCATATTCTGTAACCGCCACACACATTCCCGCTTCATTTTCCATCGTATACAAATGTGCTTTCTGACCATTTTTTAAACTTCCAAACTCTTGAATCTCTAATGTTTTCATGTTTACTTTCTTCCTCTTGTTCTCATTTTATTTTCGAAAAAACTTCTTCCATCTTGCAAAAACGCCTTTCTTTTCTTCCGTTTTCACCGGACGTTTTGCATTTAGAGCCTCTTTCATAAAATACTCCTGCGCACAGATCTGCCTTTCTCCGCCCTGTTTCTTCCGATATGTGCCGTCACTCAACATTTCCCTCGCCTTAACGTTATCCGCCAGCATAATATTCAGATACCGCACCAAACGCTTTTTAATCTGCTCATCATAAATCGGACATGCAACTTCAACACGCTTTTCCGTATTTCTCGTCATCATATCTGCGGAACCGATATATACCTTTCTATCCTCTCCCTTTCCAAATACAAAGACACGTGGATGCTCCAGATATCTTCCCACAATACTGGTGACAGAAAGATTCTCGGTTTCTCCCGGAATTCCCGGAAGAATACAGCAAATCCCCCGCACGATCAAATCAATTTTCACACCTGCCCTGGATGCTTCGGCAATCTTCCGGATAAAGTCCACATCCGTAACTGAATTCATTTTCATTAAAATCCTGCCATCCTGTCCTTTTAAGATTTCCTCATCGATCAATGCCAGCACCTTCTGTTTTAAACTGGTCGGAGAAACGATCAAATGCTGATATACTCCGGCCAGATTTCCGATCGCCATATTTTTAAAGAACACTGATGCATCCTCTCCGATTGACTGATTTCCGGTAATCAACGAATAATCGGTATACATCTTCGCTGTTTTTTCGTTATAATTTCCAGTTCCGATCTGTGTGATATAGCGAATCTCATTCCGATTCCGATATGTGATCAGACAGATTTTAGAATGCACCTTATACCCTTCAAAACCATAAATCACCCGGCAGCCTGCCTCTTCCATCCGTTCTGACCAGTCAATGTTATTTTGTTCATCAAACCGGGCCCGCAGCTCGATCAGCGCAGTAACTTCTTTTCCATTTTCAGCTGCCGCACAAAGATACTCCACAAGACGGCTCTTCTTCGCCAGTCGATATATCGTAATCTTAATCGTCATTACATCCGGATCCGTAGAGGCCTCCCGGATGAGCTGCAAAAACGGATCCATACTTTCGTACGGATAAGACAACAGCACATCCCGTTTTTTCACCTGTGCCATCACACTGCCTTCCGCCAAAGATGCTGACGGCTGCGGCGAAAAAGTCTCATCCGTCAAAGATCGTTTCATAGAAACCGGGATCTTATCAATCAAAGAAAAAATAAAATCCAGTTTCATCGGCATCTTCGTACGAAAGATACATTTCTGTGTGATATTAAACTTCTCACAGAGATACTTCTCCATCTCCTTTTCCAGTGAAGACGCAACTTCCAGCCGGACAACGCCCATCCTTCTGCGTTTATGCAGTGTTTCTTTCATAATAAATCGAAAATCTTCGTTGTCCGCAAATGCCTCATCATCCGGTGACACATCCGCGTTTCTTGTCACACGTATATAATTCTTATCAGATACCTGATACTGCTCAAATACAAGCTCCAGATATTCCAGTATAATCTTTTCCATACGGACATACCGAACATCATGTCCGGGGAGCACAACAATATCCGACACGAACTCCGGCACCGGAACAATCCCCATCATCGCAGTACTTCCCGTTCCATTTTGTTTCAGATTCGCAACCACATAAATCTGATTATTCAAAAGATGCGGAAATGGATGATTCACATCTACGATCTGCGGAGATAGAACCGGAAGAATCTGCTCTTTAAAATATTTTTTCAGATACTTCTTCTCCTGATTTTCCAAATCCTTCATGTTCAATCCGGAAATCCCGTATGCTGCCAGCTGTTTTTTGATTTCCGCATAAGTCTTATCTCTCTCCTTGTACAGCGGTGCAACTGCCGTGTAGATTGCATCAAGCTGCTCTTTCGGAGTCATTCCGGACTTACTGTCAATCTTTTTATTGTCCACTTCAGCCATATCACACAGACTGCCCACACGAATCATAAAAAACTCTTCCAGATTGCTCGTGAAAATAGAAACAAATTTCATTCGTTCCAACAACGGTACGCTCTCATCCTGCGCTTCTTCCAACACTCTCTGATTAAACCGGAGCCACGACAGTTCCCGGTTCTGCGTATATCTTAAAGTTTCCCTTCCCATGGCTTACCCCTCACATTCCATATATTTCTGAAGTCTCTCATACTCCTGTTTCATCAATTCGTATCCATGTTCATAAAAGCCCTGCAATGTATCTGCATCCCGCTCCATTCTGGATACCGGCTTTACTAATGGTCGGATAACAAAAATCTTCCCTTCCTTTTCCAGCTGTTCGATCAGTCCCATCACTCTGTTATAACGGTAACTCCTTGTTCGTATCGCCTGCACCAGATTTGGATAAGAACGATACGCTCTCTTATACACCTTCGCCATTCCCTGAGAGATTGGTTTTTTTCTGTATCCGGGATTTCTTGTAAGAACAACAATGATCTTGTCATTTTCCATCTTCAAAGCCCGTTCAATAGGAACAGAATCTGCCAGACCTCCATCTGCATACGGAACATTATCCACATTCACGATCGGTGTGATCAGCGGAAGACTGCAGGATGCCCGGCAAATCTTCATCAAGCGCTGCTTGTCAGATCTTTCCTGCAAATACTCAGCCTTACCAGTCTCACAATTTGTAGTCACAATTTCACAAGTTGTCTCTGACTGAAAATACGTATCATAGTCAAACGGCAGCAACTCATTGGGATACTTATCAAAGATTAAATCCATATTCATCAGACTTTTTTCCTTGACAAACTTCCGCACTCCATAAATATACTGCCCGCTTTTATCCGTCGGAATCATGCAATCTCTGGTGCGTTCCTTCTGCTTAGACACATAATCCACCGCATTGCAGGAACCAGCGGATACCCCGATCACATGGGATACATAAAAATCCTTTTCCATCAAATAATCTAATACACCCGAAGTAAAAACACCTCTGGTTGCTCCACCTTCTAAAACCATTGTTGCCTTCTGCATCATTTCTGTCCCCTTTACCTTATGAATTCATATTTCAAATGATACTTGTTTATTATATACTTTTTTCCCCTATTCGCAAACCTCTATCCTTTAAATTTTCGTAAAAAATGGGGATAGTTCCTGTAAAACAACCTCTTTCACACCTTGCCTTTTCTACATGACTCATGTTAAGATAGTCGGTGGAATAAACATTTATCATTATATAAGGAAATTAATATAAGGAGAATCACAATGATTAGTGCAAACAACATCACACTGCGCGTTGGAAAAAAAGCGCTGTTTGAAGACGTAAATATCAAATTTACCGAAGGAAACTGTTATGGTATGATCGGAGCCAATGGAGCCGGTAAATCAACATTTTTAAAAATTTTATCCGGACAGCTGGAACCTACCAGCGGAGAAGTCATCATCACACCGGGAGAACGGCTCTCTTTTCTGCAGCAGGATCACTACAAGTACGATGATTATCTTGTTCTGGATACCGTCATTATGGGAAATGCCCGCCTTTATGAAATTATGAAGGAAAAGGAAGTCATCTACGCAAAAGAAGACTTTACTGACGAAGATGGAATCAAAGCCAGTGAACTGGAAGCAGAATTTGCCACAATGAACGGATGGGAGGCAGAATCAGATGCCGCCAACCTGCTGAACGGCCTTGGTATCGAAACGGATCTGCATTATAAATATCTAAGAGACTTAACCGGTGCGGAAAAAGTCAAAGTTCTGCTGGCACAGGCGCTGTTCGGCAACCCGGACATCCTGCTTTTGGACGAGCCTACCAACCATTTGGATCTGGACGCAATCGCATGGCTGGAAGAATTTTTGATCAATTTTGAAAACACAGTAATTGTTGTTTCCCATGACCGTTACTTCCTGAATAAGGTCTGTACACAAATCGCAGACATTGACTACGGCAAGATCCAGTTATATGCCGGCAACTATGATTTCTGGTACGAATCCAGCCAGCTGCTCATCCGTCAGATGAAAGAAGCTAACAAGAAAAAAGAAGAAAAAATCAAAGAGTTACAGGAATTTATTTCCCGATTCAGCGCCAATGCATCCAAATCCAAACAGGCTACTTCCAGAAAGCGTGCTCTGGAAAAGATCCAGTTGGATGAGATCAAACCATCCAGCCGTAAATATCCATACATTGATTTCCGCCCAAATCGTGAGATTGGAAACGAGGTCCTGACAGTAGAGGGATTATCCAAGACCATTGACGGCGAAAAGATTCTGGACAACTTAACCTTTACATTAAACCATGATGATAAGGTAGCCTTTGTTGGAAGCAACGAGCTTGCAAAGACCGTTCTGTTCAAAATCCTAAGCGGAGAAATGGAACCGGATGAAGGTACTTATAAATGGGGAATTACAACTTCACAGGCATATTTTCCGAAGGATTTCGGCGGAGAATTCGACAACGACTATACCATTACTGAATGGCTGACCCAATACTCCGAAAACAAGGATGCTACTTATGTCCGCGGTTTCCTCGGACGTATGCTCTTCGGCGGTGAAGATGGTGTCAAACGTCTGAAGGTACTTTCCGGTGGTGAGAAGGTTCGATGCCTGTTATCGAAAATGATGATTTCCGGTGCCAATGTTCTGATCTTTGATGAACCGACAAACCATTTGGACATGGAATCCATCACTGCTCTGAATAACGGTATGATTAAATTCCCGGGAGTTCTGCTCTTCACTTCACGAGACCATCAGATTGTACAGACAACTGCCAACCGTATTATGGAAATCGTACCGGGCGGTAAGCTGATCGACAAGATTACTACTTACGATGAATATCTGGAAAGTGACGAGATGGCAAGAAAACGTCAGACCTATTCTGTACAGACAGAAGAGGAAGATTAATCTCTGTAAAAGTAAATATTCAAAAACAAAACATCAGATATACAACACGAGGTGCAGAAACTACTTTCGTAGAACTGCACCTCACTTTTATCTATTCATTATTCGTTTTTATTCTGCTGCCGGAGTATCATCATACTGTTCTTCACTTTGTTTGATGCTCACACCCAGCTTTTCAAAATCAATCTTATTCCAGATCTTTTCATTTTCTTCGATCTTTGTATCTTTTCTCCATGTTTCAAGCAGTTTTTCATACTGTTCCTGTTTCCGTTCTTCTACGATACTTGTCTTTTTCTGATCTGTTGCCTCCCGATCCAAAAGACTCACTAATTTACCCACATAGAGTCCGGAATCGGATTCGATCACAGAGGTAACCTCACCTTCTGTTGTCAAAGCATCCACTGCCTTCACAAGATCAGCATTCGGAGAAACAGATTCCGCATCAAACGTAGCGCTCTGCACTTCATATCCGCCTTCTGCCGCAACTGTATCAATATCCTTTGTTTCATTTGCATTCAGATTATCTGCAAATGTCTGAGCAGTTGTTTTAAGTGTCGCTTTTTCCTCGTCAGTCATATCCGTCTGATTTCCCTCAGCGTCTGTTGTCGTATATGGGAAATAGACATATTTCATACTCTTCTGAGCCGCCTCTTCATCAGACACTTCTTCATTGACGCCGGCTTTCATCGGTGCATTCATCTTTTGCTGAATCGTTACCAGACGAAGAAATTCTTCCACATACTTCTGGTAACCGGAAACTGCTTCCTTATCTTCCAGGGTATTGTCCTCGTCAAACTTCTTTGCAGCCTCCTGAATCTTCTTCGTTTCCTCATCTGTTACAACAACTTCATACTCATCTGCATGCTGTTTCATCAGATACATATCCTCCAGTGAAGTAAGCAGACTTTCTTTTACAGATTCTTCATAGGTAGTTCCTTTATCATCTACCTCCTGACTCCACATTGCTTCACCTGTTGTCCCCATCATACTTGCATAATAAGTCTCATACTGAGCCTGCTGCATTCTGGCATAAAAATTTGCCATTCCGACTGTTATCTTATCCGTTCCAACTGTTGCCACTACGTCCTCGTTGTCCACAGATCCGCATCCGGTCAACATAGACATTGTAAGTACCCCTGTCAGCCCAATTGCAGCTGTTCTCTTCATCACATGTTTCATATTGTTGTTTTACATGTCACACTCCTTCTGTGACATACGCTCCTTTCTTACTGCACTACCCGATATTATAAAACTTTTTTTCTACTCTAACAAGCTTTTTATATCATTTAACAGCTTTTTCACAAGTTCCAGTGTATCCATATCCTTTTCCTTCTTATTTCTTCCTCTTTTCTGATAGAGAAAATACGGTGGATTTTCCGGTTTGAATACCAACGTGTTTCCATACATCTGAATCAATTTAGGAATACGATCCGGCACTACCTTTGCATTTTCATACATGGTAAATTTAAACTCATCCTGTTTCTGTTCCACTCCGGTCACACCCGCCTCATGCGCCAATGCTTTTAATGCCGCAATCTGCAGCAGCTGCTGTACCTTCTTCGGAATATCTCCAAACCGGTCGATCAGCTCCTCGACCATGTCATCCATCTCTTCCTCTCCTGAAATACTTGCAATCCGCCTGTATATATCCAGTTTCTGGAACTCATTTGAAATGTACCCGTTTGGAATATAGGCATCCACATTCAAATCCATGGTCGTTGTAAATACGTCCTCATCCAGTTCTCCCTTTTCCTGTTTTACCGCTTCTCCGAGCATTTTACAATACAGGTCATAGCCCACCGCTTCCATGTGTCCATGCTGCTCTGCGCCCAGCAGATTTCCCGCACCACGAATTTCCAGATCCCGCATTGCAATTTTAAACCCTGAACCAAGATCCGTAAATTCACGAATTGCCGCCAAACGCTTTTCTGCCACTTCTTTAAGAAGTTTATCTCTTCGATAGAGAAGAAATGCGTAAGCCATCCGATTGGAACGTCCTACACGCCCACGCAGCTGATAGAGCTGAGACAGCCCCATTTTATCCGCATCATGAATGATCATCGTATTGGCATTGGAAATATCCAGCCCGGTCTCAATAATCGTAGTTGAAACCAGCACATCAATCTCTCCGTTGATAAAATCATACATAATATTTTCCAACTGCCGTTCATTCATCTGTCCATGGGCAAATGTAACATTCGCGTTCGGAACCAGTTTCTGAATTCTGCCTGCCACATCTGCAATATCACTGACCCGGTTATACACATAATATACCTGCCCGTCTCTGGAAAGCTCCCGCTCGATTGCCTCACGAACCATCTCATCATCATATTCCATCACATAGGTCTGAATCGGCATTCGATCCATCGGAGCCTCTTCCAGTACACTCATATCCCGGATCCCAATCAGACTCATATGAAGTGTTCTTGGAATCGGTGTAGCAGTCAATGTCAAAACATCCACATTTTCACGCAGTTTCTTAATTTTCTCCTTATGTGTTACTCCAAATCTCTGCTCTTCATCAATGATCAGCAAGCCAAGATCCTTAAACTGTACATCCTTTGACAATACCCTGTGGGTGCCGATCACCACGTCAACCAGCCCCTTCTTCAGATCTTCTACCGTCTTTTTCTGCTCGGTAGACGTCCGAAAACGACAGAGCAAGTCTACACGTACCGGAAATTCCTTCATCCGCTGTACGAATGTATTGTAATGCTGTTGAGCAAGAATGGTTGTCGGAACCAGATAAACGACCTGTTTGCCCTCCTGCACCGCCTTAAATGCAGCACGGATCGCAATCTCTGTCTTTCCGAATCCCACATCCCCGCAGATCAGACGATCCATGATCTTGTGGCTTTCCATATCCCGTTTCGTATCCTCAATCGCCTGAATCTGATCCTCTGTCTCTTCAAACGGAAACATTTCTTCGAATTCTTTCTGCCATACTGTATCCGGCTCATACACATAACCATCCGCCTGCTGCCTTGCCGCATACAGTTCCACCAGATCCTTTGCTACAATTCGGACTGCCGTACGCACTTGATTTTTCGTTTTTGTCCACTGCGAAGTTCCCAGCTTATTCAGTTTCGGTTTCTTCGCATCACTTCCCGCATATTTCTGGATCAGATCCAACTGGGTTGCCGGAATATAAAGATTTCCATTTCCGGCATAGGTAATCTTCATATAATCCTTCGTGATTTTATCAACCTCAATCTTTTCAATTCCCTGATAGATTCCAAGACCATGGTTTTCATGAACGACATAATCTCCCACCTTCAGTTCCGAAAAATTCTGAATCTTCTGTCCATCATATTGTTTTCGTTTCTTTTTCCTTTTTTTACGTCCGAAAATATCAGATTCTGCTATGACCATAAACTTCAGCATCGGATATTCATAGCCTTCTGTCACATGACCATAGGTAACCAGAATCTCTCCTTCCCGCACTTCCCGTTCTTCCTCTTCACTGTAAAAACTGCTCAGATCATAATCCCGCAGATCTTCCGCGAGCCTTCTTGCTCTCGTACGAGATCCGGACAACAATACGACCCGGTATCCGCTGCGTTTCAAACGTTTCAAATCCCGCGTCAGCATTTCAAAACTATTGTTATATGGATTGACGCTTTTTGTCTGGAGTGAATACACCTTTCGCATCTTAAAACTGCCGCATTTGGATTCCAGCGTGGTAAACCCAATGCTGCAATAATGGTTTATCTTTCCCACGATTTCCTCCGTAGAAAAGACATGCCCCTCTATGTCTTCTCTATTTTCTGCGCTCTTTCGATATTCAAACTCCACCTCTTCGCTGCACTCCGTCAAACGAACCGGTTCGTCCAAAAACAGCAGCGTATCCTTTTTCGGAAAATAATCTAAAAAAGAGACCGGCTCCTGTGTCTTTGCATTTAGTTCCGCTGCCGGATAAATATCAATTTCTTCCAGATTCTCTATCGAACGCTGGCTTTCTACATCAAAAGTTCGCAAAGAATCGATTTCATCGCCCCACAGCTCTAATCGCACCGGCACTTCTTCTGTCAGAGGATATACATCCAGAATACCTCCTCTTACAGCAAACTGCCCGGGACTTTCAATCTCAACTTCATGGACATATCCCATATCAGAAAGTTTTCTCTGCAATTCCGTAAAATCTACCGTATCGCCTACTTGCAGGTGAATCTCACTGCCTGCCAGTTCCTCCAGAGGAACCAGACCATCCAGCAGAGCATCCGCAGTTGTAAGAACTGTCAGTTCTTCCTCACTTCCTGCTTCAATCAATGCACGAACAACTTCCATCCTCTGCCCCAGCAAATACTTTCCCTTAATATCTGCATGATAAAATAACAGATCTTTTGCCGGATACAGATATACATTATCATCCAGAAACCGATATTCATCATACGCCTGCTTCGCCTTTTCCGCATTGGAAAATATACCAAGCCGGTATCGGATCCCATTACTCAAGGCATACATCAAATGCGTCTTCTGAGAATTTACACAGCCTGCAATCTGTACCATTCCATATTCTTTTTTTCTCTCTCTTATAATTTCTTCATAATCCGCCAATTCCATCAGCGGAGCTGTCAATGCTTTCACGTTTTATGCTTCCTTCTTTTTCCGGTTATATTCATTCATCGCTTCCGTCATTTCACCTTGCAAAATATATTCTACAGCATGAATGGCCTTCTCATACCCTTCCTCCATCAATTCCTGTTCCGACTTGGAAAAATGTCCCAGCACATAATCTGCCAGATCATATTTGGGCGGTTTTTCACCTACTCCGACCTTAATTCTCGGAAATACCTGCCCGCCAAGATGGGCAATAATATTTTTAATTCCATTGTGTCCACCTGCACTGCCCTTGGCACGTATACGAATCTGTCCATGATCCAGACTGATATCATCATAGATGACAAGCAGCTCTTCTTCCTCGTCTATCTTATAATAATCTAACAGACTCCGTACACTTTCCCCGCTCAGATTCATATATGTCTGAGGTTTTGCCAAAATCACCTTCTGCCCTGCAATCATGCCTTTTCCAATATAAGCGCGATACTTTTTTGTATCTACAGAAATATTATATTTCTCTGCCAGCTTATCTATCACTTCAAATCCCACATTATGCCGCGTTCCTTCGTATTCTTTCGAAGGATTGCCAAGACCGACTATAATATACATATCCGTCACCTCTTCACAAATTCCATTCTGCTTTTTATTTCGGACTCTATTGTACATGAAATCCCCGGGTTTGTCACGCAGATTCCTGCCGCACTGTGAAATACACAGGAATATTTTTCTCCGCTCTTTCATACAATGATAAAAAACGTAATTCATGTATCAGGAGGTACTTATGAAATCAAAAACCAAAATTATTGTTCTTCACATGAAAGAAATTATATACACTGCCATTTTTCTGGCTCTTGGAATCCTGCTCCTCTTCCTGCTCATTTTTATGTTCCGTCCCGGCGGCGCCAGAAAAACTCCACATCCGGAAAAGCAATATACACCCGGAATCTACACCTCTGCCCTAACTCTGAACAACACCAATCTGGAGGTAGAAGTAACAGTGGATGAATCCCGGATAGAATCCATCCGTTTTGCAAACTTAGACGAAACGGTAACTACCATGTTTCCACTCATCCAGCCTGCCATAGAAGAAATTGCAGATCAGATTTACAAAACACAATCTCTGGAAGATGTGACGCTTTCCGAGGAAACGCCTTATACTTCTCAAGTCATCTTAGATGCCATATCCGAAGCCGTCAAAAAAGCCGCAGCCAAATAAGCCGCGGCCTTTTCTTTAATTCAAAATCATGTCAATTCCCTTCTGCAGTGTCTCAGCATCGATTGCACCTTTTGCCTGTGCAACTGCGTGTCCCTCTGCATCGATAAAATATGTCGTCGGAAGCGAATATGCCCCATATGTGGCTGCCGCATCAGAATCTATATCATAAAATACCGGAAAAGTATATCCCTGTTCCGCAATAAACGCCGAGGCACTTTCCTGTGTTTCTCTGGAACCATCCGTCATATTCACCATCAAAAACTGTACTTCTCCTCCCAGTTCCAAATACTTCTCATGAAAATCCGGCATTTCATGCTGACATGGACCACACCAGCTCGCCCAGAAATTCAAAACGATTGGTTTTCCGATAAAGGCAGATAACTGCACCGCATTTCCTTCTGCATCATACACTGTAAAATCCGGAGCCATTACATCCTGTTGCTCTGCCTCTTTCTGCTCTTCTTTCTGTTCTTCCGCCTCTTGTTTTTCAGAAGTCTGTGTATCCTCCACGTTCAACTGATCCGCAGCTACCTTCTCTCCTAATTTTGTATAGAGCACATAAGCGCCGCCAATCACCACAACAAATGCCAATACGATCAACAATAATTTTTTTCTTTTATCCATAACGCCTCCTTAACTCAACAGACTGAGCAACCGTCCAAAGGTTCCTGTTGCCATCAGTATCCCCATCCCTACGAGTAACCCTCCGCTGATTCCATTGATCACTTTATAATTTTTTTTGATCCAGTCAAATGCAGTTTTCAAATAATCAATCAACACTGCACTGAATAAAAACGGGATTCCAAGTCCCAGAGAATACGCTAGAAGCATCAACATTCCTGTCATTGTATGACTTTGCTGGGAAGCCAGCATCAGCGCAGATCCCAAAAAGGTTCCTACACAAGGTGTCCACCCAATCGAAAAAATCACTCCAAATACCAACGCAGAAAAGAATCCCATGTTAGAAGTATCCACTTCTCTATGAAATCCTTTGAATAAATTCAACCGAAAAACCCCCAGAAAATTCAATCCAAAGAAAATAACAATCAGCCCGGAAACAACATTAACTGCAGTCTGATATTCTTTCAGAAAGCTGCCGACTGTTCCCGCCAGCGCTCCCATCATGACAAATACAATCGTAAAACCTGTCACAAAACCGGTCGCACCCAGCAATGTTTTTCTTGTGCTGCGTTCTCCTCCGCCTGCAAAGTAAGAAATATAAAGAGGGAGCATCGGCAGTAAACACGGAGAAAGGAAGGTAATAATCCCCTCCAGAAATGAAATTACATATTGCATCCTTTTCCACCTCCTTCTGATTTTTTATAGATAATCTCATTGTCCTTTACTGTCATACATACTTGAATCTCAGCCAATTCTTCCGAATCTGTCTCCAGTGGATTTCGATCCAGAACCACAAAATCTGCTGTTTTTCCTACAGCAATTGTTCCTTTTTCGTGTTCTTCTCCATATTGATATGCAGCATAAACCGTAATTGCTTTCAATGCCTCCAACACCGGAATCCTCTGATTTTCCCCAATCACCTGTCCCGTCTTAGACCGACGATTCACTGCACAGGAAACTGTCCGCATCATATCCGGAGGAACAACCGGTGCGTCCTGATGAAACGTAAATTTCATGCCATATTCCATGGCATCCTTTGCAGGAGAAATCTGACTTCCTCGTTCTGCCCCAAAATTTTTCAAATGAATATCTCCCCAATAAAACGTATGTGCAACAAAAAAGCTGGGCAGCATCTGAATCGCCGCCATTCGTTTCAGCTGTTCTTTTCGTACCAACTGTGCATGTACCATAACCGGACGATAACTTTCTTTATTCTGACGTTGTTCTAACTCACGCTCAAACTGTGTAATATACTGCTCTGCAGCCGCATCTCCATTGCAGTGTGCCAGGAGCTGCTGTTTCTGATCCAGAGAATGCCGGATTGCGTCTCTTAGTTTCTCATCACTGTGAATCGGATAGCCACGATAAGTTTCTTCCCCTGCATAAGGCTCCAACATCCATGCAGTCTTCCCCTGAGGCGACCCGTCCAGAAAGATCTTATATCCGCCGATTTTCAAATGTTTCCGATAATTTCCCACATAGGAAGGCTCTTTTTCCAACAAATCCGCTGCCGTCATAATATCCAGATATCCGACCACATCCAATTTCAAGATTCCTGTTTCAGAAGCAGCTTTCAACAATTGAAATAATGGTGTTGCCATCATCCCTTCCTGCACCGTTGTGATTCCATAGCTGGCATATAAATCTTGTGCCTCACACATTAATTGAAACAATTCTTCCACCGACGGCATTGGCAGCTTAGATTGAAATTCCAAAAACACCTTCTCTTCCATATATCCATCCGGAATTTGTGTCCCTTCTTCTCTTCCATAACGTCCGTCCGAACGATCTTCCGTATGTTCATCAATTCCCTGTAATTCCAACCCTTTACTGTTCGTAACCCCCATATGTGACGATGCGTGAATTAACAAAACAGGATTCTGTTCACTGATCTGATCCAAAACTTTACGATTCGGATGACATCCCTCTTCCAGAAAATTATGATCGTAATTACATCCCAACAGCCAGTCCGTATCGGAAAGTTTTCTTTGCTCTTTGAATTTCCGCATTCTTTCTATAATTTCCCGGAAATTCTTACACTGGGAAAGATCACACTGCGCCAATGCATTTGCAGTTCCTGTAAAATGAGAATGTCCATCGATAAATCCGGGAAACATCGTTTTTCCCTGCAAATCTACAACCTCATCAGACTCCTCATAGTGTTTCAGAACGTCTTCCTTGCTTCCCACTTCCAGAATTCGACCATTCTCCACCGCTGCCGCCTCTGCATACAGTGCAGAATCTTCCATTGTTACAATCGTTCCGTTGATATAAAATGTTTTCATAATATATGCTCCAATGCCTCTAAATCTTCTTTCGTCGTAGACCAGCTTGTTGCAAATCTCACAACCACACGTCCATCTTCCAGTTCTTCCCAGAAACTAAATCGTACCTGCTCTCTCAAACGTTCCATCTGTTCCTTTTCTAATATAATAAACTGTTGGTTCGTCGGTGAATCTATATAGAACGGATACCCCTTTTCCCGGAAAATCAATTTCATCCGCTCCGCCAGTTCTATCGCATGTCTGCTTATTTCAAAATACAGATTCCCGGTGAACAATGTGTCAAATTGAATCCCCAGCAGTCTTCCTTTTGCAAGCAAGGCTCCCCGTTTCTTTACAGAGGTGAGGAAATGTTTCGGCTTATTCTGTTTTGTAAATACAACCGCCTCTCCACACAATGCGCCAACCTTTGTACCTCCGATATAAAACACATCACAGATCCGGGCAATATCCTGCAAGGTCACATCTGTCTGATGACTCATCAATCCATATCCCAATCGGGCTCCATCCATAAACAGCGTCATTTTATATTTTCTGCAAATCTCAGCAATCGACTCTAATTCTTCCTTTGTATACAAAGTACCATATTCCGTAGGATGTGATATATAAACCATTCCCGGAAATACCATATGCTCCTGGTTATCATCTCCATAAAACCGTTCCATATACTGCTCCAAAACATCCGGAACCAGTTTTCCCTCCTCCTGCGGAACATGCAGCACCTTTGCTCCGGCATACTCGATCGCTCCCGCTTCATGACTATTTATGTGCCCTGTTTCAGCAGCAATTACACCTTCATAATCCTTTAACATTGTCGAAATTACAACCGCATTGGTCTGTGTCCCTCCGGTCAGGAATTCCACATCTGCCTGCTCACAATCACATGCTTTTTTAATTTTCTCCTTTGCCTGCTCACAATAGCCGTCTGTTCCGTATCCTGACAAACATTCCAAATTCGTCTCTGTCAATCTCTCCAGTATCTTTGGATGAGCGCCTGCAATGTAATCACTCTCAAAAGAAATCATGTCAAACCTCCTCTTTATGAAAAAAAGGAACCGGACTTCCGATTCCCTTCTTATTTCTACAATCCTTGAATCAGCCTTCTACTATGAGATACTGTCCATTCGCAAGTGCAAATACTTCAGAAGCTTCTTCCAATTCATCTTGACTCATAGACTCTACATCTGCACCATTTTCTTCAAAATATTCCCGTACTTCATCAAGGGAATCTACCACAACTGCCATACAGTCTTCCAGAAATGCTTCTGCCTCTTCCAGTGTTTCCGCCACCGGTTCATCAAATAATTGTGACTGTTTTTTCAAAAAAGTCAATAAACACTCCTCGCTGTACTCATTCATGCTTTTAAACCTCCCTGTTTATCCATTTCAAAATTTCCTCCGGGGAATCTGCAATATATCTGGCACCAGCCTCTTCCAGAACCTGTCGTTTCCGGAATCCCCATGACACACCAATTGTCAGCATCTCCGCCGCTCTGCCTGTGGCGACATCCACTTCCGAGTCTCCGATATAAATCGTCTCTTCCGGCGCTGCATGAAGCTGCTTTGCAATCTGAAGCGCAGCTGTTGGATCCGGTTTTCTTGGCACATTCTCTTTCTGCCCCTGAACTACCCGAAATCTATTCTCTCCAAAGATCTCTTCTACTACATGCACAGCCTGTCTGTGCGGCTTATTAGAAAGTACTGCAAGCTGAATCCCTTTTTGATTCATCTCTTCCAGCATAGAAACAATTCCCGGATATGGTATTACATGATATGTGCAGTTTGCGTCAAATATGCGTCCATATCTTTCCATCGCCTCTTCCAGGCGACTTAAATGTTCCTCTCCCGATACTGTGATTGCCTTTTCCATCAAAACCCGGGCTCCATTTCCGACGAACTCCCGGCACTGCTCTGATGTAATCTCAGGCAAATGCATCTCTTTCAAGGTCTCATTTACAGAAAAAGTCAAAGATTCCAATGTATCTGTCAGTGTTCCATCCAAATCAAATATACATGCCTTATACATTCTCTTCCCGTCCTTTTATAAATTAGCTTTGCTATTTTATATCATAGTATGAAGGCATAAAAATTTCAACAAAAATTTTTCAAATCTCATTTCCCAAGTAAATATTGGCGCATAACCTTCAGCGCATTCTTTTCCAGTCTGCTGACCTGAGCCTGTGAAATTGCAATCTGTTCAGCTACCTCCATCTGTGTTTTCCCCTCAAAAAAACGGAGCCGTATGATATAACGCTCCCGCTCATTCAGCCGCTCCATGGCAGCTTCCAACGATAGTTCTTCTATCCAGTTCTCTTCTCTGTTTTTCTTGTCACTGACCTGATCCATAACATACAATGTGTCTCCTCCATCGCTGTAAACAGGCTCATATAGACTAACCGGCGCTTGTATGGCATCTAAAGCAAACACAATATCTTCTTTGGAAATCCCGATTTCTTCTGCTATTTCCTGCACCGTCGGCTCCTTCATATTTCTTTTTAAATATCCTTCTTTGGCATAGATTGCTTTATAAGCTGTATCCCGCAAAGATCTGCTCACACGAATCGAATTATTGTCCCGCAGATACCTTCTGATCTCTCCAATAATCATTGGAACCGCATAAGTAGAAAACTTCACTTCCCGGTCCGGATCAAAATTATCCACTGCCTTCATCAACCCCACACAGCCGATCTGAAACAAATCATCCGCATTTTCATTGCTGCTTGCGAACCGCTTGATCACACTCAGCACCAGCCTGAGATTCCCTTTGATATATTCTTCTCTTGCTTCTTCATTTCCTTCTTTAATCTGCACAAAAAGCTCCTGTTTCTCTTTTTCATTCAGAAGCGGAAGCTTCGCGGTATTCACCCCGCATATCTCTACTTTATTTAAAGCCATCGTATCTCAACCTCCTGCCAGATTATTTTTTAACCTAGTAGAATTCTGTACACGATGACTCTTTGTTATTCCACTTCCGATGCAAATAAAAAAAGTTTTACTCCTTGACAATAAATATTGACAATCAGAAAAAGTATCGTCCCATCCCCTCCGAGATGTACGATACTCCTTCTTTAAGCCTTATTCACATCTTATCCACGCCTTATCCACGTGCTACTCTTTCAAATTCATCGATAATTTCCTTTTCCGGCGCCTTTGTAGCAAGACTCACAATTACATTTAAGGTAATCGCTACCAGAAATGCAGGAAGCAATTCATAAATATCCCATGCTCCGCCCATTGGCCGCACCAGATATTTCCATACAAAAATCATAATTCCACCGGACAGCATGCTTACCATTGCCCCATAACGGTTGGATCGTTTCCAGAACAAAGCCAAAAGCATTACAGGACCAAACACTGCTCCAAAACCCGCCCATGCAAAAGACACGATTCCAAATACAGAGCTGTTCGGGTCTATTGCCATGAAGACTCCCAGAACGGCAATCACAAGAACTGTAATACGCGCTGCGATCAGTGATGCTTTATCACTGATTTTTAAATGGAATACATCCTTCAGTAAGTCCTGTGAAATGCTGGAAGACGCTGCCAAAAGCTGAGAATCTGCTGTAGACATTGTACATGCAAGGATTCCAGACATGATCAGACCTGCAATGATAACTCCGAGAACGCCGGTCTTACTCATCAAGGTACCAACTACAATAATCAACTTTTCAGAATCTGCTCCCGCTAATTCTTCGCTAATTCCATTGTTTGTCATGCTGTGACCGATCAGACCGATAAAAATTGCAACACCCATGGAAATTACAACCCAAATCGTTGCAATTCTTCTGGATATCTTCACTTCATTTTCATCACGAATCGCCATAAAACGGAGCAGCACATGAGGCATACCAAAATATCCAAGTCCCCATGCCAGCATGGAAGCAATCTTAATTGTTCCGTATTCTGCTGCCGCACCATCCGCATAAGTCTGTGTCAATGACAGATATCCCGGAAGTTCTCCCGCCTCCGTCATCACCACATCAACACCGCCAACTGCATTGATCCCAAATAATACCACACAAATCAATGCCCCTGTCATAACGATGCTCTGAATCAGGTCTGTCGTACTTGCCGCTGAAAATCCACCCAATGCAGTGTACGCCACAATTACAACCGCACTCACAATCATTGCATGCAGATACGGCACATGAAACAGAGTAGAAAATAATTTACCACATGCCGCAAATCCGGAAGCTGTATACGGAATAAAAAAGATCACAATAAAGATTGCCGAAATTGCAACTAATATTTTACTCTTGTCTCTATATCGATTAGAGAAAAACTCAGGAATCGTAATTGAATTATTTGCTGCTACAGTATATCGGCGTAATCTTTTCGCCACGATCAGCCAGTTCAAATACGTTCCGATTGCCAACCCTATCGCTGTCCACGCTGCATCTGCCACACCGGTCAGATATGCAACTCCCGGCAATCCCATCAAAAGCCAGCTGCTCATGTCTGAAGCTTCTGCACTCATCGCTGTTACAATTGGTCCCAGCTTTCGGCCGCCGAGATAATAATCTCCCGCCGAATTGTTTTTCTTCATAAAATATACGCCGACTGCCACCATTCCCAATAAATATATGATGATAATCGCAAAAATTCCCCATGTTCTACTATCCATTTGTTTTCCTCGTCCTCACCTTTCTCTTACATTTGTACACTTATTTACATTTTATCTTCTGTCGTGTTCTCATTCCCATCTGTCCCATTTATCAGACAGATTGTTAATTTGTGATTCGAACTTCGCCTTATCTTTATTTGCAAGTCCTTCATTTTTATGAATAACTTCCAGCAAGCGTCTTCCGGCAGCCAGCAATCTTTCAAATGCCGCATCAGCCCTCTTCTGAGCCGGTTTTTTCGCTTTCACCGGAATCTTCACACCAGTGGTCAGAATTTCATTTGTTACGAGATCCACTTCTCCGCCCGGATACGGTGCAAAAGCCGGACATCCGAACTTCTCTTCCACTGCCGCGGCAAACTCATCTGTCACAGAATCTTCTCCATGAACAACAAATACATGCTGCAGCGGCGTCTCGAATCCTTCCAGCCATCTCATCAATCCATTCATATCCGCATGACCACTGACTCCATGCAGACTCTCGATCTTCGCCCGCACTTCAATCGGTTCACCAAATAGTTTTACATTCTTCTCACCTTCAATCAGTCTCCGTCCCAATGTTCCAACTGCCTGATATCCAACAAAAAGAATCGTACACTCTTCTCTCCAGAGGTTGTGTTTTAAATGATGACGGATTCGTCCCGCATCACACATACCGGAAGCGGAAATGATCACCTTCGGTTTTTCAATAAAATTGATCATTCTGGAATCTTCACTGGTTGTAGAGATCTTCAGCCCCGGAAATACGAGCGGATTGATTCCCTCATTCACCAGTTTCAACGCATCCTCATCAAAACATCCATGCATGTTTTTGGTAAATGCCTTCGTTGCCTCAATTGCCAGCGGACTATCCAGATAGACCTCAAAATCCGGATATTCACTGAGCAGATTCTGTTCCTTGATTTCCCTGATAAAATACAGCATCTCCTGGGTTCTTCCAACTGCAAAAGACGGAATGACAACATTTCCTCCTCTTGCAAATGTGTCCCGCAAAATTCGTGTAAAATCTCCCACATAATCAATCTTTTCACTTGTGCTGTGCAGTCGATTGCCATATGTAGATTCAATTACCACATAATCTGCCTCTTTCGTATACTGCGGATCCTTGATGATCGGTTGATTGATATTCCCCACATCTCCGGAAAATACAATCTTTTTCTGTACATCCTCTTCCGTTACCCAAATCTCAATACTTGCGGAACCAAGCAAGTGTCCTACATCTGTAAAACGGACTTCGATCCCATCGCAAAGCACAATCCTGTCCCCATACTGACATGGTCTGAACAGTTCAATGGCATCCAGCGCATCCTGCATAACATATTCCGGTTCAAACACCGGCTGTCCGGCACGCTTTCCCTTTCGATTCCGCCATTCTGCCTCGAACTCCTGAATGTGCGCACTGTCTCGCAGCATAATATTACACAAGTCCGACGTAGCAAATGTTGTAACGATCTCGCCTTTGAATCCATTTTTGACCAATTTGGGAATCATACCTGAATGATCAATGTGTGCGTGTGTCAAAAGCACATAATCCACATCTGTCTCCGGAATCGGCAGCCCGGGATTTTCATAAAGATTCGGTCCCTGCTCCATTCCGCAGTCAATCAGGATATTCCTTCCCGCAGCCTGCAGCAGATGGCAGCTGCCAGTTACTTCATGTGCTGCTCCAACAAATGTTAGTTTCATTGCATCCACCAACCTTCCGTCTAATAATAAAGAGTATTATACCACTTTGCTGCACTGCCGTAAAGATAAACTATTCATACCTTACCATCTCTCGCTTCAGTCTCTGCATAATCTTCTTCTCCAGACGAGAAATATAGGACTGAGAAATCCCCAGATAATCTGCAACTTCTTTCTGCGTTTTTTCTTCCCCTTCCGGATTATCCAACCCAAAACGCATTTGAATGATCAGCCGTTCCCTGCTGGACAGCTTGTTGATCGCCCGAATCAGAAGTCTTCGCTCCGCTTCCGTTTCCAGGTCTTTATAGATCGTATCTTCCTCCGTTCCTAAAATATCCGAAAGCAGCAATTCATTTCCATCCCAGTCCACATTCAAAGGCTCATCAATAGACACTTCCAGTTTGGTCTTATTATTTCTTCGCAAATACATTAAAATTTCATTTTCAATGCACCGGGACGCATACGTTGCCAATTTGATTTTTTTATTTGGATTAAACGTATTAATTGCCTTGATCAAGCCAATGGTTCCGATCGAGATCAAATCCTCAACGCCCACTCCTGTATTATCAAATTTCTTTGCTATGTAAACGACCAGCCGCAAGTTGTGCTCTATCAGTAATTTCTTTGCCTCTTCCCCGTATTCAGTTCCCAGTTGTTCGATTACCTTTGTTTCATGCGCTGCCTCTAACGGCGGCGGAAGTACCTCTGAACCTCCAATATAATGGATTTCCTTCTGATTTGTAAAGAAAAATCTCCGAAAATCCGGTACAATTTTCATTTTGAATTGATTAGGAACTGCTACTTTCACTACCATGTTTTATTTCCTCCTGTTACAATATGTCTGCATTTAAAATCATTTGATATTCTTCGTTTTCCGATAACATCTCCCCACAAATACCGAGAACAGGTTTTTCAATCCAGCGCTCAGGTTGTGTTTTTATGCAAATCTTTTCAACCCGAAAAACCGGCATGATTCCTGTTCCCCCGACTGTTCGATATGGGATATAACGTAAGAAAGGTCTGTTCTTATCATCTGTCGTCTCCTGTTCCGGATGAAAACCGATTTCTCCGGCAATTTCTGCATCGATCACATGTACCGGCTCTCTCGTAACGGAATCCGTTAATTGGTTTCCGGTATCCATCAATGCCTGAACGTTCCACTCTTTTCCACCAAAACAAATCAACACTTCACAGGTTCTTCTCTGCTCCCGGTGTACTCTCAGCAAAATGTTCCAACAACCGCACAATAAAAAATAGATGCCTGCTGAAAGAATAAAAAATATTCCATTCAGTTTCATATAAGAACGAAAAATCTGCAGAATTCCTCCTCCCAAAATTGCAGATATGTACAAAAGAGCGACTGCTTTTCCAAATTGTTTCCACCCTTTCACTGCCAGACCGACTTTTACCATAACTGCACTAACTCCCGCAAATCCAAGCACCGGAACAAGATACTTTGGAACCGGCAATACCAGCAGCAGGCAAGTAAAAACAGCACCCACAGCGCTCCCCGCAAAAACTCTTCTTAAAGTCACATGACAGTTTAAAAGCTGCCGCACTGTCAGCAGCAGCAAAAAATCCATCATTAAATTTGTCAAAAACAATACGTCTATGTACACTTTATAATGCATCGCATTCCTCTCCTTACGACAGGACTTATTATATTAGATTTTCTTTTGAAACTTTGTCAGATACTGACGAGAAATACACAAGATGTTTCGACATAAAATGAAAAAGGGAGTTACGCGCAAAAAAAACCGGCAGGAAACTCCTGCCGGTCATCACTTTGCTTTTATTTACTTTTTAAAGAAGTCCGGAATCTTAATTGACTGCTCTTTTACTGTTCCGGATGGAGTTCTCGGCTGCTGCAGTGTAGGGATTGTACCACCTGTTGTTCTTGTCGCAGCTGTTCTTCCTGCTGTACGACTCTCCAGATCAGCACTTCTGCTCACCATATCACCTGATGGAAGAATGGATCCCATCTTCTGCTGTCCTTCCAATCTTGCTTTTAACTTTGAAGAACTTCCGCCTACATTATGCAGACCTGTTGCAATAACTGTAATGGTAGCTTCATCAGACTTATTGTCATCATATGTAGCACCAAAGATGATATTTGCATTTTCACCTGCAAGTTCCTGCACATACTCTGCCGCATCAGATGCATCCATAAGTGTAATATCACCGGATACATTGATAATAACATGAGATGCTCCCTGGATGGTTGTCTCAAGCAACGGACTTGCTACAGCCTGTTTTACAGCTTCCAGAGCCTTATCATCGCCACGTCCTTCACCAATACCAATATGTGCAATTCCTTTGTCCTTCATAACAGTCTGAACATCTGCGAAGTCCAGGTTGATCAAAGATGGTACATTGATCAAATCTGTAATACCCTGGATACCTTGCTGCAGTACTTCGTCTGCCTTTTTCAAAGCCTCCGGCATTGTTGTTCTTCGATCTACAACTTCCAACAGCTTATCATTTGGAATTACAATCAATGTATCTACATTTTCTTTTAACTTGTCAATACCTGCAAGTGCATTCTGCATACGTGTTCTGGATTCAAAACGGAATGGTTTTGTTACAACACCAACTGTCAATGCACCCATTTCTTTTGCGATTCGTGCCACTACCGGAGTTGCACCTGTACCGGTACCACCGCCCATACCACAAGTAACAAATACCATGTCGGCGCCTTTGATTGCAGCAGAAATCTCTTCTGCACTTTCTTCAGCGGCTTTTTCTCCTACTTCCGGCTGAGCTCCGGCACCCAGTCCCTTTGTAAGTTTCTCACCGATCTGCATCAGTGTCGGTGCCTTACACAGCTGTAATGCCTGCTTATCTGTATTAATTGCGATAAATTCTACACCTGCAATCTGTTCATCAATCATTCGGTTTACCGCGTTGTTACCGCCTCCACCGACTCCAATAACTATTATTCTTGCAGCTGCTTCTGATTCGTTGGTTTTAATTTCTAACAAGAGTATTTCCTCCTTTGTCATCTTATTAATTAATTTTTATACATCCCTTTTATATTGAATGATACTAATGATACACTCCAATAAGTATATAATAAAGTCTTTTTTGCAAATAATCAATAGATTTTTGTGTATTTTCCTGTTTTTTTATTCAATTCTGCATCTTTACACATCTTGCCTGCCTTCATCCTCTATTATTCTGCCGGTTCCTCTGCATCCGGCACAAACCGAATCGAAGAATCTGACGAAACAGAATTCTCCAGATGCAGCACCCCTGTCTTTCCCGGATACAATTCCTCCAGCTTTTTCAAAACCGGAACCGCCTGCGCCATCTTTTCCGCATATTCTCCCATTCCGATCTGTACACGTACCCCTGCAAAATGAAGTGTCAGACTTCCATTCTCACAATTGATCTTCTCTGGAACGAGCTTATATTGCTGCATCAATGCATTCACCGAACAAATCTTATCAAACACATCCTGATCCGCGGCAGGAAGCACTTTTCCTAATTGAATCTTATCAGACGTCAGTTCCATTCCCTCGATATACGGAACACCTTCAATCACCTCTGTACTCTGCAGCGATGCGATTCCACTCTCGTCAAAATACAAAAAACTGCCTTCATAATCCATTTTGCCGCTAAAAGTTTTTTCCGTTACCTGCACAGTTACTTCCCATGGGGAATCCAGCTTGACCTTTGTCCGTTCAATCGACGGCAGCTGCTCTGTGTCCTTTTTGTTATATTTCCACATTACATATAATGTATTGGAAGAATACCGATCCGACTGTACCCATTCTTTTACTGCCTGTTCCGAAAAATACTGCGTGCCTGTCACGTTGATCTTCTTTGTTTCAAATAAAATAATCACCAAATATCCTATGAGTACAAGAAGCGTAACCGCTCCCAGCAGTCCCAAAATAGCTTTCCAGCGGATTCTACGTTTTCTTCTTTTCCTCTTTCGTGCCATCTATACATCCTCCTCCACTTAGCTCATTTTACCAGATTTGATACACTTAACACAAGCCCCATTTCTAATAGAAGAAACAAAACAGAAGTTCCTCCATAACTGATAAAGGGCAGCGTAATTCCTGTATTCGGAATCGAATTTGTCACTACTGCTATATTTAAGATTACCTGGATCATCATATGTGCCATTGCCCCCGAAGCGATCAAGGCTCCCAGCAAATCCTTTGCCTGCGTTGCAATCACAAAAAAACGCCAGATCAAAACAAGAAATAGCAATACAATAATCCCGGCTCCCACAAGTCCAAGTTCTTCACAGATAATCGAAAAAATCATATCATTCTGCGCTTCCGGAAGAAATCCCAGTTTCTGCACACTTTCTCCCAAGCCTCTTCCAAACAGGCCTCCGGAACCAATGGCATACAACCCCTGCAGCGTTTGATATCCCTTTTCATAGTTCTCCGGATGCCGCCAGATAGCAAGCCGCTCCAGACGATAACTCTCCAGAGCAAGAAAAATCGCTAAAAATCCTACTGCGGCAATTCCCATCCAGATAAACTGCGCATATTTCGGACTGGAAACAAAAATCAGAACCGCAGCAATTCCCAATATGATGATCGCAGTGCTCAGATTACTGGCTCCCACTAATCCTACAATTGGAAATACCGGTATCATCACTTTCACCATCGTAGAAAATTTTCCCATTTTTTTTGCATTTTTCGTAATTAAGCAAGCCAGAAACAGTATAACCGCTACTTTTGCAAACTCTGAAGGCTGAAAAGAAACAGGGCCCAAAGACAGCCATCTTTTGGACCCATTGTATTCATCTCCTACAACCATAACTGCTACCGACAACAAAAGCGCTGCCAGATATCCCAGATTGGCAAACGGCACCCACTTATGATAATCAATGCCTGCCACCAGCAGCATCCCACAAATTCCAAGCGCTGTTGCAAACCCTTGCTTTTTCAGATAATAATAAGGGTCCCGGAACTTTATCTGACCATTATACGCACTTGTACTGTACAGCAAAACCAGACCAATCACTACAAGCAGCAGTACAACGATCAACATTGTATAATCATAATGTAATTTTCTTGCCGGACGCTCCAATTCAAATACACTCCTTACAATTGATTTACAAGTTCTTTGAATTTATCTCCGCGTTCTTCATAATTTTTAAACATTCCCCAACTTGCGCATGCCGGCGAAAGCAGAACTGCATCTCCCGGTTTTGCGTTTTCAACACAAATCTGAACTGCCTCTTCAAATGTATCTGCAAATACACAGGCATCAAATCCATGTTCTTTGGCTTCTGCCGCAATTTTTTCTCTTGTGGCACCGATCAGAACCAGTTTCTTCACCTTGCCGTCAAAAGCATCAATCCATTCCCCGTAAGAAGAATCCTTATCATATCCTCCGCCAATCAATAAGGTAGGACGGTTCATCGCCTGGATTCCTTTGATTGCCGCATCCGGATTGGTACCTTTGGAATCATTGTAATATGCAACCCCATTCTTCTCTGCTACGAATTCAATTCGATGTTCCACACCTTGGAATTCACAGATTGTTTTTCGGATGCTGTCCATCGGCACTCCGTATGCTGCCGCCATCGCAACTGCCGCCATTACATTTTCATAATTATGCAGCCCCAATAGCTTTAATTCTTTTACATTGCATACAACAACCGGCTCTTCATCCACATGATAAATGAGATTGCCATCTTCCAGATAAATCCCTCTTTCCAGTTTACGCTGGCTGCTGAAATATAGAACCTGTGCAGCGATATTTTCTCCAAATCGGCGCGTTACTTCATCTTCATAATTCAACACACACGTATCTTCTGCTGTCTGGTTCTTTGCAATATTTTTTTTCGCATCAATGTATGCCTCCATTGTATGATGGCGATTCAAATGATCCGGTGTAATATTTAAAATTGCACTGACCTTTGGTGCAAATGTGTGTACTGTCTCCAGCTGAAAACTGCTCATTTCGGCTACTGTCACCGAATCTTCCGGCATTGTCAAAGCAACGCTTGTATAAGGATTTCCGATATTGCCAACCACATAGGTATGTTCCCGGTATGCCTTTATGATCTCGCCGAGAAGCGCAGTGGTCGTTGTCTTCCCATTGGTACCTGTAATAGCAAGTACATCCCCTTTTCCATATACATACGCCAGTTCAATCTCTCCCCAGATCGGGATCTGCTTCGTCCGCATCTTTTCCACAACCGGCAAGTCTGTCGGAACACCGGGACTCATTACAACCAGAGATAACCTGTCCATAACAGTTTCAGGAAGTTCTCCAAGAATCACCTGTACACTGCCGCAATCACCTGCATCCTCCTGTATTTCACTCCGGATATCCGCGCTGATCTTCTCAGCATCCAGATTCTGATTGCCATCATATAAAACGACATCTGCCTCTTCCTTCATTAAAAGACGGCTTGCTGCCACACCGCTGATTCCCGAACCGAAAACCAGCACCTGTTTTCCTTTTATATCCATCGTATTATACCCCCATCAATGCGATCAGACATAAAATCGCTGTGATAATAGAAAATACCGCAACAACTCTTGTTTCTGACCATCCGCATAATTCAAAATGATGATGAATCGGCGCCATTTTAAAGAACCGCTTTCCTCCGGTCTTTTTAAAATAAGTAACCTGAATGATGACAGACACAACTTCAACAAGATAAATCATTCCTACAATAATAATAAACAATGGCATCTGCATCATATATGCGGTACCCGCTACAAATCCGCCCAGCGCAAGCGAGCCCGTATCACCCATAAATACACTTGCCGGATATACATTGAACAATAAAAATCCCATCAAAGCTCCGACAACCGCACACGTAATCGGTTCAATTCCACTCTTTGTTCCTACTGCCACTACAGTAAAGAACGTTGCCACCAAAACAGTAACGCTGGATGCCAGACCATCCAGACCGTCGGTAAAATTCGTTCCGTTGACCGTTCCCAATACCGCAACAAAAAGAACCGGAATTGCAAAGATTCCAATGTCCCAGTATTTTCCATCGGAAAACGGAATCAGCATCGTAAGCGGTACTTTCGCCACTTTTACAACATAAAATGCGAAAACAGCTGTAACTACAATCTGCAGCGCCATTTTCTGCATCGGGAAGAGACCATCGGAACGTTTCATTACAACTTTCAGATAATCATCTAAAAATCCAATCAGACCAAATCCAACTGTTAAAAACAAAACCGGAATAATCTTAGGATAGTCTTTTACATAAAACAAAGATGTTATAATAACACTTCCTAAAATCATAACACCGCCCATCGTCGGCGTCCCTGCCTTTTTCAGATGAGATTTTACTCCTTCTTCTCTCTCTGTCTGCCCCATCTTTAACTTTCTCAAAAACGGGATAACAACAGGTCCCATAATTACACTCAATACAAATGATATCAAAACCGGAATAACTACATGATTTGCCATAGATCCACCTCTTCATTCTTTTGTTAACTTATTAAGTATACCGCATCGTTTCCTCTTTTTCAATCCCAAGATACGGAAGCACGTTATCATAAATATCTTTTAAAACCGGCGCTGCAATCGTTCCTCCATAGTAGACCCCTTGCGGATCATGTATAATCACCATTCCGATCACCTGTGGCTGATCTGCAGGTGCAAATCCGATAAACGAAGCAATATACCGGTTGGCGCTTCGCGGAAGTGTCTGTGAGGTCGCTGTTTTTCCGCCAATCCGATACCCCTCAATATACGCATTTTTTCCAGACCCCTCCGAAACAACACTTTCCAAAAGCATCCGCATAGTCTCTGAAGTTTCTTCGGACACCACACCTTTCTCCTCTTTATACGAATATGTTTCCAGCGTATTTCCTTTTTTATCTAACATCTCCACGCCAAGATGAGGCGTAACACGCCGGCCTCCGTTGATAATGGAACTGACTGTTGTAAGCATCTGGATCGGTGTGATCTGGAACGACTGTCCAAAGGTCATCGTAGCCAGTTCCACCAGGCCAATGTCTTCTTTTCGATGCATGATCGTTCCGGCCTCCCCCGGCAAATCTACATTGGTCAGATTGAGCAGCCCAAATTGTGAAAAATAATCATAAAATCGTTCCGCCCCCAGACGCAGTCCGATGTCCATAAACACCGGATTACAGGAATTCTGGATTCCCTGCACAAAAGTCTCACTTCCATGTCCACCCACTTTATGACACCGGATCTTCCTATCTTCAACAATCCGATACCCCGGACAGGAAAACGTATCTTCCAGATGAACCACACCTTCTTCCAAACAAGCCGCAGAAGTAATGATCTTAAAAGTCGATCCCGGTTCATAAGTGTCATTGATGCAGCGATTTCTCCACATCTGGTTCAGCAGTTCCTGTTTTTTTTCATCCGAAACCGACTCTTGTCCGCCCTCTTCCGCCGGAAGTTCAAAGGGATCATTCAAATCAAATTCCGGTACGTTGACCATCGCCAGGATTTCCCCATTTTGCGGATTCATCAGTAATACCGAAACCGCTTCTGCCTGTTTTTCTTCCATCACTTTTTCCGCCGCCTGTTCACAAAAAGATTGAATATTATAATCAAGGCTTACCTTCAAAGTATTTCCTGCAACCGGTTCGACCCGATTTTCTGCAATCCCTTCCAGCTCGATTCCTCTGGCATCAGTAACCGTCAGAATTGTTCCGTTGGTTCCCTTTAGAACATCCTCGTATTTCACCTCCAGGCCAATGATTCCCTGATTATCTCCGCCTGTAAATCCCAAAACCTTTGATGCCAGTTCTCCATAGGGATAATAGCGTTTAAAATCCTCATCCACCTTTACTCCTGCAAGGTTATAGTTTCGGATTTTATCTCCGATTTCCTTTTCCACATTCGTCTTCACTTTCTCCATTGAAGACACTTTTTCCACACGTTTCCGCACTGTTTCCTCCGGCAGTTCCAATTCCTCCGCCAAAACCCGAATCACCTTTTCCGGATCTTCAATCTGACTGTGAATCACTGAAATCGTGCAGACTGTTTTATTTGTAGCCAACACAACTCCGTTTCTATCCACAATCTCTCCCCGGGCCGCTTTGATTTCCCGTTCCCGTTCATGCAGCGCCTCTGCACGTTTTTGATAATACTCCGCATCAAACACCATTAAATAGACAAGACGCCCCAAAAGTGCAAAAATAATAATAACTGCCGCACTGAATACGACCAGCATCTTTTTCTTATTATATGTCTTATTCTTCATAGAAAAACCTTACAAAAGATATTTTTATAACATATTATATCTTCTGTAAGGTTATGATTCTTTTTCTCATTATTCTGTACTATTCGCCCAATCATCCAGATCCGGATTATAATTGTCATCAATATAAGAACCGTCATAATTCTCATAGGAGTCTTCATAATTCACGCTAAAATCTACATACTCTTCCGGCTCCTGATTTTCTGTACTCTGCGGTACCGGCATTGTGCCTGAGGGAACATAGCCATCGATTGTCGAAATATTCAAATACGGAAATGCCTGTGACATGATTTTTTGAGACAATTCCAATACATACCTGCTGGTTGCCTGATCCGGCACATTCGGCTCATCAATCACAACATAAACCAATACTTCCGGATTCTCCTGCGGCGCATATCCGATATAAGAAAGCACATGATTTCCATTTCCCCGGGGAAGTTTTTCCGCCGTTCCCGTCTTCGCTCCAATATCATATCCTTCTACCGCAGCCGGTTTACCGGTACCATATTCCATCGTTGCCTTTAGATATGTTTTCAACTGCTTGGAGGTTTCTTCTGAAATTGTTTTTCGAAGAAGCACCGGATCTTTTGTTTCAATTACTTTTCCGTCTTCATCCTTAATCTGTTTCACCGCATGCGGCTCATAATAATAACCGCCATTAATCAATGAACAGAATCCGGCTGCCATCTGCGTCATCGTTACATTAAATCCCTGTCCGAAAGAACAGGTTGCCAGCTCGACTTCATGCATCGTATCTGTTGTATACAGCAGAGCCTCCGTTGCGCCTTCACCGGGCAGATCAATTCCCGTATACTCTCCAAACCCAAAAATATGCTGATACCGGACAAAATTCTCAATTCCGATAACCTCCGCAATATCCATCAATCCAACATTACAGGAATATGCAATCGAATCCTGTACCGATACGGTGCCATGACCTGTCCTCAAATGACAGGCAATATCGCTGTCTCCTACATGTTTTGATCCACCGCAGTAGTACGTTTCTTCTCCATTCAGCGCACCGGTCTCCAGTCCGGCAGCAACAGTGAACGGTTTCATAGTCGATCCCGGTTCAAACGCATCACTGACACAAAAATTCCTCCACAGCCCATTCATTGCATCAAGCTGTTCCTCTTCCGTCATAGCATTCCATTTTTCCTCTGTATAGACAGAAGATAAATCTCTCGGATTATTCAAATCAAAGTTAGGATAGGATGCTTCCGCAAGAATCTCTCCTGTATTCGGATCCATGATGATAACTGCTGTATTTTTACTTCCGGGTTCATCCTCGCGAGTTTCTCCCCTGTGAGCTTCATTGAACTCCAGAATGCATTGTTCTACAATACTTTGTAATGTCACATCAATGGTAGAAACAACCGTATTTCCATTTTTTGCCGCCTTGACTGTCCGCTCCAATGATGCATCATCCGCGAAATATCCATATTCCCGGCCATCGGTACCATTAAGTATATCGTTATACGCGCTTTCGATTCCTACCGCACCCACATTTCCGAATACGGAAAATCCTACCACATCACTTGCCAGTGAATTGTATGGATACGTACGCTTGTAATCCTCTTCCAGCCAGATTCCTTTTACATTTGGATACGTCTTTGTATCCTCTTCTATTTCATCAAATTTCTTTTTTGTCGCATACGTGATTTCCTTTTTCAAAATCTGATACCGACTAGCCGGATATTCCTTGATTACTTCTCTTACTTTTTCTTCCTCTATCCCAAAGCAATCCTTCAGCACCTGAATCGTCGGCTCCACATTTTCCTCGTCAGAAAGCATCACATACACATCCAGAATAACATTATAAACACGTTCGCTGGTTGCCATTTTTGTACCGTTCCGATCCACGATATCCCCGCGCTTAAAAGGAATCTTCCTGCTGTCGTAGGCCTGCTGATTCAATACAATTTTCGTATACTTACTTCCTTTTGACGCATTAATATAAGTAATCCTTCCCACCAAAACAACAAAAGCCAGTATGATTGCCATAAACAGCATTACCAGCTTTTTTTGCATCCTCTTCGGAAATTTTTTTGTTAAAAATTCATATCGGTTTCTTTTTCTTCTTCTAGCCATAACTCAATCCTTAATCGTCCGCTTCATGTGACTTTGCCAGCACTCCATTCTCCGGTATATCGCTATACTGTTTAACGGACTCTTTTACCGGTGCATCATATTCCACAATATTTCCCTGTGCAAAATACACCATTCCCAATTCATTGACAGCCTTCGCACGCACTTCCTCCAGATTCAGTGAATCCTCAGCTGCATGCATCGCAGTATCATTTGCCTCTGTTACCGCAGCTAATTCTTCCTGCAGTGCAGTAATATTTTCTGCTCTGCTTACAATATCTGACTGAAGACGAAGATAACATACGCATACCAGCACTGCAATCACTGCTGCAACTGCCAAAAATCCAGCATATGCCGGATTAATGCTCAATGCACGATTGCGGTTTCTGCGTACCTGACGGCTTGTCCTAGTTTCACGTACCGGTCTTGATTCCGGCATTCTTCGCGGCAGAACCTGTTGTTTTTCCACAGTGCTTCCATACACATACATCTGTCCACGCCCCGACTGTCTGCCCGGTACGGAGTATGTTCTTGTATGTCCCGCTGTTCTATATCCTATATTTCTTCTTGTTGCTGCCATAGTTCTGCCCCTTTCTGCTTCATCAGGCTCTCCCGGTCCTGATAAATCTATTTTATATACTCCTCTGTTCTGTATAAGGTTTCCCAGGCCTTATACACTGTAACTAACACCGCTCAAATATTCTGAGTTTTGCGCTCTTAGAACGGCTGTTTCCTTCCAACTCCGCCTCCCCAGGAAGAATTGGTTTTTTTGTAATCACGTTTCCTTTTGATACATTTCCACAGACACAGACCGGAAAATGACTTGGACAGGTACATGGATTCTCGTTCTTTCGGAACGCACTCTTTACAATTCTGTCCTCCAACGAATGGAATGTAATAATACAGATTCTTCCACCCGGATTCAGCATCTCGATCATCTCATCCAAAGACTCCCGAAGTACCTCTAATTCCCGGTTCAACTCAATCCGAATTGCCTGAAACGTTCTCTTTGACGGGTGTCCCCCGGTCTTTTGAAATTTCATCGGTATTGCACGCCGTATCACTTCATTCAATTGTCCTGTTGTTTCGATCGGGTTCCTTGCTCGTTCCATTACAATATGTTTTGCAATATTTTTTGCAAATTTATCTTCTCCATAGTCCCGAATCACCCGATACAACTCTGTTTCACTATACGTGTTCACAATATCTCTCGCTGTTGTCTGCTGTCTTTGATCCATTCTCATATCTAAAGGTGCATCTGATCGATAAGAGAATCCCCGGTCTGCCGTATCTAATTGATAAGAGGATACGCCCAGATCAAGAATGATCCCATCGACTTTCTCAACCCCTATTTCATGGAGTTTCTGTTTCATATCACAATAATTACTTCGAATAATTGTAACTTTCTCCCCGAAACACTCCAATCGTTTTCCGGCAGCTTCAATCGCCGCCGCATCCTGATCAATTCCAATCAGTCTCCCTGTGTCACCCAAACGGCTGCACACCTGATAAGAATGACCTCCGCCGCCAAGTGTGGCGTCTACATAAATCCCGTCCGGCTTAATCGCCAGACCATCTACTGTTTCTTCTAATAATACTGATGTGTGTTCAAATGCCATATACTTCCTCCATCAACAGCAGTTATACTCCCAAATCATGCTGCTTTTGTTTTTCGTTCTGTCAGATACGGATTCCGATTGCTTCCATACGTTCTGCAATCGCATCCAAATCTTCTTCGCTTACGACACTTCTCTCTTCCCAAAGTGCTTTGTCCCAGATTTCCACACGATCCTGAACTCCCACAAGGACAACGTCCTTTTCAAGATGGGCGGCTTTTCTAAGTGACGCCGGCACATTCACTCTCCCCTGTTTGTCAAATGTACCTTCTGATGCACTTCCAAAGAAATATCTTTTGAAGATTCTGGCATCCTTATTCATACGTGGTAAGGTTTCCAGTTCTGCGACAAACTTGTTCCATTCTTCCTGAGAATAGACAAAAAGACACCCCTCCAGTCCGTTACATATCACGAAACTGTCTCCCAGATCGTCACGTAACTTGGCTGGAATAATCAAACGGCCTTTTTCATCAATGCTGTGATTAAACTCTCCCAGTAACATTTAGAACTCCTTTTACTAAAGTGGCCTCCACATTCTCTCCACTTTATTCCACAATTCACCACTTCCTACCACTTGTCTCCATTATATGCCACCCTCTCCCCCTTTTGCAAGTGTTTTTTCATTTTTTCAATAAAAAAAGAAGATGACATGCAAACAACACATCATCTTCTTATTCTGACACTTCTATATTTAACTAATTGAAATTCCAATAACCGGTTATTACTCTGCAAGATTCTCCATATAGGTATTCAGAGCATCATAATTCACACTCACAGACTCTCTTTCCTGATTAACAGTATATGTATCATACGCTGAATATCCCAGCCATCCTACCAATGCCAGAGCAGCAACAGTTAATACGCACTTCCGAACAACATTCATAATCCGCTGCTTTCTCATTATCTGTTTTCTGTTGGCTTTTTCTTTTTTATAACGATCTACCTTTTCCTGACTCATGGTTCCTACTCCTTCATGTCGTGTTATACTTTCAGGCTTCTTCTGTCTGACCCACAAATTATATCATATTTCTTCTTAAATCACAATAATAATTCCGCCATCATTTGCATACATACTGCTGATTCCCGCTGTATCTAAAATAATACCGGACTTTACTTCTATGCGTTCCAATAACATCCGCTGAACCTCCAGCGCCCGTTCCTTACAGTTGCAGTGGGATATCGCCAGAATCTTCTTCTCAGTATTCTCACTTCCGGACACTACACAATCCACAATTTTTGCAAGAGCCTTCTTCATTCCACGAGCCTGCCCCAACTGACAAATCATCCCCTCCGGAGTGGAACCCATAACCGGCTTGATATTCAAAGCACCTGCAACCAGAGATTTGATTCCCGTCAGACGTCCATTCTTCCGCAAGGTATCCAGATTTTCCAAAACAAAATAGGTATTTTGCCCTTCTATATATGCATCTACTGTCCGTAGAATCTCCTCATATTCCATTCCGGCTTTTTCACACTCATCAATTTTCAAAGCGATCAAAGTCTCGCCTACAGAAGCTGATTTTGAATTGAATACATGAATCTGTTTTTCCCCATATTCTTCCAGATACAAGTTCTTTCCCAATTCTGCACTATTGTAAGAACCACTCAGCTCTGCTGATAAAGTCACCACATAGATTCTGTCAGCATCACAATGATACTTCTTCATATATTCTTCCGGTGACGGGCAGGAAGACTTCGGACAGGTTGATGCTGCCGCAACTTTCATCAAAAATGAGCTTTGATCAAATGTATCATCATCTACGATATGTTCTCCTCCCACTTCCATACTTAATGCCGCAGATTCAAACACTCCGCTGTTCTTCATCTCTTCTGTTAATTCGCCACAACTGTCAACAATAATCTTATAATCCATTGAACTTCCTCCCAGACTCCAATTCGCGTCATGCGCATCTAAGTCATATAGTTTTAAATACTACATAAGACTATACCACACTTTCTGCTATCTGAAAAGTACTTTTTCAATTTTCTCCCTGCAGTTTAATCTTTCTGGAAACTCCCAGTGCAATTCCCATCTCCGTCATCAAAAATACGATCGAGGTTCCACCGTAACTGATAAACGGAAGTGTAATTCCGGTTGTCGGAATCAGATTCGTCACTACCGCAATATTCAAAGTCACCTGCAGCGCAATATGCGCCAGCACTCCAGTTGCAAGAAGAGCGCCATACAAATCCGGTGCATTTCTTGCAATAAACATCAGACGATAGATCATCAGGCCAAACAAGAGCAAAATAACAATTGCGCCGAATACTCCCAACTCTTCACAAACGATCGTCAGAATCATATCATTCTGCACCTCAGGAATCACCCCAAGTTTTTGCGTACTGTTTCCCAATCCTTTTCCGAAAAAACCGCCGGATCCAATGGCATACAGTCCCTGCATCACCTGAAATCCGCCTTCATCCGAATGATTCTCCGGGTCCAGCCATGTTAAGATACGGCCGATTCGGAAATTCTCACTGCTCGTTGCAGTTGCCGCCAATATAGCAACCAATGCCGAAATAATCACACCGCCGCCTATAATTGCTTTTACAAATGGTTTCATCTTCGGATGCACAACAAAATATAATATACAGGTAATCGCCATTACGATAATTGCCGTACTCAAGTTATCTGTCAAAAACATAACGCCGCCGGATGCGATAATTCCAAATGCAAAAATCCGGGCGATAACTTCTTTTGTCTGAATTTTACTTTCCAAGCGGCACAATTCATACGAAATAAAAAGAATCACCGCAATCTTCGTAATCTCCGAAGGCTGAAGAGTCATATTGAACGGCAGCTGAATCCATCTTCTGGCTCCATAAATCGTAACTCCAAGCGGAGTCTGTACCAGAGCCATCATAATCATTGCAAATATATAAAATTCAAAAGAAAATGCTCCATAAAACAGATAATCTACCTTCGATACAATCAGCATCCACCCGAAACTCAGAATTCCGATCACAGCCTGCTTGGAGAAATATGCCATATCATTTCCAAAATCATTTTGCGCGCTATATGCACTGGTACTATAAAGCATTACAAGGCCAAAACACATCAAAAAAATGATAACGAGCAGCAAATCATAATCAAAATAATCTCCATGCACCCAGATCCTTGACCAAAATCCACGATTCTTTTTCTTTTTACTTTGTTGTCTTTGTTGTGTCTGTTTCCGTTGTTCTAACGGCTTTACAGTTCTGCTTTTCATAGAATCTCCCCTACGCTTCTTCTACACTCATTTTGGGATGTACCGGCTTTCCATGTCCAAAAAACCGATCATACCATACAAGAAATACATACACCGTCCAGATTTTCCGGCTGTTATCCGTCTTTTCATTCCGGTTCTTTCCATTTTTATGGTCATCCAACATCTGAATCAATAAATCTGTATTAAAATATTGTTTCGCCGCATCTGTCTGAAACATCTCCTTCACCCGGGTATAATAAGGTTCTTCCCGCAGCCATACCCGAATCGGTATCGGAAAACCAAGTTTCTTCTTTTCAGCAGTCTTACTGCGAATCACTTTTTCTGCCGCTCCACGAAGTGCCACCTTCGTCTTCGGTGCCCGCACCTTGTACTCCAGCGGCAGCGTTTCCGCCAGCTCCAATACCTTCTTGTCCAAAAACGGTACGCGGACTTCCAGAGAATTGGCCATTCCCATCTTGTCCCCTTTCATAAGGATATCATGCACCAGCCACAGATGCAGATCCACATACTGCATTTTCGTTACCGCATCTTTCCCTTTCACACGCTCATACAGCGGTCCTGTCACCTTCTGGATCTCCGGTGTACACCCCTTCTTCAGTATCCGGTTTGCTTCTCTCTCTGTAAAAATATTCGTCGCATTCGCAAAATACCGTTCTTCCAATGTTTTGCCATGACGCATAAGGAATCCACGTCCCTTCATCCCACGTGGCAGACACACCTCCGCAAAAGTTCCCAGCAAACGCCGGATTCCAAGCGGTATTTTATCAAATCTGGTATGCTCCAATGGCTCACAATAAATATTATAGCCTCCAAACAATTCATCAGAACCTTCTCCGGACAACACAACTTTCACCTTCTTCGCCGCCTCTTTACTCAAAAAATATAAGGCAACTGCTGCCGGATCCGCTACCGGCTCGTCCATATAATACTGAATATCCGAAAGATTGTCCCAATATTCCTCCGGAGTGATTACTTTCGCATCATTCTGCATATGAATACTTTCAGCAAATTCTTTGGCATCTTGAATCTCACTGTATTTTCCCTCTTCAAATCCAACTGTAAATGTATGATCCACCTGCCCCAGATATGTCAAATAACTGGAATCCACCCCACTGGACAGATAAGACGCCACTTCCACATCACTGATCTTATGCATTTCCACCGATTCTTTCATCACCGTTTCAATCTCATCCACAACTTCTTCAAAAGATTTCTGACTGTCTCCGGTAAAGTTCGGTTCAAAATAGCGCGTAATCTTCATCTCTCCATTCTGATACACAAAATAATGTCCCGGCTGAAGACAGAATACCCCCTTAAAAAAAGTCTCATTGGTAGGAACAAACTGAAAAGAAAGATAATTTCCAAGAGCCTCTTCACGAAATACCTTGTCAAACTTCGGATGTTCCATAAAGGATTTGATCTCTGAACCGAACATCAACGTTTCATTCATCTGGGCATAATACAAAGGCTTAATCCCAAAAATATCCCTTGCCGCAAACATTTTCTTCTCCTTTGTATCCCAGATTGCAAACGCATACATTCCTCGCAGACGTTCCACCAGACTCTCTCCCCACTCTTCATACCCGTGAATCAGTGTTTCTGAATCTGTATTTGAAACAAAGACATGACCTGCCTCTGTCAATTCCTTCCGCAGTTCCTGATAATTATAAATCTCTCCATTGAAAACCAGCACCTTGGTCCGATCTTCATTGTACAACGGCTGATCCCCAACCTCCGAAAGATCGATGATGCTCAGCCGCCGAAATCCCAACGCTGCATCTTCATCAACGTATGTTCCTTCACTGTCCGGTCCCCGATGAATAATCGTATTCATCATCGCTTTCAATACCTGTTCTCTATTCTCAACTTCTCCAACAAATCCTGCAAATCCACACATTATAAATTACTCCTTCCAGTCAATCCCACTTCTGCTGCTCCCCGCTCTTTACTCATGTAGAATAGAACCTATGATTTTTTTCGTCTTAGGCAGCCAGAACTGTACCAGCGGACCGGTCAGAAAAACCGCCACAATCGTACCTGCACCTACGGTTCCTCCAAGCACAAATCCCAATCCTACAAACACCACATCACATGCCATACGCACCCAGCGAAACTCAATCTTACCAATTTTATCCGATAAAATAATCGCAACCAGATCATTGGGACCTGTTCCCGCATTACTATTAATTACAATGGACATTCCAAGCGCAAGAATCACACATCCCGCAACCACACTGAGACCGCGAACTGCGATTCCTGAATCCCCATTGATATAGCCTCCAAAAATCCATGTAAAAAAATCAATGATGGGACCGCCGCAGACGGCACACACAACAGTTCCCGGTTTCACATATCCCTTGGTTGTCAAAAGCATAAGGACCATCAAAATACAGACTACCGTCATCTGCATCATCCCAACACTCCATCCTGCTCTTCGCGCCAGCCCCTGAGCAAATACGGTAAACGTATCAGTCCCCAGATCTGACAGCAGAAACAACGTCACCCCCAGATGAGCGACCGCCAATCCCACAAATAAAATCACCAATGCTTTTCCCCAGTCCGCCAGACTTCTTTGTGAAGTATCTGCGGCAAACTGCGTACCACCTTTATTCTGTGTTGTTTTTTCTTGTTTATCCTTCATTTCATCCACTCTCTATCCCTTTTCCATTTTCCAGTATACGAAATCATTATAGCTTGTGAATCTTCATTATGCAAATATAAAACGAAAATGTATTTACATTTTTTCCTCCATTTTGTATAATAAATACGTTATCGGGGTGTGGCTCAGTTTGGTTAGAGCGCACGGCTGGGGGCCGTGAGGTCGCAGGTTCGAATCCTGTCACCCCGATTTTTAAATTTCAAAAAATATATTTATGTACTTGCCGGCGAACTTCCGCCGGCTTTTTTCACATCCTTCTGTCTCCTCCGTATTTCCTTCTTATCTGCCGCAGCCACATCCCTGCCGAACATCAAACTCCGGATTGATCGCATAAAAGTTTTTACTATCCAGTTTTTCCTGCACAATTCTAAGGCTTTCACCAAATCTTTGATAATGCACAATTTCCCGTTTTCTCAGGAAACGAATCGGATCACACACTTCCGGATCTTTTACAAGCCGGAGAATATTGTCATAAGTCGTTCTGGCTTTTTGCTCTGCCGCCAGATCTTCATGCAGATCTGTAATCGGATCCCCCTTGGATTGAAAATAAGTTGCAGTCCATGGCGCCCCGCTTGCTGCCTGTGGCCAAAGCGCCAGCGTATGATCCACATAATACTTATCAAAACCTGATTCTTTCAACTCTTCCGGTGTCAGATTTTTAGTCAGCTGATAAACAATCGCACAGATCATCTCCATATGTGCAAGTTCTTTCGCTCATAGAAGATGCATATTATCTACATTAAAATAAGAAGAGATACAATATTTATCCCCGGAACCGCTGGCTCCGGGGAGTGTTTTTTAGAATAACTGGAATCTGTCAAGTGCTACACCAAACACTCCGGCATAACCATCCTGTCCATTTCCTGTTTCGTTGTCAAACTGCCAAGGGTAATAGTTTCCGCCAATAGGTGCGCCTCTGTACTGTGCCTTCTGGTAGCCATACTTTACAACAACATCCTCCGGAGTGTCGTAATAAACCTCTACGGCATCGATCACAGCTCCCGGATATCCTGCATATCCATTGTTTACATCATTCCAGTTGCATCCTGTCACATAAGGCAACCAGCCGACACCTTTTACATGAACACGGTATTTAACGGAACCTTTATTTACCTTGATTGCAATCCCAGCAATTGTACGTCCCGGAAGTCCTGCAAAGTCTTCCAGATTATTCACAAATGGTAAGATTGTTCCATCTGTAAGCATGACTCCGTATGTAAACACAATTCCAGCATCGCCGGATGGCTGCGTTGAATTTGGAGCTACCGGCGCATATGACGGTGCGCTTACATTTCCGTTCATGTATTCTTTAATTCTTTTAATAAAATACTGCTTTGTAGCATAATCACCGCCATGAATCTCTACTGATCTATGAGGGCATGCTGTTGCGTACACCTCTTTATGCAAGCGGATTGTATCTGCATTCGGTTCAATGCCATACTGCTTACACTTTTGTGCTGCGAGTTTCAATGCATTTTCCTCATTCTTTTTAAACGTTTCCAGATTCCCCATACTCTGGCAGGTTTCAATTCCCAGATAATTCGTGTTCCCGTCCGTATCTCCGCAGTGCCATGCACAATTTACGTCATCCTCAGCCTGTAAGATTCCATCATCACACACATAGTAATGAGCAAATCCATTTTCTAATGTATGTGTTTGCAACCATCTTTTATAAAACTCTGTGTTTGCATTTTGACTGTCTGCCCCATTATGTATAAAGATTCCTCTTGGATTGTATCCTCTTCTTCCTGCTACTCCACCACAAATACTCATAATTTTCTCCTCTCTCCGGCATTTGCACCGGTGCAAAAAAGAGGACGATCACTCGCCCTCTACATCTCCATCTTTATTCACTGCTTTATCTGCTACTTCTAAACCCTTAACCAAAATAATCGGTACGTTAAATTCTGCCTCCACAAAATTTTCCAATATTGATCTGATTTCGTTTATAAGCAAACTTGCCAGTACAAACCATCCCAGCAGTGTAGTAATTCCTAGATCGATTCCGATTGTAGCTCCTATTTCTGTGAACACTGCCGATGCTCCAAAAGCTACCATAATCATAAGCCAGTATCCCAGTTTTTTCAGAACGCCTTTCCAGCCTTTCATGGAGTTTTCTTTGTTTGCCAGTCTGCTTTTCATCCATCCAGTCAGCCAGTCTGCTATATTAAGCAGCAAAAACGCAGCAAATAAAATCCAGTGCTCTCCTAGTATGTAAGACAGCACCGCCACAATCGCTCCAGCAATCGCATTATATCCATCTATAATTGCTTCTGCATAATTCATTTTCATATTCCTCACTCTCTTTCATTGTAGTTTGTATCGTTTTTTGCATAAAAATAAGACCTTTTACGGTCTTGCTCTGATTTCCATATTTCCACCTCAATCTATACAATTATTGCCAGTAAATTCAAATTCTGCCCGGTACAGATGTCTGCACTTCGCTACTGGTTTTTCATGGTCAGTCCGAGTAATGTACTGGCCATCTACTTTAAATGTTAATTTTTTCATTTTCGTGCTCCTTTTTCGGAAGTCCTTAATTAAATAGCAAAATAGATGGTAATATAACTGCAGCTCAAAGTTATGTAAATATAATGGGGGACAGCTACGTCAAAAAGGTTGGCAATAAAGTATCTTTGCAAATCGTAGCACAATCCAGTTCCACATTCGCAAGTGGAACAAAATATCACATTGCAGATATTCCGGCAGAGTTTAGACCGAAACGCCGAGAACTAACCGCAGCGTTTGCAAATACAAGCTCCACCACAGGATATGGTGTCGCTTATATGGAAGTGGATACCGCTGGTGCAATAAATGTGCAATTTGCTACGCAAGCAAAAAACTTATTCGGACATCTGGAATACTATGTGTAATTATTGTAGCTCAACTTCCATGTCCCACTCTAATTTACACGTGTTTTTGGCTTGGCTTTTCGCAAATTGCACATTGGCACCGACAGAATCTCCTCTTTTCGTTATCGTTGCCGTACCGAGAATCATGAGTGAGCCTCCGCCACTAGAACAACGGAAATTATATTCGACAACACGTTTTATCGACAATCCTAAAATAGTATGGATAGGCAACAGATTTTGAATTGTACCTTGGTAAAAGCCAGCAAACGTAAGCCCGTCTAACTCACCTGTCCACGTGCCATGTACGATAGCACGTTTTTGATTACCGAAAGTATATTTTTCTACGCTGTACGTATATCCATCTGCCGTTTTTGTGGTCTCTTCCACTAGCATTTTGCTATTTAAATCAGTAATCTTTTCCTCTAAAACTTTTCCTTGTCGTGCATCTAGCACTTTTCCTTCTACTGTCGTAACTAAGTCATTTGCCACTTCCGCAAATGCTCCACCCTTCAAATCTTTAAACCATTTTGCGATTTTTCCAATTATTATCGACATTGTTTCCCCGGTTTTAACATTCTCCCTTATTTCGCTCTCTTCAAATTCTACAGTTGTGCTCCCCGCATTTCCTGTTTTATCTATTTTGTCTGTATTTATTTTATTTATCTTTTCGTTTTGTTCGTTTAACAGCTTTGTTCTTTCTTCTATTTCATTATTTAGTCCTGTCTGTATCTTTCCTTGGCTTGCAAGCAATTGTTCAATTAACGTTTGCTCTTTTTCTTCTGCTGCATCTCCAAATTCAACGGAATTTTCGCAATAGCAATTAGTATTAAATGTGACAAGTGTCTTTGTATCGTCTACAATTCTTATCTGTATGGCATTATTCCCGACAGAAAATAAATCAGAAGTCGGCTCGAGTGTGATTCTGTTTCCTACAACATCGCACAATTTCTTTTTTGTTTTGCCGGATGCGCCGGTGATATATGCTGTTGCAGATGCTGTTTTCGGTATTTGAAAGTCTGTTATGTTAAATACAAGTGGAATCATATTGGTTCCTTTGGTAACTTCTATCTTTTCCATAATGCCTTTTCTTGTTACCGGTATATCTCTAATTATTGCATTCAATCTTTTTTCCTCTCTTTCTACTACAAGGGCACGAACCTTGTTATATAGACACTTCCTGTATCAGCTCCACTATATCTAAGGATGCAATCCCACGGATAATCGTAATACGCTCCTATACTTCCTTCGTTACCGGTTTGGTCTCCCGGAGTTCCTCCTACTATTCCACCGAATTCATTAGAGTGGAATCCCGCAAGTTGTCCATTACCGATGTAAAGCTCCACGTGATTCGCATGATTTAAGCATATATCTCCTCTTTGCTTTGGAGTAGATACCGGAAGTTGCTGCCAGCCTCTCGCGCAGAGCTCGCTTGCCATATTCCCGGTATAAGTAGCTCCGCCAATGTCAAACCCTCCTCCATCTCTTAAAGACACGAGTATCGAGCTTGCGCAATCATAATCAGGTCCCCATCGATTCGCCTGGTCATATCCGTGTGTATCATCATTACACAGATTAATCATATAGTTCACTGCTGCTTCTAAGCTAGCCATCAGAACGCCCCCTCTTTCGAACTACCACCGGTTAATATTCCATTAACAAAGGTCATGTATGTTCCGTCAGAAAACTCCACTCTTCCAGATTTAGATGCAATTCCATTCGCATATACTGTAGCGTCTAAGCTCACTCTATCATTCAAGATCCTCATCAACACTCTTCCTTCAGATGCATCGCCAATCTCGCCTCCGCTTCTAAATACTACAGCTCCAGCTCCGGAATCAATAAATATAGGCTGTGTTCCATCAAGTTTTGAAAACTTAATAGTACCATCTTTCAGCTCAATTCTCTTATTCCATCCGCCAGTGCCCGCGCAAACATAACTTCCCTTAGCATAGATTCCGTTATTATCCATGCGAACAATCTCATTTCCATTCTCATCTACAACTTTAGCAAGTCCGTTTCCATTTCCTTGTCCTCCAAGAATTAATGTTCCTCCGTGTATCCTGTCCGCAAGCATCGTTCCTGCTGTGATAAAATCTGCGAAGAATCCTTGTCCAGTTCCGAATGTAGTCCAGTTCCATCCTTTCCCATCTGCAGTACGCTCTCCGGCAATCTGGAATCCCATTGTTCCAAGTGCCATCGCTCCAAAAGTTGGTGAGTCTGGGTCTAAATCCTCAAACAACATCGCACGTACATTTTGCTTTTTAGCAATAGACGACTGCGCGCGCATCTGCGTTTTTACCCCGTCTAATAGTCCAGATACAAGAGATGCTTTCACGGATCCATCTCCACGGATAGCAGATTCAACTCTGTTTATCATGTTAGATACGTCTTGCAGATAATTCTTTTGGAAATCTCCAAGCACAACAAATACAACTTTTTTCTGTATACTGTCATATTCCAATTGGATAACCCTCGCATCCGTAACAATACCAATGTTATTGTTCTTGCAGTGTATTGTATCTCCCAAGCTAACAGTTTCTAGTACGCCATAATCTTTGTACTGCTCAGTATTTTGCAAAAGAACCATGTCTGCATTAATTGTGACTTTCGGCTTATCAATTCCGTTTTTAAACTGCTCTTCGCATCGTTCTTTCAACACTCTATCCAAATCGGCTTGTGTAGAGCAAACAGTTAATCCCTCCGGATCTTCGTTTTCTTCCATATCTTCCAGCAACTTCACATCTTCAAATTCCAATATTCCAACTTTTACAGTGGGATATTTTCCAATCACTGGACTGTCAAAATATGTTTGTGTAGGCTTACGCCCATTAAATGCTTTTGGATATATTCTAGTAACAACTCCGCTTGTATCTACCTCTTCCATCAAGCCGTCTGTCGGGATGTTCTTTCCGTATCTTAGCTCTACTCCATTATCAGAGCCGATTTTACGATTAATTATGACAGTATAATTATCATATATAACCTCACCGCCCCAGCGATTAATAAAGCTATTGTCTTGGTCACCGTTGATTGCTGCAAGCAAATTCATGTACTCATAATAGGCGGTAGATACATCCTGGATATCAGAACGTCCACTATACTTTTTATTTGGAGCACACATTATCTCTAGCGCCTGCTGCCCGTTTTTCTCAGTAGGTCGTACGTCCTCTAAAAAGCAGTCATTCTTTGCATCAAAAAAAATCGGCTCAAGAATTGCGCTAACTCCAGAATCCGACTTCTCTTTTCGTTTTATGCGAAATAATTGATCTCCGTTAAAAGATGGCATTTTTACCACATTTTCCTCTACAATATATTTCCATCTTCCAACCGCATCAATTGGATGTTCAATTTCCGCGTACCATGAACCATTCATTTCAACGTGTGTAATTGCAGATTCTGGTATCAATGTAATATCACCATTTTTCTTATAATCTGTATTGCTTGCTATGTATACTTGTATCATTACAAGCACCTCCAATTTGGAATAATTTTCACATCAAATCCACCAGTTGCAGTAACAGAGAGATCTCCTTCCGTAAGATATAAACTCTCGTAATCGCCGGTAATTGCTGTGTTGTTCATCGTTCCATCTTCTCTGTACGCAATCATCAATTCCGTATCAATTGTAAGATTCTGGCCAACATTTGCTTTTACTGTTTTCCCGTTTACAGAAATAGTGCAAATGCCCTCTCCTTTTATTTTATAAATCGGCTTACTCATAAGGTATGGATTTTTGTTTATTTCGGAAATATCATACTCATTCATTCCGTTAATTAAATACTTTAACCCGTCAACGGTTTTTATCATGGCTCTAAATACTCCGATTCGTTCCGTTGGCCTTTGCATTTCACCAATATCTATATAAGCTACTTTATAAAACCATCCAGCATCGTCCGACAAAATCATTCTGCAATTTTCTGCAGATAACCATTTTTTTATTCGATCAAATCGATCATGAAACTCTTCTGCTTTTCCAATGTAATTAAATTCAATTGCAAATTCAGTTGGTTCATATTCTCCAGTAGTTTCAATTAATGCCCCGTCTCTTCCAGGAATGATAATTTCGTTTCTTCTTTTTTTTGCAACCGGAATATTAGGTCTCTCCTTAGCATAAACGCTCAAGCTCGATCCTAAAATTCCATTTATTTCCACATCAACAAACATACAATTACCGTCCCTTCAAAGCATTAATTTGACTTGATTTCACAGCCATTTTTTTCAATACCATATCTGTTAGGATTTCTCCGACTTTTCTGTCTCCGATATAAATGTTGTTCTCCGCAACTAAATTAAGCTCTGCTAATGCTTCTTTTATCGCTCCAACAAGTACACCATTGTTCGCCATATTTTCTTCTCGGATATAATCTTTAAGTAAGTGGATTGGAAGAACCGCTTCTTTTCCAGCCTCTCCACCTGCCATCAGCGAATTTCCGTTCAATCCAAATACGGTTGGCCTGTTTAGGATACCACCTTTTGCATACCAATCAACGGAAAAATGCGGAACCCTTAACGGTTTTAGTGAAAAGCCACCTTCGATATTAAAATGTGGCAGCTTGATTTCCGGAAGTTTCCATTCAAAATCAAATATTTTCTTTATCTTATCAACACAGCCCTGGAAAAAATCAACGATGCCTTTCCATATCCTGTTCACTCCGTCCCGGAATTCCTCACAGTTATTGTAAGCATAAATAAATGCTCCAATCAAAATTCCTATTGCTGTAATTATCGCACCTATCGGATGCGCAGCCATTATTCCCCACAATCCCTCCATTGAATTACTTACAAAAGTACACGCATTTGGTATTCCTGTTGTAAATAATGCGATAAGCAATTTTGCAAAACCTATAATTCCAGAAATTCCACTTGCTGCCGCTCCGAACACAAGTAATAATGGTCCAATTGCAGCAATTACAAGTCCTATCTTTACAATCAAATTCTTTTGGTCATCATCAAGGCTTTGATACCAATTCGATACCTGTTCTATTTTTTGACTTAACATTTCCATCATTGGCGCTAGTGTTTCAAATATAGATCCTGCTAAATCTTCACCGGCAAGTTTTAGGTCATTTGTTGCAACTTTCATTTTGTCCCAAGGATCTAAAGTTTCTTCATACGTCTGGTTAACCAAATCTCCGTAATTTAACATACTATCGCTCAGTTCGTCTAAAGAGAATCTTCCGTCTCTAATAGCACTAACCATTTCTACAGCACCTTTTGTCCCGAAAATTTCAGACGCCTTATTAATTGCTTCTGTTTCAGTCGTTGCATTTTTAATAGATTCAATAACCGTTTCAAGTGCCTCGCTCGCAGGTATTCCCTCTTTTGCCATGTTGGAAATAGATTTTTTAAGTCCTGTCATAGCCGTGGAAGTATCGACACCATTCTGCTCAAACATTGCAAGCATATTAATAGATTCCTCTACAGAAAATCCAAGTTCTTTAAATGTCGCACTGTTAGAACTAACAAGTCCCATCAATGTATCTGTTGCAATTCCAGTCTCCTGTGATCTTGCAGTAAAGATTCCAAGAATGTCACCTGTATAGCTTGTGTCAACCCTGAACTGAGTCATGATTTTATCCACTGTGCCAATAGAATTATTTAAGTCCACCCCATTAATTTCCGAGAACTCAATAAACTTACGACTTAAATCCTCTAGTTCATCTCCAGTCGAGCCAAAACGTGTATTTACCTCTCCGATTGCGACACCAACAACTGCCATATCCACTGGCATACTTCCAAATACTTCGTCTGCTACATCATTCAAGTTTTGCAACGCATCTCCTGTTGCTCCAGTCTTTGTAATAATGGTATCGTATCCCTCATCCAATTCCATAGCAGACTTAATCGCAAGTCCTCCGACAGCTGCTATAGGCGCTGTTACTTTTGTAGATAACGACTTTCCAGCTTTTGTTAACTTTTCTCCTACAGCATCAACCTTTTTTGCATAATCCTCTAATTCTGTTCCGCCATGTTTTAGCTGTTCATTAACCTCTTCAAGTCCTTTTTTATAGTTATTAAGATATGTCTTTGCGGTATTCAGCTGATTCATTTTACTTTGAATAGCTTTTTCGTCACGATTTTCTGCATTTTCAAGGTCCTCTAACTGTTTTTCAAGTATCTTAACCTTGTCTGCATAATCTTTCGTTTGTTCCGCAAGATATTTCTGCCGGTCTTTCAATTTGTCTGCTGACTTTGTATTCTTATCCCATTGGGATTGTGCTAGTTTAAAAGCCGATCTGTTCTCTTGTACCGATGCATTTATTTCTTTTAACGACTTCTGAAAGTCAACCGAACCATCCGCCTTAAAAACAAGACCAACCCTTTTTAATTCATCCGCCAAATACTGTTCGCCTCCTGTTCTTTTCGTTCTTTGAATATTCTATAGCATTCATCAAAAAAAATAGGAGATGAATGATAGAATTCTTCTTCACTCATCCCCATTTCTCTTGCGCACACCATGTAGAGTGCCCAGTCGATATCTAATGGAACGTCTTCTTCATATTCTTCTTCGCCATCTCTTTTTTTTTATATTTTTCAAGCTGCTTTTCAAAAATATTCACTATATTTTGTACTTCATCCATATCTGGAGGCACTAAGCTCATTGCCTCATCAACCGTCACTTGTTTACCATTAGAACGCAGAATCGCATAGATCATTTTCGATGACGCTTTCATGTATTCCATGTTTGTCGGCTTTTGTCCGGCTTTTTTCTTCCTATTAATTCTATCAACGATCTTATCCGCTCCAGAATCGATAAGATAATACATCGTTCCAAAGTTAAACGTTGCCTCAAGCCTTGTCCCGTCAAGAAGGTTAATATAATTTTCCATCAGGCATCTTCCTTTCTGCTCTTACTCGCTTGCTTTTGGTTCTTCTCGCACACTAGCCATAGCCATTGCGTTCATTGTTGTTAAGTCTGAATCTTTAAGGATTGGTTTTGCAAAAAACTTCTCCTCTGTTACTCCGGCCGGAAATTTTTTCGAAGATGTATCTACAACAAGGCACTTTCCACCATCCGGCTCGAACGCATAAGCGTTAATTGTAATTGTGTCATTCATTTCTGCGGATTTATCTTCTCTTGTAGAAACCTCGTCCGAGTTCTCAGCGAGTTTACATTTCGGATACCACTCGAAGCGAACCTTTCCACCTTTTAACTTAACAACTTTACCATAAGCGAAATATGGCCTTGTTCCATTTCCACCTTTAATAATGGATCCATTTTCTCCTACCTTGTCTCCACGCATTTTCGCAAGCGTATCAACGTCAAATGCTACAACTTCAACCTCGATCTGCGTTGCCCCGGAAGTGGTTTCAGAATCATACACTTCACCAGACGCATATACATCAGTTGTCTCGGAATTCTCGGAAACTTTCACAGACTTAACAACAGAAGTTTTTTCAACTTCTTCGTCAAATGTCTCGCTCCATTCCCCGTCCAAACCTTTGTTAAAACAAATATACTGTGATCCAACCGTCTCTTTGCGTGGCGGTCTCTTTGCTGTAATAGCCATTTCTTTTCCTCCTAACCAAATAATGCTTTTTGCATTTTCTTGTAATACTTATCTGCGTTCCTCTCAAATGTTGGTTTCATGTGCGGACGCGCGCTCATCTTGCTAGTTCCACGTTCGACCATCGGACCATAATATTTCCCCCATCCTACTTCTACGTCCTGTCCATTTCTTTTTGTACTTATAGTATCAAGCAAATGGGTATATCCAGTTCCGGCTCTTCGTGGTTGTGGAAGTGCGCGAACATCTCTCACTAATTCATCCGCCCCAACTTCAAGAGCGCTCATTATGCTTTCAATATCAGCTTTGCTTATATATTTCTCCATCAGATGTGAAAAATCATCGAACCCTTCAAAATTCGTATCCATCAATATACTTCCTCAATGTCTTCGGTTACTTCAATAGCAAAATATGTGTGCCAAGTTTTGGAAAACAACGGGTCATTCTCGATATACTCATGCGAATACATCGGTCTGATTCCATGTTCTCTTAAAACCTGTCTGAGTTCTAAGAACTTAGAATGCTGTGGAGTTTCCGCAAAAAATGATATCTGATATGTTGCTTTGTTTTCGTAACCCTCGTCTGATGCGTGCACATCTTCCTCGAGATATTTCCAGTAAACAATGAGTGGATAGTTACCCGCGTTTTTCTGAGCAACAATCCCCTCGTTCACTGGAATGTTCAAGCTGTGCAAAATTGCACTAAGTTCTTCTTTTTTCATGCTCTTTTCAACTCCTTGTCGGGTCTGATCAGCGTCAATTCGGTCTCCGGGAATCCCATTTTGTCGCGAACGTGTGTAGCATTGTATACTTGGTGGATGTTCCCATCAATCTCGCAAGCACACATGGAATCAATCCCCTTGTACTGTGGAATTCTAATTTTCATCGTAATTTCTTTCTTCCCCTGTTCAAATTCATATCTGAGTCGGTCATACACAGAAAGTTCACGATACCAAAAGAGCATTCCTGTATCAGCCAGTTTTTTCTGTGGGAAGTCCGTAGTAGTATCTTCCTCAATTCGTAGGAGCTTGAAAGCACCATCTGTATATTCCGGTAATTCAATCATTTTCTCTCAGCTCCCATCTGCCAAGAAAGAATTAGAGGACCGTAGTTTTCTTCAAACTCATTAACCTTGTGGTGGTAAGCATAATAGACATAATTTTTAAGCAGCATCTTAAATGTCACGTCATTCTCTTCATCCACAATCGGGTTTAAGAATTTAAGCCTCGCTTCTCCCTCTTTCAAGTAATTCAATATTCCTTCGTTTGGAAAGTAAGGAGGAATCTGGAACTCCTCCCTAACTTCCGTAATCATAGTTTCTAACATGATTTACCTCTTTCTTAGAGTTAATCAAGCACCAACTCCGCCAGCTGTAACCTGTGTTACTGGAAGAACATACTCTTCAAGTTTTGTAACATCGAATACAACAGCACAGTTGTCATCGATAGCAGAACCATTTGCATAGCATTTTCCGATAATCAAATCTGCATCTTCCATAGCTTTTGTCTGATCATACTCTGTAAAGCGAACGTTTGTTGCTCCCATTGTGTAAACGCCCTTAATTGTAAAGATAGCTTTTCCCTGTGGGCAGTTTGGTGTAACGTGCTTGTTGATTGGCATGAATGAAGTGTTTTTATATCCCCCAACTAACGCCTCTCCGTAAAGCGCTGGGTCAACATACTGTGCCTCATCAAGTGGGTTACAGATAAGCTCCAATTCAGAAACTACACGTTTTCCGCTATTAGAAAGTGTTTTTCTTACATCGAACAATCCCTTTGGAGAGAATTTCTTAACTGTATTGATAACTGTTTTAGCCGTTGCTGTTCCTGTGCTTGTAAACTGGTCAAGTTTGTACATGATACCAACTGGGCCTGTTTTCCCGTTTCCTTCCAAGTATCCTTTTTCTAATCCGTCCTGCATAGATTCGGCAAGGATTGCTGTAAAGTATTTGTCTACGAATGGGAATGCCAACTCTCTAATAGCCTTTGGAATTACCAAGTAAACAGAAAGTTTGTGCTGTTCAAAGTTAATTCCTTTGAGTGTTGCGCTCAATTCTCCTGTAATATTTGCTGTAAGGTCTCCCCATACTGCTGCGCCAGAGTGTGTTCCAACTACCCATTTCTTAACATCTGCTGGTGCAAAGTCCACAAGACTCAAAAGGTCGCTTGCTTTTCTTACATCATCCAATGTTCTGTCAACGATAGATGTTGGAATAATGTCAATCTGCGAAGCTGTAATCGCCTGTTTCACATCTTTCAATTTCTCATAGAAACTTGTCTCTTCTTTAGACAGAACTCTGAGATTAAGAGATTTTCTGTAATCCTCATCAGCAGCAGCTTTTGCATTCTGTTCTGTAAGTTCCTCAATCATTTTTTCGTATTTTACGCTGAGCATTTTGTCCATTGCTTCATAAATAGCCTCAGACTTGTTTTCTGCAGCCTCAAGTGACTGTACGATTTCTTTCTGCATATCTGCATCTAAGTTAAATTTCATTCTTATTTACCTCCATTAAAAAAAGAATCCCATGCGGATTCCTTGATTGATTCTTTGTGTTTCTGTGGCTCTGCCACTTTCATTTTTCCGACAATCAAATCAGCTAGCTGTTCGATGTCGATTTCTTTTGTTACTTCTTTTTCAACGATTTTTGGTTCTGCCATCAGTTTGTTCCTAATCGTGTTGAAAGCTGACTGGTTGATTCCATTTGACTCTTCATCAATTCCAATAACTGTAGCGAATCCCATGTCTACACATTCCTGTGCGGTCAACCATGTTTCGTCATTAAGAAGCTGTTTCAACTCTTCCTCGGAAATGTTTACCTTGCTCATGTAAGCATTCACAGAAGCCTGTGCGATTTTGTCCAAGTCTTCCGCTTGTTTACGGAAATCGTCTGCGTTACCGCTCGCCCATGTCCAAGGATTGTGAATCATCAAAAGTGACGCTTCGTTTACAATTCTGACATCGCCAGCCATGAAAATCACAGATGCTGCGGAACAAGCAAAGCCATCGCAGATTGTAACGATTTCTGCTTTACTATTCTTCAATGTGTTGTAAATTGCCAATCCCTCAGAAACGTCACCACCGTAGGAATTGATGTGCACCTTGATAGTCTCAACATCTAACTCTTGAAGTTCTTTTACGATTCCGTAAGCATCACGGTCTTTTTCATCCCAAGGCCACGTTGTAATATCCCCAAAGATATACAAGTCAGCTTCTTTTTCACTTGAATAAAGTGAGTAGAATTTCTTTTCCATGCTCTCTCCTCCTTTCCGCAAGATTTGCTATTTAACGCATAGTTGCGAGTACTATCAAACCATCATTTTTGATAAATACCATTTCTTCATGCTTTTTTCACACTCTATTTGTTGCTCTAGCATTTCTATAGCATCGTCTATTAATGTGATTTGCTCAACTACATAATTTTGTTGCTTCTCGGATTCGTGCCAATCAATTACGAAGTTTTTCAGCGTGTCGAATTGCAGGTTTATTGTTGTTCTATTTCGTCTCAGAAACTCTGGGAATGCTCTACTAATAGCAATATATAAATATTCGCTATTAACTTTCTCTTTTGCTTCAAATACGGCAAACCTTGAATCAATTTCTCCGTCTTTGTCAATTCGTCCAACAAATTCATCTACTGCGCTCAACTTAATATAGCAAGTTCCAGCCCTATATTCTTTCCCAGAGATTGCACGTTCTACATTGCATATATCGTTAATATTGATTTTTTTACAAGTCATGTCCATAAATCCATCAGCTCCATTTGTTCATATCCTCTCTTTACGCTTTGCGTGTGTTTTTTTCTTAGTACTTCCTTGTGTGCTTCTACAACTTTCATGTCTTCGCTATCTCCGCATAAATCGGAAAGCATTTTGAAAATTTCATCTTTTATACGAGTTTCCTCTCTGTCTATTTCTTTTAGATTCCTTAAAATTTCAGATGCATCTGGAAGCGGTTCTTCTACAAACGTGTCCACGTATCTAGGGATGTTTAAATTGAAATCGTTTCTCTCTACTTCTGAATATGTAGCCACGTGAGAAAACCTTTCTATATCCGCTCGTTTGTTATACGCATCGAGAACATTCTTTATTTGCTCTTCCGTCATGTTGTTCTGCGATGCGTTCTTTATAAATTCTTTGCTACTATCTACAAACAAAATATTTTCGGAATTTCTTTGCAAAACCAAAATACACACTGGTATGCTCGTATTCAAAAACAGCTTATCAGGAAGTCCAATTACAGCGTTAATTAGATTCTCTTTTATCAACCATTCCCTTATTTTCCCCTCACCAGCTCCACGAAAAAGAACTCCGTGAGGAAGCACGGCAATCAGTCGACCGCCGTCTTTTAAATGCTCAATTCCTCTAAGGATAAAGCCGTAGTCAGCTTTGCTTGTCGGAACTATATGCCCCATAATCGGCATTTCTTTAGCCTCTGGAAATTTCATCGAATAGGGGGGTTCATTATCACATTGTCTACTAAAGTGGCTTGCAGTGGCTCAGATACACTTGGCACGCTTACATCTCCGTCTTTAGTCAACACATACGTCTCATCAACTGCATTCCTTAAACAGTCCGCCCTACTTATCGTTCCTTCGATCCCATTTACGCAAGCATCTAATAACGCAAACGGAATTGTTCTTTCTGAAAATTCTTGCTCGTTCACTTTTATTCCATGTTCCTTTACTGCGAACTTACTTAAAGCCCCAGTTCCAGAACACATATCTAAACAAGTCCCATCAACCATTAGCCCAGACACGATAGAACACACACAATCTGGTGTGAAGTCCTGTTTTAAGTTCTTCCTGTCTCCCTGTTCTTCTTGAAACATATCTCTTATATCGCAAGAAATATCTTGTTTAATTTGCATAATTATATTTCTAGCGTTTTCGGATAACAAGGCTTTCATAATTTCATCTGGGAGCCTGAACGGTTCCGCAACTCCAAAAAATTCTTGTAATGTCATTTTCTATGCCTCCACCGCCTAAATCATTGGTGTAGTTCTTCGTGATCACTCGTTCTTTTCCGAAATCATCATTTAATGCTTCATATCCGATTGCTTCACGGATTTCATCAAAGCTAAATCCGATTGCTCTCAGCTTATCGAGGTTTCCTGCGGATTCTACCAAATCACGATGTTTAAACTTCGTAAGATCAATCCAAATCTTCTCGCCTTTTAAGTAATCTTCTTTGCCTACAAGGATTGCGTTGAGCGAATCTTGAATAAGTTCCACGATCCAAGATACCGCATAAGTGATAAACTCGTTTGTACTGTCAGCCTTTTCCGTAATCTCTCCGAGGAATACGCTCTTTGGAATATCAAATGCAAATGCACACTCTTCGAAGATTTCACGAGACATTTTCACGATGTCCTCAGATGTTACTGCTGCATCAATTGCTATCTTGTCAAGGCTCATTCCATTGTTGAGCTGGATAACTTCAATCTTGTTAGACTCCAACATCGTCTTAATGTTATTTTTGAACTCATCCATTGTGAGTTTCCGTTCTGTACCATCTGGGTTAAGCGTCCTGATCACTGGCATTTGTCCCGCTATCGTAAATGAAAACTTCGGTGTGCTGTTCAAACGAATAGCGTTTTCCATCGCACTTACTACATCGTCATGGATTGACATAACTGTTTTCATAAATGCGTAGATTTTTTTGTTCTTAGCTTTCAAATGGATAACTTGGTCGGAAGTAAACTGCTTGTTCAGTTGCATCGTTTCTCCGTTTGCAGAAATTACAACATTCCGATAAATACGATTCCTTGTGACGGAATTATCCGTGTCAAATGAATCTGCTAAATAAAAGCGGTTTCCGATGATGCAAATCACTGCCTCGGATTCTTTCAACAACTTTTGAACTACCTCAATCCAAAAGTCTGTCGCTGTTTCGTTTAGGTTCGGGCGAACATTTAGGAGCCAGTACAGGTCGTCTTTCTTCCTACCATCTTCACCTTGCACCACAAATTCACTTTTTGCGATTGCATGGGAAATCATTCCGATAGCTTTTTCAATTGCCATCTGAGTGATTTTCATTTTCTTGATGTCCACGGAGATTAAATCAAGGATTGATTGCATTTCCCCGCTTTTCTTCTGGGTTAAAAAATTAAACATACATAACTACCTCGTCTAATAGGTCTTTGGAGTACATAGCCACTAGGAAAGCCATGAATCCATCGTTTTTTCTTAATTTAGGTTCTATTTTTTGGTATTGCTTGTTGCCAAATTTGTCCGTAACAACTTGCGTGTTGTTGGTGTACCATCGCATGATCGCAGACGGGCCATACACGATTTTTCCCTCAGCAAATAGCTTTTCTATCTCTGGGGCAATGATTCCGCAAACGCTCGCTATCTTACGGATAAGTCGGAGTTTTCCAAAAGGATTTTGGCGATTCTCTTCTTCGATTCCGTACTTAGCAAATTCTTGCTTGAATAAGTTGTAGCGGTATGTGTCCATTGTGATTTTCTGAACATCGTATTCGTTCATTCTTTCAATGCACCACTGCACAATCATATCCGGTGGAATTACTGGGGCATCTACAATCTCGTAATCTTGGAACTCTGGTTGTCCAAAATTCTGCTCCAGGGGAAACTTAATAGATGCAAGGAACGGAGAGCGTGAGCATATCCAAGTGTGCTGAATCCATATATACTCACCATCTTTTTGTGTGAGTACGCCAGCACTTGCAAAGTCTCGAACATCTGCGTAATCAATTCCGATGACCGCAAGTCGGTTCGAAGTATTTGGTACTTCCCTGGGAACCTTGTGTTTAGTATCAGAATAGCAACATCGCAATATATTCTCCCAAGATGTTACTGTCTGCTCTTCATTTCTTGCCGGAAGGTTCATTCTCTTGGTCATGAACTCAGGACGCTTACTTCCAAGTTTCTGCATTTCTAAATAATCTTGCAGAATCTGATGTTCCAAGATTGGCATGAACTCCATCGAAGGGTTCGCTTTGTGCCATGCCTCTCGTGTATCAACCTCTGATTCTTTATCTAGCTTGCAGATAAACGGAAAATATCCAAGTGGATTGTCACCAGTCTCAAGAATTTCCGTCATCATGTCGAGCAGTTCATCAAGAGGGCCTTCACGAACGTAGCCGTTTGTTGTGATGATAAATTCTCGTGGGTGGCGAACCTTTCCGAGAGCAGACTCGAATACGTTAATCTGTTCGTAATTCTCATACGCATGGATTTCGTTGAAGATTAAACAGCCAGGACGCTTACCATCTTTAGTAGATGCGTTGGAAGTGTTGTACTTCAATTCCGATCTCGTTGCTTGATTGGTTATCAATTCACGAGTTACTTTGAATTTGCCTTTCATCTCCGGCTTATCCATTGCATCGTATGCCACCTTAAAAGTGTCTTTAACCTGCTGTTCGGAGTTTGCTACAATCTCCACATGATAGTTTTTAACCCCGTGGAGTGGTGTCTGAAAGAAATTAGCGAGTGGAACAATAAAGCCGTCTTTACCATTTCCACGGCCCATCATCACGAAGAACTTTCCAAATAGAGGGATATCATCCTTGAACATAAAAGCGAATGCGTATATAAATTTCTGATACGGAAATAACTTGTAATAATGTTTCTCACAATACTTCAAGCAATTCCTGTACATTTTCTCATCAAAAAAAACATCGTTCCGTTTCAATACCGGTTTGACGATGTTCTTGATCAGTAGCTTCCGCTCCTTATTTATTCTTTTATGGTTCTTCTTAACGTATTCGATATAATCATCTATCTCTTTGCATTTAATCATAGATAATCATCTTCCGCTGTGGTGGTTGCCATAGGTTCTTTCAAACCTAACTCGCTCAGAATCTTCAACATTGCTGTTGTAATCTTTGGAAGATTGCTCACGGATTCGTTCGGCTTTGTAACCTTGAATCCATTTCCGCTAGTGCTCTTGATTCTCAAACCATTTTCCGCAACATCCTTAACCATATCTTCTTTCATTTTCCAGTAATCAACGTATGTATCCACCAAATCACGGCTGTATTCCGTCAGTTTGTTCTGTATGGTCAACTGCTCTACCAAAGAATCTCTAATCTGTTCTGCCTTCATTCTTACCACCTCCTACCATCTTTCATTGTCTTCAAAAACATCTATTATTTTAAAATCAATGCGAGATGCGACATATTTATCAAAGATATTAGCATTAGCACTCTTCACTTCTTCAATATCTTTCATGTCACGTTCTCTATGTCTCGCAAAGATATTCTTCATACTTTTGGCAAAACTTGTGTTTATCCATATATATTCTACATTCAATTTTTCGAATGCTTCCATCTCTTTTGCTGTTGGGAAGCAAGTGATATGGTAAACATGGCCACCTTTTTTATGCTCGCTTAGAGTAAACATTAATTGAGCATCCTTATCTCCGATCAAGTCAAAGTCGCTAATGATTCCGCCTTGTTCTTCACTATATGTTGATTTACCAGCTCCAATTAAACCACAAACAACTGATATCACTTTTACCACATCACTTTCTACCGTTTATCACGCGCGTTTATAAATTTCTCCAGAGTCATCCCCATCCCCCGCTTGCCAGTCGAAAATTTTTCGCTGAGAATTTAACCGGGGGCTATCCTACCATTTTTCTTCCGTCAACGGTTTTTGTTTTTTGCAAAATTTATATTTATGTCTGCCATGCCGCAGATTATGGCATTGTGTACACAGAGATATTAGGTTGTCATCATCAAACGCAAGCTCCGGATGGTCTCGCAGTTCTTTGATATGGTGTACTTCCTTTGCTCTGCGAATCTTTCGGTCTTCTCCGCTTAATTCGATTCCTTCCTTGTTGGCTCGTTCCAGTCTGTCTCTACAATCTTGGCACTCAAATAAATCTCGCTGAAGAATCTCCAGTCTCTTTCTTCTCCATGCTCTTGAGTCATAGACTTGTCTTAGTTCTTTCTCTGTCATATTATACCTTCTAAGCTATATCTGCAACTATTAACATGTTAATACCGGTTTTTGCATTCGCACGTCCTTTTCCGGCTTGGACGAATACACGTGCTGGAATCGAACCAGCTCCACACCATTCGTGCCGTTTATTTTAAATACAGTCCTGCCAGCTCCATAGGTGACCACCGATTGCGACCACTAGGAAGGAGGTTGCATAGCAAAACAAATACCAATCAAAATTAACCTGTGTCTGGAGCTGTGCACGCTGTACGTTATTGTTCAATTAAAAACGCCCTCCAAACGGAAGGCGCTTGTTATAATAATGGATTTTAGGAGGAACAAATTAGAAACCTTGTCCTAATTGCTCTAGAATAATTATACCACACTATTTTTGTGAATTGTGTGAAAGTTGAAGATTTGCAGTAATTATTTTAGATATACTGCTTCTCTCCATCCCCATATACTCTGCAACCTCCCTCTGCTTTTTCCCATCTATGTAAATCAACTCGAATATCTGCCGGTCTCTGCTGTCCGGAATCTCCGCAATGAACTGCTCAATCTCCGTAATCAGGCTCTCTACCTGTTCCTTGCGTTTCTCTCGAATCCGGATCTGCTTGTTGATCTCATCCATTTCTTTCGGCTCGTCCATCAAGACGCTTGTCCGAACTTCTGTATACGGGAAGTCTTTACTGGAGCCGGTAACCTTCCCCATCACAACCGGAACATTCTCCTGTCGTTCATATAACCTATCCAGTTTCCTGTCAATCAGCTCCAGTTCTTTCTTCAATGACCGTAGCTGACTAAGTTTTTTCTTGTCCACCGGCTATCACTCCTCTCCGTTTCAGATACTCCAATACACTTATGCTATTCTCCGGTTCCCACGAACGGGTACTTCTTCCGGTCTCTTTCGAATTGCTCTGTTGTTTTGTAAAACCGGCAATGCTCAATATTGCAGTACATCTGCTTAAGTACACTACACTTGCATCCGCTCCGGTACCCAAAACAATCTTTCTTAACTTCATACTCCTTCATCGTCCTTTTCCTCCATCTGCCTGCTCTGGGCTCTTATCATCTCCGCTGCCGCATATGGCTTATGCTTCATGTGTCTCTTTGCAGATTCAGACGGCTCATGCTCTTCCTTGTCCCACCAATGAACACAAGCCTTGTCCGTTGGATGAATATCTATGTTGTAATTCTGCATACAACAGTGATAACCTTCTCTTCCAAAGTCTCGCTTTTCGCACCGTACACATCCGCCACATTTTTTATCTAATAGTGATTCTGGATAAATAATCTTGTTATACTCTTCTCTTACCTCTTTTACTCCATTGCTAAACATTGTCATACTTCTTTTCCTTTCTCACGAATCCTTTTAAGATATTCACCCCTGTTTCTTCAAACAGTGCCTCGTTAATCAAGATGAAATAATCTTTATCCTTTTCCGCATATTGCAATTGTTGAGTTGCAAAATCAATAAATCTTAAAATTCTGCGCTTTGAATACCCCTCGTATCTATGAAGATAATCTGCTGTTATTAGGAAAAATAAATCCATCGCATTTCTCACATCTTGATTAAACTTTTCGTCTTCTTTCTGTTTCTCTATTCGCTTATGCGCTTTGTTCGCCCAACTCATTTACTCTTCCTCCCAGTACTCAACTGTATACTCCATCTGCTTTTTATTGCCAGAATCCGGAATCTGCTGTCTGCCGATTCTGACAGAGTATCCAGCCTTTAATAACAACGTTGCTATCTTAAGCCGGTCTTCCTCGTTCCACTGTGCAGAACCTTTTCGGATGCTCCTAATCACGTTTTTCATTCTCTCCTCCTGTTCTACCACTTTGAGCATCTCTTTACGGCATAATCTCTGGAAAATCATAAATGGTCATTTGCTCTTTTTCCCAATCTACATACCAGTCTTCCCATTCAATGCCTATGTAATCTAACACTCTTCCCCATCCAAACTTCTCTCCTGTGTCCGGATCTGTGCAGCAATGATACATCCAAAATTCCCATTCTTTTTCATTTCTTTCCCGAAGTTTGTCAAAACGATGTGGTCTCTTCTCCATGTGGATTCCAAACCCACACATACTGCATCCAGTTCTCTGCGCATCTGTTGTATATAGAGTTCCATCTGGTTTCCTTTTAATTTCTCCATAGATTTCTGGAATCGGAACATCCAGATCAATCGCTAACTGTAGCAAATCCTGCCTCAGAAACGGTGCAAACGGTGCGCTCCTTATCACAGTTTTCCCAAAATAATTGCATCCATGTTCTACAAGCGCCTCTTCCCTTTGTCCGCCCTCTGATGCCATAAGACCAAGAAATGGCGCACTTCTATGTTCTTTTGCATATTTATCACATGGCTCTTCTTTCAGGTATTGGCAACATTTATTTGATACTTTAAACGGAGCGATACCGTAATTAACACCTTCATTCTCGTTTTCATATCCCGCAAAAAGTTCTAGCCATTTTTGTGGTAACTTCATTCTGCTATTTTTCGCAAAATGCCCCTGTTCCCCACATTCCCCTGTTATAATTGCATGTCTAACAGTTTTATTTTTCTCTGTTGGATTCTGTAGCGTATCTATTCTCCCTGCAATCTTCTTGCTAATTACCGGGAACCCGAATTCCCGTATGATGTTTACTTTAGATTTCATCGGCTTAATTGGAATTACTCCCAATTTCTTATGCACCTCCTGAATACTTTTATCTTCCAGAGAAGTGACAGAAATTGCTGGCACATCTATTCCGATTTTTCTTAAAAATACTAAAAGAGTGATGCTGTCCAATCCGCCTACACTTACATGCGCTTGCATATCCAATTCATCTAATTTCTCAACAAACTCAATTGCCCTTAATTCTGCTCTCTTAACCTTTACTTCATACGGCAGATTTTGCATGGCAGTAAATCTTGCTTTTTTCTTCTTTTTTTCCTCTTTCCATTGTTCGTTCGTTATATTCATATTTTTCGAAAGGAACCGATGCATCTTCACTCTGGCCAGAGTTCCGACTCCTTTCCACTTTTTATCTAATAATTTTGTTCATCCAACAAAGCATTAAACTTCTCCAGTGCCTTAATCGACACCTTGTTATTCTCCTTTTCCGGTTTCAACTCCACGACAAGATGTGTGTCAATAATATGCGACAGTTCTCTTGCCAGTGTTTTCTTACCCTGTGCAATTCCATCACGGTATCCCTTTGCTGGCCGGTACTCATCAATCTGGGCTTTTCCCTCTCCTTGCCCGCCTGCCGTTTTGTTCCGTAGCTGATAACCGCTATTCGCATATTTGCGAATCCAGAACTGTTCGTGGTTATCCAGCTCCTCTTCTGGGTAATGCATGAAATTCACATTCCATCCGCATTCGTTGATAGCAGAATACAACCCATGTTTTCTAAGAGACAGGTCTATGTGCTGATATCCGGAAAGATGTTGTGAAAGTCGGGTAAGTAAATGTTTTGCCTGTCCGATGTATGCGTACCGGATTCCGTTTTCATCTGTCCTCGTCAGGAAATAGATTCCACTGCTTTCATCGACTTCTGGATTCACCGCAAGGATTCTCTTTTTATTCTTCTGCTCAATGGCTTTTATCTGTCTGTAATTCACCCCTGCACCGCCTTTCGCTCTCCTATGCAGTTGCTTTCAAGCAACCGTTTCTCAAGCTCATCCATGTTATATTGCCTATGGCTCATCCGGTAGAAACTGCCTTTTCGCTCTTCATCTACTCCACGCAGTTCCGCTATTGTCGGTGCAAATTTGTTCACCCGGATATGCTTTTTCAGTCTTTCGCTCACTGTTCTGTAATCCATATCCTTCAGCATCGTATACCACATATCGAACACATCTTGCGACTTTACCGGACAACTTTGCGAATACGCTGCCATCATCGCTTTTACAATCACCTTAAACTCTTCTCGTGTCACCAGCTATCCACCTCGCTTATCTGGGGTGCTTTCGTCCTGTAATTCAATTTTCCCTTATCCTGCTCTCTTGATAGCCAACTGTTCACGAACCTAAGGATTCCTCGCTTGGTCTTTCGCCTACTTGGGTTGCTATCTAGCCAAGATTTCATTTTCCTCAATTCCTGCAATACGTCTACTGCCGGAAATAACTGTGACCACTGCTCGACCTGATCACCATAAATCCAAAACTCAGATTTATCATTCAGCGTCAGCGATATCACCTGCTCTCGGTCCGGTGCCGGTTCCGGCTCTGGACAAGCAGTATTTATACTGCTATCTATACTTACCTTACCTAACCTATCCTTACCTATACTTACCTGGGTTGACCGTTGGTTGACATCTGGTATACCAACGGTTACACAATGGTTGCCAACTGGTGTACTGTCCTCTTCTAGCAATGTGTAAGAACCATCGTCTTTCACTGATAACATAGAAAATTCGTTCTGGTAAACCGTCTGTGTATATCTGTCCTTTCGGATATAATTGTTCATTTTCCAATGCTTAATTACAACAATTCCATCTTCAAATGGGATTACAAACCTTTTCATTATCAGCAATTTCAGATCATCATCTGTTGCTCCAATCAGTCGCTGTATTCTCTTTGTATTGTTTAAAAAACCATCGTCATCCGCCCGCATCGACAAATGGAAGTATAGCGCCTGCGTAGACAACGGCATATCTAAAAACGCATCGGAATCAACGACTGTCTTCGAAAACATTCTGCGCTCCGCCATTTAGGGAATGTCCCTCCAATCTATCCCACAGTCCCTGAGCATTTTCTTTTCTACAGCAAGCGGTCCCAATATATTTTTGACTCTGCTTGTTTCTTGCAGCACATGGCGCTTTAATAGTGTTCTATCATGTTCAGAGTTCATATCTGGAATAAAATACCCTTTTCCATCCTGCATATTCAGAATCCCTTTTTTTAATCGTGCATCATGCAATAAATATCTCATTGCACGATCATTAACACCCGTTCTTCTTACAAGTTCTTCACGCATTACTGCATTCTCATGTCCTGTGGGAATATAATCTAATATGTCAAACCCCTTTTTCTCAAGTGATTTTAAATAATCAAGTAGCTCAATTTGTCCTTCCATGTTCTCCTTTCCCTCCCCGGAACCCCGGGGAGTATGAATCATATCATTTTGTTGACTTCACCAAAACGATTTTCCTGCTTAGTATCGTGACATACTGTTGCAAGACCATGAACTGTCTACTGGTTACTATAGCCAAGACTTCCCGAAGATGCTACGGAACTCTTCTCTGGTCCCGTAATGCTCTTCGAAATAAGTCTGTGCCATCTGTTTCAATTTCAAATCCAGTCCTTTATTTGGATTCTCATGCACGCTATCCTTACCAAACTCATGTAAGTAGCATGCTATCGGTATTACAAAGCCATATTGCTCTGATACGGCTCTACGGCTCCCATAAAAGATATGGTGTCTGTGGCATTGTGGCGTTCCTGTTAAGTAGCAATGCTCCATATCCTTAGTAAATACGCTCCACAACTTCTTAGCCAAAATCAACCCCATACCTTTCTTTCAATATTCTTTTTTCGTCTGGTGATGCTATCTCCGCATCAGGTATCCCGACATCTTTACACTCTCCTATAAGGCCATCTATCAATCTAGCCATTTCCTCAGTGTTGTATGTGTGCGATCCACGCAGTAGCTTGTACGTCCTATACATAATTCCATCCAATCCCTCACGTACTTGTGATGTAGGACACAAGTGATAGTCCGTAGCAGTGTTTACCTTTTTCTCTGCCTGTTCTGTATCTGGGATTGTTATGTATGCTGCTTTCCCTTCAAATATCTCCGGCTGTCCATACTTGCGGAGCATCAAGTTGTGAATCTCTTGATTTGATACTTGCAGCACATTCGCCAGTTTTGTACAAAGAACCCAATAATAAGCATTTGCATCAAGACTCCTCTTACGTCTGTATCGCTTAATTTCAAAGCTTAACTTCTCACAGTCTTTCAATTCCTCATAAACCTGCCGAAAGTCCTCAAATGGCTCGAATAGAATTGTCAGCTTTCCTGTCAGATAATCAATTACCGGTTCTTTCAATCTTCCGGTGAACTTCATTATTCATCACCAAACTTCTTTTTTAATGATTGTAAAAGCAATCCAGCTTGTTCTGCCGTTAGTGTTGCTTTCGTTAAGTTATTTGAACTGTACAGCATATCCGGGTCAATCTTGTGTGCCTTGCATATAGACTCTATTGTCCCTATCTGAGCTTTGCTTGCTTTTTCCGGTTCTAACGTTTTAATAATTGTTCCATATTCGTACACAACATTGTTCGTCTTTTCATTCCGTATTTGCAGTGCATTGATTACTCTGTTTTCATCGTATCCAATATGACTCACATAGAATTTTTCGTAGCACGTGTATCCTGTGCCTTTTTGTGATATCTCACATTTCGATGTGGGAATCCAAATGAATGGAGCTGTATACAGTTCTCTTCCGATTCCCCAATTGAAACAAGCCCTCTTAAAACTATCCGATGCAAGACCCTTTTCTTTTTCCGTATTGCTCTCTGTTCCAGTATCTTCTTTGCTAATCCATTGTTTCTTCGAATCATCCCAGATGCTAACAGTACAGTTCGCATTATCTCTAGAATGGCTCCTTTGCCAGTTTTCTTGTCCGACTTCTTCGTCTAAAATGTTCATGTCACATCTTGCATCTTTATACAACAGCAGCGACAGTCCGCTACTTTTTACCATAGCAACACGACAATCTATCTCATCCGCTCTTAGCAGTCTGAATTTCTCCATAGCATCCTCCTTAAAACAATTTTTAAAGCAGCTCTTTTTCAGTCACGAACTCCCTGTAATGGTCATTCAAACACTGTTCGCATATTCCGCCATCTATCGTATAAAGGACATCGCCCTCATACATTTCTTCTCCGCATATCGCACAATACGCTATCGGTTCCGGTTCATCCGGAGTAGTAGTTTTCCATCTGTCATATCCTGGTATAGATTCCATATTCAAGTGCCTCCTTCAACACCATTTGTCCATCACTTTCAGTAAATAGCATGCTTTCTATTTTCTTCTTATTTTCTTTTGCTCTTTCATGGCAATCACAGCGCTCGCCCGGATCTAAATTTGCTCCGCATATTTCGCACTTGTTGTAATACATCCATCGTCCTCTTTCTCAACATCAAAACCGCAAACGTTAATCACATCTTCTTTGCCGATGTAAGCTCCATCAGATAAAAGTGCTTTTAGTGCCTTAACAGATGCTAATGCATCTACACACTCATTAAATAATTCCACAGGTACTTGTACATATTTTCCTTCTTCCATCTTTACAAATCCTCCTAAATCTTCTACAATAAACTTGACTTATTTTCAGAGTGCATAAGGGTTGCCTCCCTGTATATGCGCTCTATTTTTATGCCTGTGCAATGTATATCGCCACCATTCCCAGAAACACCAGAAAACCGATAAACATGTCCAATGCCTCACTTCTGCGTTTCATTCTGCATCACCCCCAAATTAGATATATTAGACCTACCAAAAAACCGGTATATATTACCACCAGCACACACAGCAGAATGATGATGATTTTGAATGCCTTATCTCTCTTGTGCCTGGCTAATAAGATTTTAAACTTTCTATCTTCCACGCTTGTCCCTCCTCCCCCGCCCATCAGGCGGTTTTCTCTTTCTTAATCAGTGCCTCCCGAATAATCCGGCAGTACCCATCAATCGTCTCTTCTATTTCTTTTTCAGACTTTCCCGTATAACTGTCATCATGTACCCGAATTGTTGCCCCATTGATTTTTACAGTTTCTACAATCAAGCACATCACCTCCTGTTTATACTTATGAATCACTGTTTGTACTTGTTGCGTTGTCCTTGATAATCTCCTTTCTCTTCTGTCCGTATTATTGGACAGCTGTTTTGGTATGCTACTCTAGGAAGTATTCGATAGATACACCGAAATAGTCTGCTAGTATTTTTAGCTTGTCGACCTTCGGCTTGCTTTTTCCGTCTCGCCAATCATACAATGTAGCAGTTGCGATTCCCGTATCAACTGAAACTCTGTATATTGTTTTGTCAGTTTTAGATAACAACTCTTTAAATTTTTTGTACATATTTACACCACCTTTCCGAGTTAAAAACATTGAAATTATATCGGAAATATGATATAGTCATGTTGCCAGCAAAACTAATAAAAAATATTTCCGAGTTACGAATTTGAAAACTCAATCGGTTTTCTTTCGTATCTCTAATATATCACGGCTTTCTTTCTCAGTCAAGTAGAACATGAAAGTTTTCCGAGATATTTTTGGAGGAGTAGATAATGTATGAAAAATTTGAAAAACTTTTAAAAGAAAAAGATGTAACTCCGTACAGGGTGCACAAAGAAACTGGTATATCTACAGCAACCTTATCTGATTGGAAAAACGGCAAAAGTCAACCCAAGAAAGATAAGATTGAAAAGATTTGTAATTATTTTAATGTTCCATTATCTTATTTTTATGACGAAAAGGAACAAGGAACTTCTAATTTAACAAGAAGAGACACAAAAGAAATTACAGAAATGCTCGACAGCATGGAAGACTTGTTAAAGCAAGACGGCTTAATGTTTGACGGAGACCCAGCTTCGCCAGAAGCAATTGATTCCATCTTGTCCGCAATGAAAATAGGAATGGAAATTGCTAAGCAAAAGAATAAAGAGAAGTACACACCTAAAAAATATAAAAAGGATTGATGTTATGGATATTAAAAAACGAGTGAATCAACTTGTCCAGAAATATGGCACAAGAAATCCACTCGAAATTGCAAAAAAGATGGGATGTATAATTGTTCGGTATCCATTGGAAGGAGTGCGTGGGTTCTACCACTACTTCCAAAGAAATCACATTATATATATTGACGAACGTCTATCTGAGCACGAAATTCTATTTGTTATTGCTCATGAGCTTGGCCATGTTGTGCTGCATAAAAATAACAATGCTCTATTTATGGACTCAAGAACTTTTTTTATTAAAAGTAAATACGAAAACGATGCAAACCTTTTTGCCTTAAATCTACTCATTTCAGATTCTGACATTGAGGAGCATCTAGATTTTACAGTTTCCCAGTTATCTAGATTGTTCGGGTACGATGAAGCGATGATTAAACTACGTTTGAAGGATTTTAAATAATATGAAAAAGAATATTTACGAAACTATTGTTTGTTTGCTTGCTCTTGCATCTGTAGGATTTGCTATCGCTGATCTGAGCGGCGGAATGACGAAAGCAATGATTATGATAGATGGACTGATTTATGTTTTCTTCCTTATCGAATACGTAGTCCGCCTAATCACCTCAAACAACAAGAAGCAGTTTTTTAAAAATAACATATTTGATTTAATTGCAATTATCCCTTTTTCTTCTGCATTTAGAATCTTTAGAACATTTAAATTAGCAAGATTATTAAAATTGACAAAGTTATTAAAAGCTACAAGGTTTTTGGCACTGTTTGGAAGAATGTGGAACAAAGCAAACGTGTTCTTGAGCACTAACGGATTTAAGTATATGTTATTGCTGTCTTGTGCTATGATTGGAATAGGCGGCATTTCTATTTCATTCGCAGAGGGAATGTCTATTCCAGATGGAATATGGTGGGCTTTCGTTACCGCCACGACTGTTGGGTATGGAGACATCTCTCCGTCAACACTCTCTGGCCGAATTATTGCTTGTTTATTAATGATATGTGGAATCGGTTTGATTGGTTCTCTGACAAGCGCTATAACATCATTTTTTATGAACAGATCGCCTAGTGAGAAAAACGATGTAAATAATGAAAAAATAAAAATGACTTTAATGTTGTATAATGAGTTAAATGAATCAGAAAAAAAGTTATTTAAGAATAAAATTGAATAATAAAAAAACCGCCCCTGCGCCAACAGGAACGGCTTTGAATATATCCGAAGATATACCATAAATAAAACAAATATATTGTATCATCTTCGGGCAACTATCGCAATCAGAACATTCGTTTCTTGATAGCTGTTATTTTTGTACTCTTTTTTTCATACATTTTTAAAGGAGTGTGATACAATGTCTTATTTTATTTATGCACGAAAATCAAGAAAAGATGCAGAACTGGAAGCATTGGGGATTGATGTTCTGGAACGGCACATTACCACCTTACTGGAACTTGCCAAAACGCTCTCTCTTCCTATCGGTGCAATCTATCGGGAAGTTGTCTCCGGAGACAGCATCGATGCACGTCCGGTCATGTCAAAGGCGCTTGCTGAGGTCGAATCTTGCCTGTGGGATGGATGCCTTGTGATGGATGTTGACCGTCTGGCCAGAGGTGACACGATTGACCAAGGAAGAGTACAGCGTGCGTTCTTTTACTCCGGAACTAAGATTGTGACGCCTACCAAAACCTACGACCCATCGAATGAATATGACAACGAATACTTTGAGTTTAATCTGTTCATGAGCCGCCGGGAGTATGCGACTATAAAACGTAGGATGCAGCGTGGCAGAGAACGTTCCAGTTCCGATGGTTATTACGTCGGCAACGTTGCCCCCTATGGCTGGAAACGTATAACCGCTCCGGACGGAAAACACTTCTCTCTTGCTCCGGATCCAATTGAAGCACCGGTCCTTGATCTAATGTATGACCTGTGTGGAAACAAGCAATACGGATATCAAAAGGCATGTACATACATGACAGGCATGGGGATTCTTGCAAGGAATGGAAGACCATTCACGCCATCCACTTTAAAAGGGATTATCTCCAATCCAGCAAACATCGGAAAAGTCCGCTGGGGGCATCGTAAGACCGTACGCTCCATCCGAGCTGGGATGGTTACAAAATCCAGACCGTACGCTTCGGATTATTTACTTGCCGATGCGTCGTGGGACGCCCGTATAGACGATAAGTTGTTTCAACGGGCAAACCTCCCAAAAGGAAGTTTTTCAGCTCCTGTGCGCAATGATAGACCTATTCAGAATATGTTTGCCGGATTAGTCCGATGCTCAGAATGCGGCAGGTTGATGGTCCGCAAGAAATCGCATACGAAAACACCTTACGATTTTCTGATATGCCAATATACTGAATGCCCTACAGTTGGAATCCGGATAGATGAATTGGAAGTAGCTCTTATACAATGGCTTAGGGAATACATTTCCAGATATGAATTTACTGATACTTTCCAAGAAGACACTGCAGATATTTCTGCAAAAGAAGCAATTATCAATAATTTAGAGGCTGACCATCAGACGCTCTTGAAACAGCGTGAATCTTTATTTGATTTTCTGGAACAGGGGATTTATACAAAAGAAGTTTTCCTCGAACGTTCGAATGCTTTAGAATTGCGCATCAAAGATTGCATGTCCAATATCGTAGTAGCACAGGAGGACCTGCATCTGACAATTGCAAGACAAGCAAACCGAAAAAATTTCGTTCCGAAATGTAAGAATCTGCTGAGCGAATGGGAAACCCTTACAATCCCGGAAAAGAACAGTGCTTTGAAAAGTCTAATCGAAAAAATTATCCTGTCCAAAACAAAGAGGAACAAAAAAGGGCAGAAACAATCCGAATTTTCAATAGACGTATATCCGAAAGTGCCGAAATAACGGCGCTTTTCAGGTGTTTCTCGTTAGTTGCATCTTCTACGTTCCCATTCTTCCGTACCAATATCAGTCAATGTAGCGGTCACTTCTTTATACGGCATCGTATAGCGCTGTGCCAAATATCGCATCGATGCCGCCAGCTCACCGTCCGGTCCTCCAAACTGCGTAATGATAATCTGTGCAATTTTAGGATTCGTCTGTGTAATCCTCACCGGATACTGTAATCTTTTTTCATAATTCCACATATAATCAACAGCCTCCTTCCTGCCATGGCCATGGTTCATCCACCCATTTCCATGCATTTCCACACGCATATATTTCAGTATCAACCGTCAGCGGTCCATAATGTTCAGCATACATTTTCATTGCCTCATTGCGGATATGACTGTATTCTTCAAAATACTCCAAGGCCTCTTCATCATACGGATGGGTATCCAAAAACAACTTCACTTCATCTACCGCAAAACTTGCTTCATTTATTTTCTGAAGCAATTCTTTTCTGCATGGACATTCACTCATCGATTACAGCCTCCTCTCCCTTCAAACGGAAGATCCAATTCCTGGAAAATAGTTCCCCTTGCAAATCCTTCACACACATCATAGACTCTGCGCCATTTTTGCCAAGGCACATACGCCATAGCAATCGGTATCCCTGCCATCCCCATACCGGCAAACGAATCTTTCTTTTCCTTGCATCCGCAATCATTTCTTTCCGGCTGCATTTGCCGCTGGTTCATACAGTTGGAATATTGCGGATACGGATTGCCGTTACGGCCGTAGCGCATATTATTCTGACAATTTGCCATTTTGATAAGCTCCTTTTCACTTTCTATACACTTACATAGTATGGCAAAAAAAAGAAAAGGTTCCGACCTCAATTTCACCGTCGAAACCTTTTTTGCTTTTTTTATTCTGTTTTTTCTCCCAGAGTTACTTCAATCGTTTTCTCTGTATATTCTCCATTATTTTCCGGAATCTGAATCGTCACCTTAACAGTTTCACCTTTTGCATAATACTGAAGTTCTCTCTGCAGCTCTTCCATATTATTAATACTAACACCTTCCAGACCGGTAATGATATTACCTTTTGTAATTCCTGCTTTCGCAGCGCCGCCGCCTTTTACAACATCTTCCACATAGACACCGGTCGGCATATGATAACGTTCTGCACTCTGAGAATCTACATTAAATCCGGTAATTCCAAGAAAGCCCTGATCTTCTTCTGCGACTTTCGCCTTTGTCTCCCGGTTCATCAGATCGGAAATGATATCAGACACATCACTGATTGGTATCGCATATCCCATACCTTCAACCATTGTTCCCGCAAGCTTAGACGAGCTGATTCCGATAACCTCGCCATTTGCATTTACAAGAGCTCCACCGCTATTTCCAGGATTGATTGCCGCATCTGTCTGAATCAATTTTACTCCACTGGAAACTGTTTCACCGGTTGTTTCATCTACTGTTGTACTCTCACGATCCACAGCACTGATCACACCGGTTGTAACAGACTGTCCATATCCGAGGGCATTTCCAATTGCGATTGCCGGTTCACCAATATTAAGCTTTGTAGAGTCTCCCAATGTTGCAACTGCAATTGCATCCAGTGTCTCATCAGAAAGCTCTTTCATAGGAACTGCAATAACAGCAATGTCGTGATCTGCATTGGTTCCCTTAATATTTGCCTCCACACTTGTACCGTCAGTAAATGTTACCGTCAATGTCTGACTTCCTTCAACTACATGGTTATTTGTCACCATCAAAAGTTCCGTATCTGTCTGGCTGATAATAATTCCACTTCCTGCACTTTCTGATTGTTGTTGCTGATACCCGCCAAAGAAACTCTGTACTTCCTGTATACTCATATTCGTGATCGATACCAGCGATGGCATCACCTTATCTACCACACCGGATACATCAGAAGTAATTACACTGGAAGACTGATTTAACTGTGTACTGCTTACCTTTTCCGCAGATTCTTCTGTTTTCTGAACAGAATCTCTCAATCCCAGAATCCTATTTCCGATAAAATTCATTGTCAAAAATGTAGCGCTGGAAACAAGACCAAATAAAAGTGCACATCCGATTACGATTATCGCTTTCGGCATCTTCTTTTTCGGTTTCTTCTCATAGTGCGTCTGATTAAAATCACCGCCTCCCATATACTGTGTATTTTCATTTTGATTTTCCGGATTATAATAACTATATTGATTTTCCATATAAAATCCTTCCTTCTCTTGTATTTTATATAGCTATCATAACGGGAATTTGTGATAAAAATGTGTTTAATTATCAAACAAAATATGACTTATTCTACAGTTACGGACTTTGCCAGATTTCTCGGTTTATCCACATCACAGCCTCTTCCCACAGAAATGTAATATCCAAACAGCTGCAGCGGTATAATTGCCAGCGAATTTGTAAAATACGGATTAGTCTCCGGAATATAAATCACATAATCTGATGCCCTTTCCACCTCTGTATTTCCTTCATTCGTCACTGCAAGCACAAAGGCGCCCCGGGTACGTACTTCAACCATATTGCTGATCATCTTTTTATATAACTCTTCCTGTGTAAGCACTGCTGCCACCAGTGTTCCCTCTTCAATCAAAGAGATGGTTCCATGTTTCAACTCTCCGGCTGCATACGCTTCCGAATGAATATAGGAGATTTCTTTCAATTTCAAAGATCCTTCAAGAGAAATCGCATAATCAATACCACGACCGATAAAAAAGACATCTTTTGCGGCCAAATAGCGATTGGCAAATTTTTGAATACGGTTTTTATTGTTTAAAAGCATCTCTACCTGCTCCGGAAGACATTTCATATCCTCAATATATTCCTGCAGTTCTGCCGAAGAGATTTCCCCTCTTGCATACGCAAACTTCATTGCCAGAAGATCTAATGCTATCAGCTGACAGGAATATGCTTTTGTAGTTGCTACCGCAATCTCCGGCCCTGCCCACGTATACATGACGCAGTCCGCTTCACGCGCAATAGAACTTCCGATTACATTCACAATGCCCAATACCTTTGCTCCCCGGCTCTTTGATTCCCGCAAAGCAGCCAGTGAATCCGCAGTTTCTCCCGACTGACTGATCACAATAACAAGCGTGTTTTTTTCCAGAATCGGATTCCGATAACGAAACTCAGACGCTACATCCACCTCTACCGGGATACGCGCCATCCCTTCAAACACATATTTTGCGGTCACTCCCGCATGATAAGCAGAACCACATGCAACAATCATAATCTTCCGTATATTTCGGATTTCCTCATCCGTCATATTCAATTCTTCAATTTCAATCCGGTCATTTTTGATTCTTGGAGAAAAAGTATCCAAAATCGCTTTCGGCTGCTCATACATTTCCTTTAACATAAAGTGCTCATAGCCACCCTTTTCTGCCGCATCCACATCCCAATCAATATGGGTACTCTCTTTTTCGATGGGCTCCTGATCCACATTGAAAAATTCCATGGAATCTTCTTTCATGCATACAATTTCTTCATTCTCAATAAAAAAGACATCCCTCGTATATTTCAAAACCGCCGGAACATCCGAGGCTATAATATTTCCTCCGTCTGTATGCCCCACGATCAACGGACTGTCCTTTCTAACAGCATATAATTCCTGCGGATGATCCTTAAACACAATCCCCAAAGCATACGAACCTTCCATTCGGTGCATTACTTTTGTAATCGCACGTAATGGGTTACCATCATAATAATAATCCAACAGATGGGCAATCACCTCTGTATCTGTTTCAGAAATAAATTCATACCCTTTTGCACTGAGTTTCTTTTTTAATTTTAAATAATTTTCAATAATCCCATTATGCACAACGGCTATCGTTTCCGCTTTATTAAAATGCGGATGTGCATTCACATCCGACGGCTCCCCATGCGTTGCCCATCGAGTATGTCCGATTCCAAGCACCCCCGGCATGGAACTTCCATCATGCGTCAGTTCACTAAGAACCTTCAGTCGTCCCTTCGACTTTGTCATATTGATGTTCTCACCATCATACACAGCTATCCCCGCAGAATCATATCCCCGATATTCCAATTTTGATAGTCCATCCAACAAAATCGGAGCTGCCTGCTGATTTCCAATGTAACCTACGATTCCACACATAACTTTTCTCCTTTACTTCATTAAAGTTCTTTTGATTGTAACATTTTTTTCATATCTTGTTAATAATTATTTTTTACCAAAATATCAAAAAAAGAAGGTGAAAAATCAGCATATTGCTATTTTCACCTTCTTTTTCCCGGATTTCCCAAGGAAATCGTCTTGTTCTTAATTTTTCTGATACATTACAGATCTATAAAATCTATTTCGTATGGATCTGATTTCTTTTCTGCTTTTTTCTGCTTGTTTCCTGATTTCTTCGGAGCTTTTTTAGGAGCAGCTGCCTCTTCCTCAAAGTCACCCAGATCATCCTCATCATATCCTACTTCAAAGTCATCTCCAAACTCATCATAGTCATCTGCAGCGAAGTCATCATCTTCGAAATCATCATAGTCATCGTCATAATCATCAAAATCTGCATCATCCTCAAACGTGTCATCATAATCATCTTCCAGGAAGTCATCATCCTCGTCATAATCATCTTTACGGAATCCTGCAAACTGCTTTTTCGATTTTTTCGATGTCGGCTCTTCTTCCTCTTCATCATCCAGTATATCGTACTCGTCATAGAGATCGTCTAACTCTGCATTTCTATGATAAAGTTTTACAGAAATCACAATGATTAAAATAATGATTGCCAATACAATAATTGCACAAATAATCAAGAAAATCATAAAATGATTATAAATAAGATCCTTTACTTTTCCAAGGAAAGAGTCATCCTCTTTTTCTGTTTCCTTTTCTACTTTTTCCTGCAAGATCAATCTCTGATAAGTTCCGTCAACGGTATCATACTGGTACAACCCTTTTTTACCGGTTGTTGTATTCAATGCATACATTGCATAGTAACCTTCATGATCCATATCCTGCCAAGCCGGGAACGTATAATCCCCTACCTGCAAATCTGCTTTTTGATAATTCTCCGGCAAAGAAACTGCGTCTACATCATTCAAGAGAATAATGGAAGTTGTCTCTGATACATGCATTTCCACAAACGGAGAAAATGTAGCGTTATCTTCATTATATAAGAAGAAATTACCTTCCCCTGCTGCATCTACCAGATATCCCAGTTTCACACCATTTTCATTTGCAGCAAACTTTCTTTCTGCTCCGCTATATGTCATTTTAGTCTCAGAATATCCTTCCGGGATCATTACTACCGTAAAATCTTCTGAGAAACTGTACTCTTCACCATTTACATTTACCTTCACATCAGTAGCTGATGCTGTTGTATTCGTATTTGTTGAAGTTGACGGTTCTACAGATGTACTTCCATCTGCCCCTACATCAATCGTAACCACAGAAGAACCTTCGCTTAAGTTCAACGTTTCATCTGAATACAAATAAGCTGTATGACCAGAAACTGTTATATTGGCCTCTCCCTGCTTTAATGCTCGAAATTCCATCGTTGTTCTCAGTTCCGTCTCACTTCCGGTTCCTTTATGAGAATAAGTCAAACTTCCCTGTCCATCGCTTGTCACTTCATTTCCACTAATAAACTCTAATGCCGATGCATCATAATTCATTTTAACATCTACATCGCCAATTGTTGCGCCCCCAGACTGCACAACCAAATCCACACTCACATTCTCTCCCACTTTTGTCTGTGGATCTGAAAACATCAACGTACCCTCTGCGGCATCTGCCTGAATTCCAACAAAAGGTACCGCCAGACTTACAGCCAACAATACTGCAGCAATCTTCTTCATCACTTTCATATCACATATACTCCTCTTTTTTTCTGTCGTATCTATTTCTTATTGAGTCTCTCCGCCAGTCGTTCCGCCTTGCTCCGTTCCATCCGTGCCTCCGGTACCCGGATCTGTTACTCCCGGATCCGTTGTTCCCTGATCCGTTCCACCGTCATCAGACGGAACATCCGTAGACGGTTCCTGCCATGTGTTATCTGTTCCGGTGTTCGGTTTCTCATAATACTCATTCTGGTTAGTATTATCTGTATACTGTGACTGATCCCATCCGGATGTATCTGTAGAACCTCCTGAATTTGCCGTATATGCAATATTTGCACTCAACGTATTAACTGTTGAAGATGGTGAATAATCCGTCACTCCGAATAAAAATTTATGTAGTTGCGTTACATTGCTTGTCAAATCTGTCGGAATAACTACACTTCCAATCTCCGGCAAAGTATCCGTTGTCTTATCAAACGGAAAACCGGTATTCTCCAACAGAACATACTCCTTATATGCCAACGCATAATTCATAAGTTCCTGAAGTGTAAAACTTGTAGATACCTGTGGGAATACCTGATCGATAATTTTATTAAGAGTCATCACATCTACTTTTTGCAGTTTCTCAACAATCTTCTCAATCACAAGACGCTGACGTTCTGTTCTGGTAAAATCACCACCTGCAGTAGAACGGATTCTGGCATATGTTGTAGCCTGCGGTCCATCCAATACCATGTGTCCGCCATAATCTAAGAAATGTGCTTCCTTGCCTGCTGCATCTGCCGTTTCCTGAAGATACTCACTAATATAATACGCTTCCTCATCTGTTACATCCATCTCAATTCCGCCAACCAGATCAACTACATCTGAGATTGCGCCAAAATCCACTGTCACATAATCTTGAATATCCAGATCCAGATTCATGTTCAACATACTGATTGCCATCTTTGGTCCACCATAACTATAAGCGGCATTACACTTCTGGTATGTACCCTCTGACAAATCCAATAGTGTATCTCTATATACAGAAACCATCTTAATCTCTTTTGTCTCATTATTCAGACTTGCCACAATGATACAGTCTGTACGGTTACCTTCCCCCAGATCCCCTTCTCGAGAATCCACTCCAAACAAAGCGATATTGGTATAACCTTTCCCCAGATCCACTTTTCTGTCTCGAATCTCTGGATTGATGACGATATCTTCCGCCTTAATATCCTGCGTATCTACCTTATCCCATTTTGCCGCGACATAAATGCCCGCCGCTCCAAGCAGGCAAACCAATACACCTGCAAAACAGACCAACACCTTTTGCCACATTTTCATCCGGGTAAACCAATTTCCCTTTTTTCTTCGACCTCTTCTGTATTTCTTTCGGTTCTTCGCCATATTTAACCACCTATTTTTTGCTATTTTATTTTTGTGCAGTTACCAACTTTCATAATACAATATTCGACAGTATGATTCAACCTTTTCCTTATATTTTCTGATTTTTTCGAAGTTTTTTTACTTATCTTAATTGTATACACGTACTCAATCCAGAAATAAAATAATGCTTGCCATTTATTTTATGGCATGTTATGGTAAGAATGTATCAGTGTCTATATCAATAAATAATTAATAAGGTTAAGGAGGGAAGTATACGAGTGATAAGAAAAACTAAATTACTGATATCTAGTCTCGTTATGTCCATGGTATTAAGTAGCTTACCTGGAATGATGAGCTATGCTGCCGATGTAACTGGGGAGGAACAGAAGACGGCATCAACACTTCAGGACGAAAATCATCAACGTTCTGAAGTTATAACAGCAATGGACGAAAATGGTAACATTTACGAATTAGCGGAAGAAAATGGTTGGGTAGATATAGAAGAATCCACCTTTCATGAGATTTCTTTTTTCTCCGTACCATCTGTTGAAATGAAAGTTGTTAATTTTAACACGAAGGGAAATGCAATTACAGAATATAACAATCGTTCCGGTTACACAAATGGTTCTTGTGGAGCCGATGCGGCATATCTCGGAAATACAGCCGATGGTAAAATACGCTTTATGCTTTCAGGCATAATCGGAACTGTAAATCAGTCCGAAGTTCAGGTATTACCATATAATCAAGTAGCTGATAAAGTAAGTTACTACATAGTATCAAACGGAAAATTATTCCACTATATTTCACAGAATTTAAATGCAGCTCCAAGTTCTGCTATCAATAACGGAACTGCACCTGATTATCTGGATGCAAATTGCAAATATTACAGTTATGATGGACATTATTTTTATTCTGACTATAAGGTAATGCTATCTGATTATCAGAACGATATAACCGGGCAAAATGCTGTGAATGCCGGCAATCCGTTTTACAATTATTTCCAATTCAGAAATATGCGTGAATCTACAAGCTATACTGCCGACGAATTAGAAAACATTTTACATACAGCTATGACAAATGCAGGAGTGAACCTCTCAACATCTAAATTAACCGGTTCTGCTGCATCATTTATAAAATACCAAAACATTTATAATGTAAATGCACTTCTATCTCTTGGCATTGCGATCAATGAAAGCGGTTGGGGACAAAGTTGGATTTGTCAGACCAAAAATAATATCTTTGGTTTAAACGCTGTTGACACATCACCTGGAGAAAGTGCTGATACATATGCATCTATTGACGAATGTATTCGGGTATTTATGAAAGATTGGATGGCGGAAGGATATTTTGATCCATCTGATTGGCGTAATCATGGCGAACAACTAGGAAACAAAGCCGAAGGAATTAATGTCAGCTATGCTTCAGACCCATATTGGGGTGAAAAAGTTGCGGCATTGGCATGGAATTTAGATACAATAGGTGGAAATAAGGACTCTTTAGGAACTGTTCCAAACCCAGAAGTACCTGAAACGCCGGAGGTTCCTGAGACTCCAGATGTTCCTGAGACTCCGGAAGTTCCTGAAACGCCAGAGGTTCCTGAGACTCCGGACGTTCCTGAAACACCGGAGGTTCCTGAAACACCGGAGGTTCCTGAGACTCCAGAGGTTCCTGAAACACCGGAGGTTCCTGAAACGCCGGAGGTTCCTGAGACTCCGGAAGTACCTGAAACGCCGGAGGTTCCTGAAACGCCGGAGGTTCCTGAAACGCCGGAGGTTCCTGAAACACCAAATGTTCCGAACAATAATGGTTCTGAGAATAACACAACTACGCCAAAAGATGAATTAACTGAAGTTTCTACATCAAATAACAAATTCACAGTAAAAGGAACGTTTTCAGCTGATGCTTCTTTAATTGCAAACGCTTTGGATCCGAACTCTGAACAGTATATACAGTACGTTTCCGCAGAAGAAGTAAAAGGTAAAGTAGTTCTCGGTGTTTATGATATTCACCTAACTGGTATGAAAAGCGACTCTGCAGACTTAGTTTTTCATGTAGGAAACGAATACGAAGGTAAAAATATCATCATTTTACATTATACAGATAATGATACTTATGAGGTTTATAAAACAACTGTAAAAAATGGACAAATATCTCTTAATGTAAAAGGATTTTCACCATATGTATTTGCTTTAGATGAAGGAACTGTGAGCAATATCTCCAAAGCACCAAAGACTGGCGATGCCGGTAACATTGCTCTTTGGACAAGTTTCATTTGTGGATCAGCACTTCTTGGATTTGCAATACTTTTGAAGAAAAAAACATACAAATAATATTTTATTATTGATAACTGATACAAAAAAACAGAGAGAATCTCATCAACTCCATGATGGATTCCCTCTGTTTTTTAATTTTCACTTCACTACCATCTTAAACTTTGCCAACAATTTTCTGCACTCTTCCGGTTCAGCAAAGTAATTAAGTCCCAATAACACCAGACTGCTTACTACACCAGATACTATTGCATATAAAAACCAGGACACAAAGGAGGTCATATTTTGCGGAACAACATAAATTCCGATTACAACTAATGCAGCTACAACAAATATATTTCTTCCTATTCTTGAAAACGTTCTTTTACCTGCGCCTTTTACCAGATATTTACTATTATATAAAATCACATCCAGTGATCGGTATCCGTAAGAACAAACCGTACCAATCAATACTCCTGCCATACCTAATTTCCGAATCAACGCTATCGATACTGCAAGGTTAATTACGGCTTCTATGATAGCCTGATATCTGGTTTCCTTATAATGTCCGGCTGCACAGATAATTGTAATCCCCGGTATCCGAATGTTCTGCAGCAATACAATCACAGTAAAGAGGACACCGATAAGCGGACGCACATAATCTACATCCGTCATATTCATGGTGTACACTGCAATAAACGGAATAATCAGCACGCCCATACATACAACACCAATAAATAAAATCACCAGATACATATATTCATAACTCGAATAATTTTCTCTGAGTACATCCTCTTCCCCTTTGGAAATCACTTCGCCAAATCCTGCAGTCAATCCATTTGAAAAAGATGTCAGCAGCGTATTCACTGCCGTCACGACCAGATTATAAGAAGAATAAACACTGACCTCCAATAAGGATCCACGTCCAATCAAAATTGTTAAGAGAACAACATCCGTATTATTTACAATAATCCCAACAATCTGATGCAAAAGCGCTGCTCCACGCTGCTCCAATGCATCCATCTTCGGTTCTGCATGAAAATCCACATCGGGATATTCTTTTTTCACATAAACACGCACTAAAACCAAACGCAATATATACACCCCGGTTGCAACTGCTTTTACGATCAAAACACTTGCCCCAAGATAAATCAAAAGGATAGAAACAGCCATATTAACAACTGTACCAACAGACTGAATCACCGCAACTACATAGCCTCTTTGATTGGCAGTAAGCAGCACCCTGTATTTTCCAAGAAAAAAGAAGTCCACTAATGTACTGCTGGCTAATACGAGCACCATGGTTCGCACCATACTCTGCTCCAATTGTCCGGAGATAAAAAACGGATACACCACAGCTAACAGAAGGACCAGTACCAAAAATAAGCTGCCGGAACGATTATAAAATTTTCTGGTCGCAGACAAGATAGAATTAACTTCCCCATCCTGCTCATGAGCCAGCGGTGCGTACAAGGCTACAACCGACGCAGTACCGATTCCGGCTTCCGCCAATCCCAAATACATCAAAAACTGATTGACAGAAGTAATCATTCCATTTACTGTCGAACCGTATGTTTCCATAAAAAAACGTGGCAATATAATTCCGGAAATCAATACCAGAAACTGCAAAAACAAATTCGCCACCATATTTTTCATTGCCAGTTTACTTCTCATATCCGATTCCTTTCTTTTGCTGATCCATTATGGAATCAAAAATCTGATCTATAATCTCCGAATCCACCGTTTCTTCAAATTTTCGAGCAAATAAATACGGAGACTCCATCAATTCTGTATAATCGTGCTTTCTCCACACATAGGGATTTCCACGTTTCCAGTCAATATAACGCAAAGACGCATAATAATCATCCTCCAACGAAAAAACCCGCTCCCGATACTCTGAATTCCATACAAGCGTCTGTACAAAAAACTCATCGCCACACAACGTTGCATGAAACAATTCCCTGATCAAGTCCTCATTCTGCAAAATGTAACCAACCAAATCATGCGTAACACTCACCCAGTTGGCTCCCAGACAATATTCCACTCCCGGTTTCTGACGTTTCACACCTAATCGGCGCTGCAAAAATAAAGAACATTTTTCCACCAGCCGTAAAAAACGGTGTCCTTCCCTGCCGATTCTTTCTTGCAGCCAATAGTACTGCTCATATTTATATCTGGACTCCTCCCAAAAACTTTTGGGGCAAAAATAGAGAAACTCCTTTCCCTTGTGTTCTGTAAAGAATGTATGAATCTCATCTTGTGTCTTCAGCGGCAAATCCGCTCCACTCAGCAGATGATAATATTCATAGCCTCTTTCCCAAGCCCCTCGAAACAGATTCAACTCACTCTGAATCTGACTATAGCCACCCCACTGTTCATGAATTCGCTCTACAAAGTATAAATCAGATTTATGGACAACCTCTTTTAATTCCGCAGCCTGAAATTCCACATCCAGTCCAATATGAATATATATATCATTTCGTTCATCATCCAAAAGCATCAACAATTTTTTCAGTACTTCAAACTGATGATGCGCTTTGATCAAATATGCATGTTTTCTATTCATTTACTTCTTTTTTCCTTCACTGATAAATACCAACTTCCGATACAACGGAATACTAATCAACAATACAATTGCCGAAATTTTACGATTTCTCTGAAAATACGGATTTTTCATGATTCGGCGAAAATGCTGTTTAATAAATGTCACCAGTTCCTCAAATCGATCAATTGAACGGTAATTTTCTTCCAAAAGCATCTTATCCAAGACAATAAATCTGGACCAGATCCACAGACATTCAGCCTCTTCCTCCAATTTCGGAAAGGCATGCTGCACAACCTGATAGTTCTTCGTATATCCGTCTATAATATCAAACAGTTTCGGGCGATATGCTTTTCCGGTAATACTGTCTGACCGATGCAGATAATAATATTTCGGCTTTGTCCCCACTGCAACTTTTTTAATTCTCTGCATCATATCTACAGTATAAAAAATATCCTCATACAGCTTTCCTTTCGGAAATTCCAGATCTGATATACAACTTCTCTTTATCAGCTTATTCCAAATTTCTCCCCGGATGGTATGTCCCCGTAAAATACAACGAAACGCCTCTTCTCCGCTGCAAACAAAATCCGGCTCTTCTTCCTGTTTTTCAATCCGATCTGCGTATACCTCATAAATGCCACAAGTTGCCATATCCGCATCTGCTTTCTTCAAATTTTCATAAAGATAAGACAACATATCTGCATCTATATAATCATCACTATCGATAAAAATCACATACTCTCCACAGGCAATTTTCATCCCCGCATTTCGAGCATCACTTAATCCGCCATTTTCCTTATGAATCACATGAATACGCGCATCCTTTTGGGCATATTCATCACAAATATTTCCACAAGTATCCGGACTCCCATCATCGACTAATATCAATTCATAATCTGTAAACGTCTGTGTCAATATCGAATCTACACATTTATGAATATATGGTTCCACCTTATAAACCGGTACAATCACGCTAATTTCAGGCATACTCTCCCTCCTAATGCAAATCAAACTGCTCTATTCTTCATAATATAATTTCAATTGCTGTGCCGCTGCTTCAATCTCATAGCCAGCCTCTTGGAATAAATGTTTAATTTCTTCCGGAGACTTCCTTGTATTTCTTTTCTCTGCCATCTTTTCCAGCTCTTCTGCCCACTTTTCAGGTGCATCCTGCAAAGAAACAAACTGCATCTGTTTTGTAAGATCAACATCATGAGTAACCGCCGATGATACAACACTCAAAATGCCTGTTGCCTGCGCCTCCAGCAATACGAGTGGAAGACCTTCAAACAAAGACGGAAATAAAAAGAGATCCATCGCTTTCAAAAGCTCCGGCACATCCTTCCGAAGTCCCAGAAATTGAACCTGTTTCTCCAGACCATATTCCTGCACCTTCTGCCTTACTGCCGGTTCCAGCTCTCCGGTTCCAATCAGTAATAACACAACATCGTCTCTCTTTTCTGTAAAAGCCTTCAAGATTTCTATCAAATATAAATGATTTTTCTGTTCTTCAAACCGACCTACATGTCCAATCACAAATTGATCTTCTAGCCGGAACTGTTTTTTCGCCTCTTCCCTCTGCATTTCAGTACACAGAAAATCTTCTAACCGCAATGCATTATGAATCAGATGCACCTTCCCACTCTTGAGAACTTTTCCAGTAAACAGCCACTCAGCAGCCACCTGACTGCATGCAAAATAATCTGTTGCAAAACAAGACAAAAAAGGCTTGTTTATCCTATGCAGTAGATTACGCACCACTCCCGGCGTAGAAGAATTGTGAGAATGTGCAATTACCTTTTTTACTCCTAGATGCCGCGCTGCCATAACCGGCACAATATTTGCAGCAGAGAGCATATTTACATGAACTGCATCGTAATGCCTCATCCGCAATATTTTTTTCATTTGCCGATAAAACGTAATCGGGCGTTTTCGGCCATCAACCGTATGATACACCTTACCGCCCAATGCGGTAATTTCATCTTCATATGCCAGTTTTGGAAACATACTGATAAAATCAAAGTGTACTCCCTGCTTTGTCAGTTCCCGGACATAATTCATTACAAAACTTTCAATCCCACCCGGATTGTACGACATTCCAATTTGTAAGATTCGCATGTCTTTTCTCCCATCTTCAGACTCTAATTACTTTGTGATGCTTTCAATCAAGTCCTTCCATTGTTCATAAATCTTTTCTTTTTGAAATTTATTTAGATTTTCTTTTGTATGCTCAGAAAATCGAATTCTAGTTTCTGGATTTTCGATCAATTTCCCGATACGCGCCGCCATATTTTCAAGATCATACGTAGGAATCAAAAAACCGTCCTGTCCATCTTCTATAATTTCCCGCGGTCCGGTAGTCACATCAAAGCTTACCATCGGAAGACCACAGGCTTTTGCCTCCAAAAGCACCAGCGGAAGTCCTTCTCGATAAGACGGAAGAACAAGCAATGCATACTCCGAATAATATTGATATGCATCCTTCACATTTCCTTTTAAAATAACCTGGGATTCCAGATGACAGTTCTTCACTTCCTGCTGCAGCCAATCAAACCGATCTCCTGTTCCATACAAATGCCATTGCCAGTCCGGATACTCCGGCAAAACCATTTTCGCAACCTGCATCAGCATATCATAGCCTTTTTCCTCACTGACCCGTCCCACCGTAAGAATCTTCTTCGAATTCACATCATACTCCGCTCTCGATGCAATAACTTCCGGTCGAATCCAGTTGTAAATGCTCTGGATTTTTTTCGGATTAGTATGAAACTTTCGTATATAATCCTGACGATTCTGTTCCGTCAACGTCACCGTCCGGTGAGAAATCAAAGAATCCCAAAAACGGAACAACGTAATATCCTTTTTCTCCCACTCATTCATCAAAGCGCCATGATCACAAAATACCAATTTTGTTTTTGTAACAAAACGCATTGGTGATGCAACCAGCGCCGGATGATTCTCCATCAGAAAAACCACATCAATCCCATTCTCCTTAATCCAATTCCGGAGCGGTTGAAAACATCTTGTAATTCGCTGACGAATGCGACAATCCTCTGTCAATTCTGCATGATAATGAATGCGAGGGTCAAACGTATAAGGCACTCGTTTTCCTTTTCCAAATACCGCAAAAATAAATACTTCATATTCAGCACAAAAAGCATTGGCAAGTGCTGTCGTCACCTGCTCAACGCCTCCTGTTACCGTCATATCATAATTTACAAATCCTATTTTCTTCATGTTATGATTCTTTCAATCTATTTCACTGGTTTCTTCTTAATCTTCCTTCAGTCTCTCAATCATATCCCACAGGCTCTCTGCAGAATTAAAATTCTCCGGAATAATCTCTGCCGGTGTTACAGACACCCCAAACTCATCCTCAATTTCTCCCACAATCGACAAGATTGCAAAGGAGTCTAACAGACCATCATCAATCAATGTTGTACACTCTCTATAATCCACATCCGGCTGAATCTCTTCCAAAATCTCAATCAACTTATCCATCGTATCTCTCACTTTCTATTTCTTATCTTTTTTATCGTTTGTTCCTTTTATTCTATCATTCCCATTATCAAATCACAAGTATCAGATTCCGTTAAAACAATGACTTTGCACCGTATCACGCACCAGTTCCAACCCGTTTTCCTCTGTTGCAAAAATCACCTTCGGAAATGCCCTGCTGAGGAACAGATAGATTCCCTCTGTAACGGAATACGCCCCGGTATTCTCAAATGCCAGCACATCTCCCATGATTTCCCCATGCAGCGGCATTTTTTTCACAAGAACATCGCTGACTGTACACAGGGATCCGCACACCGTCGTAACGTTTTCCACTCCATCTGCTTTTTCTTCAAAGTTTTCCCCATTTAACTGTTTAAAATAAGGGAGTTTCATCGCCATGGTCTGTCCGAAATAATTCAGATGATGGATTCCGCCATCCACGATTGCATAATGAACCCCCGCATTTTCCTTTTCATCTACTACTTTCGTTAGATATGTTCCGCAGGATGCCGCCATATACCGCCCCATTTCCAGCGTAATCTGCCCGTCAAACTGCATCTGCATCAACTGTTCTCTCAATTGATGCAACTCTGCTTTGGATTCGTCTCCCTCAGTTATAAAATACGGTATATAGAGTCCCGGACCATATTCCAACTCTTCCGCCTCATATCCATACAGCTCTTTTAATTCCGACAAAAGGCCGTCCAACTTCGCAATTTCCTGTTCCAGAATCTCCGCTTTTTTCTTCTGTGTTCCCGAATAGTACTGAACTCCCAAAATCTGTATTCCCGGATAATCTGCCCGATTCTTCACGATTGTTTTCAACACTTCTTCATCCAAACCAAATTGATTTCCACTTGTCAGCCGCAGTAATACACACAGTTTGAATCCCCGTTTTTCTGCCAATGACGCTAACATTTTAAACTGTTGTTCTGATTCGATCGTATGGATTCCAGCCGCCCCATATTTTTCTAAAATCTTTTCAATTTCTGCCTGTTCTTTATAAACTCCGGACAGTACCAATTGTTCTGCCGGAATTTGATTTCTCTCGCAAATTGCAAATTCTCCCGGAGAGCAAACTTCCAGACGAGCCAGATTCGCAGCCGCGGCTCCAATCAAAAATGGATTTGCCTTCATCGCATAACAAAGCTGAACCTGCGGTCCCAGCACTTCTTGAATCATCCGAATCCGATTCTGAAATACATCAATGTCAAATACATAGGACGGAGTTCCATATTCTTGCACTGCACGCGCGATCATTTTTGTATCCATCATATTTCCTCCAAATACTGCTTTTTCAACCGGTTTCTATCAATCTTTCCATTCTTATTTAACGGCATTTCCTCCAACGGATAAAAAACATTTGGCAGCATAAACATCGGTAATTTCTCTCCTAATTTCCGTTTCAGAGCTCGTTTTTCAATCGCCCCTTCATAAAACGCTGCAATCTTATTTTTCTTCTCATCAAATATACAACAACAACGAAGCACCTCTTCCACACCATTCATTGCCATCTCAATCTCTCCAAGCTCAATCCGATGCCCCATATGCTTAATCTGAAAATCTTTTCGACACTTATAGTACAGTTCACCATCTGTCCCATAGTAACCCAGATCCCCTGTCCGGTAAATCCGCTCTGTATACAATTCATTCAATGGATTTTGTACAAAAACACGATTTGTCTGCTCCGGATTGTTATAATATCCGATTGCAACAGCCGTTCCTGATACACAGATTTCTCCTGGAACATTTACCTCTGTTACTTCTTTATCTTCCTCGTTTAAGAGAAACACCTTCTCATTCGGAAATTCCCGTCCGATCGGAATACTCTCTCCTTCTGCAAACTCACGGTCAATCCGGTAATAAGTACAATTGCAAGTAATTTCTGTTGGCCCATACAAATTCACATACTCTGCATCCGGCAAGTATTTTTTCCACAACTGAAAATGTTTGATCGGCATTACTTCCCCGGAAAACATCACCTTTCGAATCTTTTCAGGAACTCGGTATTCAAAACCTTTTAAGGTCGTAATGATACACAATGATGTGGTATAAAAAAAGTTGACACCCCATTCTCAAGGATTCGAGATATAATCT
>ENA-ORSX01000088-ORSX01000088.1-human-gut-metagenome-genome-assembly--contig:-NODE-88-length-120972-cov-7.038208_pt1 | contig 120972 bp, 115 predicted proteins | sample MGYA00241904_ERZ509172 | MGnify/ENA primary metagenome ERZ509172 (study PRJEB26280, sample SAMEA2338795) | human gut metagenome | biome: human gut; feature: human-associated habitat; material: faeces... | reverse complement strand
TTACGCTGATTGCCGCCTTGATGTTTTCATAGATTGTCATAGAAAACCCTCCGTTCATAATAGTCTGGAAAGCACGAAGCCCCCGCCGTGATTGGCAGGTGCTTCGCCCTTTCTACTATGGTTATGACGGATTTGGAAAAAAGCAGGCTAAAAGCAGGACAACCCCGTTTCAAAAAACAGGACAACTTATCTGATGATGTAGATTCCTTCACATTTGCATGGTATAATTAGAAAAGTGAAAAAACAGGACAGGAGGGCAAGCATGAATCAAGAACTTATGACATTGGATTTTTGGCAGGATACGGTCATATATGAGGGAAAAACATTTCCTATCGGTACTCTTGCCTGTGATGCGCTGAATGTTCCTGCGGATACCATTTCTAAAATGAACGAGCAATGCGAGAAAATCAATCTTATGCTTGGGGCGATGAATGCGAAACAGGATGCTTCGGCACTCTTTCCTATGGTAAGGGAAGCTGCTCTGGCAATGCTGGATATTCTCAGTAAAACGCCGCCATTCTCCTATATGGATGTTCCAAAACACAGAGAACGGATAGAAAGGGTCTTTACTACGGATTGTGCGTTGAGCCATTTAGAGTGTGTCCAAAAAGCGAACAGCGGCACAATGCAGCTTGAAGACCTCGTAAAATATGAAGATGCAGTACTACTTGAACGTTATACTGCGGTTTTCGGGCATCTGGCATTCTCTCTCGGAGAATACCAAAAGGCAATGCTTGATTTTGCGGAAAAGTCGGATAGCAATGAAGCAGACCGCACCGCAGAGGGCTTTGCAAAGATGTTCGGCAGCTATTTCCCGCCGGAGTTCTCCATCACGGAGGGCAATGCCTGGATGTCTGTGTCCAATCAGTCTGTTCAGTATGTATCCACCATCCGTCCCGGTGAGGATGTGGCAAAACTGGTCAAGCGGATGCACTATGTTTCCTTTGTGGGGATGTTCCGGTCTGATCTCTTTGAGGGCTTATGTGTCGGTCATGCACCGAAGAAATGCAAAATCTGTGGCAAATGGTTTTTGACCACCAATGCAAGGCACACAAAATACTGCGGCGGTTATGCACCGGAGGACAAGCTGCACCGCACCTGTCGGCAAATCGGCAATCTGAAAGGCAGAGAACAGCGAGAGCTTGCAGACGATCATCCGGTTATCCAGATATACGAAAAGCGGCTGAATACCATAAACCGCTATATCAAGCGTGGCAAACTGGACGATGACGTAGCGGAGGTTATGAAGAAACTGGCGAAAGATAAGATGCTCCGGGCAAAAAGCAATGTCGCTTATGCCAAAGGAGCTTATGAGAAAGAAATGGAACAGGCTGCTTTGAAAAAAGAAGCCCTAAAGAGAATTTGAATTTGGAGGTATATCCATGGAAGGAATAAATGCAAACGATAAAATTTATAAAATGTCCTTTTCAAAGGTTTATCCACTTCTTGTTACAAAGTGTGAGAAAAAGGGACGAACAAGAGAGGAAGTAGATCAAGTTACTTGCTGGTTAACAGGGTATAGTAAAGATCAAGTGAATGATTTTCTGATACATGATGTTGCATATGGAGACTTCTTTTTGAATGCTCCCCAGCTTAATCCTAATCGAAAACTGATTACAGGGAAAATCTGCGGAGTTTGTGTAGAAGAAATCGAAGAACCGCTAATGCAGGAAATACGCTATCTGGACAAGCTGATTGACGAGTTAGCAAAAGGAAAACCGATGGAGAAAATATTGAGAAAGTAATAATTGATATTGAGGAGGTTTTAGTATGTGGACTTGTCCAAAATGCGGAAGGGAGTTTAAAAGGACAAATCAAAGTCACTATTGCGGCAAGGCTCCTGAAAGTGTAGATGAATATATTGAATTACAGATTCCAGAAGCGAGAGCGTATGTTGTGGAATTAAGAAATCTAATTCTTCGTTGTGTTCCAGCAGTTAAGGAACAGATTGCTTGGAGTATGCCAGTATATAAGAAAGACAAGTTCTCAATATCTTTTGCTGCCTGTAATAAACATATTAGCCTTTACGTAGATACAAATGTTTTAGAAATATTCAAGTCACAACTAAGTGCTTTTACAATAAGGAAAAATGCAGTCTATCTGCCCTATGAGAAAGAATTACCGATTAAAATAATTGAAAAAATTATAAAACAAAGCCTTGAAGAAATAACGTGAATTTCAGTTTTCTGGAGATTGATAAACGTTATTAAAGTGAAGGGAGGTGCGCTATGCTGAATGATTTTACATGGAATATGACCGGATACATACCGAAGCACCAAGTCAATCCGCACGGTGATGGTCTCATTCCCTATGTGGCAGAGCGCATCTTCCAACTGGAGCCGGAACCGCCAACGGTTAGCAATCCAAATGAACATATTCTGTCTGCATTGCAGGAAAAGAATTTGCTATATTTTTCGTTCTTCCTGCACCACTACGAACCACAGCTCAACAAGCGCATCAAAGGCTTTCTCGGTGTGGATGGCGGCGATCTGTACGACACAGATCGATTTATAGATATAAAGCTATCCTGTCGGGAGCAAATGCTCCAAAAGCTGATGGATTATGATCCTGCCAAGGGTGCGGAGTATGCTACATACATTTTCCCGTTCATACGGGATGCGATGCTCCGTTTCCGTATGGGCGAAGAAAAATGGTCGGTATCCTCTCTGACCAATTACAAAATGGTGCGGTCAATGGCTTGGCTCTACCATAACACCAAGGATGCGGTCAGTGAGTTTTCAAAGAAATACAACTGCGACCTTGCCCTTGCGGAAGAATATTTGAAAGTTGTCCGTGGCATCCGCAATCAGCAGCCATTCTATGTGACGGACGAGGACGGAGAAGAAACAGGCGAAGATGTTGCCCTTGATGATACTTGGAACTATGCCGATATTCTCTGGAATGGCATACAGGCAGAAAAGGTGCAGCGGGCATTTGAGAAGCTAAACTACCGGGAACAGACCTTGCTTGAAAAGCGGCTGGCGATCTGCATGACCTGCGGGCGTGTCGGCTCATGGAAAGGCCGCCCCACCTTTGAGGAACTGGCTGTGATGTTTGAGGGCAGCACAGCCAGCGGTGCAGAGCGAGCCTACCGTAGAGCAGTGGACAAGCTGACGGAGTTTTTGGTTGCCGAGGGTGCTATCCATGCTGTCCGGCTGAAACAGAAATCCAAAACTAAACGCAAAAAGAAAATCGCCACCGCAATCTATGAATATCAAGCAGACTGCGACGGCGAATGGGGCGAGATTTCATTGGATTTTGAGAATGGTACAGCGGAGATCATCCGGCTTGCCGATTGGGATACGATGAAAACAAACCGCTTTGCGAACAAGGCAATAGTCTATCTTCTGAACTGTGAGAATGAGAGGCTGCCAAAGGAAACGATTGTGGCAGCTGAACTATAGAAAGAAAAACCGCTGTATTTTCCACCCTACACGGGAAGAATAATTACAGCGGTTTTTATTCGAGGGATTTCAGACTATGTAGAATCAATATGTGATTATCTGTTACGCCTTGGCGATCAGTATGGGAAAGATCTTTTTATTTTCCGTATTGTCACCTCTTATTAGCAGAAAAATCTGCCGCTTCCGCTATCCACCGCATCAGTTCTACATCGATTTCATCCACATTTCCCACCATCACATGGTGCGTCCAGCGATTTGGATAGGGCTCCGTCGCTACGTCGATTCTTGGAGAATCTATCCGATAACCCAGTCCGAACGTAATTGTCATCCAGATTTCTGGCCGATTCTTTGCCTTGCGGCAGGGATTAAAGGACACAAAAGCGAATCCTCGTTTGTTAGCAAAGGTAATCTGGGTTTTTGCGACCTTAATTTTTACTTCCGGAATCTGTGTCAGAATCTGATCTTCCAGTCGTTCGTAAAGGGGAAGAGCATCCATATGCTCCCCAAAGAAGAAAAGAATATCACTGTTCATGGTTATTCTACCGTTTCTTTCTTGGGACGGAAGAAATCTACCGCAAATGTCAGGAAGTCTGTCATCAGCGGGATGTAGGTTGCAAGAAAGACACCGAAAGCCCCGGCTGCGACAGTCTTTTTGTGCTTGACCGGAACCAATACTCCCAACAGGATACCAATGGAGCAAAGGCAGAATTTAAGACCCGTAAGCATTTTCCAATCTCTCGATTGAATGTAGTGGTCTGCACATCTAAACAGTTGTTTCATCGTAAAAACCTCCTGTGTTTCTGAGATTATGACAGATATGAGAAGCTACAATACTATCTACAACATATTACATTTCTTTGCCTGCCCACCGATTCTTTGCAAGGAAAATTGATAGGAAAGTAATCACCCCTGAAATCAGCAGGAACATAAGGGAGATACCATCTTTAGCCACTGCATATACATCAAAGTATTTTAGAGGTGTTAAATAAAACAGAGCCGGAATACACAAATATTCTGCCACAAAATAAATACAGTAAAATACTATTAAAGCGCCAAAGCCAAAAAGCATAGCCTGTTTGTAGGATTTGCAGAGACTGGATACCCAAAAACCAATCGAGTATAATATGATTTCCGTCAGAAAAAGCCCAACAGTTGTCAACAGAGCCGCATTCTTTTGATCCAGTCCACCCAGAGGAGCGATTGCAGTATAGTAATTACATACACCGCTGACAGCTGCAAGAATAAATAAATTACATACGTTGGCGGCAGCTTTTCCTATAACAATCTGATTTCTGCCTAAAGGTTTTGTGAATAGGTATTCTGCTGTTCCTTGCGTTTTTTCTTTTGCAATGCTTGAAATGCCCAGATAAATCGCATAGGAATAAGCGAGGATTGCCACCCAAAAATAAATACAGCCATACCAACCCAATGCAGTGTTAAGATCTTCACTAACACCAAACATCACCATCAAAATTCTTGGAAAGTCGTTTAGCATTTCTACCAGAATCGGTAAGCTGTCTTTTAAGGAAAGATACTCTATGTACGCAAAGACACAAAGAAGAATGATTATTCCAAGCCATATCAACAGTATTTTCCTTGTAAGTTTCAGTTCCTTTTTTATCAATGATATCATGTTGTTCCCCCCCTATACTGCTAATTTAATGTCTTTCTTCATCAGAATCTTACGAGACAGGAAGAAAAATACAGTGAGTAGAAGCACATACCACAGAAAATAATCCCATTCATAAAAAGAGTTCTCATGAATGTGAGCTGGATGAAAAAACGAAAATGGAGAGAGGTAACTTATTATTCTGCTTCCAATCGTTCTTGAAAAAGCTGTAATACAGTATCCCATAAACACAGCCAAAGATGCTGTCAGCAAAGGAGAACGATTGTTAGGATGCCAGCATCCTAACAATACTCCCATCCCTCCAAAAATCAAAGTAACAAGTGGGAAGGAGCCAGCCAACAGAATAAATTCTAACATAGAGAAGCCAGATTCATACACAATCATTGCTATAAAAGACGCAAGGATATATGCAGCACTCGTAATGCATGTGCCGACAAGTAGACAAAGCACCTTTCCTTTATAAATTTGAATACGCCCGCAGGGTTTTGTGAACAGGTATTCTGCTGTGTTTTCGGTACATTCTTTTGTAAACAGGGATAAGGCAAAGTGCATCCCGAAAATTCCGCCTGCCAAAGCAAAAAACGCATTAAGAAATCCATACATTCCCAGAGGTTCCAAGAGCAGTGCGAGAGAGATGCCGACAGTTTCAAAGAATCCACCCTCTGCAAAGTTTTTAGGCAGAAGCTCTGGCGTTTCAATCATGCTGTAATAGACAGGTATCATAGAGAAAATACAAACGGCAAGGGAAAGACCCCAAATCAGAATATATTTTCGACTACGTTTCCACTCATAATGAAATACAGTCATAGTGTCACCTCTCATTCGTAATAATGAAGAAAGATCTCTTCTAAAGACGGTTCTTCAATCAGAATATCAACCAAAGGTAGTTTATGTAGTTTTTCCATGATGGTCATAACATTGCCATTAAACATAAAAGAAATGGAATTTTGATTCTGTTCCAGGTTGGCAATTCCTGGGATGTCGAAGAACTGCGCAGGGACAGGCTCCTCGGTGGAAAGCGAAATCTTTTTATACCCGTTTTCACGCAATTCCTTCATGGACTGTATAGCAATGAGACGACCTTCTCTCAGAATACATACACGATCACATAGCTTCTGCACTTCGCTCAACACATGAGAGGAAAACAGAATGGTTGTTCCACGGCTGTTTTCTTCTCGAAGAATTTCATAGAATGTCTGTTGGACGAGTGGATCAAGGCCGCTGGTAGGCTCATCCAGAATCAGAAGTTTTGGAGAAGGTAGTAAAGCGGACACGATGCCAACTTTCTTTTTGTTGCCTAAAGACAAATCTCCGATTTTTCTGGACAAATCCAGATTCAGTCTCTCAGCCAGTTCTTCTATTCTGTCATGGCAGTTAACACCATACAGATCTGCAGTATATTGTAACTGCTCTTTCACTTTCAAATTATTATAATAGCAATTCTCGCTGGGAAGATATCCCACGTTCTTTGCGATTTCTGCAGCATGCTGCGTACAATCAAGGCCGAAAATCGTAGCATTGCCGCTTGTGGGTTTGAGCAAGCCCATCAAAGTGCGAATTGTTGTTGTTTTACCAGCACCATTAGGACCGATAAAACCAAAGATTTCGCCCGGCAGAACGGAATATGTGAGATTTTCAATACCTCTGTGCTTTCCATAACTTTTTGTCAGTCCATCTAACATTATCACCGCTTGTTTCATAATAAATATTCCTCCTTGTAGAAATGATATTTTAACATTTTCAGAATATTCTCCATTTCGCACACGATTCTATCAAAATCTGACACACCTTCAATCTCGTCTACAATACCGTATCCAATATGCATCAATGTGCGGAACAGTAGTGGCGCATCTTCGGGATGCTTGAATTTGACCAGATCGGCATCACGGAGCATCAGATCATGCAAGTGTTTTTCACCTTCTTGCATTAAGTCCTTAATGTGCTCCGAAATTTCAATGGATGGCTCTTTTGCAACACTTATAATAAAAGCGGCGATATAGGGATTCTTTTTCAAATTATCTATCTTCATGATTATGGCTTGCTGTACACGATCAAAGAAATCTGCGTTTGCATATAACGCCTGTTCCTGATAAGCTGCTTTCATTTGTGTGCTGCTGTGTTCAACCAGATATTCATAGAGGTTTTGCTTTGTACCAAAATATTGAAAAAGGGATGCCTTAGAGATGCCCGCCATTTTTGCAATGTCGTTAATCGATGCTTTTTCGTATCCATGCTGAGAGAAGCAAGATAGTGCTGCATTTCTAATTAAGGTTTGCTTTTCGTCAGAAAGTGCTAAAAATTTTTCCATAATAACCTCCAACAAATAACCGATTCGGTTATTTTGCTATACTATATCACGAATAACCGATTCGGTCAATACAAATGTGCGTTTTTGTTCATAAAAATCGCCCGTGAGATATCTCCCACGGGCGGCAAAATAATCAGCTTTCTAAAGGCTTATATTCAGTTACAGTTTTCAAATAGGTTTCAGGATTGCCGTTCAAAATCAAGTCTGCATATCCAATCGGGTCAGTGTAAATCAGATAGTCAAGCTCTGACCGCTGATACATATTGTCAGCAACTTCATTCTCCACGGCGATGGTATCAATGGCAATCATGCTGCCATCAAAGAATTTCAGCTCCACACAAGCGGTATCCATGTTAAACTCACAAGAAATCAATCTATCCATAAGAAACCTCCATTTTACGGGATGTTAGATTATCCCAAAATATTTGAATGCTTCTCGGATTGCTTTCTCTTTTTCTGGCGGACACAGGGGCTGTCTGGAATCTTCGGATTTTGGCAGATTGTAGTTCTTGCCAACCTCAATCCCACATTTCCGCTTAATCTGTGAGATATACAGGTTAGACACCTTTAATCCGCTATGTTCCAGTACATAGTCCTTGATCTGCGTGTAGGTTGCCCCATCCTGAAATTCGGACATATCCATATCTTCCAAAGAGAACTCAACCCGAATCTTTTTCGAGTCGACCTCGCCCTTGGAAAGCAAGACAACCGTCTCCACATGCCCCGTAAACGGAAACATATCCACCAGCGCCATCCGCTCCACCTGGTATCCTCCGGCCTGCAGCACGATCAGATCCCGTGCCAGACTGGTGGGCTTACAGGATACGTACACCATCCGGTCTACTCCATAGCGGATGATCTTCGGCAGCGCCTTGGGATGGATCCCATCCCTGGGCGGATCCAGGACGATCAGATCCGGCTGCTCCTCCAGTGTATCCAATACCTTCAGAACGTCACCGGCAATGAAATCACAGTTGGAAAGCCCGTTGAGGGCGGCGTTCTCTCTGGCCGCCTCCACGGCTTCTTCTACGATCTCCACTCCGGTCACATGCTCCGCCACCGGCGCCAGGATCTGGGCGATGGTCCCAGTACCGCTGTAAAGATCGAACACCTTTTGCCCGCTGGTATCCCCTATGTACTGGCGCACTGTATCGTAAAGCACCTCCGCCCCCAGGGAATTGGTCTGGAAGAAGGAAAACGGAGTGATCTTAAATTTCAGTCCCAGAAGCTCCTCATAAAAATAGTCCTGTCCATACAGCACGTCCGTACCGTCATTGAGAACGGCGTCTGCCAGACTGTCATTTTTTGTATGAAGGATCCCTGCAAAGGAGCCGGAAAGGGGCAGTGCCAGAAGGATCTGCTTCCATCCCTCCAAAAGCTCCTCCTCGGTCTCCTTTCCCGCCCAGGAATCCGCAGTCTGCGTCGTGGTCACAAGATCCGCCAGGATCTCCCCGGTCCTCATTCCCCGGCGGACCAGAAGGTGTCTTAAATATCCCCGGTGGCTCGTTTTCTTTAAAAAGCTTACATTTTTTTCCTTAAAGTAGTCCAGGGTCACCCTTAAGATCCTGCAGCAGTCCTCATGGACCAGAAGGCACTGATCCACGGTCACGATATCATAAAAGCTCCCGCGCTTATGCATTCCCAATGCCAGCGGGCCGTCCTTCACCTCGTCACCGAAGGAAAACTCCATTTTGTTCCGATAGCTGCTGGTCAGAGGGCTTGCCTTGATCCCATCATACTGGTACTCTCCACGGATCACCTCATCCAGAAGTCCTTTTACCTGTTCCTCCTTCAGCTTTAACTGTTCCTCATAGGGAAGCGTCTGGTAAGAGCAGCCTCCGCAGTCGGCTGCATGTACGCAGGCCCTTTCCGGAGTCTCGCAGGCCGCCCTGGAGACCACGTTTAAAAGCCGCGCCTCACACTTTCCCGTTTTCTGCTTGGTAACGACCACCTCCACGGTCTGTCCCGGCAGTACATTCTTTACGACCACCTTTTCATCCTCTATATGAAGGATTCCTTTATTGGGAAAATCCACCTTTTCCACGATCCCTGTATAAATCTCTCCCTTTTTCATCCGTGCCTCCTTATATACTTAAAAAGAGGCTTGCAGGCAATCGCCGCAGCCTCTCCTTTTTTTCAGTACTCTCCTGCTTATTCCGCAGACTTTTCTTCCTTTGCCTCTGCTTTTCTGACAGGCATCTCCTCGTCCTCATCCTCAAAGAAATCGTCATCAAAATCATCGTCAAAGTCGTCCTCAAAGTCCTCCAGATAATCCGGTGTAAAGAAACGGTACACACCGTACGCAATGGCTGCCACTGCCGCTACTGCGCCAAAGATTGCCAGCACCCAGAGGATACAGTTTTTCTTTTTCTCTTCTTCTTCCTTTTTATGAAGCAGTTCATTTAATCTGGATACATTCATCAAGTCCTCCATCTTACTGACGGCATCTTTTCCCATAAAGTCAAACTTGTTCATCATGGCACATCCTTTCTGGTTTCTTAAGATCAGAAATCCACATTCATGTTTACAGTATAACATGATTGTTTTTATTTTACTATCCCGTTTTTTAACTTTTTTTACAATTTCTGAAGTCTGGCAAATGATGCAAACATTTTTCTGACACCCATGGAATCAAATTCCACCGTTACCTCATAATCCTTTCCACCGTCTGCGATCTGCTTTACGGTTCCATCGCCAAATTTCACATGGTGGACCCGGTCCCCCTCCGCATAATCCAGAGAAGCAGCCTTTTGTACTGTAAACGCCTTTCCAAAGGCTGGCTGGGCCGATGGCATCCCACTCTTTTTTGAAACGTAAGGATTCTGACCAAACATACTGATCCCAGACGATCTGGCCCACGGAAGGCCCGGATCCTCCAGATCATCCGAAGAAAGCTTCCTGGATCTCTGATATACAGAATCCTCCTGCCTCTCCTCTTCTTTATATTCCTCCGGGATCTCTGCCAGGAAACGGCTGGGTCTGGAAAACCGTGTCTCTCCCTTGACCATCCGCTGCCTTGCTCCTGTCATCATAAGCGTTTTCTCGGCCCTTGTGATCCCCACATAGCACAGACGCCTCTCCTCCTCCAGAGCTTCGGGATCCTCTGACATGGCCATGCTGCTGGGGAACAGACCGTCTTCTAATCCGCTCATATATACATAAGGGAATTCCAGTCCCTTGGCCGAATGGAGCGTCATCAGTACCACCCGGTCCTCAGATTCATCCATACTGTCGATGTCCGCCACCAGGGCCACCTCTTCCAGAAATCCATCCAGGGTCGGCTCCTCTGCGTCCTCCCAGTACGCCACAGCCTTATTGGACAGCTCACTGATGTTTTCCAGACGGGTTTCTGCCTCCACCTCGCCTTCCTCCATCAGCTCCGCCTTATATCCTGTGGACTCCAGGATATCTGTGATCACATTCTGGATCGCCATTCCATCCTTTAAGTTTTTCCGGAAACGGCCGATCTCATCCGTAAACTGGTCTATTTTGGGCGCAGCCTTTCCCAGGCCCGGCACCGCCCCGATCCTTAAAAGCGCATCATAAAAATTCATCCCATGCTCAGCTGCATACATGTTTACCTTTCCGATGGATACGGCTCCGATCCCCCGCTTCGGTACATTGATGATCCTCTGGACCGCCAGGTCGTCCCGCCCGTTGGCAATGGTCTTTAAATACGCCAGGATGTCCTTGATCTCCTTTCTCTGGTAGAAATTCACGCCGCCCACCATCCGGTAAGGGATATTATGGGTGACAAATTTCTCCTCCAGGATACGGGACTGGGCGTTGGTCCGGTAAAGAACGGCGAAGTCCTTCCAGGGACCTCCCTTTTTCATAATCTCAGAAACGATTCCCTCCGCTTCATCGTATGCCGTGTCAAACAGCTTTACACGGATTTTCTCTCCCGTCTCATTTTCTGTCCAGAGGGTCTTATCCTTTCTCCCCTCATTATTACGGATCACCTCATTGGCCGCGCTCAGGATGGTTTTTGTGGAGCGGTAATTCTGTTCCAGCTTAATGACCTTTGCGCCAGGAAACGCCTCCTCAAAACTCAGTATATTCTTTATATTGGCTCCTCGGAACCGGTAAATGGACTGGTCGTCGTCTCCCACCACGCAGATGTTCCTGTATTTGGAGGCCAGCAGGCTCACAAGCCTGAACTGGGCCGTATTGGTATCCTGATACTCGTCTACCATGATGTAGCGGAATCTTTCCTGGTAATAGTCCAGAACCTCCGGACAGGATTCAAAAAGCTCCACAGTTTTCACCAGAAGGTCATCAAAATCCAGGGCATTATTCTTCTTCAGCCGCACCTGGTATTCCTTATATAGCTCCGCGATCTGCTGGCTGCGGGCAGAGCCGTCCTTTTTACTCTCCAGGGCAAACTCCTCCGGCGTGACCAGCTCATTCTTGGCCGAAGAAATGATCCCCAGCACTCCGCGCTCCTTATACAGCTTTCCATTGATCTCCCGTTCCTTAAAGATCTGCTTCATCAGTGTTTTCTGGTCATCGGTGTCATAAATAGAGAAGCTGGACTCGTACCCCAGATTTTCAATGAAACGTCTGAGGATCCGGACGCAAAGCGAGTGGAAGGTGCTGACCCATACGCTGTCCGCTCCCTGGGGGATCAGCCCGTTGACCCGTTCCCGCATTTCTCCTGCCGCTTTATTCGTAAAGGTGATCGCCAGGATATTCCAGGGCGACACATTTTTTTCCTCGATCAGATAGGCGACCCGGTGGGTCAATGCCCTCGTTTTTCCGGATCCGGCTCCTGCCAGTACCAGGAGGGGACCCTCTGTATGTAAAACAGCCTGCTGCTGCATTGGGTTCAGTGTCTCAAAACTCTTCATGATATTCCCCTTTCTTGTCAGATTCGTATTATACCAGATTCCCTGGATGCTGTCCAATAAAACGAGAAAATCGTATTTGTCTCTTGTCATCTAGTTTTTAATACTATATAATAAGTATTGAAAGGAGTTTCACCATGAAAACCAATGAAGAACGCTTAGAAGGGCTGTTCCAGCACCTGAACAGTCTGGATCACATAAAAGTTGAAGATATCCCGCAGATCGACCTTTATATGGACCAGGTAACTACCTTTATGGAGAAACACCTGGGGGAGCTGAAGCGATATCCGGAGGACAAGGTACTCACAAAGACTATGATCAATAACTATGCCAAAAACAACCTCCTTCCCTCTCCGGTACGTAAAAAATACACCCAGGATCATATCCTGCTTCTGGTATTTATTTATTACTTTAAGAATCTGCTGAACTTTAACGATATTGAGACCATTCTGTCCTATATCACAGAGCACCACTTCGGTGAAGCTCCGCTTCCTCTGTCCCAGGTATATACAGAGGTATTTACCATGGAACACAGCCAGATGGATAAATTAAAGGATGACGTAAAAGCAAAATTTGAAACAGCAGAAAAAACCTTTTCCGACGTGGAAGATCCCGGTGAGAAGGATGCGCTCCAGCTCTTTTCCTTCATTTGTGAGCTTGCCTTCGATGTGTATCTGAAAAAGCAGATGATCGAGCGCCTCGCAGACGAGATCCGGGACGAATATCCGCCAGCGAAAAAGAAATAACTGCATAACACAAGTGATCACAGGAGGGCTTAGTATGAACAAATCCGCATTCCGAAAACTTTCTTATGGCGTCTATCTGATCTCTTCCCTGGATGGGGACCGGCCTACGGGCTGTATCGCCAACAGCGCCATGCAGATCACATCCGATCCGGCGTCCATTGCCATCAGCATCAACCATGACAACTTTACCAATTCCTGCATTGAAAGAACCGGAAAATTTGCTATTTCCATCCTTTCTGAAAACACGGATCCTGGGATCATCGGGACCTTTGGATTCCAGTCAGGAAAAAACGTCAATAAATTTGATTCTGTTTCCTATAAGACTGTTGAAGGCCTCCCAGTGATCGAGGATGCCTGCGCGTATATCGTGTGCCAGGTCATCAACAAAATGGAGACCGACAGCCACACAGTTTTCCTTGGAAAGGTTCTGGATGCCGATAACCTGGAAAATGCTCCGGCAATGACCTATTCCTATTATCATACTGTTGTAAATGTAAAGAGCACCAAAAATGCTCCTACTTATCTGAAGGAGGAAGAAACCATTCCAAAGACAGCCTATGTCTGCTCCGTATGCGGATATGTATATGAAGGGGAAACTCCCTTTGAGGAGCTTCCCGACGATTGGAAGTGCCCGATCTGTAAACAGCCAAAGTCTGTATTTAAAAAACAGGAGCGCTAATGGCTCCTGCATCGTCAATCCAGAGCGATCCAGAGTGTCGGACCGTTGGAAGCTCCTTAAAATGATCTGGGTTCCGGATTTCCCGGCTGTATCTTAACGGCCGGGATTTTTTATATTCTTTTTTGAAGGTTCATCCAGAAGTTCTCCGTCTGCCCGGAATCTGGACCCATGGCAGGGACAGTCCCAGGTCCTCTCTGCTGGATTCCACTGGAGCCGGCAGCCCAGATGGGGACATCTTGGTCCTCCCAATACAGCCAGATTCTTAATGGAATGTCCCATTTCTTTCACAAAAGTTTTATATGAGGCTGAAAAAGTTTTTCTCTGGGGAGAAAACAGCTCCCATTCCTTCATACTCTGTCCAGTAACCGCATCACAGACCGCCATGGCGGAAACCATAGAATTGGTCATTCCCCATTTTCCGAATCCTGTGGCCACAAGCCAGTACGGACGAAGCCTTGAGAAAACGCCAATATAGGGGACTGAATCCAGAGTCATGCAGTCCTGGGCCGACCAGGACGCCTTTATCTCGGCTTTTTTCCAGATATTCCCCGCTCTTTTCTCAAGCTCCCCATAGGGATCCTTGATCCTGCCCTCTCCTGTCCGGTGTCCCATACCGCCCACAAGCACCAGTTCACCGGCATTCCGGAAGGAAAGTCCATCCGGATCGATCCCATAATACATTCCCCCCAGGTCCCAGTCCTCTGTTTCCAGAGCCAGTACATAGCTTCTTTCCTGGTGCATCCTGGCTGAGTAAAAGCCCGGCCAGCGGGGAAACGGAAAATGCGATGCAAAAACAATATGGTCTGCCTTCACAGTTCCCCGGTCAGTCCGTATCTCATGACCCTTTACCTGCAGGACTCTGGTATACTGGCAGATCTTTAAGGAATCCGACAGGCCGTATAAAAAACCAATGGGATCAAACTGGGCCTGATTTTCATACCGCAGAGCCATTTTCACCGGAAAGGGAAGGCCGGTATCATATACGATAGAGGCCGGTATACCGGCCCTCACAGCGGCAGAACGCTCCTGCTCCAGCTTTTTCATCCCCTCCCCGCATTCTGTATACAGATAGGAGGGCAGCCTTTTAAAACCGCACTGGATCCCCGCAGAATCCACGATCCGCTCATACTGATCGATAGCTGTCTGGCTGGCCTGGGCATACTGGGCCGCAGCTTCTGCCCCCATGGTCTCTGTCAGTCTGCTGTAGATCAGTCCATGCTGGGATGTGATCTTAGCCGTGGTCCCTTCCGTCTGCCCGCTCCCAACGGTCCCTGCCTCCAGGACTACTGTATCCACACCGCTTTCCATAAGGAACCATGCACAAAGGATCCCTGCCATCCCCCCTCCGATCACGGCCGCAGAAATGTGCTCCGGAAGAGGTTCCCGTTTATCTTTCTTCTGTATGTCGTTTATGGACCAGATCGATCTCATTTCATCACCTCTGGCCCTATTATTCCCCTTTTTTATCCACGCATACGTGCCCGCATTCCAATTAGCGGGCAGGACCGGTCGATTCCCACCAGATACCGCTTCTTTGCCCCGGCCACATAGGTCCTGGTCCAGATCTCCTGCTCCTCCTCCTTGTCATACAGCTTCACCTCTACTTCTGTCATCAGCGGCAGGATATCGCCGTCCAGCGTCATCTCTCCCTGGCTGTCCAGACCCAGAACCCCCTCCTTTACGACCTCCAGTCCCATATATTCTGCCAGATGGCACATTCCATGGAGATTATCCAGAAATTCAAAAAAGATCTCCTTCTGCAGGCGGCTCTCCGCGTCTTCCGCATCCTCTCTCAGAAAATCCACGATCTCATTTTCATACTGTGCAAGGAATCTCTCTCCGTCGGCTTTTATTTCACGGGCTTTTTCTGCCAGTTCTTTATAATTCATGAATGAACCCCTCTTTCTTTTAATAAAATCTATTTTCGACATCTAGTAAATGTCATCTCCCGGTCCATCTTAACATATATTTATCTTACTGACAATCAGTGAATGTCTTGAGGGGAGAAAGCGATGTACAAAAACAAATCAGAACACGGACTAAATAATATATGCGGACAAAAAATACGGAAGCTGCGCCTGGAGATGAAAAATGTCTCCCAGAGGAAGCTGGCCGATATGCTCCAGGTACAAGGCCTTGATATTGATAAAAATGCGATCCAGCGGATGGAAAGCGGCAAACGCTTTATAACAGACATTGAGCTGAAGGCCCTGGCCAAGGTCCTCAACGTCACCTACGCGGAGCTTCTGGATTAAAGGAATTCCTTCCGTTTTCTGGTTCCGGAGTCTCCTTCCAGATCCCACTGCGCTTCTCCGGCTTCCAGTCGGTCCTGGTATCACTCAGTATCATCTGGATCCGTTCCAGGTTCCTGTGGGTCCTGAGGACATAGGCGCACAGAATATGCGGGCGTTTTTTGACCCACCTTTTCCTCCTCTGTACGATCTCCTCATCCTCCTTCCCCTCCAGGACCAGAAGCTGCTCCACAGGCAGATCCAGCATACATCCCAGGACCAGGAGATTATCCAGAGAAGGGAGAGCCTTCCCTTTCAGCCATTTGTAAACAGACTGGGGACTGTCCAGCTCCAGCTCCTCCTGCACATCCTGGACTGTGATCCCGCTCTCTGCCAGGAGTCTGCGTATCCTTTTTCCTGTCTCCTCTTTCGATATCTTTACCATCCCATCACCTGCCTGTCCTTCCAGATTCTTTTCATCTGCTTCTATCATACACGAAATCAGCCGCGTTGTCTTGAACCATTGGTTCAATAGTGAAAAAAAACCAGCCCCAGTACGAACTTCGTACCGGAGCCGGTTAAAAAGGGGAGGATAAGTATTAATCTTTCTCTTTGGTGATACTCCTATTATTGCCGCTTTTCCCAGATCTATACCAGTCTGAAAAAATTGATTGATTTTCTTTCTTCCTGTATTATAATATTTCCGTACAGCACGCCGGCCCGGAGATAAATGATCCCACCGCCGGCAGTAAGAAGTACTGACTCTAAATCGCATTAGAATGGAGAGAATGGATTTATTATGAAGAATTTAGTGATCGGACAGTCCGGCGGCCCCACCGCCGTCATAAACGCCAGCCTCTGCGGCGCAGTACAGGCATGGAAGGAGGCAGGGCAGGAGGGCCGTGTCTATGGGATGCTCAACGGCATTGAGGGCTTCCTTGCGGACCGGGTCACAGATCTGACTGCCCTCACCGAGGAAGAGCTGAAGCTCCTCCGGCTGACGCCAGCCGCTTATCTGGGGTCCTGCCGCTTTAAGCTCCCGGAGGATCTGACGGACGCTGTCTATTCCGCTGTTTTTGATAATCTCCGCGAAATGAACATCGGATATTTCCTCTATGTGGGAGGAAACGACTCCATGGATACGGTGGATAAGCTTTCCCGCTTTGCTGCCCGGACCGACAGCGATGTACGGTTCATCGGCATTCCCAAGACCATTGACAACGATCTGGTGCTCACGGACCATACGCCCGGTTTCGGCAGCGCCGCAAAATATGTGGCCTCCACGGTCCGGGAGATCGTCCTGGACGCCTCTGTATACCAGCAGAGATCTGTGACGATCATAGAGATCATGGGACGCCACGCCGGCTGGCTCACAGCTGCCTCAAAGCTGGCAAGAAAATATGAGGGAGACAACCCTATCCTCATCTACCTCCCCGAGGCTCCCTTTGAGCTGGAGGCCTTTTACCAGGATCTGGAGCGTGCCTTTGAAAAAACAGCCAATGTGGTCGTCTGCGTTTCCGAGGGCATTGCCGACGCCGGAGGAACCTTTATCTGCGAATATTCCGACGCCGCAAAGCTGGATTCCTTTGGACACAAAATGCTCACCGGCTGCGGAGAAGTCCTGGAATCCTTCGTCCGTGACCGGTTCCACGTCAAGGTCCGCTCCATTGAGCTCAATGTAAGCCAGAGATGCAGCGGGATGCTGGCCTCCAGGACGGATATCGAGGAGTCTGCCATGGCAGGCGCCTTCGGAGTCCGCGCCGCCCTTTCCGGGGAAACAGGAAAAATGGCAGCCTTCCAGCGGACCTCCGATGCCCCCTACAAGCTTTCCTGCTGCCTGGAGCCGGTGGGACGGATCTGCAACCAGGAAAAGAAATTTCCGGCAGAATGGATCTCTGAGGGCGGTTCTGACGTAACAGACAGCTTCCTTCCCTATATCCTGCCGCTGATCCAGGGTGAACCGGAACGGATCATGGAAAACGGGCTTCCCAGATATCTTTACCGGCAGCCAGGCGCGGCCGCCCGCATAAAGCCTTAAACCATCAGAAAAACCGGCATGCGTTCCTTTTGGGATCACATGCCGGTTTTCTATTTAACGGACTGTCTTTCCGCCTGTCCTCTCCTCCAGGCGCTCCTTCAGGTAAAGAAGCGCCTGGGTGATGATGCAGCCGTGGTCCACAGCCAGGCCGTCCGCCCACAGGAGCCTGTACCTTTCCCTGGGAAGCACGGCGTCCGGGAAATATGTACGCTCTACCCGGGCCGCCACATGGACCTTCCGTTCTTCATGGTCCAGGCAAAGCTCCCAGATCTCCTTCCGCTGCTGCCCGTCCTCCTCCGAGACCAGACGGAGCGACACATCCATCCACAGCGCATCCGCCGCATCGTCGCCGGCCCTCACCGGCAGATCGCCTTCCGCCAGAGCCAGGAACGAGGTCGTGATCACCCGCCACCGGGGGTCCCTGTCATAAGCGCCCCAGGTACGAAGCTGCTGGAGCGGAAGTCCCGTCACCCCGGTCTCCTCCTGAAGCTCTCTGACCGCCCCCTCATAAAGATCCTCCTTAAGCTCCACAAAGCCGCCCGGCGTGGCATACCAGCCAATGCTTGGATGATTGCCCCGTTTAACAAGAAGAAGCTTTATGGGCTGCCCCCAGGACCGGAGCGGCTCATCACACTGTACCGCCACAATATCCGTGGTACAGCTGGGACAGTCATATTTTCTGGGATCATACCTGTCCAGAAATTCCTCCAGGCTCTGACCCGCCCGGTTTTTCTCGCCAGTTCCGTAAAATCCCTTCAGATCCTCCAAAAAAGCCATGACACACTCCTATACCTTATGGATCCCGTCTCCGCCTTTGGCAAAATACCAGCCGTATTCGTACATCTTAAGGCCGATCTCCCTCTGGATCTCCATCATGTTGTCCACAATGGCCTCCACGTCCACATCGTCGCCGAACTGCACGCCCAGACGTCTGCACAGGCGCTCTCCAGCGGCATACACCTCCCTGTAAGCCTCTGCACAGACAGAGCCCTCGCTGAACACATTTTCCACAAAGGCATTCTCTGCCACGATGCTGCTTCCAGGATTATAGGCTCCGGTTGCCAGATCATATACCTGCTGCATAAACTCAGTGCTGTTCTTTTCCATCTGTATCTCCCTCTTTTCCTATAATATACCAGCCTTATCAGAATACTTCCTTCTGCCTGGCGGCGCAAGCTAAATGATGCTTTCCGTCATTTCTGTTCCGGCGCAGAGCAGAGTCATGAGGAGCGTCTGCTGGCAGCCCTTGAAGGCATCCTCCACCTTAAACTGCTCGTCCAGGGTATGGCACTGGCAGTCATAATCACAGCCGCCTCCCAGACAGACCGCCGGAAGTCCGGCTTCCAGGGCCCGGTTGCAGTTGGTGGAGCCGCCGTTTCCAAGCTTCGGCTCTGCACAGCCAAGGAATTCTGCCGCCGCCATGGCTCCCTCCACGATGGACGCGTGGGAATCCTGATGACCGGCGTTGACGTCACAGATATGCTTCACTTCATATGTGATGGTATCCATGCCCCAGCGGTCTGTCTCCTCCTTACATGCCTCGTCGATGGCGGCAAAGATCCGGTCACGGAGCTTCTCCAGCTCCTCCTGGGAATTGGAACGGAAGTTAAAACGGATCTGGGCTGTGGGAACGATGGCATGGACCGCCTCAAAGCTTCCCGCATGGAAGTTGGTCACTGCAAATGTCGTCATGGGGTCTGCGGGAACACGGAATTCCGAGATCTTGGCAATGGCTCTGGCCGCCGCATGGAGCGGGTTTGCCACCTTTCCAAACATGCCGCACGCATGGCCGCCGATTCCGTTGAAGTTCACCTCATACGTCTGGATGCCTGTGGCCTCATAAGTGATCTCCTGGTAGCCGGGTCCGTCCACGGAAATGCTGGCCTCCAGCTCCGGATGATGGTCCACATAATACTTCATTCCCTTTAAAGCGCCGGTCCCTTCCTCCTGTACCGTTCCCACAAAGTGGATATCCCCCTTTGTCTGGATCCCGGCGGCGTTTAAAGCCCGGATCGTGGAAAGAACGGCCGCACAGCCTCTTGTATCGTCTACGATTCCGGGGCATTTGATAAAGCCGTCCTCCCGGACGATCTTAAGCTCTGTATCCAGGGCGAATACAGTATCCATATGGCCTTCCACCAGGGTCGTTTTTCCGCCGCCAGTGCCCTTACGGATCCCCACACAGTTGCCGTATTCGTCAATGTGACAGTCGGAAAGTCCCTCTTCCTTAAACATTTCCAGCATACGTTCTGCCTTCTTCTGCTCATGGTAGGTGGGGGCGGGGATCAGGGTCAGCTCGATCTGACGGTCGATGACCGCATCCTGGTCTTCTTCCATAAACTTCAGTGCCTTCTGAACCTTTTCGTCTTTTACGAGGGCGTCAAATTTCTGGCGTACCTGTTCTGAAACCTTATATTCCATCTGTATCCTCCTATAAAAATTTATTCCACATACAGCATAGCAAATCTGCCATAAATTTGCCACATAAATCTCCCATTTTTTCCTAAAAGATTTCACAATTTCTACACATACCTTTGTTACTATGATGCTATAAGAAAATGAAACACAAACTTACATAGCTTTAGGAGGATTTTAATATGAAGAAAAAAATCATGACCCTGGTCTTAACCACAGCAATGACCGCAGCCGCAGGCCTCACCGCCTTTGCAGGAGAATGGAAATCCAATGACACCGGCTGGTGGTGGCTCAACGACGACGGCTCCAATCCCGCAGCCGAATGGAAATGGCTGGACGGAAATAAGGACGGTACCTTTGAATGCTATTACTTTGGAAACGACGGCTATATGCTCTCAGACACGACCACACCGGATAACTACCAGGTCAATAAGGACGGGGCCTGGATCGTGGACGGAGGCGTACAGCTCCAGTTCAACCTGGAAGAAAACGCTGGAAATGATGAGGAAGATGGAGAGAACTCCGGTGAAGCTTCCTATGAATATGATGCTTACGATTTGATCGGAACTTATACTTCTGAAGACGGCGATTATATGGAGTTAAATCTGGGCGCTGACGACAGCCTGGTGGGTATGTACTATGACGAGGACGGCTCCTTTGACGGGATCTACAGCTTTAAAAAGGTAAATTCCCTGGAATATAAAGACTCCCTCCATTCCAGAAGCATCAAATTCTCCAATGAGGGCTCCTTTACCATGAGGGATACCGTATACTACCGCTAAAATCCGTTTCTAAAGGTAAAAAAGAATCCTGCTCTTGCAGGATTCTCCGCCTGCGGCGGGTCGCATTTGCGACGAAATTCCATACCGCCGCAGTGCGATTCTGCACGAAGTGCTTTTTTATTTGATAGGAATTTCCTATCAAATAAAAAATGCTCCAGCCATATGACCGGAGCACTTTCTTTCCATCGCTTTTTTTTCGTTTATGCGTCCCCCATAACTCCCCGGATATAAGAGATCACATGGCTCTTTTCCAGCACTCCCACAAAGGCCGCAGCCATGATGGTCCCGCAGCAGGTGCTCATAAGGAAGGGCATCACATACGTAAAAAGCGCCGCCTCTTTTCCCATGAGGACCACTGCCACCGGATAGCAGAGCATCCCGCCCAGGACGCCTGTTCCAATTACCTCTCCCAGGTATGTGGGCAGCAGCTTTCCCGTTTTCTCATACAGGATGCCGCAGAGCAGCGCCCCCACCATGCTCCCCGGAAAGGCCAGAAGGCTTCCGGTTCCCATGAGGTTCCGGATCAGAGAGGTACAGAAGGCCGCCATGACTCCGTAGCCTGGGCCTAAAAATACAGCGCACAAAACGTTCACCATATGCTGGATGGGATAGCATTTGGATACCCCGATGGGGATATAAAAGCCCGATAACGCCACGGTCAGCGCCGCCAGCATGGCCGCTGTTACTGTTTTTTTCAAAGAAATCTTCATGATCTTCTCCCCCTACTCTTCAAAAATATTTACGATCTCTCCGTCCAGGATCCGGTTCATATTCTTTACCGCGCAAAAATTCCCGCACATGGAACATGTATCTTCCTTCTCCGGCTTTGCCTCTGCCCGGTACCGTCTGGCCTTTTCCGGATCAATGGCCAGGGAAAACATCTTCTCCCAGTCCAGATTTTTTCTTGCCAGGCTCATCTCATTATCCCAGTCCATGGCCGACGGGATCCCCTTGGCGATATCCGCCGCATGGGCAGCGATCCGGGAGGCGATGATCCCCTCCTTTACATCGTCCACATTGGGAAGTCTTAAATGCTCCGCCGGAGTCACATAGCAGAGGAAGGACGCTCCAGCCGCTGCTGCCAGGGCTCCTCCAATGGCCGCCGTAATATGGTCATATCCTGGGGCCACGTCGGTCACCAGCGGTCCCAGAACATAAAACGGGGCTCCCTTGCAGATCTCCTGCTGGATCCGCATATTGGCCTCGATCTGGTTTAAGGGCATATGGCCCGGCCCCTCGATGATCACCTGGACATCCTTTTCCCAGGCCCTCCTCGTAAGCTCTCCCAGGGTCACCAGCTCCTCGATCTGGGAAATATCGCTGGCATCCTTAAGACAGCCCGGACGGCAGGCGTCTCCCAGGCTTAAGGTCACGTCGTACTCCCGGCAGATCTCCAGGATGTCGTCAAAATGCTCATAAAACGGGTTTTCCTTCCCCGTCATCTCCATCCACGCAAAGATAATGGAGCCGCCCCGGGAAACGATATTGGTGAGACGCCGGTTTTCTTTAAAGCGCTTTGCCGTTGACCGGTTGATGCCGCAGTGGATGGTCATAAAGTCCACTCCGTCCTCCGCGTGCATCCGGACGATATCCAGCCACTCCTCGGTGGTGATCTCCTTTAAGGCCTTGTGATAATATACCACTGCATCGTAAATGGGCACAGTACCAATGATGGCAGGACATTCCGCTGTAAGCCGTCTCCGGAACACACGGGTATCCCCAAAGGAGCTGAGATCCATGATCGACTCTGCGCCCATGGCCACGGCCCGGTTCACCTTCTCCACCTCCGTGTCCAGATCCATGCAGTCTCTGGAGGTCCCAAGGTTCACATTGATCTTCGTCTTCAGCATGGAGCCGATGCCGTTGGGATCCAGGGCCTTATGGACCCGGTTGCAGGGAATGGCCGCCCGGCCCTCTGCCACCCACTGACGGATCTCCTCCGCCGTCCTCTTCTCTTTTCTGGCCACCAGCTCCATTTCCCGGGTAATGATCCCCTTTCTGGCCGCGTCCATCTGTGTTGTGTAATCCATATCCGCTCTCCTTCCATGATTTTTGAAAAAGAGGAAAGAAACATGAAAAAAAGGAACCTATCCCAAACGGATAAGTTCCTCCAATGGCTCGCTTCATTCCTACGCCGGCATTATCCGTATCAGGTTCAACAGGTCGGAATCGTTCCTTCATTCCCTCTCAGCCTGCCGCGGCAAGCTCCCTCTTTTTCCATATTCAATTTACAGTTCCGCCCTTCTGTGCGGCCCCGGCACATCTGATGTGCATGGTATTATCATACCACGATTTTTCCAGATTGCAAGAAAAACCTGATATTTACCCGATGGGCTCAAAATCCGCCGCTCCATGCTTGCATAAAGGACAAATATAGTCGTCGGGAAGGGTATCTCCCTCATAAATGTATCCGCAGATCTTGCAGACAAAACCCTTTTTGCCGTCTGTTTCCGGCTTCGGCTTCACATTCTTCTGGTAATACGTATAGGTCATGGTCTCCTTATCGCTCATGACACGGGCCTCTGTAACGGTACAGATGAACATACCGTGAGTATCCAGATCCACGTACTGCTCCACCTTTAAGGACATGAAGGCGTTGATGTACTTGGGAAGGAACACCAGGCCGTTGTCGGACCGGCATGTCTCCCAGCTTTCAAATTTATCCACGTTCCGTCCGCTCTGGAAGCCGAAATTCTGGAATACCTCAAAGGGCGCTTCCACAGACAGGCAGTTGACGTTTAAGATCCCTGTCTTTTTGATCACATGATGGGAATAATTGGCCTTATTGATGTTCACCGCCACCCGGAACGGATTATCCGTCAGCTGGCTCACCGTATTGACGATCAGGCCATTATCCCTGGTCCCGTCGTTGGAGGTGACCACATAAAGACCGTAGCCGATCTTAAATAAAGCGGTCATGTCGTGCTTATTGGCCTTTTCATCGGATCTGGCGATGTACTCCCGGCACAGCTCCTCGGCCATGGCGTCGATCTCCTTTAAATTATCCTCGCTTAAGGAGGAGGTGATCTTTACAGTCGTATTGAGCCAGGTGATGTCCTTGGAGCCCTCCAGCATTCCCTTCATGATCTTTGCTGCCATGGGAGCCCAGGAGCCGTTTTCCATCAGTCCCACCGTGCGCTTTTTAAAGCCCCGCTCCGTCAGATGGTCGATGAATTCCCGCATGAAGGGGAAGATATCGGCATTATAGGTGGTGGTGGCCAGTACCAGCTTGCCGTAACGGAAGGCGTTTTCCACAGCCTTTGACATATCCATCCGGGCCAGATCGCATAAGACCACTCTGGGGCATCCTTTTTCCGTCAGCTTCGCTGCCAGCGTCTCAGCCGCCTTTTTCGTATTTCCATATACGGATGTATAAGCGATGACCACGCCGTCGTCCTCCACCCCGTAGGAAGACCAGGTATGGTATTTTTCCAGATAGTGGCCCAGATTTTCCTTTAACACCGGTCCGTGCAGGGGGCAGATGGTCTGGATATCCAGCGCAGAGGCCGCCTTTAACAGGTTCTGCACCTGTGCCCCATACTTGCCCACGATCCCGATATAATACCGTCTCGCCTCGTCATCCCAGTCCTCTTCCACATCCAGAGCCCCGAATTTTCCGAAGCCGTCGGCAGAAAACAGGACCTTATCCGTGCTGTCATAGGTCACCATGACCTCCGGCCAGTGGACCATGGGAGCAAATACAAAATTTAACACATGTTTTCCCAGGGAAAGGCTGTCCCCGTTTTTCACCTCCAGGGTCCGGCTCTCTAAATCCATGGAGCGGAAGAAATTCCCAACCATACAGAAGGTCTTTGCATTGGCCACGATCACTGCCTCTGGATAGGCCTTCATAAAATTCTGGATATTGGCCGAGTGGTCCGGCTCCATATGCTGGACCACCAGATAATCCGGCTTTCTTCCTGCCAGGGCCTTCTCCACATTGTCCAGCCATTCATGGGTGAACTTTCCATCCACCGTATCCATAACGGCAATTTTTTCATCTTTTATCACATAGGAATTGTAGGCCATTCCATTTGGGACCTGATACTGTCCCTCAAACAGATCCACCTGATGGTCGTTGACGCCTGCATAAATGATATCGTCGGTAATATACACAGATCTCATTCTCCTTTTCTTATTGAATCCATTGTCTGTCCCTGCGCGTTCCGCGCCGCTGCACACAATGTTAATTTTACTACAATCCCGCCGGATTTTCAAGACTGGCGGGACCATGTTTCCAGCCTGATACAAAACATTCCGAATCGTTTGTGGTTTTTGTGTAACACCTCCATGTTTTCAATATAATATGCTAATTATCTGCTAAATATCGGAAATTTCCCTGGTTTTTTTGTACAATATATGATATCATGGTATAGTATTCAACACACTTTTTCCAAATATTTACTAAAGGGGGAAATGCCATGAAAGAAAAGACCGTAGAGAAGAAACCGTTGCTGGCCCGTTTCATGGACGGAGTTGAGACTGTCTGCAATAAGCTGCCGCCGCCGACCATGCTGTTCGTGTTCCTGTTCTTTATTGTGGCCATCCTGGGAACGATCTTCACTTTCCTGGGAACCAGTCTCACCAATCCGGCCACCGGAGAGATCGTCATGTCAAAGAACTTCTTTTCAAAAGAAGGCCTTCTCTGGTTCCTGGACAATATGGTGAAAAACTTCACCGGCTTCGCCCCCCTTGGTCTTGTGCTTACCATGACCATCGGCACCGGTATCTGTGAGGAAGCCGGGATGCTCAATTCTCTTTTAAGAAGCTCCATGAAAAATGTTCCCGCTGCCCTGGTCCCCTATGTATGCGTGCTCATCGGCATCATCGGAAACCTGGCCTCCGACGCCGCCAGCGTTATGGTACCGCCCCTGGCTGCCATGGCCTTCATGGGTGTTGGAAAGCATCCGGTGGCCGGTATGATCTGCGGCTATATCGGAGCCCAGGTGGGCTACGCCGCCAATCCGGTCATCTCCGGTACGGATACGCTCCTTATGGGGATCACCAACGATACCCTGGCTTCCTTTATGGGAGATTCCGCTTTTACCGTGGACGTGACCTGCAACTGGATCTTTAAGATCGCTTCCACTGTTCTCTGTGTGGTCGTCATCGGAATCCTTGTACAGAAGATCGTGGAGCCCAGATTCGGCGTTTACCACGGCGAACTGGAAAAAATGGAAGACCTGACTCCGTCTGAGAAAAAGGGGCTCCGGGCCTCCGGGATCTCGACCCTGGTCTATGTGGCCTGTCTGCTGGTCCTGTTCTTCACAGGAGTCATTGCAGCCGAGGACGGCGGCCTCATCGGTTCTCCGTTCTTAAAGGGCCTGATCCCCATTATCTTCCTTCTGTTCGTCATCGCAGGCGTTTCCTACGGCTATGCCTCCGGAAACTTTAAGGGACTGGTGGATATCCATAAGGCCATTGTGAAGCAGATGGCTGCCATGGGTACCTACGTGGGCTTCTGTTTCTTCTGCGGACAGTTCCAGGGCCTGTTCTCCTGGACCAACCTGGGAGCCATGTCCGCCATTGCAGGCGCAGATTTCCTGGAAAGCATCGGCTTTACGGGGATCCCCATGTGCATCGGCTTCATTATCCTCGTAACCCTGGTGGACGTATTCTTCAGCTCCGGCTCTGCAAAATGGGCGATCTTCGCTCCGATCTTCGTTCCCATGTTCCTGCTGCTGGACTACCATCCCGGCTTTACCCAGATCATTTACCGTCTGGGCGACTCCGCTGGAAACCTCTTCGGCCCCACCTCCGCTTATCTCTGGATGCTTTTAAGCGTGGCCCAGGCCAAGTACGATAAGAACTTAAAGATCGGCCAGATCATCTCCTGCAACCTGATGGTAGCCGTGATCCTGGAGGTCTTCTGGATCCTCTTACTGGTTGCCTGGATGCTTTTAGACCTTCCCATCGGCCCCGGCATCAATGTATTCATGCCCGCAGCCATGTAGCTTCTGCATGGCGGGATCCTGCCAAATATAAAGAGCCGTCCGGCTTCCACCTCCGGAATACGTGTAAAAACGTACTCCGGCCGGAAGCCGGACGGCTTTTTCCGTTCCAGTCTGATCACAGGATGACCACCTCTGCCCCAAAGGGCAGGAGAGCCAGCTTTGCCAGCTTAAACTGCTGGAGACCGAAGGGGATCCCCAGAATGGTCACACAGAGGAGCAGGCCCATGGCCACATGCTCCAGGGCCAGGGGAAGCCCCGATACCAGAAGCCAGATCACGTTCAGAAGAAAGGAGCCTGCGCCTCCGCCGTACCGGACCTCCTTCCCAAAAGGGAAAAAGCTTAAGGACGCCAGCTTAAAGCATTGGAGCCCCACCGGGATCCCAATGACAGTGATGCACCAGAGGCAGCCCGTCAGGCACCAGCTTAGGCCCCCGATGGCTCCTCCAAAAATAAACCATAAAACATTTCCAAGAATTCCCATTTTCCTTCCTCCTCCCTCCGTTTATCCCCAGTCCTTAAACGCCTCCTCATAAGCGTTCCTGGTCCGGCCGTCAAAGCAGACCATCTGCACCTCCATATCCTGGTGGTCCTCCAAAAAACGGAGAATGGTCCCCACGGCGATGGGAGCGGCCTTCTCCAGGGGAAATCCATAGATCCCCGTACTGATGGACGGAAAGGCCACAGTTTTGCAGCCATGATCCGCCGCCAGCTTAAGACAGCTTTCGTAACAGCTTTTTAACAGAGCTTCCTCTCCCTCTCCTCCGCCGTTCCAGACGGGCCCCGGCGTATGGAGCACGAAACGGGCTGGAAGCCGGTAACCGTTGGTGAGCTTTGCCTGGCCGGTGGCACAGCCGCCCAGGGTCCGGCATTCTGCCAAAAGCTCCGGCCCCGCTGCCCGGTGGATGGCGCCGTCCACTCCGCCTCCGCCCAGAAGGCTGGTATTGGCCGCGTTGGCAATGGCGTCCACAGCAAACGTTGTGATATCTCCCTGGACGATGGAGAAGCGGGAGGCGGCCGCTTTCTGTCTTTGGTTCTCATTGTTTTCCATAAATTCCATGCGCCCTCCTTTCTCTGGATCTTTGGACATTATACCAGAATTCCCCCTTCCATATTTTAACGTTTGCTTACGGACTCCTTACATTTCTCCACTATCCCCGGAAAACTCCGGCCACAGCCTCTGCGATCCTCACCAGGATGCTCCAGAGACGCTGGAAGATGTTTCCCTCAGCCTGGAAATCCTCACTCATGGCCGGTACACTGTCTTCCTCTGTTTCCTTTGTGCCCTCCGTCCGCAGGATGATCTGGAGGCTCTGGGGCTCCGGATTCTCCCCGGAGGTAAAGGAAACCTTTTCTGCATGGATATCGGCATTGAGAATGGTCATATCCTCTCCCGTATATTCCTCCCATTTTTCATCAGCCAGATCCTCCACGGTATTTTTCGCATCCCGGATCACTCCGGTCTCAGAAAGCCCGGAAAGAGCTGCGGAAAGGGCGGAGCTTAAGCCCTCAATGGTCTTTTTCGTTCCTGCATCCAGGGGCTCTCCGGCTTTTTTAAGGCTTTCCTCCACGTTGGAAAGCAGGGTGTGCATGGCGTCCGTCCCCCGCACGGCGCTGTCGATCAGAAGCCCCGTATCCTTAAGGGACGAAGAGGCTGTGCCGTGATACGTATTTAAGATCCCGGTGAGCCGGTCCACATGCTCCACCAGACTCTGGCCCGTGGCCGCTGTATGCCTCAGGGTATCGGCCACATCGCCCGTATCGCTCAGGACATTTTCCAGGGATTCCCCGTCCCGGTGTACCCGGTAAATGATATGCTCCAGGGTGGAAATGGACTGGGTCACAGATCCGATCATGGATTCCAGCCTGGATGGCTTTTCAGCCGCTCCCACCAGGGCCTCCAGGGCCCCGATCAGCCTGGAAAGCCCTTTTCCGGCGATCTCGGTCCCCACGCCGGCCAGGTCTCCGAGAGCGTCCCCGACCGCGTCGGAGCCGCTGGCTGTAATCGCTTCATACTTCTCCCAGCCCTCATCCGCAAAGCCGCCGCAGAATCCGGAAAGCTGCTCCATCAGTTCCTCCCGTTCCTGGTCGGAGATCCCCAGAACGTCTCCATGGCCCTGGATCTGCTCCTGGAGCTCCTTTAATCTGGCGATCACTTTCTTAAGCTCTGCCACCCGCTTCCTGACGGCCTCTTTTTTCTCCTTCAGCTCCTCCAGATCCTTCCTGAGCCTTGCCAGCCCATCCTCCAGATCTCCCACATCATGGCGGGTATCATAAAGAAGATCTGCGGTATCGTTTAAGTCCATGGTCACATGCTTAAGCCCGTAGCCCAGGCTCTCCAGCTGGTCGTCCAGGGCCTGGACCGAGGTGTTCATGGAATTTAATTCCCCATTCATATCCTCCAGGGCCTTTCTGGCCTCCTCCACATAGGCCGGGAAGGGGATCCCCCGGTCAGACAGCTCCTTTAAAAGAGCCAGGGCCTGGTCGGCGTCCACATAGATCCCTCCCTTGGCGTCTGAAAGGATCTGTCGGGACCGGTCCAGCTGTCCCAGGCCCTCCACCGTGCTCCCCAGGCCTCCCTGGAGTCCGTCCAGACTGTCCAGGACCACGTCCAGGCTGTCCCCGATGGCGTCTGCAGAATCCTTCACCGTGTCCCTGGCCTTCCTAAGATCCTCCAGCCGCTCCAGCTGGCTGATGGTCACTGGAGCCATGAGAAACAGCAGGCCGGAAAACTCCAGGTCATTGCTGCCGATCTCCAGCTCAAAATGCTGCTCCTCCCCGGGCATCACCATAAACAGCACGGTCTTCATGCTGCCGATGGACTGGATCTGGGCTCCCGGAGCCTCCACGCTGAGGTTCTGGTCCATGTCCACCACGGCGGCGATCTCCATGGTCATATTATTTCTGAAATATTCGCTGGTACCGGTGTTGGGCACCGCGTCAATGGAGATTTTTAAGACGCCCTTTTCATGGGCCAGTTCCTCCAGCCTCCGCTCCACGCCGTTTAAACGGTAGGACACGGCGATATCCCAGGGCAGGGTCTCCGAAACCTCCTCCGGCTCCATGCGGCCTTCAAAATAGAACCTGTCGTTCTCCGGCTCCTCCAGAAGACGGAAGATCACCGTATCCCCGTCCACCTCCGGCTCCTCCATCCCGGTCATGTTATGGACCGCCTGGTATGTGCCCCGGTCTGTGATCTCTCTGGCCCCATGAAGCTCATAGCTTTTCACCACACTGGCTTCCGATATGCCTCCGTAGGGGTCCATGGTCACGTACATGGCCTCGTCGCAGACCGGAACTCCGGCCGCGCCGAAGCTGGCGATCCCGGCAGACGCCGCCATCACTGCCGCCAGGGTCCCGCTGACGGCTCTCTTTATCTTTTTATCCATACCTTTCATTCCTGTCCCTCCCTGCATGTTTGTTTTCCCGGCCGCGCCATTCTCCGCGCCCTTCGTTCCACTGCCCTCTGCTGCTGGCGCCGGATGGGCTTATCAAAGGCAGCCAGAAGCGCCGGAAGCAGCGAAAGCACCAGGATCATAGAAAGCAGCGCGCCCCTTCCCACCAGCCTTCCTACCTGGGAAATGGCCTGGATGGAGGAAGTAAAATAAAGGAGATACCCCACCACCGTCAGGATCCCGCCGGACGTAAGGATGGAGATGGCGCTTTTGGCAATGGCTGTGACCGCCGCATCCCGGCTTCCCATGGTCTCTCTGAACTCCCTATAGTTGTTTGTCATAAGGATCGAGTAATCAATGGTGGCTCCCAGCTGTAAGCAGCTTACGATGATGTAGCCGATATAGACCATGCTGTCGCCAATGATATAGGGGATCGTCATATTTAAGTAAATGGCCACCTCAATGGGGATGATGACCAGGACCGGCACCATCACCGAATGGAAGGTCAGCATGACCACCAGGGCCACTCCTGCCAGAGAAATGATGGATACCCGGTTGTAATCGTCGGTCAGGATATCCCGGATATCCATGGTGGTGGGCGTCATGCCGATCACATAGGAGTCCTCTGGATAATATTTTTTCACGATCTCCGTCAGTTTTTCACTGCACTGGAAGGAGTAGCTGCTCTCCTCCCTGTTCTCCATGGAGATCAGGATCCTGGCGTAAGAGCCGGTCCGGAGCTGCTTTGTAACAGTTTCCGGCAGAAAGCTTTCCGGGATCCCCTGTGGAAGAGTCCCAGCCATGGACAGGGCGTAGTCGATAAATTCCTGGTCCTCCAGCTCCTCTGTCAGCCTGCGCTCTTTTATGACGTTTCCGTTGGGCACCATGGCGATGATCACATTGGACTTTCCAAACACGTCCTCGATGGCCCGGGAGTCCTCATAGACCCGGGTGCCTGGACCGGAGCCCAGGGCGTCGTCCCCGTAATAAAAGTAGTTCATGGACTGTCCAAAGTAACAGGGGACCGCACAGAAGGCCGCTGCTGCCAGCACCGGGATCCGGATCCTGTACATCAGCTTTCCCAGGCCGTCCAGCGGCGGAAGGAAGGATCTGTGGGCTGTTTTCTCGATCTTCTTATCGAACCGCAGGATCAGCGTGGGCATCAGAAACAGGACCGTCACCAGGCTGCATACGATCCCCTTGGTAAGGACGAAGCCCACATCCCTGCCAATGGTAAATTTCATCAGCGCAATGACCAGGAAGCCCACGATGGTGGTCGCGCCGCTGGCCAGGATCGAGCTGCAGGATTTCTCGATGGCGGCCTCCATGGCCGGACGTGAATCCACTCCCGACTGTTTGATGGCCGTATACGTATGTAAAAGGAAAATAGAATAGTCCATGGACACCGCCAGCTGCAGGATCGCCGCTGTGGAGAATGTAAAGAAGGAGATCCTGCCGAACATGATGTTGGAGCCCATGTTCAGCACAATGGCCACTGCCATGACCAGGATAAACAGGAACGGCTCAAACCATGAGGTGGTGGTCAGGGTCAGGATCAGCCAGATGATCACCACTGCCATTCCGATGGCCATGGCGATCTCCCGGGTAATGGATTCCTGACGCTCCTTACTGGAAACGGCGCTCCCGGCAAAGCATCCCCTGTCTTTTCCCACAATGCCATAGATCTCGTTTATGGCCTTATGGGTGGAGGCGTCTGAATCCCCGTCCTCAAAAATGATCTGGTATACCGCGTTCCCATCTTTATAGAACCGGTCTGTCAGGCTGTTCTTTATAAAGGCATCTGTGGAATAAACATTGGCGGCCAGGTCCGGACCTACCACCAGGTCCACGCCATCCACCCGTGAGATCCTCTGGCGGATGGTCCGGGCCTCCGGCAGGGTCACGTCCTTTACCATGATCCGGGCCATGCCGGGATAACCGAATTCCTGCTCCATCACATCCAGCGCCTGCTTGGTGGGGGCAAAATCTGGAAGATACTTGCTCAGATCATAGTTGACGCCCACAAACGGGTAACAGACGGCGCAGAGAATGGTCATGGCAATAAAGAATTTTTCAATGATCCTTCCTCTTTGAACAATAAAATGGGCCATTTTTTTCAACATAGCTTTCATTCCTCATTATTTTTTTGTTATTAGTTTTAAATATGTTTATCATACATACTGTTGATTTTCCTTCTGGGATGTATTATAATATACCGCAGGACCGGATGCAATCATTAGTATTTTAATGTTTTGCTGTTTAATGAACACGGAAATTTTAATATGTCAAAAATGGAGGAAAATCCATGAGAAATCCCAAAGAAGACCGGCGCGTCCGCCGGACCCAGAAACTTTTAAAAGAGAGCCTGGTACAGCTTATGTCTGAAAAAGCGTTTAAGGACATCACCATCAAGGACATCACAGAACGGGCTGACTTAAACCGGGGTACCTTCTATCTCCACTACTCCGATACATACGATCTTCTGACTGCCATGGAAAACGGAGTGCTGGAGGACTTCCAGGAGATGATCACCGCCTATATGCCCTCCAGGCCGGGAAACGGTCTGATGCCGGTGCTGCTCCCCATCGTCCACTACATCGTGGAAAATGAACAGATCTGTAAAAATCTGTTTGAAAACAACGTTTCCAATGAATTTGTGACTAAATTTAAGGAACTGATCCGTAAAAACGGCGGCGCGCTCATCGAGCGGCTGTATCCCGCCTGTCAGACGGCCGATTCCGAATACTTTTTTGAATTTATCACCTATGGCCTTATCGGGATCATTAAAAAATGGCTGGACAACGGAATGCCCCAGACCGAGGAGGAGATCGCCCGCATGTCCAGCGACGCCGTCCTTTCCCTGGCCCGGTCCTTTTTTGCGGCATGATCTTTCCGGGCCGCTCCGTGTCCTGTGCATTCCCTCTTTCTGGCCGCCCCGTGCCCTCCCGGGAGTTTCCGGTTTTTTCTGGAAATTTCCCCGGGATTTTTTTATTTTCCTCTTGATTTTTTTACTCGTCTATATTATCATCAATATATGAACACTTATTCATATATTGATCCTGACTAATCTTAAAAAAGACATCCGGAGGGCATAATTATGGAAGAGAATAAACATCTGCACGGACCGGAAGATCCTGCAGAAAACAGCTGCGGCCATGAGGGGTGCGGCTGCGGCCACGAGCACGTACATGAGCAGGAACATTCCCATGAGCATAGTCATGAGCATTCCCATGACGGGCAATGCTCCTGCGGCCACGAGCACAGCCATGAACACGGACATTCCCACGAACATTCTCACGAGCACTCCCACGACGGACAGTGCTCCTGCGGCTGCGGACATGAACACAGCCACGAACATGGCCATTCCCATGAACACTCTCACGAGCACTCCCACGACGGGCAATGCTCCTGCGGCTGCGGACATGAGCACAGCCACGAGCACGGCCATTCCCATGAGCATTCCCACAGCCATGGACACCACAATGCCCCAGGCTCCCCCTGTACAGTCTATGTGATGAAAAACATTGACTGCGCCAACTGCTCTGCCAAGATCGAAGCGAAAATAAAGGAGCTCCCGGAGGTGGACGACGCCGTCCTCACCTTTGCTACCAGACAGCTCCGGGTCTACTCCTCCGCCGGCACGGCTCTCCTTCCCAAAATGCAGGAGATCGCTGATAAGATCGAGCCCGGCACAGTGATCGAAGTCAGATCCAGAAATCCCAAGGCCCCGTATGTGGTCTACAACCTGGAAAATATCGACTGCGCCAACTGCTCCGCCAAGATCGAGGCGAAAATAAAGGAGCTCCCGGAGGTGGACGACGCCGTCCTCACCTTTGCCACCAGGCAGCTCCGGGTCTACTCCTCCGCCGGTACGGCCCTCCTTCCCAAAATGCGGGAGATCGCCGATAAGATCGAGCCCGGTACCCGGATCACAGTCCGGGAGGAGGGAAAACGTCAGAAAGACGTTCATAATGAGAAGCATTCCAGCGATCTTCCTGAGATCCTGGCCGGAGCCGGACTGTTCATCGCCGGTTCTCTTCTCACCGGCCCCATGCCCGGCGTCTCCATTCTCTGCTTTGTGATCGCTTACCTGATCCTGGGGAAGGACGTGCTTTTTACCGCCCTTAAAAACATGAAGACCGGCCATGTCATGGATGAAAACTTCCTTATGAGCCTGGCGACCCTGGGAGCCTTTGTGATCCGGGAATACGGAGAGGCCGTGGGCGTTATGCTGTTTTACCGCATCGGCGAGGCTTTTGAGCACCGGGCTGTGGAAAAGAGCCGCAGCCAGATCATGGACGCTGTGGATCTCCGTCCGGAAACCGTGCTCCTGGACGAAGGCGGCTCCATCCGGGAGATCCCGGCAGAATCTGCCCGCATCGGCCAGGTGATCCAGGTACGTCCCGGCGACCGGATCCCCCTGGATGGCGTGATCATCGAGGGAGAAAGCCGTCTGGATACCTCCCCCATCACCGGCGAGCCGGTTCCGGTGGCCGTCAGGGAAGGCAGCTCCGTTTTATCCGGCTGTGTCAATACCTCCGGCCTCTTAAAGCTCCGGGTGGAAAAAGAGCTTTCTGAATCCATGGTCACCAGGATCCTGGATTCTGTGGAAAATGCCGCCGCCCAGAAGCCCCAGGTAGAACGGTTCATCACAAAATTCGCCCGGATCTACACCCCTGTGGTAGTAGCCCTGGCTGCCGTCACCGCCATCCTCCCGTCCCTCTTTACAGGAGACTGGAACCACTGGGTCTACACAGCCCTGACCTTCCTTGTCATCAGCTGTCCCTGCGCCCTGGTCTTAAGCGTTCCCCTGTCCTTCTTCTCCGGCATCGGAGCCGGATCCAGAAAGGGGATCCTTTTTAAAGGCGGGATCGCCCTGGAGGCCTTAAAGAATGTAAAGGTCGTGGTCATGGATAAGACCGGAACCATCACCAAAGGAAACTTCGTAGTACAGACCGTATCTCCCTCCGGCTCCATGAAAAAGGAAGAACTTCTGGCCCTGGCCGCTGCCTGTGAGACCGCCTCCACCCATCCTATCGGCATCAGCATCCTGGCGGCTGCCAGAGACCAGTCCCTTTCCGTGGAAACGCCCAGGGACCTGGCTGAGATCCCGGGAAAGGGGATCCGTGCCGTCACCTCTGCAGGCGTGCTCCTCTGCGGAAACCGGAAGCTTCTGGAGGAAAACCAGGTGGATCTTGCCGGATTTAAGGAAGACTCCGGTTCCACCATGGTCCTGCTGGCAAAGGACGGCGTGTATGCCGGCTCCATTTCCATTTCCGATACCATAAAACCGGAGGCGTCCGCTGCCATCGCATCCCTTAAGAAAATGGGGATCCAGACGGCCATGCTCACCGGAGACAGCGAAGCCGCTGCAAACGCCGTGGCCTCCTCCACCGGCATCGACCGGGTATATGCAAAGCTCCTTCCCGGCGATAAGCTGGATCTTTTACAGAATCTCCGGAAGGAAGCTGGAAACGCCATGTTCGTAGGCGACGGCATCAACGACGCGCCGGTGCTGGCAGGAGCCGACGTGGGCGCCGCCATGGGCAGCGGAGCTGACGCAGCCATCGAGGCCGCCGACGTGGTCTACATGACCTCCAGCATGGAAGCCATTCCCGAATCCATCCGCATTGCAAAAAAGACCGGGGCCATCGCCGCCCAGAACGTGGTCTTTGCCCTGGCCGTGAAGGTCCTGGTCATGATCCTGGGGCTGGCAGGCTTTGCCTCCATGTGGATGGCCGTATTTGCCGATTCCGGCGTGGCCATGCTCTGCGTGTTAAATTCCATCCGGGTATTATATAAGAAAAACTAACGCAAAAAATTTAAACTTCATTTCATCTGGGCATTTTCCGGGAAGCTTCCTTGAAAATGCCCAGTTTTTCTCATGTCTGTTCCATCTGCCGGAAATGGAGCCTCCACTCCCAAAAGCCGGCATTCCACAGCATCCCCTCTCCCCGCCGGAACCCTGGACAGGAAGATCCCATACAATAAACCATAGCATTTTTCCGGGAGGGAAATCATGAAAAAAATCGTCTGCGGGATCCTGGCAGGATGTCTGGTCCTTGCCACAGCCACCGGCTGCCAGAAAAACGCATCCGGCAAAACGCCCATCACCTTAAACGAAGTGGCCCATTCCATCTTCTATGCGCCCCAGTACGCCGCCATTGAGCTGGGATATTTTGATGAAGAGGGACTGGACGTGACCCTGGTCAACGGAGGCGGAGCCGATAAGGTCATGACGGCTCTGGTATCCGGAGAAGCCGACATCGGCTTCATGGGCTCTGAGGCCTCTGTCTATACCTATGCCAACGGAGAAGCCGACTACGCCGTAAACTTTGCCCAGCTGACCCAGAGGGCCGGGAACTTTCTGGTGGGCCGGGAACCGGAGCCGGATTTCCAGTGGGAAAACTTAAAAGGGAAAAAGGTCCTGGGAGGAAGGGCAGGCGGCATGCCCCAGATGGTCTTTGAATACATCTTAAAAAAGAACGGCATCGATCCAAAGACAGATCTTTCCATCGACCAGAGCATAAACTTCGGTCTCACTGCCGCCGCCTTTACCAGTAACGACGCAGACTACACCGTGGAGTTCGAGCCATTTGCCACTGCCCTGGAGCAGGAAGGAAACGGCCATGTGGCAGCTTCCCTGGGAGAAAGCTCCGGCTATGTGCCCTACACGGCATATTGTGCAAAGAAAAGCTATATTGAAAAAAATCCGGAAATCATACAGAAATTCACAAATGCGATCCAGAAGGGGCTGGAATACGTCAATTCCCACACATCGGAGGAAATCGCCAAAACCATAAAGCCCCAGTTTAAAGAAACAGATGAGGCCGCCCTGACAGCCATTGTGGAGCGGTATAAGGCCCAGGATACCTGGAAGACCGATACGGTCTTTGAAAAGGAAAGCTTTGATCTGCTCCAGAATATCCTGGAAGAAGCCGGAGAGCTTCCAACCAGAGTGCCTTATGAGGACCTGGTGATCACAGACTTTGCCAGGGCGGCGGTGAAGGAATAAAAACGATTTTTCCCACTCCGCTGACCAGATTTCGTAAGACCTTATTCATATATTTGTAAATTGCTTTTTCTTCCCCTCTCCCTTATAATGGCCATATCACCACTCATTGTGGCATTTGAAGGAGGATTTTGAATTTATGAAAAAATTTACACAGAAAAAACAGTTGACCGCAGTTATCATGGCCGCTTCCCTGGCCTTTGCTTCCCTTACAGGCTGCTCCAGCCCTTCCGCCGGCAAGGAGCCTGCCGGCCAGGAGACCGAGGCCGCGGTAAACGTATCCCTGGACGACGTTTTAAATAAGATCAAAGAAGCCTACGGAGAGGGCTACATCCCCAACACTCCCATGGACGACCAGATGTTAAACGACGTCATCGGCCTTTCTCCGGAGCTGTGCGAATCCTATGTGGCCGAGATGCCCATGATCAGCACCTTCGTGGAGACCTTCATCGGAGTGAAGGCAAAGGAGGGAAAAGGTGACGATGTGGAGAAGGCCCTGACCGAATACAGAGAGCGTCTGGTGGGCGATACCATGCAGTATCCCATGAACGTTTCCAAGATCCAGGCCTCCCAGGTGGTGCGCCACGGCGATTACGTATTCTTCGTGATGTTAGGAGGACCCGATGACGCGGCCATGGAACAGGGCGATGAGGCAGCCTTAAAGTCCGCAGAGGAAAATAACAAGATCGCCATTGACGTGATCGACGGCTTCTTTAAATAAGCCATGGTCTTTTCCAGTCTCTTATTTTTATTCCGTTTTCTGCCGCTGTTCCTGGCCCTCTATTTTCTGGTTCCCAGGAAGCTGCGGAACGGAGTATTATTTATAGGGAGCCTGATCTTCTATGGATGGGGGGAGCCTGTGTATATCTCGCTCCTCCTTTTTTCCACGCTGGTGGATTTTTTCCATGGAAAGCTGGTGGGCCGCTTTTTAGAGCGCGGAAACCGGAAAGCCGCCAGGATGACGGTAGCCTCCTCTGCGTTCATCAATCTGGCCCTTCTGGTGATCTTTAAATATACGGACTTTTTCATCCGTTCCGTCAACAGCCTCACCGGAAGCGGGATCCCTCTCCTGGGCCTGGCCCTTCCCATTGGGATCTCCTTTTATACGTTCCAGACCATGTCCTACACCATCGACGTATACCGGGGCGAAGCTCCGGTCCAGAACAATATCATAAGCTTCGGAGCCTATGTGTCCATGTTCCCCCAGCTCATTGCCGGACCCATTGTCCGCTACCAGGACATTGCCGCGGAGCTGAACACCCGGACCGAAAGCCTTGAGCGTTTTTCCCTGGGGATCCGCCGTTTCGTGGTGGGCCTGGGAAAAAAGGTCCTGCTGGCCAATCAGGCCGGCGCCCTGTGGACGGAGATCACGGCCATCCTTCCTGCGGACCGCAGTGTCCTTATGGTATGGATGGGGATCCTGGCCTTTGCCTTCCAGATCTATTTCGACTTTTCCGGTTATTCCGATATGGCCGTGGGCATGGGCCACATGCTGGGCTTCCATTTTCCGGAAAACTTTAATTATCCGTATATTTCAAAAAGTATTACGGAATTCTGGCGGCGATGGCATATTTCCCTGGGCACCTGGTTTAAGGAATACGTGTACATCCCTCTGGGCGGCAACCGGAAGGGCGGCCTTCTCCAGGTACGGAACATCCTGGTCGTATGGCTCTTAACAGGGATCTGGCATGGCGCCAGCGTAAACTTCCTGTTATGGGGTATCTATTTCGGACTGCTTCTTTTATTAGAAAAGTTTGTACTGATGAAATATTTAAAAAAGCTCCCCTCCCTGCTCCAGTGCACCTATGCGTTTCTTCTGGTGCTCCTTGGCTGGGTGCTGTTCGCCTTTGAGGACATGGGACAAGGGTTCCAGTACCTCCTTCAGATGACCGGAGCCGCCGGGCTCTCCCTCTGTAATGAGCGGACCATATTCCTGCTTTCCGGAAATCTGGTCCTTCTGGCCGCCTGCGCCCTGGGCTCCACCCCCCTGCCGGCCATGGCTGCCGGGAGATGGAAAGACCGTGTCCCGGAACTCCTGTTCCTGGGCCTGGTACTGCTCCTCTCCGTGGCCTACCTGGTAAACGCAACCTATAACCCGTTTTTATATTTCCGCTTTTAGCACAGAAAGGGAGAAGCCATGAAAAAAAATATTTCCTATCCGGCTGTGATGACCGGGCTTTTCTGCGCCTTTCTGGGACTGGGCGCGGCCCTTTCCGTTTTCATGCCCCGACGGACGTTTTCTGAAACGGAAAACCGCTACCTGGCAAAACGGCCGGCCCTTACCTGGGAGGCCGTAAAGAGCGGAAAATTCGGTTCTGATTATGAAATTTATTTAAGCGACCAGTTCCCTTTCCGGGATTCCTGGATCGGCTTTAAGACGGCTGCCGAAAAAGTCCAGTTAAAAAAGGAGATCAACGGCGTCTTTCTGGGAAAGGACGGCTATCTCATCGAGGCCTTTTATGCCGAGGACATGGATCCGGAGCTCTCAAAGAAAAACCTGGACGCCCTGGCGGCCTTTGCCCTCCGCCAGGAGGCGCTTCTGGGAGACGGTCATGTGAAGGTGCTTCTGGCCCCCACGGCCTCTGAGATCCTCACAGAAAAGCTCCCGGCCTCTGCCTCCCCCTTTTCCCAGGCGGCGGCTACGGATTTCCTGGAAAAAGCCGGTCTGTCCTCCATGCTTGTGCCCGTAAGGGACGCCCTTTTACAGGAAGAAGCCGACGGACCGGACCGCCCCCTTTATTACAGGACAGACCATCACTGGACTGCCTCCGGGGCCTATACGGCCTACCAGGCCTGGGCTTCTGCTTCCGGCCTCACGTCCCTGGAGCCTTCCGGTTTTTCTGTGGAAACCGTTTCGGAGGACTTTCTGGGCACCATCCACTCCAAGCTCAACGTTCCTGTAAAGCCTGACTCCATCGAGCTTTACAGGCCCATCCAGGAGCCGGAATGGAGCGTATTTTATGATGGAAGCCAGGAGCCTGTCCACAGTCTTTACTCTATGGAGGCTTTAAAGACCCGGGATAAATACCGGGTGTTCCTGGACGGGAACCATGGTCTCACAAGGATCGTAAATCCCCAGGCGGACAGCGGCGGGAAGCTTCTTATTATCAAGGACTCCTACGCCCACTGCTTCGCCCCCTTTGCAGCTCTCCATTTCCCGGAGACCCTTATGATCGATCTCCGGTATTATAATGGAAGGCTCGGGGACCTGATCCAGGAGCAGGAGATCACCGATGTCCTCGTCCTGTACCAGATCCCTGGATTCTTAAAGGACCGGAATATCAGCAAGCTGGTGTGGGGGTAAAAAACAGCCCCCACACCTTTTTCAGACAGTCTGGAAATCCGGCCCTTTCCACAGGCTCCTCTGCTGTCACGGCCACCCGGCCCAGCTCCTCGCCATCCAGCGTATAGACCAGATAACCGAAAACATCCCCCTCTCCCACCGGCGCTTCCACCGGGCCTTCCAGCTGCAGCTCCTTCTCTATGGCGGAAAAATCCTCTCCATGGAGCCCCAGGAAAGAAAAGCCCTCCCTGTACCCGGCCTTTACAAAGTCCCGGACGCCTCCAAGCACCTGGATCTTTGGCAGCTCCGGCGGCGCCTCATCCCGGTACAGACGGCAGTTTCCATATCCATAATTCAAAAGTGCCACCGCATCCTGGAACCGCACCTTATAATCCGGCGCAGCCATGATGGCGGCGATCAGCTCCACCCCGTCTTTTTTCGCTGTGGCCGACAGACAGTATTTGGCAATGCTGGTGGAACCGGTCTTAAGGCCCGTCACCTGGAAATTCACAGGCATCTTCAAAAGCCGGTTGGTGTTGGACAGGCCGAACTCCTTTGTTCCCTGCTTCGTTACATGGGTGATGTTTTCCATCCATATGGTAGAATAATTGATGATCTGTGGATATTTTGTGATCAGCTCCCGGGACATTAAGGCAATATCCCGGGCCGTGGTCACATGATCCGGAGAATCTGTAAGGCCGCAGCAGTCCACAAACCTCGTGCGCTCCATGCCAAGGCCTGCGGCCCGCTCGTTCATCATCCGCACAAAGGTCCCCTCGTCTCCGCCTATGTACTCCGCCATGGCCACGGAGGCGTCGTTGCCGGAGGCGATGACGATGCACTTGATCAGTGTTTCCACGGTCTGCATCTCCCCCTCCTCCAGGAATACCTGGGAGCCTCCCATGGATTTGGCGTAGGCGCTGGTCACCACCTGGTCGTCCAGACGGATCTTTCCTGACTGGAGGGCATCGAATATAAGGATCAGTGTCATGATCTTGGTGACGCTGGCTGGATTTCTGGGCTCGTCGGCATTTTTTTCAAAGATCACCGTTCCCGTGGACGCCTCCATAAGAAGGGCTGACGGCGCAGCGATCTGCGGCCCTCCGGTGCTCTCCTCCGAGGCAGCTCCCGGCTGTACCGTCTCCTGGCCCTGGGGCCCTGTCTGGCCGTTTTCCGGGCTCTCTGCCTTCCCTCCCTCCGTTTCTTCCCGGACCGTTTCCCGTCCTGGGACCGTTTCTGCCATCACCGGCATAGAGCCGCCGCCCAGGGCCATCGCCCAGGATAGGAGAAGGGCGGCCGCCCGTTTTCCTGTTTTTTTCACGTTTCCACCATGTCCTCTCAAACCGTCATGATCTCCTTACAAAATATGGCTGGGACATGGATCTTTATGTATTTTTCGTAGCAGTCCTATCCGGATCTTTACATGGCTGGATTGTTGCTTTTTTTCACGGATTCCCATAACACCTTCCGGGAAATTATGTTATAATATGTGAAACAGACTCACAGAGGGATAAAAAGCCCGCCCGGCAGAAAAGGGCTTAAAAATACGATTCGAGGTGATCCAATGCAGTTTGAAGACGACTATACCCGCCGCCGTGCATACATATCCAGACGCCAGAAGCAGAGAAAACGCCAGCGCATGGTCCGCATCCTCATCTTTTTCATGATCCTTGGGATCCTGGCTGCCGCCGGAGCAGGGATCTGGCTTTTTAAGACAAAAGGCTTCCCCGGAGCCGGCTCCCATCCTGCTCCCGACGCCCCGTCTGCATCCAGCCCCGCAGAGCCCGGCGCAGACCCGGGAAACGGTGAGTCCGGAGAAACAGGGACCAGTCCTGCGGAAACAGAATCCTCCGGCCTGGACGAACTCCTTTCCAAAGCCTCGGGCCTGGCCGCCTCCTACGACTATGACGGAGCCATCGCCCTGTTAAAGGACAGTGCAGAATTTTCCGGTGAGCAGGCGGTCCTGGATGCCATCGCGTCCTATGAAGAGATAAAAACAACACTGGTCCGGGCTGATACGGCCTCCATCACCCATGTGTTCTTCCACTCCCTGATCATGGATAATAAAAAAGCCTTTGACGGCGATTCAGATGAAAAGGGTTATAACCAGGTGATGACCACCAAAAGCGAATTTTTAAAGATCCTGGATCAGATGTATGAACGGGGCTATGTGCTGGTACGGATGCGGGATATCGCCTATGAGACCACAGATGAAAACGGAAACCCAAAATTTGTGGCCGGCGATATCATGCTGCCGCCGGGAAAGAAGCCCTTCGTCATGTCCCAGGACGATGTCTGCTATTATGACTATATGAAGGGCGACGGCTTTGCCACCCGGATCGTCATCGGGGACGATGGAAAGCCCACCTGTGAAATGGAACTGGACGACGGGACCGTGGTCACCGGCTCCTTCGACCTGGTGCCGCTGCTGGAGGATTTCATTGCAGAGCACCCGGACTTTTCCTATAAGGGAGCCAGGGCAGTCCTGGCCTTCACCGGCTACCAGGGTGTTTTGGGCTACCGCACCGATCCGGAATATAAGGACTCCAATCCCAATTATGAGGAAGACCTGGAATCTGTCCGCCAGGTGGCCCAGTGCCTCCGGGACGGCGGCTGGGAGCTGGCCTCCCACAGCTGGGGCCATATCAACCTGGGCTCCCGGGATCTGGCTTCTGTAAAGACAGACACCGATAAATGGGAGGAACGGGTGGAATCCCTCATCGGCCCCACCGATATCATCCTCTACCCCTTCGGCGCAGACGTGGGCGACTGGCGGGCCTATACCCGGGAAAACGAGAAATTTGCCTATCTGTACGACAAGGGCTTCCGCTATTTCTGCAATGTGGATTCCAGCCCCGCCTGGGTACAGCTGGGGGCTGATTACCTGCGTCAGGGGCGGCGGAACCTGGACGGCTACCGCATGTACTACGATCTTCCGGAAACAAATCCTTCCAAGGATCATTTAAGCGACCTGTTCGACGTTACCACCGTTTTTGACCGGGAGCGCCCGGTGCCGGTGCCGCCCATGTAGGGTAGGAAATATTGCCTGTGGGGGCTTCCTGCCGACGGCATAATTCTTTCCCAGAGCATAAAAATAAGCTGCTGCAAAAAGGAAATGGATGCTTTCCTTTCGCAGCAGCTTATTTTTACTTTATTGCCCTAAAACTGGACGATCTCCTTGATCTCCTCTGCCGGCTCCACGCTTTCCGCGTAAAGCACCGGACCGGTTCCGTCGTAGTCCTGCCAGAACTCATATTCGATCCTGGCCCGGACCTTTACCCACATTCCGGTCTCCAGGGTCCTGGCCTCTCTTGCCTTGCATACAAAGCCCAGGAAGGTCATATCCGCCTCGCAGCAGGTCATGGCCATACGGCCCGGAACAAAGTAATTCTTCGGGAATTCCGGCGACTTTAAGACCATGGCCGTAAATTCCACTACCTTCCCCTTGTACCGGTCCTCCTTGTCCAGAGCGTCAATATACCAGATGCCGTAGGCCCCCGGGTCGATCTGGATCACATCTGCCTTCATATCATAGGGCAGATCCTCCTCCAGAAGTTCCTGCTCGATCTCCCCTTCCGCATCCTCCAGGATCAGGTCGGCCTGGGGATTTAAGGCCTTTAACCCCCTGCGGTAGCGGGTCAGGCTGTCGTCGGTCAGATCGTCGCAGCGGTTCATGATGATCAGCTCGGAATTCCTCACCATAAGTCCCAGCAGCGGCTTCATGTTATTTAAATAGAGCTCAAAGGTGGAGCCGTCGATGATGGTGATCTGCTGGAACAGCTCCCAGTCTGCCGGAAGCTTCAGCTGATCCTGGGGCCAGATCCCGTTCCATTCGATGAGCACCCGGTCCGGATCGTAGAGCGCTTCCAGGCGGCCGAAAAAGTCCTCATCCAGCTCGTCTGCGCTGTCCACGGTGATCACCTTTGTCCGCGTTTTCTTTAGCAGCTCCTGATCATATTCTGTGTCCCCCTCCTCGCAGAGGATCAGGACCGTAACTCCGTCAGCCTGGAAATACTCCTGCTGCAGTGTAAAGGAGATAAACTGGGTCTTTCCAGCCTCCAGAAAGCCGTTGATCAGAAACACCGGCATTTTTTCTTGATTATTTCCGCTCATGATTTCTCCCAGTGATTAAAATTAATGGAACAGTTCCTTCAGATCGTCCTCTTTTAAGCCGGAGCCGATGACGCACACCTTTCCTGTATAGATGGGCGCGCCTTCCCGCACCTCCGTCTCCTCGGGAACCATATCAAAATAGTGCCATACGCCGTTTTCATCCGGCAGCATGCCCTTGGCACGAAGCACCGTGCCGTACTTCTCTGTGTGGGCCAGGTCATGGAGGATCTCATTTAACCGTTCCAGGCTTACGCTGCGGCTTGTTTCCAGTCCCCAGCTTGTGAAAACCTCGTCGGCGTCATGGCCGTGGTGGTGATGGTGATGATGGTCATGATCGTGGCCGCAGCAGCACTCCCCGTCCTCATGATCGTGGTGGTGATGGTGCTCATGGTCATGGCCGCAGCAGCACTCTCCCTCCTCATGATCGTGATGATGGTGATGCTCATGGTCGTGGCCGCAGCAGCACTCCTCATCCTCATGATCGTGGTGGTGGTGATGGTGCTCATGGTCGTGGCCGCAGCAGCACCCTTCGTCCTCATGATGATGGTGTCCCTGCCTTACCTCCTCCAGAAGCTCAGCTGCCATGTCGTCGGTGGGCTTTTCAATGATCTCCAGAAGCTGGGCTCCGGTGAGACGGCCGATGGGAGTCGTAACAACGGCTGCCTTAGGATTCTTCTCCCGGATCAGCTCCACTGCCTTTGCCACCTTATCGGCGTCTGCCACGTCGGTACGGCTTAAAACGATGGTCCCGGCGCTTTCGATCTGGTTATTGAAGAACTCGCCGAAGTTTTTCATATACATTTTGCACTTCTGGGCGTCTACCACCGTCACAGAGCCGTTTAAGACCACGTCGATCTCTCCGGCCACGTCGCAGACAGCCTTCATCACGTCAGACAGCTTTCCAACGCCGGACGGCTCGATGATCACCCGGTCCGGCTCATACTTGGTCAGCACCTCAGACAGGGAGCGGCCGAAATCGCCCACTAAAGAGCAGCAGATACAGCCGGAGTTCATTTCCCGGATCTCAATGCCTGCATCCTGTAAAAAGCCGCCGTCAATGCCGATCTCTCCAAACTCATTTTCGATCAGCACCACCTTTTCCCCGGCAATGGCCTCCTCCAGAAGCTTTTTTATAAATGTGGTCTTTCCAGCCCCCAGGAAGCCGGAAATAATATCGATCTTTGTCATTTTTAATTCCTTCTTTCTATTCAATCCATAAAATAACGGTTGTCTGTTACTAACTTTAACACATTTTTTCCCAAAGTCAACCGCCGCCCTTAAAATTTCGCGTCCTACCGCCTCCGGACAGCCTGGATCACGGAAAAAATCCCAAAGGCTCCCATGTTGACCACCACCACGCTGGCTCCCGCCGGAATGGAATACACATAGGAAAGCACCAGGCCGATGAAAAAGCAGACCACGGATACGGTCCCCGCCGAAAGGATCACGCCGGAAAAGCTTTTAAATACCCGCATGGAGGTGAGGGCCGGAAAGATGATCAGGCTGGAGATCAGCATGGCTCCCATCATCCGCATGCCCAGGACAATGGTGACCGCCGTCAGCACCGCCAGGATCGTATTGTAGCCGGAGACCCGGACTCCGGTGGCCCTGGCAAAGCTCTCATCGAAGGTCACGGCGAACACCTTATTGTAGCAGAGAATGAACATCCCCAGGACGATCAGGGACAGGACGGCGCTCAATACCACGTCCTCCCGGCTCATGGCCAGGATGCTGCCGAACATATAGCTGCTGACGTCTGTGGTCATTCCCGTGGTCAGGGATGTGACGATGATCCCCACAGCCAAGGAGCCGGCAGAGATCATGGCAATGGCCGCATCGCTCTTGATCTTGCCATTGCCGGTGATCCGAAGGAGCAGCACTGCGGCGGCGGCCACCACGGGGATGGATACCGCCAGGGGAGCCCACCCAAAGGCCACGGCCACAGACAGGGCTCCAAAGGATACATGGGACAAGCCGTCCCCGATCATAGAATACCGCTTCAGCACCAGGCTCACCCCCAGAAGGGAGGCGCACAGAGAGATCAGAAGGCCGCCGGTCAGCGCCCGGACGATGAACGGATACGAAAGCATTTCTCTTAAAAGCTCCATCATTTTCCACCTCCCAGGAATTCTCTCCCGCATTCCGTCTGTTTATAGTCTTCCACAGAGCCGTAAAATAACACGCTCTGCTTTAAGTGGAGGATCTTATTGGCCTGGGCCACGATGTTCTGGATATCGTGGGACACCATTAAGACGGCCACCTGCTCCTCCCGGTTCAAATGGCGGATCACCCGGTAAAAGTCCTGGGTGGCGGAGGGATCCAGCCCGGTGATGGGCTCGTCCAGGATCAGAAGGCGGTCTGTGGCACAGAGAGCCCTGGCGATCAGCGTCCTCTGCTTCTGGCCGCCGGAAAGATCCCGGTAGCAGCTCTTCCTCAGATCTGTGATCCCCAGACGCTCCATGTTCACTGCCGCCGTTTCCCTTTCTTTTTTTGAGTAAAACGGACGGTTCCCCCGCTTTCCGAGACAGCCGGAGATCACCACCTCCTGGACTGTGGCCGGAAAATCCTTCTGGGCCGGCGTCTGCTGGGGAAGATATCCGATTCCGGACCGCTTCAGATCGTCGGATACCATAAGGCTTCCGCCGGTGGGCTTTAAAAGCCCCAGAAGCCCCTTCATCAGCGTGCTCTTTCCCGATCCGTTTTCTCCCACGATGCAGAGGTAATCCCCCTGGCAGATCTCCAGGGACACATCCTTTACCACATCATAATTTTCATATCCAAAATCCACATGCTCACATTTTAATAACGGCTGGCTCATTTGCACAGTCCCTCCCGCAGATTCTTCACATTCTGTTCCATCAGCTCCAGGTATGTGACCCCCTCCTCAAACTGCCGCCGGGTCACGTTATGACAGGAATGGAACAAAAGAGGCACGGCCCCAGTCTCTTCTCCGATGATCTCCGCCACCCGGTGGCTGGAAAGCTCCAGATAGTAAATCACAGGAAGCCCCTCCTCTTTTACCTTGTCGATCAGATAGGCAATGGTCCTGGCGCTGGGCTCTGTATCCGAGGAGCAGCCGGAAAAGGCCGCCCGGTAACGGAGTCCGTAGGCGTCGGCAAAATACCGCAGCGGGAACTTATCGCCCATGACGATCATGTCGTGGACCGCGCTATCCCTCACCTCCCGGAATTCTTTGTCCAGTCTTTCCAGCTCTTCCAGATACGCTGCGGCTCCTGCCTGGTACATGGCCCCGTGGGCCGGATCCCTTTCCGTAAGAGTCTCAGCGATCACATCCACCATCCTCATGGCATTGACCGGGGATGTCCAGATATGCTCGTCGTACTCGATCTCATACCGGCTCTCGTCCTCCTCCGGCGGCTCTGCCGCTTCTTCCTCACCGTCCCCGTGGACGTGCACATGACCATGGCCCTCGTCGGAATGCTCCATCCCTTCCACGATCTCTTCCTCCACCGCGTCCACATGGTCCATCATAATGACCACCGTCTGGTCCTCCCGGTCAAAGGAATCCACCACCTGGTCCACCCAGTGCTCCATGGCCCCGCCGTTGGCGATGATCACATCCGCCTCCTGCATGATGCGGATGTCCTTCGGCGTAGGCTCAAAGGAATGGCTGTCCATGCCCGCCGGGATCACCAGGGACAGCTCTACCTGGTCTCCGGCCACCTGGCGCACAAAATCATAATAGGGGAACAGAGTGGCGGCTACCTTTAATTTCCTCCCGCCTTCCCCGTCTCCCGGCTCCTCTCCGCTCTCTGCTCTCCCACAGCCGGAAAGGAGACAGAAAAGGAACATCACTGCCAGCGCCAGCCATGTTCCCCCTCTTATTTTCCTCGTTTTTACAGATTTCCTCAATGATTCTCCTCAGCTTTCCCGGAAAGGATCCGGATCATGTCCCAGGGGCTTTCGATCAGATACGCCGGGGCAAAGGCCGCCAGCTCCTCCCGGCCCCGGAATCCCCACAGGACTCCCACCGTGTCCATCCCGGCATTTCTTCCTGTTTCCATATCGGTGTTGGTATCTCCGAAATACAGACAGTTTTCCGGAGCAACGCCCATCTCCTTTGCCGCCTCCAGAGCACCTCTGGGATCCGGCTTCTTCGGGATCCCTTCCCGCTCTCCGACCACCGTGTCAAAGGCGTCCGTTCCGAACACATACTCCACGGTCTTCACAGCCTGGGCGTGGGGCTTGTTGGAGACCACGGCCAGCTTCATCCCCTTTTCCCTGGCAAAGGCCAGGAGCTCCCCGATGCCCTCGTAGGCATGCATCTGGTAGTTACAGTTTTCCCCGAAGATCTCCATATAAACCGGGAGGATGGCTTCATAATGGGCCGGATCCGTATCCTTACAGGCCGCCAGCGACCGCCTCATCTGCATTTTATAGCCGTCTCCCACAATGGTCATCATTTGCTCCTCAGACAGAGGCCCCAGCCCGAACCGCTCCAGGGACTTGTTGGTACAATAGGTCAGCGCATGGATGGAATTCACCAGGGTTCCGTCCAGATCAAAGATCATAGCGCCGTAATCCATACGTTTTTTCATGTGCTCATCTCCTTACAGGGCCTTAGTATATCATAAGAAGGAAAGCCAGGCAAGAAAATCTTGCCTCCGTCCCTGACTCCCGGAGGATCCCTCTGTCCGGAAGATTTTGTTAAATTCATATCAATCTTCTGCGATTTCCTTGCTTTTTTCTGGTTTCTATGGCAGAATACGTTGACCAATGGGATCGTTAATTTCTTAACGTATCTCTGGAGATCCGCAATTGTTCCGCTATGTGTCTTCCTGTCCGGATCTTCCCATGGCTGAACGGCCGCGAAAACGATAAAAGGAGTCACTGAATCATGGAAACAGCACCAAAGCACCGGGAATCCTGGAAGGAATTCCTAAAGAGAAAGCAGATCAATTTCACCGTACAGACGTACTTCATCGACGCCCTGGGGGCCATGGCCTTCGGCCTTTTCGCCTCCCTCCTGATCGGGACCATCTTTTCCACCATCGGGGAAAAAACGGGCGTGGAGGTTTTCAATACCATCGCCTCCTACGCCAAAGGGGCCACCGGAGCCGCCCTGGGCGTATCCATTGCCTATGCCTTAAAAGCGCCGCAGCTGGTTCTTTTTTCCGCCGCCACCGTGGGGATCGCAGGCAATGAGCTGGGAGGACCCGTGGGCGCTCTGGTGGCCACCATTGTGGCTGCGGAGCTGGGAAAGCTGGTGTCTAAAGAGACCCGTGTGGACATCCTGGTCACTCCCGGCGTTACCATCATTTCCGGCGTCTTTATGGCCCAGTTCGTGGGCCCCGGCGTATCCCGGTTCATGACCCTGTTCGGAGAAATGGTCAAGACTGCCACGGAAATGCAGCCCTTTTTCATGGGGATCCTGGTATCGGCTCTCATCGGCATTGCCCTGACCCTTCCCATCAGCAGCGCGGCCATCTGTATCATGCTGTCCCTGGACGGCCTGGCCGGAGGAGCGGCCACAGCCGGCTGCTGCGCCCAGATGGTGGGCTTTGCCGTCATGAGCTTTAAGGAAAACGGCTGGGGCGGTCTTTTGGCCCAGGGCCTGGGGACCTCCATGCTCCAAATGGGAAACATCGTGAAAAACCCCAGGATCTGGATCGCTCCCACCCTGGCGTCCATGGTCACCGGCCCCCTGGCCACCATGGTCTTTCAGCTGGAAAACATCCCGGCAGGCGCGGGCATGGGGACCTGCGGTCTTGTGGGCCCCATCGGCATCTATACCGCCATGTCCGGCGGAGGCCCCAGGATGTGGGCCGGGATCCTCATGATCTGTTTCATCCTTCCCGCCGTCCTCACCTGGATCTTCGGAGAGCTCTCCAGGAAGGCCGGATGGATCCGTGAGGGAGATCTGAAGCTGGATCTGTAAACCGCCTCCATAAAATACTTCGGCCGTCCAGGCATCATGCCCGGGCGGCCTTTTTATCATTTTCCATCATTGATCCTTGTTCCGGGTAAACTCCCCTACTAAATACACGATCCCAAGAACTGCCGTCAGAATAAGCCCCAGATACAGCGCCCAGAAGATCAGCCTCTGCCGTCCCACACAGAACAGGAAGACACTGATCACCGCCGCCCATAGTAGCGGAGCCCAGAAAAATTTTGAAAGACGGAATAAAGCACCGATCACCTTCATTGTATTCCTCCTCTCGTGGATATGGTCTGTATCCTGATTATAGCATACAGGATCCCCCATTTCTATCCCTGTTTTATTGACTTTCCCCATGAAAAACTATATAATTTTTCCATGGGAGGATACCCCCTCCAGGAATATTTATAAGGAGGTACAAACGTATGAAAAAGCGATTTGCCGCCCCACTGGCGGCAGTGCTGGCGATGAGTATGGCGTTTTCATCGCTGGCGGCAGTGAAACTGGACACACCGGTCGTACGGTGGAGTTCCAAACGAGAGGCCCTTCCCGAGTGGACGCGGGTGGAGAACGCCAGCAATGAATACAAAATGGAGGCCTTCCAAAATGGAAAATCCATGTATATCTCCCACCCCACTTTTTATGGTGCTACCAACGAATGGCTACCTAGCGGAGGATTTGTAAATAAACTAAAAGACTCCGGAATCTATACTTTCAGAGTCATGGCTCTCGGGGATAATATTGATACTTTGGACAGCGACTGGTCTGAGCTTTCCACTCCCTGGACATTTGAAAAGGCTTCCGTATCATTGGAAACGCCAGTCAATCTCCGGTGGAACGGCACTGTGGCCTGCTGGGACGCTCCGGAAATTCCGGCGGAGTATGAAAATTATTTAAGGGGCTATGAAGTCAGTCTCCTGGCCGACGGTAATATCGTAATTATCTACACAAATGTACAAACCACCCATCAGGATCTGGCTGACGATATGACCAAAGAAGGCACAAAAGAATATTCCTTCTCCGTCCGCGCCGTCAGCAATACGCCGTCCAAGATCTTCCATAGTGAAACCGTTTACGCAGATGATCCCTACAAGCCAGGCGACGCTTCCGACAAGGTATCGGGAACTCTTGATAAGATCACTTCCGGCGATATTCCCATGGACCAGGCACCGGATGCTTTAAAAGAAAATATCAAGGACGTCCAGGTGGCCATGCAGTCGGATCCGGACGTTCTGGCCAAGGTTGAAGCCCTGGAGCAGCAGTACATAAAGGATCAGAATGTGACCCTGGAACAGAATATCACCTCCAATGAGGTGGGCATCGACCACAGCCAGGTAAAGGTGATCGGCGCTGCCTTAAACGCTGCGGCAGCCGGTTCCACCGTTTCCTTCAATATCGGAAAGCCTCATAAGGACGCAGTTGTGGATGCCATGAGGTATAAAAACACCATCCAGGTGGATCTCAGCCTCAGCGGAGCCGTTCCGGAGCTTAAGGTTCCGGTACGCATCACCGTTCCGATCCCGGAAAATGTCAATCCAGAATTCTTCCATGTGCTCCACTATTCCAATGACGGAACGTATGAAGATATCTGGCCGCTGGAGATCGACCTGGAGGCCCGCACGGCTTCCTTTACAGTGACCCACTTCAGTACCTTCGTGCTGGCTGAGGAAAGAACCGAAGAGGATAAGCCAGGTACTGATCCGGAGCTTCCAGATTCCATCGCCACCCCGTCCAACGCAAAGGAGTTCCAGGCCCTGGCCGACTCCCTTCCCAATGACCTGGCCGGTCTTCCCCAGGAGGAATGGGACGCCGCAGAAGGCGCTCTCTGGAAGCTGGCTGAGGCCCTGGATAAGAACGACGTCCAGAAGGCCATGGCCGGAAAGTCCGCAGAGCCCACGGTGAAGAAGCTCTCCTTCCTGTTTGACTCCCTGGGCGTGGGTGCAGCCATGGATGTCCAGTGTGCAGAGCCGCTGGAGGGAATGGACTACTATCCCCTGGCCTTCGCCCCGGACCATGGCACCATCACGGGCCTCCGGGCAGAGCTTTCCAATATCTCCACGCCCAGCAACGCCAGCCGGACGTATTCCTTCGACCTGGAACTTTATAAGACCACAGAGGGAAGCGCCCGATCCGCAGAGGGAACTGAAACAAAGGTCACTTCCCTGCGGACTCCGCTGAAATTCTACATCTCCATGCCCGACGGCTTCGAGGATGTGGCGAACGAAAGCGATACCCTCTGGTATGACGAGGAGACCGGCTGCATCGTGGTCTACACCAATGATCCTGGAAGGTTCACCGTAAAGCTCCGCAGGGAAAACAGCGGCTCCGGTTCCTCCGGCAGCTCCGGCGGCGGCTCCAGCAGAAGCGTCCGCGTGGATCTGATGAACCAGTCCCCAGAGGGCGGAAAGTGGTCCAAGGATGGAAATATCTGGCGCTTTACCTTTAAGAACGGGATCCTGGCCCAGAGCTGCTGGCTCTATATCAACAACAACTGGTACTACTTCGGCAGCAACGGCGATATGGCCACCGGATGGTTTAAGGACAACTTAAACAACTGGTACTATCTGACTCCTGCCGGAGCCGGAACAGAGGGCGCCATGGTCACCGGATGGCAGCAGATCGACGGACGCTGGTATTACTTCAATGAGAAGAGCGACGGCTTTTGCGGCACCATGTTATCCAATACCACCACTCCCGACGGCTACACCGTAGACGGAAGCGGCGCGTGGATCCAGTAAAAAACAGATCTTGTTTCACCCGCCCGGGCTTTGTCCCGGGCGTTTTTTATATCATAGGGAAGTGCGCCCTATGACATAAAAAACGCTCTGCGGGGATCGCCATGCGGCGAAAGGGAATTATGCCGCAGATCTGCCCCTCCACATCTTTCTGCCCTCTCTAATTTTCCTCTCCCATTCCCCGGCCTACCAACTATATGCTCTCCTAGCTTCATATTCCCCCCTCCCGTATAGTCAAAAATTTTGGGCAAAAATACCCCTTTTTTTCCATTATGCCCAAAAATCGTACGGAAATCCTGGATTTTCACCGGATCTTCCTGCGGGATTGGACATATATCTCTTTTTTCCCTGTATATGCCCAAAAACTGCAGGAATTTTGGGCATAGCAGAAAAAAAGTCCATTCTATGCCCAACAGCAGAGCCTGTGAAGCTAAGGTGCGCCCCATAAGGCGGGTACGCATCCCCTGTCCGCAAAAGGACCGGCCTTCCGGCCGGTCCCAGCAGAACAGCTTCTTTTATTTTTATTCGTACCGCAGAGCGTCAATGGGATCTGCCTTGGCCGCCCGGGAGGCCGGATAGATCCCGAAGAAAATCCCCACCACCGCGGAGAATCCCACAGCCAGGAAAATGATCCCAGGCTTTATGACCACTGGAAGGCCCAGGGCCATGCCGCCCAGGGATACCACGCTCACCGCCAGCACCACGCCGATGATGCCGCCGCAGGCCGAGAGGATCGCCGATTCCGTCAGGAACTGGATCAGCACGTCCCGGGTCCTGGCTCCCAGAGCCTTCCGGATCCCGATCTCCCGGGTCCGCTCCGTAACAGAGACCAGCATGATGTTCATAATGCCGATGCCTCCCACCAGGAGAGAAATGGCTGCGATCCCCCCCACAGCCGCCGACAGGGCTCCCATCATACTGTCCACACTGCCCATCTCATCCACCGCCGTCTGGCTGTAAAAGTCCTCGGGCTTCCTGTCCTTCTGTTTGGCGATATACGCCATGAGCCGGTTCATGAAATCCGTCATATCCACATCGTCCGCCGCGAACAGACGGCAGGAGTAAAAGTTATCATTGGGCCAGGTGAGGATCGTATAGGGGATAAAGGCCGCCCCCGTATCGCTCCCAGTCCCCATCATCAGCGCCTGGAAGGCGTTCATCTCTTTTTTATAAACGCCCACCACCGTATACTCGTCCGTCTCCCCGTAAACGGTCATCCGCAGGCTTTTCCCCACGGCATTTTCCGTTCCGAACAGCTTCTCGGCGCTTTTTGCCTCCATCACCAGGTTTTTCCTCCGGCCCAGCACATCTCCCTCGTTGAGATAGCGGCCGTAGATCACATCCACTGGCTGTACATCCTGGTAATTATAGTCGATGCCGGTAAATTCAAACTTCATTTTGGTCCGGCCAGCCTGTACGTCTGTGCTCAGGTACGCGCTGCTGTCGATATAGGCGATCTCGTCCCCGAATACCTCTTTGATCTTATCCAGATCATCCAGGGTGAAATAATCGGTCATACGCACATCATCGATCCAGTAGCCGATCTGGACATAGGCCTGGGTGATCCCCACGTCCTTATAAAGATCCTGGAACAGTCCCCGCATGGTATCGCCGATGGACACAATGGAGATCACAGAGCCAATGCCGATGATGATGCCCAGCATGGTGAGGAAGGAACGCATCTTATTGGCCTTTATGGCGTGGAAGGCCATGGCCATATTTTCGATCAGCATACGGCCTCCCCCTTTCTCCCGTAAAGTCCCCGGGTGTGGATCACTCCGCTGCCAGGCGTGGGATTTAAGTTTTTCTCATCGCTGATGATCTGGCCGTCGGAAAACCGGATGATCCGGTCCGTGAAGGCGGCGATATTTTCCTCATGGGTCACCACCACCACCGTGGCTCCGGCCTTATGGAGCTCTGAAAAGATCTCCATGATCTCAATGGAAGCCGCCGTATCCAGGTTTCCCGTGGGCTCGTCGGCTAAGATCAGCGGCGGCTCGTTGGCCAGAGCCCTGGCGATGGCCACCCTCTGCCTCTGGCCTCCGGACATTTCATTGGGCATGTGGTCTACCCTGGCTCCCAGGCCCACGCATTCCAGAAGCTCCATGGCCCGCTCCGCCCGTTTCCTCTTGGGGATCCGGGCATAGGTCATGGGAAGCTCCACATTCTTTAAGGCCGAGGTCCTGGAGATCAGGTTAAAGGACTGGAACACGAAGCCGATCTTTAAATTCCGCACCGCCGAAAGCTCGTTGGGATCCAGCTCCGCCGTGTCGATGCCGTCCAGATAATAATGGCCCATGGTGGGGCGGTCCAGACAGCCCAGGATATTCATGAGGGTGGATTTTCCCGAGCCGGAATGGCCCATGATGGCTACAAACTCCCCCCGCCGGATGGTCAGGCTGATCTTTTTCAGCCCCAGGACCTTAATGGCTCCGGTATCGTAGATCTTCACCAGGTTTTCCAGGCGGATCAGCTCCTCATGGACGTTTTCTGTCATATAGGGAGAAAGCTTTTTGTCTCTGATTCCAAACACATCCATTCCCCCCTTACTGCGCCATGGCGGTCACGGCCATGCCCTCCGTCAAGCCCTCAGAGGGAGCGGCCACGATCTGGGTCGTCTCGTCCAGCTCCTCGCCCTCGCCGGGAAGGATCTCCAGCTCCACATCTCCCTCAATGCCGGTCTGCACAGGGACCTCATGGATCATGCCGTCCTTCACTGCCAGCACCATGGAAACTCCGTTCCGTTCCGTCACGGCGGCCACTGGCACCGTCAGGGCATCCTCTTTTTCCTCCAGGACGATCTGGGCCTTGGCTGTGATCCCGGCAATGAGCTTTGTGTTCTCATCCATGATCCGCACCTTTGTGGGGATGACCCGCTCGGTGGAGCCGCCGCCCTTTTCCTCACCGGTGGGGGAAATGGACACCACCTGGCCGCGGACCGTTTCTCCGTCCAGGATATCTGCGGAGATCTCTGCCTCCTGGCCCACAGCCACCTTTCCGATGGAATACTCGCTGACCTTGATCTCCATTTCCAGAACATCCAGATTTTCTATGATGAATAAAGGCTCCGAGTCCTCTACTGAATCGGCGAACCGGCCCACCTTGGTGTTGACCCGTACCACCGTGCCGTCGATGGGGCTGGTGATCTGGGTATCCGCCAGCTGCTCCTGCTTCTTCTCATACTCAAACCGGGCCTTTTCCACCTGGAGCCGGTAGGAATCCCCTGCCACTGCCTGGCCATTCTTCACCTCATAGGAGGCAGCCTGGCGCTTTGCATCGTTTAAGCCGTTTTCCGCCGTTTCCAGATCCACCAGGGGCACGTCCCCGCTGTCATAGAGGACCTTGGTCCGGTTATAATTGTCCTGGGCCGTTTTCAGATCCTGGACCGCCTTGGCATAGCCGTTCCTGGCGTCCCGGTCCTGCTCCGCGCAGGTGCTCACTGCCAGATCGTAATCGTTTTTTGCCATGGCCACTTCCTTTTTCAGGTCTGTATCGTCCAGAACTGCCAGGACCTGTCCCTTTGTGACCTTATCGCCTTCCTTTACAGGGATCTCCAGCACCTCTGCATGGAGATTGGATACCACGTCCACACTGTCGGTGCCGGAAACCGGACCGCTGACCGAAAGCCGGTTCTGGATCTCCTTTCTCACCGGCGTCACCGTAGCTGCTGTGGGAAGACTGGGCTCGCTTCCGCCCAGGACCTTTACGGCTCCAATGCCCAGGACTGCCAGAACCGCCGCCGCCAGGAGAAACTTCTTTTTTCCGCGCTTTTTCTTCCCGGCCTTCTTTCCTCCGGTCCCGTTCATCATCTCCTCCAGCTGCCGGTCAAAGGCCGCGTCCTCCTGCGGCGCTTCCGGGGCCGCCTCCTTCTCCTCTGCGTCCTGTCCTTTCTCCCTGGACATTTCCGCTTCCTCTCTGGTCTCTGTCTCCCCGGGCACATTCATTCCCTGGGCCAGTGCTTTTCCTTCCGTTTCATTCATTCTGTCGTCGTGTCTCATGTCTGTATGTCCTCCCACCGCGCTGTTCTCTCTTTCTCTCTTTCAGCGTCAGTTTCAGTATAACACGAGAACTTTTCTATTCTTATGCGTTTTCCTTTCAGTTTCTTTCAAAATTCTTACGATTTTGCGTCAAAGCCCGGGCAAAATTCCACAATGGCACAAGGATCAGGTAAAATGCCAGACACAGACTGGCCATGGGTGCGCCTATGGTGGAAATGGGCACGTTTCCTGCAATGGACCAGGGCACCAGGGCCGCCATGAGGACCACCGTATCCTCCAGGGCCAGGGCCCGTTTTTCCTTGTCAGGCTCCGCATCCTTTGTGAGCTGATCGGTCAGAATGATCGCCAGGGTCTGGTTAAAGGAGATCATGGAGGTGACCACAGAGACTGCCAGGATCCCGCCAAAGGGCGTGATCCTCCTGCTGACGGCCTCCACGTACCTTTTGATCCCCAGAAGAAGGCCGGTACCCTCAAAGATCCCCGCATAGGCCGAGGAGATCCCCACGATCACCGACACCTGGACCATGGAAAGGAAGCCGCCTCCGTTCATCATGGCCGCTAACTGCGGGTCCTCTGACCTATATCCGAAGATCATGAGCCTTATGAGCTCAGGAACAGTCATTTTCTGGAATACCAGACAGCACACCGCCGCCGCTGCCGCACTGGCCAGCAGGGTATATTTCACCTTTGCGCGGAAGGCCGCCATCACCAGGATCAGAAGGGCCGGAACCAGAAGGATCCAGTGCAGGGTAAAATGTCCAGAGAACATGGTCTTCACATCCATGGCTCCGCTTCCTCCCCTGGAAAAGGTCCCCAGGGCCAGATAAGCTGCACAGGTCAGAAGGAACGGAACCAGGCAGGACCGGAGCATCCTGCGGATATTTCCGTACAGATCGGTCCCGGTCAGCTCACTGACCAGAAGAGCGCTGGTGGACACCGGGGAGCACCGGTCCCCGAAAAAGATCCCCGATACCACCGCCCCGCCTGTAAACAGAGGGTTCACGCCCATGGCCGATCCCATGGTCATACAGACCACGCCCATGGTGGCCGCCGTGCCAAAAGATGTGCCCGTCAGCACCGAAACAGCACAGTTTAATAAGAAGCTCAGCAGTAAAAAGCCCGAAGGATGGATCAGTCCCGCCGAAACGGCGATGATCTCCGGAATGGTCCCGGCGCCTCTCCACAGGGCCGTCAGGATTCCGATCAGAAGAAAGATAAACAGGATCCGGATCACAGTACCAAGACCGGACCAGGACATTTTAAGAAGTGAAGGGACCGAATATCCCTTTTTCATCCCATAAAGGATAAATATCACATATCCCGCTATGAGGGCGGCGGCCGTTGGGACCCCAAAGGCCACGCAGAACATCAGAACGGCCACGAAGGCCAGCATCACAAGGTTTTCCAGCATCATATTTTCCTCCCGTAAATCAAATACAGAGGCCGGGGACAAACTTGATGTCCTGGCCTCTGTCCTTGCATACAGTATAAAATAAGCTGCCGGATCTGTCCAGTATGTTTACTGGATCTCAAAGGATCCGTCTTCCGATACGGAAATGGAGGACTTATAGAATTCCTCGAAGGCTTTTACCATGTACTCCATATCCTTAGCGCCTGCAGTCTCATAAGAGGAATGCATTGCCAGCTGGGGCAGTCCGATGTCCACGGTATTTAAGGATACCTTGGAGTTGGAGATATTGCCCAGAGTGGAGCCGCCTAACATATCGGAGCGGTTTAAGAAGTTCTGGTAGGGCACGCCTGCACGGTCGCAGAGACAGCGCATTACGGCTGCGGAAACAGCGTCGGTGGTATATTTCTGGTTGGCGCTGTGCTTGATCACGATACCGCCGTTTAAATACGGACGGCTGGTGGGATCTGTCTTATCCGCATAGTTGGGATGGACCGCATGGCCGTTGTCGCCGGAGATCATGAAGCTGGCTGCCACGGCTGTCCAGTATTCCTCCTCGCTTCTTCCCATGGAAAAGTTGATCCGGCGGAGAACATCGTAAAGGAAGGTGGAGCCTGCGCCCTGCTTCGTGCCGCTGCCCACTTCCTCGTTGTCCATTACGCAGAGAACGGAAACGCTCTTCTCGCTCTGGCTCTTTAAAAAGCCCTTCATGGATGTGAAGGCGCACTGAAGGTCATCCAGACGCGGCGCGGAGATGAATTCATCCTCTGCGCCCCATACTCTTCCTTCCATTCTGTCGTAAAGGAACAGGTCACTGCCCTTGATGTTCTCCTTTTCCACTCCTGCCTCAGCGGCGATCATGGACAGGAAATCCGTCTTGGAGCCATGCATCCGGAATAAGGGGAGCATGTCCTTCTGGAAATTGTACTTATATCCGTCGTTGACGTCCCGGTTCATATGGACAGCCAGGCTGGGGAGCATTAAAATATCCCGGTCTACGTCCACAAGCTTTGTCTCCAGCTTATTTCCATCCTGAACGATCACACGGCCGGCCACGGAAAGGGGTCTGTCAAACCACGGTCCGCAGAGCATTCCGCCGTATTTTTCCACGTTTAATTTTACATACTGGTTCTCCACGTTCATTTCCGGATCTTCCTTGATCTTTAAGGACGGGGAATCACTGTGGCTGGCGGCGATATTGAAGCCGGTAAATTCCTTACTGGGAACATGGAACGCGATGATGGCGGATTTATTTCTTGTCACATAATAGGTGCCGCCTTCTTTTAAGTTCCATACGCTGCCCTCGGAAAGCTTTTCAGCTCCGGCATTTTCCATATATTCTTCCATAGCGGCAATGGCATGGAAGCTGGTGGGGCTTTTTTTAATAAATGCAAATAACTCTTCGTTTAAATTGTTATACATGATTTCCTCCTATATGATTTACATGCCTTCCGACTGATATTCTACCATCCGGCCGTCCCTTTTTCAAGGGGTTTCGTCCTTCCCCGGTCCGGGACACCGGACCGCCGGGGATCAGGCCAGATGGGTGTGGACGTATTCCTCTTTCACATCTTCCGGCACCAGTCTTCCTCCGGTGGCCCAGGCGATGTGGGTGATGTTTTCCTGCTTTTCCTCCAGTCCCTGGCTCTTAATGTAATCCCCAAGACGCTCCGGAGCCTCTGCAAAGGCAAAGGCGGCACAGGAGGAGGGCTCGATGAACACACCTTCTGCTTCCATCAGATCCCGCATATAATCATAGAGCACTGCGTCTCCGGTGGTAAAGATCCCGCTTAACATGGGCTCCATGAACTTGCCGACAAAGGCGGACGGCCGTCCCACTGCCAGTCCGTCGGCGTGGGTCTTTCCGGAGATGCCGAAATCCTGGACGCAGACCTGGTCGTGGAGTCCCGTGGCCATACCGAACAGCATACAGCAGGAATCCACCGGCTCTGTAAAGAAGCAGTGGACATTGTCACCGAACACGGTTTTTAAGCCATAGGCAATGCCGCCCGGCGCTCCTCCGATGCCGCAGGGCAGATATACGAACAGCGGGTGATCCTGGTCCACGAAAACTCCAGCTGCCTCCAGCTGTTTCTTTAACCTTCTGGGAGCCACGCTGTATCCCATGAACAGATCCCTGGAATTTTCGTCATCCACAAAATAGCTGGTGGGGTCGCTGTCGGATTCCTTCCGTCCCTGCTTTACGGCTTCCCCGTAATCGGACTCATATTCCTTCACCGTGACACCCTTGCTCCTTAAAAGATCCTTCTTCCACTGTCTGGCGTCATGGGACATATGGACAATGACCTTAAAGCCCAGCTTCGCGCTGATGATACCAATGCTTAAGCCCAGGTTTCCTGTGGAGCCTACCTGGATCGTATAACGTCCAAAGAAATCTACAAATTCCTGGGAAGCCAGGATGGAATAATCGTCCGTGGTCTTTAAAAGCCCGTTTTCAATGGCCAGGGTCTCCGCATACTTTAAGATCTCATAGATCCCGCCCCGGGCCTTGATGGAGCCGGCAATGGCCAGCTGGCTGTCCTCTTTTAAGTAAAGCCTTCCGGCAAGCTCACAGCCATGGCGCTCCTTTAAAAGCTCCTTCATCTTCGGGATCTCCACAAACGGAGACTCGATCAGTCCGCCGTCCTTTTCAGTTTCCGGGAACTGCTTCTTGATATACGGCGCGAACCGCTCAAGCCTCGCCTCTGCATCGTCAATATCCTCCACCGTCACCGCCAGATCCTTTGGCAGCTCCTTCATGGATACCAGGCGCGGATTGATCCAGCCAACCGGCTTCTTTTCCACAGCCGCTGCGATCTCCGGTACCCGGGCTTCAAACTCTTTCCGTTCTCTTAAATCCATTGTCCTTACCTCCTGATTATAAAGTCACCCCATCCTGCGGCCTTTTCCTCCGCAGTATGTCAGTTTCCATTATAATGGGAGAACCCGCTTTTTACAAGACCTCCCGTCATATTGACCCCTGGGTTTTCATAAGCTGTAACAAACAAAGAATCCCAAAGGAACTGACCCATGAGCTCCAAAACAAAAATCGTTGTCCTCCGGATGAAGGAGATCATCTACACTGCCATCTTCATCGGCCTGGCCATCTTTCTGATCCTGCTGTTTTTCTTCATGTTCCGTTCTGAAAAAGAAGCTCCGACTCCCACTGCCGAAAGCGTTTCCCCGGCCGTTTATGCGCCGGGAGTCTACTCGGCCTCCTTATCCCTGGGCCGCCAGAACGTAAATGTGGAGGTGGCCGTGAGCCCGGACCGCATAAGCGCCGTGACCCTGGTTCCCTTAAGCGACTCTGTGGCCGCCATGTATCCTCTGATGCAGCCGTCCATGGATGCCCTGTCCGCCCAGATCCTGGAAAGCCAGTCCCTGGAGGGCCTTGAATATCCCGCAGGCTCCCAGTATACCTCCATGGCTCTGATGAACGCCATAAAAACCGCGGTTGCAAAGGCGGCCCTTCCAAAGGAAGCCCCATAAAAGGACTTGACAATTCCGGATCCTAAGGTTATACTCTTCACTATGTTAGCATTTTACCATGATAAATTGCTAATTTATAAAAATATCAAAATACCACAAGAAGGAGGATTTTCCCATGAGGAAAGTAAAATTTTTCGCATCTCTCACTGCCCTGATGACCCTTTCCGTGGCTGCGCTCACCGCATGTACCACCGCTGAGGCATCCACCCATCATACGGTCTCCCAGACTGGCGGTGAGAGCGTCCATTCCTCCCGTCTTGACGCAATCTTAGAGAGGGGATATATCGAGGTGGCCACCGAGCCTTCCTTTGCCCCCAACGAATTTATCGACACTACAAAAACCGGCCAGGACCGGTATGCGGGCTCTGACATCCAGCTGGCCAACTATATCGCCAACGAGCTGGGAGTGGAGCTGCGCCTGAAGCCCATGGATTTTACCACCGTGCTGGGAAGCATCACGTCCGGGAAATATGACCTGGCCATTTCCGCCCTGGCCTATACGCCGGAGCGGGCCGAAGCCATGAACCTCTCCAAAGGATATTATTTCGGCAGTGAGGATCCCCAGAAGGCCTACGGCCTCCTGATCCGCCAGGAGGATGCCGGAACGATCACCGGTGCAGGAGATCTAAAAAACAGGACCATCACCGTACAGAACGGCTCTCTCCAGGAACTGTTCGTAAAAGAACAGCTCCCGGACTGCGGAAAGCTGAATCTGGTCTCCTCTGCCAATGACGCCTTTCTGATGGTGCAGACAGGCCGTGCCGACGCTGCGGCCGCCTCGCTGAAAATGGCACAGCTCTATCTGGATTCCACCCCGGAAAGCGGACTGATGATCCTTCCGGATTTTTACTTTACTGTAGATGAAAGCACCCAGGGGATCCGGATCGGGATCCCCAAAGGCGAAGACGAGCTGACGGATCGGATCAATGAGATCATCGACATGGTGCTGGAGCAGGATCTTTACAACCAGTGGTATGAGGAATCCCGTGAATACGCCAAGTCCCTTGGACTCGATCTGTGATCTTTCCCGTCCCCCTCTGGATCCGTCCGGAAAGTGCCTCCCCTGCGGAAGCCGTTCTGGGCGGTTCTTTTTTCCTTTTTCTCTCCTATGAAATATTCTTGCCACCAAATTTCTCTTATGCTACAATGGAATCATGAGACCGGGCAGGCGTTCTCTGCCCCATCCATGGATACCGGACTGTTTTTTCATGACGCGGTCCGGCATCCGGACCTGTACGTTAAATCTGTATATCCTAATTATAAGGAAGGAAAATGAATATGAATCGAATCGATCCCCAGTCCTGGAAAGCCGATCTGCCGGAATTCAGGGAAAAAACAACTGCCTTTTATGCAGGCGATCTGGACAAAATGGCCTATAAGGGCTTTTCCGGCCTGTATGGAAGCTACGCCCAGAAGGGCGGAAAAGCCAGCATGCTGCGTCTCCGTATGACTGCCGGCCGCGTTACCAGAGAAAAATTGGCCTTTGTTGCAGAAGCGGTGCGTACCCACAAGGTATCCCGGATCCACTTTACCACCTGCCAGACCATCCAGCTTCATGACCTCCAGCAGGAAGCCGTTTTCGATATTATGGAACGGGCCCTGGACTGCGGGATCGTGACCATGGGCGGCGGCGGGGATTTCCCGAGAAACGTCATGTGCTCCCCTCTCTCCGGTGTGGAAAAGGACGAGTATTTCAACGTTATGCCCTATGCGGAGGCGGCCGCCGACTATCTGATGAACTTCATCAAGGCTGAAAAAATGCCCAGAAAATTAAAAGTGGCCTTCTCAAGCTCCCCGAAGAACCTGACCCATGCCACCTTCCGGGATCTGGGCTTTGCAGCCAGACCCGATGGAAAATTTGACGTTTACAGCGCCGGAGGCCTGGGAAACAATCCCCGCTTCGGCGTCAAGGTCGCTGAAGCCGTGGATCCGGAAAAGATCCTTTACTATGTAAAGGCCATGTGGCTCACCTTCCGCGCCTACGGAAACTATGAAAACCGCGGAAAGGCCCGCACCCGTTATATGCAGGAGATCTTAGGCGGACCGGAAAAATATGCCGGGGCCTTCCTGGAAAAATTAAACCAGGTGCTGGCGTCCGGTGAAAACCTGGATCTGGCCGTGGCTCCCTGGGAGATCTCCAAAAAGGGCAACGGCTCCGCTGCCTGCGGCGCCCGTGTGATCCCCCAGAAGCAGGACGGCCTCTATACCGTAGTATGGCATCCTCTGGGAGGCCAGCCCGATCCCGTGACCTTCTGTGCCCTCAGTGATCTTCTGGCTGATATGGAGGACGCTGAAATGCGCCTGGCTCCCGATGAGACCGCTTATATCGTAAACCTCACCGGAGACGAGGCAAAACTGGTCCTGGCTGCCACTGGTGATGGTGCAGAAACCTTATTTGAAACATCCGTAAGCTGCATCGGAGCCAGCATCTGCCAGGTGGGCGTCCGCGACTCCCAGGCTCTCCTTTCCGCCTGCGTCCATGCAGTACGGGAAGCCGGGATCCCCGACGGAGCCCTTCCCCAGATCCATATCTCCGGATGTCCCTCCTCCTGCGGAACCCACCAGACCGGTGCCATCGGCTTCCGCGGCGGCGTGAAAATGGTGGACAAGAAGCCTCTTCCGGCCTTTGTCCTCTATGTAAACGGAAACGAGCTCCAGGGCGGAGAGACCATGGGCCGGGAGGCCGGAACGATCCTGGAGGACCAGATCCCAGCCTTCTTACTGGAGTTAGGAAAGACCGTGGCTGCCTCCGGCATGACCTATGAGCAGTGGGCCGCCAAGGATCCGGCTGCCATCGACGCAGTCGCAGCCCCCTATATCCAGTAGGTTTTCAATAAAAATATCTGATATAAAAAGCGGCAGTCCGGGCGGATAAAGATCCTGCCCGTCTGCCGTTTTTTCTTTTCTCTCCGGAACCTTATACCTCCCAGTCAGAATCCAGAAAGCCTTCTCCATACACCTCTTTGGCCTCGGAAACGATCACAAACGCATCCTCGTCGATGCCGTAGATGATCTTTTTCGCCTTATAAAACTGCTTCCGGTCCACCACACAGATCAGGGTCTCTCCCTCCACCTTGGCGTAGCCGCCGCGGCTCTTAAAGAAGGTACAGCCCCGGCCCAGATGCTCCATCAGCTGGTCGCCGATCTCCTGGACCTTGGGGGACATCACCGTCACCATGGTACTCTTATTCATACCGTAAAGCATGATATCGATCACATAGGTGGAAACCACCATATTAATAAGGCCGTAAAGACCAGATTCGATATTTCCGAACACCACCATGGATGCGCCGATGATCACCATATCCGTCAGCATCACTGCCGTCCCCGTCTGCATATGGGGCCGGTACTTCTGGAGCAGCTTGGCTGCGATGTCACCGCCTCCGGTGGTGGAGCCGCGCATGAACACCACGGCCAGACTGGCCCCCATGAGCACGCCGCCAAAAATACAGGACACCATCTTGTCTCCCGTATAGACCGGCACATAAGGCGTGATGATGAAGTCCAGGATCACCGTCAGCACCGCCACTGTCTTCAGGGTCTTTATGGTCCGCCCCTTCCCCAGATAGATCCATGCAGCGATCAGAAGCGGGACATTCACTGCAAACGTCAGGATACCGATGGGCAGGGAGGTGAACCGGTTCAGAAGGATGGCCAGGCCGGTGGCGCCTCCAGGGGCGATGTCGATGCTGTCGATAAAGCAGTGGAGAGCCACTGCCTGTAAAAATCCACCGGCAATATCATACAGAAAATCCAGCCATAGTTCCTTCACTCTTCCTCTTATTTTTGTCATACCCCTTTCATTCCTTTCCAGATAATAGTGAAAACACTCTCTTTCAGTATAGCAAAATGCCGGACACACGTCAACGAGGGGACAGTTCCCGTCCCCTCGTTCCGCTTCTATTCCTATTTTTCTCTGCTTTTCCTCTAGTCCCTCAGGATCTCCGAGATCTTTTCGATCATCTCGTCCTCCTTCAGCCGGAACTTGATCTCCACCCGCCTGGAAGCGTCCATGTCCACCTGAAGCTCCGCTCCCGGAGCCTCTGCGGTATACACCGGGTTGCTGAAGGAACGGCCGTTGACCGTCAGCACCTGCTGGAGCCTGGCGATCTCCGTCTCGTTTAAGCCGTTGCCGGAATCCAGACAGAACCTGGCCACAGAATTGGCCCGGTTATAGGAAAGCTGCTGGTTGCTCAGATAGCTTCCCACCGTATCCGTATGGCCCTCGATGATGATCTCCGCAATGTAATCCTGGTATTCGTCCCTTAAAAGAACGCCCAGGTACATGGGGATCGTTTCCCTGAGGGTCTGTTTGCTGGCATCCGTCAGAACGGCGCTGTTATAGTTAAAGAGCACGTCCGAGGAGAAGGTAATGGAGCCGGTCTGGGCATCCACGGACATGGCGGAGTTATTGAAGGCCGACTGAAGGGCTCCGATGATATCCGTGCGGATCCCCACAATATCCTGGAGCTCATTCTTCGTTACCTCCAGCTCATTCTGGGCGTCCTCGATCTCCAGATACGCCTTATTTAACTCCTCCTCTGTGAGAGCCGCCTGGGCGTAGGCCTCCTGGAGCTCTGCCAGGGACTTATTCAGTTCCTCGTTGGACAGCTCGATCTTTGCCCGGAAATCCTCCAGCTCCAGAGCCGCCTGATCCAGCTTGGTCTGGGCTGCATTGAGGTCCAGCCTGGCCTGGTCCAGGTCCACGGTCTTCTGGCGGTAGATGGCGAGGGTAATGGCGATGATCAGCACAAATACCAGAAGCAGCGCCGCCATCATATCCGAATAGGACTGCCAGTAGCTGTGTTCCCCAAAGACCTCCCTGTTTTTTCTTCTATTTTTCATACAGATTCCTCATTTGATGAAAGGTGTGGATCTGGTTTCCCACGTCTTCAGTCATCTCCCGGCAGGCTGCTGCCAGGTCCTCCTTCTGCTCCCGCAACTCTCTGGCAAAGGCCACCTGGCGCTCCATCTCCTGAGCCACCGAGGCCTGGAGGGCACGGCTGGAATCCAGAAGCTTCTCTGCTGCCTCCGTCAGCTGTCTGCCGGATTCTGCATAGGCCATCTGGGCCTCGCCGGCAGATCTCATGGTATCCCCCAGACTGGCAAAGCTGGCTCCCATGGAGTATTCCAGTGTTTCCATCACCTGGGCCACGATCCGCTCCACGCCACGGGTCTGCTCCTCGGCATTTCCCTTTAAAAGCTCCAGGATCTTTTTCATGGAATCGGCCATTCCCGCCTGGTACACCAGCATGGAAGCGGAATTTTCCCGCTCTGACACCGGCTGGGGAAGAACGCACTGACGGAAGGCTGCCAGAAAGCCGTCCAGCTTTCCATAAGCGTCTGCCATCAGGCTCCGGTATACAAAATTAAATACCAGAGAAAAGAAAATACCGTATACCGATGTGTGGAAGGCCACCTTCATGCCCGAAAGCAGCGGGCCCACATTGTCGGAAATGGTGTAGATATCGTTTCCGTTGAAGGATCCCAGTCCCATGGAAAGCCCCAGGAAGGTTCCCAGGATGCCAAGGCCGGTGAGAGTCCCGCCCATGGCCGAATTAAAGTGGGTCATGCCCGCCTGGTCCAGCAGATCCTCGTTTATGTACTCCTCCACATCGCAGACAGAGGTATACCCGTACCGGGTCTTTAATGTCTTCATCCGCATCAGGTACTTTCCAAAGGCATCCTTTAAAGCCACATCCTGGAACAGCTCCTTGCGTTCACAGTAGCTGGCCCACAGGTTCTTTTCCCCTGCCTCTTTGTATTCCTTCTGGATCTCCTCTGTGACCCGGACCAGCTCGTCGGTGCACCGGTTAAGCCTGGCAAAGCTGAAACCGCAGATCACGAACAGGATCCCTATCACCAGAAGGAATACGCCGTTGATGGCCAGGTTCAGGAACGATGCCACGTTTTCCGTAAAGATCCCATTGACATAAAGAACAAACGCCGTAGCCAGAATATACAGCACGAACAAAATATAATACAATTTATTTCTCTTCATCCCCCAACTCCTATCTGTGCCGAAACACGAAAACATGATCTGCCAGTTACAAAAACTTCCGTTGATTTCCAACTTTCACTCTTAATTTACCATATTTTCCTGGAATCAACAAGATATTATCCGAATTATTATAGAATTTTTCCTCAAATCGTAAGATTTTTCCCTTATAAAGCAGAAACCGGGAGACAGCCTGTGACCTGGCCGTTTCCCGGTTCCCATTTAACCGATCCGTTCCATCTAAAATTTATTTTTTTCTGGAATCCACGTATTTTTTGATATTTGATGCATTAACAAATTTTCTGATCTCTCCGTCCTTTACAAGCACCAGTGTAGGCGCCTGCATGATCCCATAGGCGTCGGAAAGCTCTGGATTCTCTTCTGCATCCACCACCTGGTACTGCTCATCCTTTAAAAATTCTTTGGCGATCTTACAGTTTGGGCAGGTCTTGGTGGTAAAGAGGAAAGCGCCGTTTCCCTGGGGGATCATGGACGGCTCCTTGGCCTTCCCTTCATTTCCGGCCTTTCCCTCATTTCTGGCCTCCTGGATCTCTTCCCTGGCCTGATGGATGGCCTGGGCGATCTCCCTGGAAGCCTCCGGGGATCTCTTTAAGACGGAATGGCCGATGTCGTACATCTTCCTTTCCTTATACTCCTGGGTCTTTCCATCGTTCCAGTTCTGGACCGGACGGTAGTAGCCGGTGATCCGGCTGTAAACCTCTGCCTTTTCCCCGCATACAGGACAGGTGAAGTGTTCACCGTTCAAATAGCCGTGTTCCCGGCAGATGGAATAGGTGGGAGACAGCGTATAGTAAGGAAGCTTATAATTTTCTGCAATGGTCCGTACCAGCTTGGCCGCTGCCTTCCAGTCGGGCAGCTTTTCGCCCAGGAATGCATGGAACACCGTACCGGAGGTATACAGGGTCTGCAGCTCGTCCTGGATATCCAGGGCGTCAAACACATCCGCTGTATAGGATACCGGAAGGTGGGAGCTGTTTGTATAATAGGGCGTTCCGTCCTTCTCGCACCCGGCGGTGATGATATCCGGATATTTTTCCTTATCGTGTCTGGCCAGACGATAGGTGGTGGACTCCGCCGGAGTTGCCTCCAGGTTATACAGGTCGCCGTACTCCTCCTGGTAGATCACAAGACGGTCCCGCATATGGTTCAGCACATTCTTTGTAAACCTCTGGGCCTCCGGGCTCACCAGATCCTTCCGGATCCACCGGGCATTTAAGCATGCCTCGTTCATACCGATAAGGCCAATGGTGGAGAAATGGTTTTTAAAGGTGCCCAGATACCGCTTGGTGTAGGGGTACAGGCCGCCGTCCAGAAGCTTTGTGATCACTTCCCGCTTGATCTTTAAGGAGCGGGCCGCGATGTCCATCATATGGTCCAGACGCTCGTAAAAATCGTCTTCATCCTTTGCCAGATATGCGATCCTGGGGATGTTGATGGTCACAACGCCCACAGAGCCCGTGCTCTCTCCGGAACCAAAGAAGCCGCCGGTCTTTTTCCGCAGCTCGCGGAGATCCAGGCGCAGGCGGCAGCACATGCTGCGCACGTCGCTGGGCTGCATATCGCTGTTGATATAGTTGGAGAAATACGGAGTGCCGTATTTGGCGGTCATTTCAAACAGCAGCCGGTTGTTCAGATTGTCGGACCAGTCGAAATCCTTTGTGATGGAGTAAGTAGGGATTGGATACTGGAAGCCGCGGCCATTGGCATCTCCCTCGATCATGGTCTCAATGAAGGCCCGGTTGATCATATCCATCTCCGCCTTGCAGTCTCCGTAGGTGAAGTCCATTTCCTTTCCGCCTACGATAGCCGGCATATTGGCCATATCGTCCGGCACCGTCCAGTCCAGGGTGATGTTGGAAAACGGAGCCTGGGTGCCCCAGCGGCTGGGGGTATTGACGCCATAAATAAAGGATTCGATGCATTTCTTCACCGCCGGATAGTCCAGGCGGTCCGTCCGTACAAAGGGCGCCAGGTATGTATCAAAGGAAGAAAACGCCTGGGCTCCGGCCCACTCGTTCTGCATGATCCCCAGGAAATTCACCATCTGGTTGCACAGCACGGAAAGGTGCCTTGCCGGGGAGGAGGTGATCTTTCCAGGGATCCCGCCTAAGCCCTCCATGATCAGCTGCTTTAAGGACCAGCCGGCGCAGTATCCGGTAAGCATGGACAGGTCATGGAGATGCAGGTCTCCGCTCCTGTGGGCCTCGGCGATCTCTGTGTCATAGATCTCCGACAGCCAGTAGTTGGCCGTGATCGCCCCTGAGTTGCTTAAGATCAGTCCGCCCACAGAATATGTAACTGTGGAATTTTCCTTCACACGCCAGTCCTCTACCTTCACATAGCTGTTCACCACATCCTTATAATCCAGGATGGTGTTTTTCATATTGCGGATCCTCTCCCGCTGTTTTCTATATAAAATATAAGCCTTTGCCACATCCGTATATCCGGTCTCCTCCAGCACGTGCTCCGCGCTGTCCTGGATCTGCTCCACAGAGATCTTTCCGTCCTTCATCTTATTCTGGAAATCTGCCGTTACCCGGAGGGATAAAAGCTCCAGGATCTCATTGTTGTAGTCCTTTTTTGTGGCTTTAAAGGCTTTCTTGATTGCTTCTGTGATCTTCCCTAAATTAAAATCCGCGATCTCACCATCGCGCTTGATGACCTGTATCATCTATATTCCCCTTTCTTCGGATATCGCCAATGTCGTATTCCCTATTATAGCAGAGCCGAAATAAAAACACAATATCTGGTTTTCTTATTTTTATCATGAACCAGATATTGTGTGGTTATCCACAGGTTATCCACCAGGTATGTGCATATCCCTTTCTGTATCTCTCTTTACCGGTACAGCTCCTCAAACAGCTCCACCGGCACGTAGGCCGTCACATGGATCCCGTCCTCCTTATATTCCTCTGACAGGAGGCGGCCATTTTTCCGGATCCGCTGGATCCGCCCGGCCTCTGCATAGGAGAACACCTTTTCAAAATAGATCCTCCGGCTCCGGAGGATGGTCTCCAGGACGCCCAGAAGGTCCGGGAGCCCCTCTCCCGTCTTTGCAGAGATCTTCACCCGGTAATCGGCTGCCATATCCCGGCCTGCGGTATCGGCTCCCTCCCGGTCGATCTTGTTGAACACAGTGACGATCTCCTTATCTGTGATCTCCAGCTGGCGCAAAGTCTCATAGACCACATGCATCTGCATATCCATCTGGGGATTGGAGCAGTCCACCACATGGAGGATCACATCGCTGTACTTTGCCTCCTCCAGAGTGCTCTTAAAGGCTTCGATCAGATGGTGGGGGAGCTTCCGGATAAAGCCTACCGTATCCGTTAAAAGGACCCGCTCGCCTCCGGGCAGGGTAAGGGCCCGGGTGGTGGGGTCCAGAGTGGCGAACAGCTTGTCCTCGGCCAGGATCCCAGCCTGGGTCAGACGGTTTAACAGCGTGGATTTTCCCGCGTTGGTATAGCCCACGATGGCCGCCGTCAAGGCCCCTCCGTTTTCTCTTTTTTTCCGCACCACCTCCCGGTGGCGCTTCACATCCTCCAGCTCAGACTTCAGCTGGCTGATGCGCTCATGGATCAGACGCCGGTCCACCTCCAGCTTCTTCTCTCCCGGTCCCCTGGTGCCGATCCCTCCTCCCAGACGGGACAGGGAATTTCTGAGCCCCACCAGGCGCACGGCCCGGTACCGGAGCTGGGCCAGCTCCACCTGGATCTTTCCCTCCCTGGTCCTGGCCCGGGATGCGAAAATATCCAGGATCACCATGGTGCGGTCCATGACCTTCGTATCCAGGGCGTCCTCCAGGTTTTTAAGCTGGGCCGGGGAAAGTTCGTCGTCACAGATAATGCCTGTGGCGTCCAGCTCCCATAAAAGCTCCTTCACCTCTTCGATCTTTCCCTTCCCCAGATACGTCCCTGGATGGACGTTCTCCCGGTTCTGGATCACCTTTCCCACCGTAACGGCCCCCGCCGTAGACGCCAGCTCCTCCAGCTCGTCCACCGAGGCGGCCGTATCATCGTCCTCTCCGGTGCTCACGGCCACCAGGATCACCCGTTCCTCCTGCTCCTTTAATTCAATCATTTCTGCCATGAAAAACTCCTATCTCGTCTTCAAAAAGGCGATCTCATGCTCCGCCGCTTCATCGCTTCCAAACTCTTCCGTATATGCCTGGAACAGCTCCAGAGCCTTCTGGTACTGGCCCAGATGCTCAAAACAGACCGCCTGGTTGAATTTAAGCTCCCGGACTGCCGTCCGGTCCGAAAGAGCCAGGCCTGTCTCACAATAGCTGAGGGCTGTTTCATAGTCCCCTGCCTTGATCTCCGCCATGGCCAGGCGGTTATATACAGAGGTACCGGCCTTCCCCGACTGGATCAGCTCCGTATAAACGGCGTCTGCCCGTTCCTGATCGCCGGAATCCAGGTATGCCTCTCCCACAGCCGTCATGGCCTCTGCGAAGCCCGGGGCCGTTCCGTCCTCGTCCAAGGCCCTTCCCTGCTCCAGCTTTTCCCAGGCTCCGGCGGAATCCCCAGCCTTTGCCAGGGACAGAGCGGCAAAATAGCCGTATTCCGCCCGCTCTTTGTCGATCTGGCTCAGGATATCATACGTATGGGCGGCAGCTTCATAGTCCTTAAGACCATATTCGGCTTCTGCCCGGTATTTCAGGATATCCACCTCAAAGTCTGTGACCCGGTCTGCGTCCTGGATCAGCGCTTCAAACTGGTCCAGGGCCCCTTCGTAGTCGCCGCTTTCTAAAAGGGCGATCCCGTTTTCCCGGGCGGTCTTCTCCTCCTCCGTAACTCCTTTGCAGCCTGTAAGAAGGAGCGCCGCTGCTGCCAGGACCGCCAGCGGTCTTAAGTGTTTCCGGAAATTCTGTTTCATATGCGCTCTCCGTCCCTATCTGGTGGTGCTGCCAAAGCCGCCGTTTCTTTCCTCCGTCGTCTCGTCATCCACGGTGATCCCATATTCCAGGAAGATCCCCTGGGCAAAGCCCGTTCCTTCCTTTACCTCCAGACGCTTTCCCTCCCGGCTGTCGTTGGTCAGCTTGATCTGGATATGCCCCTCATTGTCGGAGCCATAATAATCACTGTCGATGATCCCCACCGTATTATTCAGCTGTAAACGGTATTTAAAGCCCAGACCGCTCCTGGGATAGATCTTAAGGACCCAGCCGTCGTCGATTCTGGCCCGGATCCCGGTGAGGATCCTGGTGCACTGGCCCGGATCCAGGGAAAAGCCTGCGGGGGCAAAAAAATCGTATCCGGCGGAACCGGCGGTGGCGCGGCGGGGAAGGCGGATGGAATCATAGATCTCCTGGATCCGGTCCTCGCTGTCATCGGGATGCTCTGACTGCCAGTCGGTGAGAAACTGTTTAAAGGATATTTTTTCAAATTTTGCGATTCTTTTCATTATTCTGAAATTTTCTCCTGTCTGATATTTTATGACCATTCAAGCAGCCCCCGCCTGCGGCAGGGGCCTCCTCCGGACCATGGATGGATCGGGGGAAATCCGTGCTGGATTCTACTATATCAAGTTTGAGGGGGGATTTCAATGGGGAATATTTTTTCTCATGTCCGCATGGGACGCGCCGCCCCGCTCTCGGGGATCTGCACTGGGTTTCGGAGCCGTTGAGGCTTATAGAAGTCCCTGGGATATGGACCGCGGCTCCTGCAAATGTGCATCTCCCGGAGAGCGGGGCGGCGCTGGCGGCTGGCGGAAATTAAAAGTACCCGCGCACAGATCTCATGCCTCTGTACGCGGGTGCTTGTATAACTACCGTTTCTTATGGTTCCAGTCTATTTTCCTGCAAAGTTCCTGCAGATCTTCACTAACATATCGCCGCTGCCTACGTTGTAGCCGCTGCATGCGTAAACGGCGTTAAGCTCCTTTGTGGTAACGATGATCAGAGGAAGCTTCTCCGGGTCCACATACATTCTGCGGGCCAGTGTCTCCACATTGGGAACGAAGGTGTCGTAGAGAACACGGATCCTTGGGAAGGTGCTGAGGACCTTGGTCAGCTTGGCGTTTTCCAGGGCTGCCTTGTCTTTTACCATAAAGATGATATCGGCGGGCAGATTCTGGAAGTCGGCCTCCTGCTCCAGCATCTCGTTTAAGATATGCTCCGTGGGCTCCTTACCCTGCTCTAACCACATGAGCACAGCCGGGTTCTTTGTGAGCTCGCTGCCCTTGACTGTATTGCCGTTTTCATCGGATACCTTGAACTCGTCCAGAGTGAAGTTATCCAGCATGTCGGCCAGATCTGCATGGTATTTCTCCAGCTTCACAGTCTTTGTCTCGCCCTCGCCCACCACAAAGATGTACCGGCTGGCGAAGATATTTCCGTTGGGAAGACGGTTGTCGGTGATGACCTTGTACTGACCGGCAGGAACGGAGATCTTCAGCTCATTGCCGTCCCATTTTTCATTTTCCAGATCCAGGGTCTGGTATCCGCCGTCCACAAGCTGGCTCACAGAAAAGTCCGGGAAGTATGCCCAGTTCTCACCCTCTCCCTTCTGGAAGACGATGGTGCTGCCCCCCTTGTCCAGGATCTCCACCGGAACGAAGCGGCCGTCCTCATAGACCTCTGCCAGCTCGTTGATGGGGTTCACTCTGGATACGATGCCCAGGGCGCGGCAGATGGCCACAAACAGGATCTTTTTGGAGCGCTGGTTTCCGTTCTTTACGGTTAAGGCTCCCACAGGACGGGTCACGATCTGACCGTACTCGATATCCGGGTTGAAGGCGATCTCTTTATTGATATACGCCCATACGGATCTGGGATCCTTACGGAAGGCAGCCTTTTCTTCCTCTGTAAAGAAGTCCAGGATGAACTGGCGGTTCTTTCTTAAGGGCTCGTTGAACACACGCGGGCATACCACATACTGGTAGAACAGCTCCTCATCCTCAAAGGTATAATCCTTTGTAAGGGCCAGGGCCTCTTTTAATACATCTGTATCCACGTCTCTTCTGTCCTTTTTGGAAAGAGTCAGAAGCAGCTTCTCTTTTGCATGGGCAGAGAAGGTCTCGTCCTCTAAAAACTCCTCCAGCCGGGTCACGTTGCTGCGGCTCTCAAACAGAAGTTCGTAGATCTCCTGGCCGTAACCGTATTTGTCCACAATGGCCTTCGCCTTATCTGCATCAAACATGGCTGCCACTCTGGCCTCACGCTTTTTATTGGCAGCGTCAGTCTTCTTCATGCCCAGCTCTTTCTGTTCCTCTGTGGGCTTTGCACCGTTGACGATCTGGTCCTTGGGTGCAATGGAAACAAAGTGCTCCCATGTATCATAATTCACCGGCTCATTCTTTAAAACGATCTCCACTGTATCCACATCCGGAGTATAGACCAGACGCTCGCAGAATACATCGCCCTTCTTTACATGGATATGCATGGTTCCCAGGCCGCAGGTCAGGCCGCAGCAGCCGTTTTCGTCGGTATCCATGATGGCAGCATCAAAGAAGCTGGAATAGTTTAAGATCCCAAAGCCCACCTGGGCGCCCTGTACCGGCTTCCCGGCCTCGTCCTTTACGCAGACCTTCAGATATTTTGTAACTGCATATAATTTCAGGTTATTCAGGAAAGAAGCCATTCCCACCTTGGAGATGATTTCCTCTCCGCTGATCTCGCCGAAGCAGCGGCTGTGGATCAGCATGGCGCGGCTGGCAGCGTTGGTGAACCAGCCCTTATTTAATACCTCCTCCGGCTCACAGGCTCCAAGGAAGTGCCATGCGCCATCGCAGTAAACCTCCACCCAGGCGTGGTTGTCGTCACAGTGGGCCCAGCGCGGTGTGTAGATCTGTCTGGCAGGAATACCGATGGCACGATATACGTTTACGCCGAAGGCGGATTCCTCGCCGCAGCGGCCGTATGCAGAATAATACGCTCCCAGTGCGGAGATGGTACGGCTGTCGGTGGCCTGGTACATTACATTTTCTGCGTTCCAGTAGTTGGCCTCGATGATGGCGTCGTGCATGGAAAGGCTGTTGACACGGTCTGCCAGCAGTCCATAGAAGAATTTACGGCAGTCACAGAGCTCTTCCTCGTTGACACGCACATGGAGCACATAGTTTAAGAAAATGTCCTCCGGAAGATCCTTTGCAAAGGGGGAATTTTCCCTTAAGAACACTCCATGCGCTGCGCAGGACTGGAAGATCTCAAAATCGTAGTTGGCCAGGTCGCTTAAAGGGCTGTTGGCATAGATCCATTTGATGGCGGCGATCACATCGGCGCTTTCCGTCTTTTCTGCCTGTGCCAGTCTGGAGAGGATTTCTTCTCTTTTCTTCTCTCCTGCTTTTTCTAACAGGCGGCTGAACTTTTCTTCCGCCGCTTTCATTGCTTTTTCTGTAAACATCATAGAGTTCTCTCCTGTCTTTTGGTTTTATACAAGGGAAAAGGCAAGTCCATTTCCAAAAGAACCTGCCTTTCCCTTCTGCCCTCCGGGGATCTTATTTACCAAAGGAATGCACGATCTGGGCGCACTCTCTGAATTCCTGTTCGTCTGTCTCCCAGATCTCATACTCGGAAAGGGTGGGAAGTCCCATGGCAACCGTACTCTTTCTGTACTTCATGCCGCTGTCTAAGGCTCCCTTTCTTCCTGTGGTATGGAAAACTACGATTCCAGTATGGTCATGGACTTCCTGGATGTTCCATTTTTTAACACCACAGCCAGCCATGATGTCGATCCGGCCTGCGGCAGCCGCATACACGTCCTTTAACAGATCCTTACCGGCAACCACGTCACTCTGCTGTCCGGATGTAAGGATCGTCTTACAGCCCAGCTCAATGGCCTTTTCCAGTGTCTCCATGGGATCTCTGGTCATATCGAAAGCACGATGAAGCGTAACATCCATACCGCCTGCGCAGTCCATCATCCGTTTCATCTTCTCCATATCCAGGTCTCCGTCGGGAGTTAAAGCGCCGATCACAACGCCGTTGGCTCCCAGAAGACGGAACATGCGGATCTCGTCGCACATTAATTCCATTTCCTTCTCTGTATAGAGGAAGTCGCCAAAACGGGGACGGATCAGGATATTTGCTTTGATATGGTCGCAGTCCTCCATTACCTGGCGGAATACGAACGGGGACGGTGTGCAGCCGCCGATGGCTAAGTGAGCGCAGAGCTCAAGTCTGTCAGCGCCGCCCTTCCATGCGTTGACGCAGGACTGGTAGGAATCCACACATGCTTCAATTAACGGTTTATTCATTTTATCAGTCTCCTTGTTTCTCTGAATTTACCATCCTATTTCTTATAGAGATGACATGCAACAAAGTGGCCCGGCTCGACCTCAACTCTCTCCGGTCTCTGCTCTAAGCATTCCGGTTTACATTTCTTACACCGGGCGGCAAAGGGACAGCCCTTGGGAAGGTTGATGGTGGACGGGATATCTCCCTCCAGGATGATCCTCTCCTTATGCAGCGTCGGATCCGGGATCGGAACTGCGGAAAGAAGAGCCTCTGTATAAGGATGCAGCGGAGTCTTGTACAGCATTTCCTTGGGAGCGGTCTCCACAACGAAGCCCAGGTACATAACAGCAATACGGTCAGAGATCATCTCCACAACGGAAAGGTCATGGGAGATAAATACATATGTCAGCTTGTACTCCTCCTGGAGCTTATGGAGAAGGTTTAATACCTGTGCCTGGATGGAAACGTCCAGAGCGGAGATCGGCTCGTCGGCGATCACCAGATGGGGGTTTACCGTAAGGGCACGGGCAATTCCGATCCTCTGCTTCTGTCCGCCGGAGAACTCATGAGGATAACGGCTGGCATGCTTATCGCTCAGACCAACGATCTTTAACAGATTGTTTACGATCTTTGCCCTCTCCTCTGCACTCATGTCCGTATGGATCAGGAGCGGCTCCTCGATCAGCTCAGAAACTCTCATACGGGGATTTAAGCTTCCCGCCGGGTCCTGGAAGATCATCTGCATATCCTTACGGATGGGACGCATCTCATCCTGGGAGATATGGGAGATCTCTTTTCCCTGGAACCAGATCTCGCCGGAATCCGGGATCAGAAGATGGTTGATCAGACGTCCGGTGGTGGACTTACCACAGCCGGACTCGCCTACGATGGAGAAGGTCTCGCCTTCGTAAACGTCAAAACTTACGTCATTTACGGCATGAACGAACTTTGTCGGCCTGCCTAACAGAGATTTTCCCACTGGGAAAGTCTTAGATACATTTTTTAATGAAAGAATTACGTTCTTTTCCATAATCTGTTTCCTTACCCTTCCTGTGTCCGCCAGCATCTGCACTTCTGGTCTTCACTGATATCCAAAAGCTCTGGTTCCTGCTCTCTGCACTTGTCGGTTGCATACTTGCAGCGCGGTGCAAAACGGCAGCCAGTCGGCATGGAAGCCAGATCCGGTACGCTGCCCGGGATGCTGGGAAGCACTTTTACGCCCGAACCTAACTTCGGCACGGAAGCGATCAGTCCCTGGGTATAGGGATGGGACGGAGTGGCAAACAGCTTCTCCACCGGCGCCATCTCCACGATCTTTCCGGCATACATAACGATCACGCGGGTACACATCTCTGCCACAACGCCCAGGTCATGGGTGATCAGCAGGATACTGGAGCCGTCCTCCTTCTGGAGCTTTTTCATCAGGTCCAGGATCTGGGCCTGGATGGTCACGTCCAGGGCGGTGGTGGGCTCATCGGCGATCAGGAGCTCCGGGTTGTTGCTGAGGGCCATGGCGATCATGACACGCTGGCTCATACCGCCGGATAACTGGTGCGGGTAGTTCTTTAATACCCGGGCCGGATCAGGGATACCGACCTTCTTTAACATATCTGCCGCATGGGCCAGAGCCTGCTCCTTGGTCATATCCTGGTGCAGGCGGATGGTCTCGATCATCTGTTTATCGATCCGCATGGACGGGTTCAATGCGGACATGGGCTCCTGGAAGATCATGCTCATCTTACCGCCGCGGATGTCGCGGATCTGGGCGTCGCTGGCTTCCACCAGGTTGACGCCGTCCAGCGTAGCTGAACCGTTGGTGACCTTACCGGGAGTATCCTTTAATAACTGCATGATCGATAAAGACGTAACGCTCTTTCCGCATCCGGACTCTCCCACCAGACCCAGGACCTCTCCGCGGTACATATCGAAGGAAACGTCCTTGATCGCAGTCACACTGCTGGTCTTACTGGAGAAAAATTCTGTGCGTAAGTCTTTTACGCTGAGTAATACTTCTTGTGACATATTGGCTCCTTTCCTATTTCCCTCTCTTACTTGATCTTCGGGTCAAGAGTATCTCTTAATCCATCGCCGAACAGGTTGAATGCAAGAACTGTGATGAAGATCACAAGACCCGGCAGGTAAACCATGTGCGGTGCGGTGCTCAGGTAGCTTCGGCCCAGGGAAAGCATTGCGCCCCACTCCGGGTCAGCAATGTTTGCGCCGAAACCGAGGAAACTTAAGGAAGATGCTGCCATGATGGCAGAACCGATTCTCATGGTGAAGTTTACGATCAGGGACTGGAGCGTACCCGGGAAGATATGGACAAACAGGATACGTCCGTCCTTACATCCAAGGCTCCGGGCCACCTCTACATAGAGGGAGCCTTTCACGGCCAGGGTCGCACTTCGCATGATACGGGCAAAGCTGGGGACCGTAAATACGGCCACAGCGATGAATACGTTGACGATGCCAGGACCCAGAAGAGCTACGATGGCGATGGCAAGCAGGATATCCGGGAAGCTGAATAATACGTCAGCTCCGCGCATTACCAGCATCTCGATCCAGCCGCCGTAGTAGCCGGCCAGAAGTCCCAGGACCGTACCCAGGGCAGCGCCCACGATAACGGAGGACAGGGATACGCCGAGAGTAAGGGGAGTACCTGCTAAAATACGGCTGAAGATATCGCGGCCGTACTGGTCCGTACCAAATAAGTGGCTGGCGCTGGGGCCTGCCAGGATATTGTCATAGTCGTATGCTTCCGGCGCATAGGGGGCAAGGCTCGGTCCGAAGAGAGCCATGAGCAGAAGGAAGCACATTACGAAGAAGGCGGCCACTGCGGTCTTCCTCTTCATGAATTTTTTGATAAATTCTTTTGTTTTATTGGTTTTGACGCTGACGTTCTCGTCAATATAATTCTCCTCAAAAGAGGTATCGGTTTTCACCTGTTCATTCTGTGTGTTTGGCATAATATCCTCCTGCTTGCTGTTAATCGAGGCGGATCTTCGGGTTGATCACGCCGTATAATACGTCAACCACCAGGTTGATGAGAACGTACTGGAGGGCAAAGATCATTAAAAGTCCCTGGATCACCGGATAGTCACGGAATGAGATGGAGTCTACCAGAAGACGGCCCATTCCGGGGATGGAGAAGATGTTCTCCGTGATAACGGAACCGGATAACAGTCCGCCGATCTGAAGGCCAAGAATCGTAACGACCTGGATCAGGGAGTTCTTGAACGCATGGCGGAACATAACGATGGACTCCTTCTGTCCTTTGGCGCGGGCAGTACGGACATAATCCTCTCTTAAGGTCTCAAGCATGGAGGAACGGGAATATCTGGCAAGGGTAGCCATGATACCTGTACCCATTACTAAAGACGGCAGCACCAGGCTCTTCCAGGACTCCAGGCCTGCGGACGGGAGCATGCCCATCTTTACAGAGAAGAACTGGATCCCCATAAGTCCCAGCCAGAAACCAGGGGCAGAAAGTCCGCAGATGGCTAAGAACATACCGCCCAGGTCCACCCAGGTCCCACGCTTAATGGCACACATAACGCCGATAAAGATACCTAAAAACGGAGCCCATACAAGGCCTGCACATACTAACTGGATGGTGAACTGGAATCTGGACCAGATCAGCTCAGTTACCGGGATATTGGACTTTAAGGAACGGCCCATATCGCCTTTGAATAAGCCGATCATATAGTCTGCATACTGCTTTAAGAGCGGATCGTTCAGCCCGAATTCTTCACGGATGGCTTCGATCTCTTCCGGTGTCGCCTCGACGCCTGCCAGAGTCCTGGCCGGATCGCCGGGGATCAGATGGATAAACATAAACACAAAAATGGAAATAATTAACATTAAGGGAATCGTTTCCAATAAACGTCTAGCTATATAGCGCCCCATTGAATACCTCCTGATGAAAACGGAGCAGTTTTAGCTGCTCCGTTTCCGATTAAATATTATTCGTGATCCAGACCAACTGTTCTGAATACCATTGTTCCGCCGGGTTTATACTGAAGTCCGGTCACGTAGGTCTTATAAGCATTGATGGTGTTATCGTTGCCTAAGAAGATCCACGGGCACTCTTCCCATGCGATTGCCTGGGCCTTGGCATAAGCCTCTGCAATCTGGGCATCATCGGTCATCTTTAACGCGTCATCCAGGAGCTGGTTGAATTCTTCGTTATTCCAGAATGCAGTGTTGTAGCCTTCCGGCGGGAACTTCTCGCCGTGAAGGATATTTCTCATGGAACCGTCAGCCTCGTAAGAACCGGAAGCCCAGTTTACATACCACATCTGAACGGTTGTATCCTCAAGCGGCGCGCTTGTCTTTTCTGCGTTGGCAGTGGACTCGTTGGGAAGTACCTTTACATTGACATTGATCTGGGACAGCTGCTGCTGTACAAACACAGCGCCCTTCTGCTCGATGGTGGTGTTATCAACGATCAGCTCTACGTCAAAGCCATCTTCAAATCCAGCTTCTTTCATAAGGGCCTTTGCCTTTTCCAGATCCGGCTTGTACGGAGTCTGCTCAGCATAGAAGCGGATAGAATCGGAGAAAATGGAGGTGGGCTCTTTTGCATAGCCGTTGAATACGACCTTTGCGTATGCCTCACTGTCAAATGCATAGTTGAACGCCTGACGGACTCTCTTGTCCGCAAACGGCTTTCTTCCGTCCGGAAGGGCCCACTCGGTGTTCAGAGTTACGTATCTGTATGTAGTTGCCGGTGCCACGTCGATGATGATGGACGGATCGTTTTCGATCTGGCTGACATCTGTGGTGGGTACCGGGAAAATCACGTCAGCCTCGCCAGTCTGCAGCATAGCGATACGGGCTGCATCCTCCGGAACCACCTGGAAGGTCAGGCTGTCTACGGACGGGCCTTCCTGCCAGTAGTTTTCGTTGCGCACCATCTTGGTGTAGCCGCCGTCTACTCTCTCAGAAAGTACGAACGGGCCTGTACCAGCAGAGTTCTTTGCAAGATAGTCGCTGGCGTTCTCCATAGCCATAGCCTTGGGAGAAACGATACGGAACTGGGTGATCTTGTTGATGAATGTATTGTTGGGTTCTTTTAATTTGATAGTCACCTGGTATTCGCTGTCAACCACGACATCCTCCCAGGCATTGATGGTTCTCTGGAGCGTTAAGCTGGAATCCTTCAGACCACGGTCATATACGGCTCTTACAGATTCTGCGTTGAACGGCTCGCCATCGTGGAACTTGATGCCCTCGTTTAATACGAAGGTATAGGACTTACCGTCCTCGGATACGGACCACTCCTTTGCAAGCAGCGGAACTACGTTGGTATCCTCGTCGAAGGTAAGCAGTGTCTCGTACATTTCGTTGGTGATCTGGTTGGAAACACCATTACTGGAAACGTGCGGATCCAGGTGGGTCGCGTCCGCCTGGAGTGCGATCACAATGTCATTGTCCGGAGACTTGGCTGTGGACGCTTCCTGTTTGGCTGCTTTGGATTCTTTTACTGCGGCTGCATCTGCAGTTGTTGTTTCTCCTGCGGCCTGGGCTGTGGTAGACTCTGCTGCCTTATCGCCGCCTCCACATGCGGCAAGGCTGAGAACCATAGCGCCCGCAAGAGCGATGGATACGATTTTCTTTCTCATCTTTTCTGAGCTCTCCCTTCTCATTGTATAATCCTAATACTGCCGGGCGTGCCATTACACCCGTCGGAATTACAGATTTTATTATAACGTATTTTGTTATTTTATACAAGTATTTTTAAAATTAATCCGTTCCATTCCTTATTTTTAAATGTTTTTACCAAAAATTTTTTATCATTTTTGTCTATTCTGCCTTTTCTTTTTTTTAGAATCCCAGGCCGGTTTTATTTACAAAGACGCAGTACAGTGGTAAAATAAACGCGGTGGTTTGAATATAAAACCTTCAGCCCCTTATTATCAAAAAATTTATACAGGAGAGGTATCAGAATGAAACGAGTCTTAGTTGCAGCCATGCATCATGAATCCAACTCCTTCAACCCCATCGTTGCGGGAGAGAACGAATTCCGTGTACTCCGCGGACAGGAATTTTTTGAGAACTTCCGCGATAACGATTCCCTGACCGGCGTTGTAAAGACCTTAATGGACGCTGGCTATGAAGTGGTTCCGGCCGTTTCCTGCCGCGCCGTTCCCAACGGAGAGGTGGATTACGACTTCTACCAGGGCATAAAGAATGAAATTCTCGAGGTGGCCAGAAAAGAGAATGAGAAAAAACCGTTGGATGCCATCACCCTTTCCCTCCACGGCTCCATGCGGATCAAAAAGATCGGAGACGCTGAGGGCTATTTATTAGAGGATTTAAGAAAGCTGTTCCCGGATATCCCGATCTTCGCATCCCTGGACATGCACACTACCATGACCGAACGGATGCACAAAAACTGCAACGGCTTCGTGGGCTATAAGTGCGCGCCCCATACAGACTGCACTGAGACCGGCATCCATGCAGCAAAAATGACCATCCATGCCTTAAACGACGGCGTTCAGGCAAAATCTGCCTGGGTACGGGTCCCCATCCTCATTGCAGGAGAACAGTCCTCCACCACTGTGGAGCCCATGATCACGCTGATCAATGAACTCCGTGAGACCGAGAAAAAGGAGGGCATCATGGCCGCCTCCTATCTGATGGGCTTCCCCTGGGCCGACAACCCGGACAGCTCCGTAGCCGTTTATGTGGTTGCGGAAAACCAGGAGCTGGCAGATGCAGAGGCCCTGCGGCTGGCAGACTTTATCTGGTCCAAAAAGGATGAATTCTGCTTCCAGACCGAGGCTCTCCATGAAAAAGAAGCCATCGACGCAGCCTTCGAGTCCATTGGAAGGGGACAGTATCCCGTATTCCTTTCCGACTCCGGAGACAACCCCACAGCCGGCTCCTCTTCGGATGTGACAGAGTTTGTAAAAATGCTCATCTCTGATGAAAGAGTCCTCTCTCTCCCGCACCCGGTGGCTTACGGCGGCTTTTATGATCCCGAGGCCACAAAGGCCTGCGAAGGCAAGGTGGGTCAGGAGATCACCCTGACCTTCGGCGCAAAATTTGATACAAAGACCTCCAGCCCGGTGACTGCAACCGGAACCGTCATGAACTACGTAAAGGATTGGGACGGTTTTGGCCGGTCCAACGGCGACGTGGCCGTGTTCCGTACCCACAATATCGACATCATCCTGGCCGAACAGCACATCGGCTATGCCGGCCCCAGGGTCTTCCTGGATATGGGCCTGGATCTTTCCAAAGCTCCCATTGTGGTCTGCAAGCTCGGATATCTGGGTGAAGAGCATGAGGCCTTTGCCAAGAGAGCGATCCTGGTGCTGACGAAGGGAAGCACCAACGAGGATTTAAAGACCCTCCGCTACGAGACCGTACCGCGTCCCCTGTTCCCGTTGGACAATGGCTTTGAATATGATCCCAGAAAAAATCTCCACTAGGTTCCGGATCGGGATCATCGGTCCCGGCTCCATCTGTGTCACCTATGGAAAAGCCCTGAAGGCTTCTGACACCGTATCCCTGGCCTGCATCTGCGGCCGGGATACGGAAAAGGGAAGGAAGACAGCGGAGAGGTTCCAGGTCCCCTACTATACGGACCAGGAGCAGATGTACCGGAACGAGGCCCTGGACGGGGTCCTCATCTGCACCCCCACCTATACCCATGAGGAGATGGTCCGGCGGGCTCTGGCCCGCCGGGTCCCTGTGATGTGTGAAAAGCCCCTGGCCCTGGATGCAGAGACGGCCCGGAGGCTGGTGGCGGAGGCAGCGGACGCAGACGTTCCCTTTATGGTCATGCAGGTGGTCCGTTTCTGGCCGGAGTACAGGGCCCTGGCCCGGCTGATCCGGAGCGGACAGCTGGGGAGGATAAAAAATGTCTACATGAGCCGTCTCTCCTCTCACCCGGACTGGACTGTCTGGCACCAGGATCCGGAAAAATCCGGCGGAGGGCTTTATGATCTCCATATCCATGAGCTTGATTTTTTATACAGTGTTTTCGGTCCGGCGGAAACGGTTTACGCCATTGGGGATAGGGAGGAGAACGGATGCTTTAACAACGTTTCCACCTGCCTGCGCTTTTCCTCGGGTGTTCCGGCAGTGGCCGAGGGCTTTATGGATATGATCGGGGATTTCCCGTTTTCCGCGTCCTTCCGGGTAAATGGCGAAAGGGCCTCTGTGGTCTATGAGAGCCGGGATGGGGCCATGACGCTTTATAAGGCGGATAAGCCTGGAGAGGAGCTGGAAATTCCCAGATACGATCCGTACCGGGAGGAAACGGAGTATTTTGCGGACTGTGTCCGCAGTAAAAAAGAGACCGCGCTCATCCCGGGGACGGACGTGATCTCTGTTCTGGAACTATTGGATGCGGTGAAGGAATCCTTGGTTTCGGGGAAGGCGGTGAGGTTTTCGCGGGATTCTGGAAGATAAGGAAGGAGCCTGCCTGCGGCAAGGTCTCCCTCTGCGGGATGGAGCGCCGGACGCTCCGCTCCGGCGGGATCAGGCGTGGAGGACCACACGGCCTTCGGCCAGGGACTGCTTCACATCAATGACTCTCTGATTGGCACTGCCCTTCCAGTGAAGGGCGGTGTCTTTTTGTTCTTCTATAAAAGGACCGTCCACCAGTACGTCTGCCAAGGGCATAAACGGAAGGTCTTTTACCTCCTCCCAAAGATAGCCGGTATAGATCCAGATGGTCTTGTCCGGGAAGGTTTCATGGATCTCCTTTATGAGGGCTCCGATCTCGTCCCGGTTGGCCATGTGGAGGGGATCGCCGCCGCTCATGGTAACGCCGGAGATGTAGGGCTGAATGAGTTCGGCAAACAGCTCCTCTCTGGCCGCATCGTCGAAGGGGATCCCGCCGCAGATATCCCAGGTGATGGGATTGTGGCAGTTCTTGCAGCCATGGCTGCAGCCTGCCACCCACAGGACGGTGCGCAGGCCGTCGCCGTTTAACATGTCGTCTTTGGTAATATTATGGTATCGCATGGGTATTTTCCTTTCTTTCCGTCCGGAGTGTGGGGGCTGCGCCCTATGGCAGAGCCTTCCCGGACACGCCTTGGTAAACAGGATCGCACGGCGGGGAACTCCTCCCGCGAGGCGCAAAGCCGTGACATTCATCATTGGGCGGGGGATGGAAACTCCGAAAGTGGCGTTTATGGCCGCCCAATGATTCATGTGAGGGCTGCGCCTTATGGCAGAGCCTTCCCGGCCCCTCCTTTGCGAGCAAGCTCGCACGGCGGGTCCTGGAAGGCTCTGCCGCACGGCTTTGCTGGATTACATACTTTTCCTTTCGGCGATCTCGGCCATTTTGGCGTCGTTTAGGCGGGTGTCGCCTTTGACACGGGAGTAGCTTAGGTAGCCGTTCATCCGGTCGATCTTTGTCAGGTTTTTGCTGCCGCAGACCGGGCATACGTCCATGTTCAGCTCTTCGTGGCCGCAGTCGTCGCAGTAGGAAAGGGACAGGTTCACGCCCTCGTAGAAGCCCATCTTCATAGCCCGGCGCACCAGGGATTTGATGGCTTCTTTGTTATAGTCGATGGGATACTTCACATACTGGATCTTTCCTCCGTTGGAGAGCTCCCAGAACCGGTATTCCAGATTCTGCTTCTCAATGGGGGTGATATCCTCGGTCACATGGCAGTGGAAGCCGTTGCTTACGTACTCCCGGTCGGACACATTCTCCACGATCCCGTATTTTTCCCTGAACTGCTTTACCTGGAGGCCGCACAGGTTCTCCGCCGGTGTGGCATAGATGGCGTACAGGTTTCCGTCGGCCTCCTTGAATTCGTTGACCTTGTCGTTGATGTGCTGGAGCACCTCCAGGGCAAACTGGCCGTCCTCCACCAGGGACTTGCCGTTGTAAAGCTGCTGGAGCTCATTAAAGGCTGTGATCCCGAAGGATGCGGTGGCTGTTTTAAGGAGAGGCTTGATCTTATCGTGGAGGCCCAGGTGGCCGCCGTAAAAGCCGCCCTCGCAGTAAGCCAGCGGATTGGTGGAGGCCCGCATCTCGCCCAGATATGCGTAGGTGCGGATATGGATCTTCCGGATCAGCTCCAGATAGTAGTCCAGGACCTGGTAGAAATCGCGGCTCTCCTGGCGGGCCTTTGCCAGGATCATGGGCAGGTGCAGGCTTACGACGCCGATGTTGAAGCGGCCCACGAATACAGGAGAATCCTGTTCGTCCGCCGGCTCCATTCCACCTCTTTCGTACCAGGGGGACAGGAAGGCGCGGCAGCCCATGGGGCTGATGATCTTTCCATATTTCTTATACATGCTGGCAATATAGCCCTCTCCTGTCAGGGACAGCCAGTCTGGATACATGGTCCGGGAGGAGCACTCGATCCCCGCCTCAAACACATCCTCCAGCTCCTTTCCGGGGCCGTGGAGGTTTTCATCATAAAGGAATACCAGCTTCGGGAAAAGGACCGGCTTTTTATGGTCTTTCTTTCCCTGTCCCTTTCTTCTGACGTTCAGCATGGTAATAGTGGCCATTTTGGCGAACCGGCTGGTCCCGGTCCCTGCGGTCATAGTGATAAAGGGGTAATCCCCGCGGCTGGAGGAAACGGAATTAAACTTGTACTCCCAGCCCTGGAAGCCCTGCTCCATGTCCCTCTGGACGTCGTTCCAGGCCACTTCCTTTGCTTTCTCCTCAGAAATGCCCAGGTCCGTATATTTTTTTATATATTTTTCATATGACTTTTCCGCATAGGGGGCCAGGATATTTTCCACACTGGGGACTGTAAAGCCGCCGTACTGCTGGCTGGCAGCGCTTAAAACGATATCTCCGATCACGTCAAAGGCCACGTCCAGGGTCTTGGGCTCGTTATACCACAGGTTCCCCATTTCAAAGCCGCCGGTGAGCACAGTCTGCACATCAAAAAGACAGCAGTTCATGGTATCGCGGCGAGCGGACATATCATGGATATACAGATATCCGTCCCGGCAGGCCTGGAGCTCCTCCACAGTCATGAAAAATTTCTGGTACAGGGACTTATTCAGCTCGTTGAAGATCAGGCTCCTCTTGGTGGAAACCAGGGCGCTGTCCGTATTGCTGTTTTCCTTGTCTCCGATGTACATGATGGACTGGCTCTTTTTGTACACCTCGTCCAGCATCTGTACGAAATCCTGCTTATAGTTCCTGTAATCCCGGTAGCTCTTGGCCACCAGGGGGTTGACCCGCTCCAGGGCTCCCTCCACAATGTTGTGCATCTGGGCAATGGGGATCTCGCCCACCTCCATCTGCTCTGCCTTCTCCTCTACGAACTGGCAGATAAAATTGATCTCCGCCCGGGAAAATGTGATCATAGCCCGGTTGGCGGACTTATTGACGGCCACCACCACCTTCTGTACATTAAAATCCTCCCGGGTGCCGTCTTTTTTTATAACTTTGATATCACTGCATCTCATGGTCCTGTTCCTCCTCGTTTTCTGTCGTTCCATCCAGCAGCCCGCCTGGGCCTGCCTTCAGATTCAGCTCCTCCTCTACCTCTGACCGGATCTCCTCTTTCTGTTCCAGATCCATCTCCGGCAGATTCTCCGTGGAGCTCACTCCAAATCTCCGCAGGAATTCCTCTGTGGTCGCAAACAGTGCCGGTTTTCCCGGCGCGTCCAGCCTTCCTGCCTCATAAACCAGATTATATTCAATGAGGCGGTTCACCGCATGATCCGATTTGACGCCTCTTATTTTCTCAATATCCGCCTTGGTCACCGGCTGCTTATAAGCAATAATGGCCAGGGTCTCCAGGACTACGTCCGACAGCACCTGCTTTTTCGGCGCCGCAGCCACCCGGATCAGGTTTTCATAATATCCGGTCCTGGTACACATCTGATAGCTGTTTTCCAGCCGCAGCACCTGCATTCCGCAGACACTCTCCTCATAACGGGCCTTCAGCCTTTCTGCGGCAGCCTCTGCCTCCGGTTCTCCCGTTTCCAGGGCCGCAGCCAGCTGCCGGATCTCCACTGACCGGCCCATGGTAAAGAGCACGGCCTCCACAACGGCCTCCTGCTCCCTTAAATCCTCTACTCTCATCCGATTTCCTCCGCCCGGGTCCCAGTCTGGTCCCTGGTCTCCTCCGGCTCCAGGGCCTCGATCATCATATCGTCAAACAAATGCTCCTGGGTCAGATGGATCCGGCCCATTTTCATCAGCTCCAGAAGGGCCAGGAACGTGACCACGATCTCCGTCTTGTCCCTCTGGCGGCTTAGCATGCCCCGGAAGCTGAACCTCCGGTGCCTCTCAGCGTATTCCAGCACAGCCTCGATCTTTTCCTCCAGGCTCACCGGTTCCTTTTTTATGGTCCCGAAGGTACTGCGCACCGGATCGATCTTGTCTTCCCGGCGCTTCATCACAGATTCAAAGATCTTCTGGAGCTTCGACAGGGTCAGGCCGTCCAGAAGCTGGTCCAGATCCACCGGCTCCTCATACTTTTCCACCTCTCTGGGGATCGTCGGGGCCTTATAAAAGACCTTGTCTGCATCCACTTCCATGTCCTTCAGCTCCAGGGACATGTATTTATACGTCTTATACTCCAGGAGCCGTTCCACCAGTTCGGCCCGGGGATCCTCTTCCTCCCCTTCCTCACTGACCTCCCGGGGCAGCAGCATCCTGGCCTTGATATCCAAAAGTGTCGCTGCCATCACCAGGAATTCGCTGACCACATCCAGGGATTCCTCTTCCATGCAGCTTACGTATTCCAGGTACTGGTCCGTGATCTCTGCAATGGGGATATCGTAAATATTGATCTTATTTTTCTCGATCAGGTGGAGCAGCAGGTCCAGGGGACCCTCAAATTTCTCCAGCTTGTACGACAGTTCCATGTCCTCTCCTCCGCCCGGGGCTGTTGTCGGGATCCGCCTCCGGAAGCCCTCCGGCAGCCGCCGGCTATAAAAAGAGAGTCCCGCGTTCCGGAACTCTCTTCCTGGGCATTGCTAACACAGTATATCAGACTTTTCATCTGCTGTAAATAGGTTTGCCAAAAGATTATGCAACAAAATATTGTTTACGGTTTTAATTTCACCACTAGAACTTGTGGTTTATCACAGAACCTGATATTGATGGAATGGGTCCCCAGTCCCCGGCCCACCAGCATCCTGCGCCCTTTCTCATCCGTAAATTCACCGGCACAGCGGGGGTAAAAAAACTGGTATTGGGGCGTCATGACCCCTCCCAGAACGGGCAGACGGATGGTTCCGCCGTGAAAATGGCCCGAAAGGGTCAGATCCGCCCCCCAGGCCGCATATTCCTCAAAAAACACAGGAGAATGGGCCAGGAGAATGGAAAACCGTTTTTCATCTGACTTTCCCAAGGCCTTTTCCATAAATCCCGGCTCCATGGACGGCGTTCCCGGCCGGTAATACCGTTCCGGCAGGTCCACCCCGTAAAGGACCAGATCCCTGTCCAGGCATACATGGCCGTCTGAAACATGGACGACCCCCATTTTTTCCAGGGCCTCCCTGTATTCCCAGTACTTGTTTCCGTAGATCTCCGTCTTGTTTTTCATACGGAGTTCGTGGTTGCCGTTGCCGCAGTATACAGGAAATTCCCCGGCCAGGGCCTTTATAAGCCTCAGAGACGTTTCCAGTTCGCCCTTCCCCTTTGCCACCATCATGTCGCCGCCGATGAGGACAGCGTCCGGCCCTGCGGCTCTTATGGTCTCCAGCAGCCGCCGGTTGCCGGGACCAAACTCTTTATCATGAAGGTCTGTTAAAAAAACAAGGGTCCGGCCGCCTTCCGTAAGCTTCGGAGAGCAGATCTCATAGGTGTCCGTCACCAGGCAGTCCTTTTCATACTCCGAACGTCCCAGGAACAGCGCCGCGGCCGCTCCGCCAGCCAGAAGGCCGGGAATGATCCCCATGTCTCTTATTCCTTATGGTCAGAGGCGTTCTTCTGGGCCTCTGCCGCCCGGGCCTGGACTGCCTGGGCCTGGCTCTCCAGTACGCTGACGCCAAGATCAACGATTCCTGCCAGGGCCTGTCCATAGGATTTGATCTCCGGATTTTCCTTCATCAGCTGATCCAGCACTGCCTTGATCTCTCCGTGGATCAGAACGGTACAGCCGGTGGCTTTTTCCCCTGTTTTTCTGTTCTCATATTCTGCCTCTGTGACTCTGATCGGATTTTTCATATTTTTCTGTTCCTTTCCAAAATTTAACCTACTGCCGGACCCAGACGCCGTCTGCCCCGACATAATACGTCTGATCGATCCAGGCGTTCCGGACCATGGCTCCTCCGCTCCCCAGATAGAACCACTTATCCCCGTCCTGTCTCCAGTCATTCTTTACCATAGAGCCGTCTGAACGGAAATAGTACCAGTCCTCTCCGTACTTCTGCCAGCCCTTCTGCATTTTTCCAGCATCGTCAAAGCCATATTCCGCTCCGTCGATGACCGCCCGGCACCCCTTAAGGAGCTGTCCGTCAGCCGTGCGGAAATACCAGCCGTCTCCATTCTGCACCCACTGATGGTACGGGCCGCTGCCGGATGCCTGGAGCTTTTTATAGCCATAATCCAGCATGGCTTTCGTATCCCCGTAATGGGTGCTTCTGGCCTTTAATACCACAGCGATCAGCCGGACTCCATCCTTTTCTGTACACGTTACCAGGGTATTCCCCGCCAGGGAAGTATACCCGGTCTTTCCGCCCACCATCCCTTCGTAATATCTGGAATCACTGGGATAGAGCATTTTATGGCCCGGCGTAATGGTCCTGGCGGCTGCCGCCTTTGTAGCCGGGAACTCATAGCTTAAGGAGGAGCTGATCTTTTGGAGCGTCTCATTTTTAAAGGCGGCCCCGGCGATCTTCGCCATGTCCCTGGCCGTAGTATAGTGGTCCGGGTCATTGAGGCCGCTGGGATTGGTGAAATGGGTCCCCGTACACCCCAGCTCTGCTGCCCTCTGGTTCATCAGGTCTGCAAATCCCTGGATACTTCCTCCCACATGCTCTGCCAGCCCGTTGGCTACCTCATTGGCCGATTTCAGCAGAAGACCGTATAAACAGTCCCGGACTGATACCCGGTCCCCCTCCTGGAGATTTAAGGTCACTGCCCCGGATTCCAGGTTCGTCACTGCGGTTTTAGAAAATACCACCGTATCGTTCAGATCTGCCTTTTCCAGCACCAGAAGAGCCGTCATCAGCTTTGTGATGCTGGCCGGGTACAGCTTTTCATCTGCATTTTTTTCAAACAGCACTGTATTATGGGTGGCATCAAAAAGAATGGCCGCCTCCGCCGACACTGCCGGCATGGAAAGTTCCATGTCCTGGACGGCTCCGGCCGTTCCGTTTACCGGTGCGTTTGTTCTGTATTCCAGGATCCCGGAGGCCGGAGCGGTCACAGTCCCTGTCTGGGAGCCCGTAGGGCCGGACTGGGTGCTCAGATCTCCCGCCTGGGGACCTGTGGAGCCGGACTGGATGCTCTGGTTCCCCGCCTGGGGGCCTGGCTGGTTCTGGGCCTGGGTTCCCGCCCCACTCTGGCTCTCCGGCACGATCTGGACTCCCTGGCCTGCCGGATTGCTGACGTCCAGTGGTGTGATCAGTATTTCTGCCTGGGCCGTCTGGGCCATACAAAGGGCTATGGCCAGTCCCAGGCTCAAGATCCGTGTTCTCTTAAACATTGTCTGTCTCCCTGCATTGTAGATTTTCGTACTCTCAAGTATACCATGCTCCCGCCGTCAGAATCTTAATATTTTCTGACGATTTTCACGCGATCATGTGTCAAGCATGGCCAGCAGGTCCTCTCTGGTGAGTCCGGCGAAGCTTCCGGTCCCCTCAGTGACCACCGAGTCCGCCAGATCCCTTTTTCTTTCCTGCAGCTTCAGGATATTTTCCTCCACTGTGTGGCTGGTGACCAGCCGGAATACGGTCACCTGGTTTTCCTGTCCCATGCGGTGGGCCCGGTCCGTGGCCTGGTCCTGGGCCGCCGCGTTCCACCATGGATCATAGTGGATCACCACATCCGCTGCCGTCAGGTTAAGGCCCGTTCCTCCGGCTTTTAAGGAGATCAGGAACACCATCACATCATCCTTGTGGAAGTCCGATACCATCTGCATCCGCCGGCCCTTTGGCGTGGCCCCGGTCAGCATGTAGAAGCGGATCTTTTCCTTTGAAAGTCTCCCGGCGATCACATCCAGCATGGACGTGAACTGGGAAAATAAAAGGATCTTATGACCAGCCCGGGTCCCGTTTTCCAGAAGCTCCATGCACGTTTCCAGCTTGGCTGATCCGCCCTTATAGCGGGGGAAGCACAGGGACGGATCGCAGCAGATCTGTCTGAGGCGCAGAAGCTCCGCCAGGATCTGCATCCTGTCCTCCCCTGTCTCCAGTTCCCCGGCCAGCAGCCGCTCCTTTAATGCGGCTGCACTGGCCGTATAGATCCGCTTCTGCTCTCCCTCCATCCGGGAATAGAGCACTGTTTCCATTTTGGATGGAAGCTCCCTCAGCACATCCCTTTTCAACCTTCTGAGCAGGAACGGGCCGATCATCCGGTGAAGCCGTTCCAGGGCCTCACGGCTCCCGTCCCGCACAATGGGGGTCTCAAAGGTCTTTTTAAACTTCTGATATGTGAACAGAAAGCCGGGCATGAGAAAATCAAAGATGCTCCACAGCTCTCCCAGATGGTTTTCCATGGGAGTTCCCGTCAGGGCAAACCTGGTCCTGGCGCTGACGGATTTTACGGCCCTGGACGCCTGGGTCGCCGCATTTTTGATGTACTGGGCCTCGTCGATGATCTGGTAACGGAAATCCATGGACCGGTAAAAGGCCAGGTCCCGCTTCAGCAGATCGTAGGAGGTAATGACAACGTCCGTTCCCCCATCCTTTTCCGCCGAAAGCCGTTTAAAAAGCTGCGCCCTCTCTCCCTGGCTTCCGGCTGCGGCGGCCACAGAAAGCTCCGGCGCAAACCGGGCGATCTCGTTTTCCCAGTTATAGACCAGGGAGGCAGGACATACGATCAGGGTCCTTCCGCCGCCCTGTCTTTTTTCATCCAGGAGCAGGGCGATGATCTGGATCGTCTTTCCCAGCCCCATTTCATCGGCCAGGATCCCGCCGAAGCCATAAGCGTCCAGGCTCTTCAGCCACCGGTACCCCGTTTTCTGGTAGCCCCTCAGTACAGCGGCAAACGGCTCCGGTATCTCAAATTCACTGTCCTCCACGTCCTTCATGCCCCGGACCACTGCCTTAAAAAGCTGGTCCCGGTAAAAGCTCACGCTCCGGTCCTCCTTGAGCATTCCGTCCAGGAACATGGCGCGGTACATGGGAAGGCGGATCGGCGCCGGTCCTGCCAGCTCCTTTTCCACTCCCAGGCTTCTGGCCAGCCTGGATACCGTCAGAAGGCCGTCATCTCCCAGAGCCAGGAAATCTCCGTTTTTCATCCGGTAAAACTTCTTCCCGGCGTCATACTCTGCCAGGATGGCACTTAATTCCTCCCTGGAGATCCCATCGGTCTCCACCTCCAGATCCAGCCACCGGTCCTCTGCCTTTACTCTTACGGATACGTCTGCCGGCGGCAGGACCCGGAATTTCTTAAAGGACTCCGAAAGGAAGATCTCTCCCAGCTCCATGAACTGGCCCATTCCCCCGGAAATAAGGCGGTAGACTGCTTCATCGTCATTCCGGATCACCAGATTCCTGGTTCCATCCTCCGTATATTTAAAATACCGGGTAATGGTCTGGCTCACCCGGAATTCTCCCGGAACATCCCGGCAGATCTCTCTGGGCACATTTTCGTCCTCCAGAGGGTGAAAGGAAAAATCCCCGTAGGACAGCTCCGGTCTCAGAGTCACTTCCCGGGGGCCCGGACTGTCGAAATAAAAGGAGCACTTAAGCTCCTTTGGCCGGAAGCTTTCCAGATCCAGGTCCCGGACCTCCAGAAGCTTCAGCATATCCAGCTTCTTTAAGACGCGTTCATAAAACAGAGGCATATCCCGGTCATTGATGAAGATCTCCCTCTCCGCGTCCTGGCCCATGACCGTATATTCCATCAGGACCGTCAATGCGTCCGTGTATTCCTGGTCGCAGATGCAGACCGATCCCCAGTCCGCCACAAGCAGATGCTTTTCGCCAGAAAACGCCATGATCTCTTCCGGAACTGTGAGCTTTACCCCGTCCTTTCCAGTTTTCTCCACCCGGAAGCAGATCTTCGGATTTTCCTTTTTTACCGTCAGGTTCCGCTTCTGGCGGCGGGGATCCTCACATTCCAGGCTCCTGCCTTCCAGGATCCCAAAAAAACGCTCCCGGGCAGACTTTCCCAGGACCAGTTCCTTAAGGACCGGCTCTGTCTCCAGAGCTCCCCGCTTAAACTGGGCATAGGACTCCCTGTATGCGCCCACCAGCTCCAGGACCAGAAGCACCAGGGGGCGGCACTCCTCCTCAAAGGCTGTCAGACTGTGGTGAAAGGATCTTCCTTTCCCGTACTCCAGGAACCGTTCAAACTCCACAGCCTGGGAAAAGGTCACCAGATCCTTTACCGGAAAGACCTTTTCCCGGAAGATCTGGAAGCGGACCCGGATCTGGTCCCTGGAAAAAGAGACCAGGGGGATCAGCTTCATCCGCCCCTCTTCTCCGTCTCCCATGATCCGGCCCACCTCCCGGTTGGTATACTCCCGTACCATGAAGCGGACCTTCTGGGACGTGGATACCGGTTTCAGGCCCTCCGTCCCTTCCTTTCTTATATACGCTCCATATACAGCCTCTCCATGGGGGCAGAGGACTGTGCTTCCTCCTTCTCCATGGCAGCCCAGCGAGCAATACCCGGTCCGCTTCCCATTTTTATCCACACGAGAACAAGAGTAGTCAAAAATCTGACTACCCTTGCGCAGAATACGGACTCTGTACCGTTCCGTACCGTCGGTCACTTCTCCTCTGATCTCCGTTTCACCTTTCCAGAAGGTATCTGCGGAAAGTCCGGTTACCTCCATGATGCCCCCCTGTCCTGTTTCCAGTCCTCTGGTCCTGCAGGATCCTACATCCGCTCCGGTGCTTCAAAGCCCAGAAGATCGATGCAGGTGGTGAGCACGCTCCTGGTGAGCGTTACCAGGCCGATATATCCCGCCTGCTTCTCTTTATCCTCTTCTGCAATGATCTTCGTTTCATGGTAGAAGTGGTTTAAAGCGTTGGAAAGCTCATAAATATACGCACAGATCTTATGGGGAGCCAGCTCTTCAAAGCCTGCCTCCATTACCTCGCTGAATCTGGATAAGGCCAGCATCAGGGTCTTCTCCGGCTCTGCCTCCGGCGGCAGGATCACCGGATCTTTCGGAGTCCCGCAGACTGCCTCATATTTTTTCAGGATCGAATTGATACGGGCAATGGTATAGAGGATATACGGCCCCGTATTTCCTTCAAAGGACGTGAACCGCTCGATATCGAACACATAATCCTTGGTGGCCTGGTTGGAAAGGTCGCCGTATTTTAATGCGGCCAGTCCCACGATCTTTGCGGTCTCCCTGGCTTCCTCCGGAGAGATGGTCCGGTTTTCCATGATCCGGTTGTAGGCGGCTTCGCTGATATCAGCGATCAGGTTTTCCAGCCGCATGACTCCGCCTTCCCTGGTCTTAAAGGGCTTTCCGTCTTTGCCGTTCATGGTCCCGAAGCCTACGAAATCCATTTTCCGCTCCGGTGCCACGATCCCGGCCTTCTTTGCCACCCGGAACACCTGGGTGAAATGAAGGTCCTGACGCTTGTCCACCACATAAATATAGTGGTCCGGATGGAAATCCTGCTCCCTCTCCACAATGGTGGCCAGGTCGGAGGTGGCATAAAGAGCAGCCCCGTCGGATTTCCTGATGATGCAGGGCGGCAGCTCCTTGGTATCTGTCTCCTCTGCAATATCCACCACCAGGGCTCCCTGGCTCTCATAGGCCAGGCCCTTTTCCACAAGATCATCGATCATCGCGGGGATATAGGGCTGGGCATCGCTTTCACCCTTCCATAAGTCAAACTCCACGTTCAGATTGGAGTAATTTTTCTTTAGATCCTTTAAGGATACGCTCATGATATGGTTCCAGATGGCACGGTAGGGCGCATACCCGCTCTGGAGCTTAAAGGTGGCCTCCTGGGCCCTCTCCTTAAACGCCTCATCCACCTTGGATTTTGCACTGGCTGCCGGATAGATCTCCTCTAACTCAGAAATCGTAAAGGGCGGCTCCTCAGGATACTCTCCTGTATAGCCTTCGTCAAAATAGCAGAGCTCCGGCTGACGCTCCTTTAATTCCTCAATGATCAGACCCATCTGGAGCCCCCAGTCTCCCAGATGAACATCGCCGATCACCTTATGGCCCACAAAACGGCCCATGCGCTTAATGGCTTCACCGATGACAGCGGCACGGAGATGGCCCACGTGCAGGGGCTTTGCCACATTGGCTCCGCCGTAGTCCACGATCACGGTCTCCGGATGCTCCGCCGGTTCCATTCCCAGCTTCTCTCCAGTCCGCATCCCATTCATATAATCGGCCAGAAAGCCGCTTCCGATCTTTAGGTTAATGAAGCCCGGCATAACCGCGGAAACCTCCTCAAAGATCTTGCTGTCCTTTAAATGCTCCACCACACCGTTTGCGATGTCGATGGGTTTCTTTTTATAGGCTTTGGCCGCAGCCATGGCGCCATTACACTGATATTCGCAGAGGTCCGGGCGGTTGGATAAAGTCACCTTACCGTAGGTGGCGTCGTAGCCTGCGGCGGTGAAAGCCCCTTTCATTTCCTCTGTGATCCGGTCAAGAATCTTTTTCATTGCTTTCTCCTTCTGTTCTATATGGCAGATTCATTTATTATAACCCATGGGGAACGGATTTGGCAAGTGTTTCCGCGGAGATTCAGCAGGGAAGGAAAAGACCGGAGTCCCCTGTACGGGACTCCGGCCTTCCACTGGAAACGGCCTTATTCTTCTTCATGCTCCGCCATATAGGCCACCAGACCGTCAATGAACTGGGCGTTCTTCGGCTTGGCATTGAATGGATACGGAACCAGCTCCTTTAAGAACTGCCGGTTTCCATAATTCCATATCATATCTACCATAGTCCTTATGTTCCTTTCCACACAGAAGGGCGTTGTATGATAACGTTCGGCCACTTCATTATACAGCCACTTGCACTGATAAATGGTCTTTCCGCTGTCCATGACGATCTCAATGGCAGTGGCCGTATAATAAAAGCCCAGGTAGCCTCCATTGGCGCCAAGAATACGCAGCAGTTTATGGGCAGCATTTTCTCTGTTTGTCATTACGCCTGTCTCCATTTCTTTTGTAGATTTGCAGCATCTTAGTTCTGTTCCTTTATTGTAGTATGGACGCTGTAAGACGAAAATAGAATCATGACGACAATTTTCGACTTCACTTCAGTTCCGCGATCCTTGTGACTCCCACATAAATATGGGAGATCTTATACCAGGTGGAAAAATCCACCGTTCCCGTCACCGGAAGGCCGAAGACCGACTGGAACGCCTCCACCGCCCTGGCTGTGGCCGGGCCGTAGATCCCATCTGCGGCGATCCTGGGAACCGCCGAATAGACGGTGGCGACCGCATCCAGCTGCTCCTGTATCTGGCGGACCTTGTTTCCGCTGCTGCCTATGACGAGATCCTCCCCCGGCCAGGAGGCCGGGATCCCGGAAATGGCCTCCGCTGTATTGATATACAGATCGCTTCCGTAGAAGTACCGCAGGATCTCAATGGGACTGTACCCGCGTTCACCAAGGTCGCAGGATCCCCACTGTGTCAACCTTTTCGCTTTTGCGTACATAGTTCCTTCTTTAATTATATAGGTGGAAAAATGGTCAGAAATGACCAGATATATTACATGTATTATCCACGGATCCAGGCTGTCTGTCAAGCCCCTTTCCGTGTCTTAAGTCCCTTGCCAGCGCTTCGGAGACAAAAAAAGCAAACCATGTATCTTGCAATCATGATTGGCATATGCTATAATGCCTATAGGCAAAAAGACAAAATGTTTCCTTGCGAAACAGCAAAACGAAAATCCCCGGATGCGCGTCCGGGGATTTTCTATTCCGTTTAATAGTGGTGGCTTAAACCACAGGCTAGTTACCGGCTACTTATCACTGTCTAACCATTTGCAGATGAGGTGGCAAACCACGCCCGCCACAACAGTGACGATAAAAGACAAAATGTATTCCATTACGAAACACCCCCTCTCCTTACCGGTATAGGGGCGGTAACGCGCCTATTATACTACACACTTCCAGACATTTCTACATTTTTATACGATTGTCAGTGCTCCCCTCGCATCTGCCTGGCACCGGATCTCGCCCTGCAGCATGGCTCCATCGGCCCCAAAGGCAAACACCTCGTCGCCGATCTGCATGAGCCTTCCGGTGACCATTGCACCATCAGAGCCAAGGTAATACCACTTGCCAGCCTTATCCTGCTTCCAGGCGTTGGCGACCATCACTCCGGAACCGTCAAACCAGTACCACCGGCCATCGGGATCCCGGTGCCAGTCGTTGCGTACCGGCTCTCCTGTGTCTCCGTGATAATATCTCCAGATCCCGGCCTCCTGGATCCAGCCGGATTTCTTTTCCGGCTCCGGCGGAGCAGCTTTGGCCCCATCATCCAAAACAACTACCGTGTGCCCCTTTGTCCTCGTTACCAGGATATCCCCACGCAATAAGTAGTCTGGCTTTTTACAGTACTTGTCATCTTTTAAGATATCAAACTTACCGGTCGCCCGCAATGTACTCACCTCATTGGCTGTGTTAAAACTGGCCACTTTAACTCCGGCATACAGGCAGCATACCCGGACGGCTTCGGAGCAATCCGTCTCGCAGGGTGACAAAACCTTGCTGGCATCATATCCATATCCAGCAGCAAGAGCAGTCAGACTTGGCCTGTGCTCCTGGCAGTAACCGATATTATTGTTGGCGCAAATGGATTCCATGTTGTGGGCAATCAGGTCACGTACTGGCTTATCTTTCGCCCGGATGACGACCCATCCTTTGCTGTGTAAATACCAGTCCTGCGTGGACACCTCTCTTCCGTTCTTCTGGTCTCCCGGCTTTCCGCCATTGATTCCACCATTTTCATTCGATCTTGCACTTCCAACTCTTACCATATGTGTTCCTCACTTTCTGCATAAAAAGAACGCCCCTCCGAAGAAGGACGCTCTGGTTACTTATTTCTGTTCCCTTTAAAAACAATTGACTTTTTAACCGGAATGAAATATTCTGGGTGTAGCTAAGGGATGTAGCTATATGTCCACGGACATGATGAAAGCCCCAGAGTGCCAGCTCTGGGGTATTGACATTTTAATCAGAATGGAATATGATGAGTGTAGCTAAGGAATGTGGTGAGTTCCATATGCTTCTAAATGAAAACCCCAGAGGTGCCCGCCTCTGGGGTTTTCTTGTTCGTTACGGTGAACCACTCCGTTTAGGCTGTTGCTGCCTATCTGTTACGGTCCAGCCATCTGCATATGTAGTAGCTAGCTACACTTGCTCCGACCGAAACAAGAAAAGTGGTGAGTATTTCCATCTGCTTCCACCTCCTTTCTGCTGGAGGTTCGACAGCATCTTTATCCTACCATATCTTCCGACAGGTTTCTACCGTTTTCGTATTTTTTCCCTGTTGCGACGTCGCAATAAACATCCGGCTTAACCCCGCCGGCCGGGAGATACCGGATCACCTCCTTAGGACTTGTCCATGGGCCTTTTCTGGTAGCCTGTCCGGTCCCAGATTTCTTTGAGCCGCTCCCATCCGTCCATAGCTACCAGTGCCACGATAAAGGCCCCGATCATACACGCAAAGACCATATACCAGGTGATCTCCCGGTCCATCCACGCCATCAGCGCCACAAAGGTCACCGGGCACAGCACCAGGGACAGCACGATCACCACTACCGACGTGGGGAGCTTATCCAGTCCCGGCCAGGATTTGACCACCTGGGTAACCGCAGACACCACAAAGGCCATCACACCAATGGCCACCAAAAGATACGATATGTACTGCATGATTCCGCTAAAATCCATTCTGTTTTTCTCCTTTCACTACTTGATATACTGCACAGCTAACATTGCAAGCCCTGTGATCACAGCACCGGCCAGGAGCCCCACAGCCGTGTCCAGGACCTTGTCCGACATCCGCTGCCATCTCCTCGCCGGTTTCTGCTCCAGGGCCTCCAGGCGGCCGTCAAACCGCTCCAGCCGTGATCCCTGGTCCTTAAGCTCTGATAACATCTGCCGCATGTCCTGGGCCAGGGCATGGACGGAGATCGTAAGGTCCTGGATCGCCTTTACAGACTGCTCCAGATCATCGATCCGGTGGTTCTGCCGGTTGTCCTCGTCCCGGAGCCTGGCAAGCTCCGCTTTTACAGCCTCATCCATTGGTATCACCTCCATTCTTTCCAGAGAGTTTCTGTCCCGGATATTCCGGGCTCCCAGACATTATTGTCAACAAGGGATTCCCAGGTCTTTCCTCCATGGGCAACGCGGTCGCCTTTGGCATATCCATTGGTGCTTTCCGGCTGTTTCCACTCCGGGATCACCCCGGGATCCGGAATTAAAATCTCCGCAAACAGCGCGGGGGATGCATCCGGTGTCCAGTCATTCTGGGATGTGTGGTCCTGTAATACTTTATAAAGAACACCAGTATACCGGAGCCTTGTGCCGGTCTTATAGGCCGTACCATTCCCATTCCATTCCGGGTACAGACCAGGAACCTGTACCGCCTGGTCATCACTGAATGCAATGGCAGAAAATCCGGCCGCCATGGTAAGAACCTTCGTATCCTCCCTGGAAGCCTTAACCTCATCTTTGAGCTCCGTCATCATTTCCAGAATTCTGTCTGTTTCTGATGGTGATGCTGTCTCATATACTGGATTCGGGTTTTTCGGGTCTGAAAGGTCCACGCCTGTAATCCGGCTCCCTTCCGGGATCTCCATGGCCGCCACAGTCATCGCTCCGGGCTCCAGCTCACTTCCATAAATTACATTCCAGACGGTTCCAGTAATGTCGTATACAACTAATACTTTCATGTTTTTCTCATTCCTTTCTGTTTTTTTACCCCCGGTGCGTCTCAGCAGACGGGAATATTGATTACGGTAACTTGATATTTACACATGTGTAAATATTCTTGATATAACTTTCGTAGAAGAGTAATGTTCGGTAGTTAATGGGATAAGTAAATTTGATCCGCTGATACATTCATCATATGTATAATTTAGATCTTCTTCATTTTCATCATAATAATTAGTAAATCCGTATGTTGATATTCCCCATGCAGTTACCCCTCTAGTCAAATTCCAACCACGACTGTCTATATAAAAAAGCATAAAAACGGCAAATTTTGTTGACCTTGGAAGAATTGATTGTGGTACCGTTATATAGTATAAATCCTTATATTTATTTGAATAATTATACACTTTAAACGAGCGTCTTGATGATGATAGTGTATATCCTCCACCTTTGTAGTAATACGCGTCTATTCCATTCACAATGATATTCCCGGTCATGTATTTTCCGGAGCAGCTTACAGTCTGCTGCGATGCTGTGGGGGTGATGGTCTGGCCGCCCATACTTGCAATGTTTCCTGCGATCTTGACTCCATTCACCCATGCAGTATATCCGGACCGGATCTGCGCGGCTGCCGCATTGGCAGAGGTCTGCGACGCCAGGCTGTTGGCTGTCACCTTTCCACCGCCGTTATGGTACCCGGCTGGTATCGTATAACTCCCTCCAGCGTTTAAGGAAGCCGTTTTCGCTCCCTGGTTGGTCATAGTCCCGGTGCGTTTCGCACCGTCCTTCCAGTAGGTCTTGCCGGACAGAACATCCCCGTCTGCTGCCGTAGCTCCCCCTGTCTGCGATGCCAGGCTCTTTGCTGTTACTTTTCCTCCGCCGTTATGGTACCCTTCTAGAACTGTATAACTCCCGCCTGCTGCCAGCTCCTGGGCCACAGCCCCGCGGTTCGGCATAGTCCCGGCCCGCCTCGTTTTCGGGTCCTTATTGTAATAGGTTTTCCCAGACAGGACATGGGAATCCGCCGCATCCCCGGTCAGCTCCAGCGTTCCCTCTGCCGGCTCATCGCTGCTGTCGCTTGTAACCGCTGTCTTCCCTTTTAACACGTCTCCTCTGGCGGCGGTCAGCTCGTCCGATGACGCTCCGCCGCCTCCTCCTGCATTGGTATATACCGCCATACTACACGCCTCCTTTCAGATTCTGGATCAGGATCTCATCCACGGCCAGGTCCCCTGCAGGGACTTTTTTTGCCACCAGTATCAGCTTTCCGGCTTCCGTCCTCCCCCGTATGTTGGCCTTCTGGGCCGCCGGGACCGAATTGAACGCATACCCGATATGCACAATGCTGTCAGCCTGGATCGCCGCATTTTCGATGGTATAGGTCAGATCCTTCCAGCCGGAGACCGGAATCGTAATACCGATTATCAGACTTCCAGCTGCCTTTTCTGCGGTCTCCGTTGTCTTCCGGAGCTGTTCCCGGATCTCCAGGACATCCTGTATGGTCACGGTCCCGGCCGGATCCACAGTCACCCGGATCTCCGCTGCCTGTGCAACTGCAAGGCAGAGATTGAAAATAAAGGACGACGGGGCCACTCCGTTGTATGCAGGCACCTGGTCCGGCACCTGCGCCTGGGAAACAGCAAAGAGGATCTCCCTTTCCCCGTCCATGGCATACAGTCCGATATTCTGGATCATATATGGGGACAGGATATTCTCATTGCCAAACATGGCCCTCACATTCACCAGCGTCCCATCCGCCACCCGCGCGTCGGCTGGAAGCACCGTCTGCCGGACTTCTTCCAGTGTCTCTATTTCCTCAAATCTGGTTCCGTCCGGGTAAATATACTCGGATGTACTGGCATGGGAAAACCGGATTTCCGTTTCCCCTGCCACGGCCCGGGCCACCAGGGCCCTGCCTGCATCCGTGATCACTGCTTTCTTATACACTCCCATGTGTTTTCCTCCTTAAAATCGGCCTATATGGTCTGGACTACGGTTCCCGCCACAAATCCTGCCACGCAAAGCTTCCCATCCATGTCATTGGTCACCTGATGGTTTGCCGTCACCTCCATGTGCGCCGGTACAATATCCCATACCAGTCCATACAGAAGATCTACAGCTCCGTACTGGCTGGAGGTCACGATAACGCGGATCGTACTTCTGACCGGATCCACCTCCAGGGAATAATCATCCCCGAACAGTTCCCTCAGCCGGCTGCGGAAAAAGCCGATGGAAAACGGCGGGATGATATTATACATCTGGAGGATCCGCTGCCGGCGGAATTCCAGTGTTTCTCCTGGTTTATAAACCAGTCCGAACAGTTCCTCATACATCCGGATCGTGTCTGCGTCTGCAGTCTGGATAAAGCAGTTATCCCAGGTCTGCCGGATCTGCTTTTCTGCCTGGTCCAGGGCTGCTCCATGGGCTTCCATGATAACCTGGAATTCCCGGACCGGCCGGAACCATGCCGGAAGTATATGGATCAGATCAGCCGCCATTGATCATCACCGTCCCTAACTCTGGAATCTGCTGTAAATCTGCAGTTTCCGTCAGAACCAGATCCTTCCCGGATCCATTGATCAGAATATCTGTCACATTGACGATCTCCGGAATTCCCAGAACGGCCACTGCGATCCGTGAGACATATACTGAAACTATGTATTCAATCTTCTGCCCCTTGATGGGATTTCCCCAGGTTGCACAGACAGAATCCAGATAGTCCTGTATTTTTTCCCGGACGCGCTCCCGGTATATCTCCGCCCCTGTGGCCACACCTTCAACGAACTGGATGCTGCATGAGATATTTAACACCAGCGTGTTTGCCGTTGTGATCGTCACTGCCGCCCCGATGGGCGCCATGCCATATCCATTGGAAGACGGCAGTTCTTCCCCCTCCTCCGCCGGGCAGATCAGTTCCTGGACCTTCTTAAGAAGGCCGCTGTCCGCCGGCTTCATCTGGCTGCTCAGGATACTGCAGAGGACGGTTCCTCCTCCCTTCCAGGCCGGATATACCTGGACAGCGCCGACGCCCGAGACTGCCAGGATCGCAGTCCGGTAAGAAATAATATTGCCCCCAAATGCCTGGACATCAAAAGTCTCAAAATACCTGGCCCTCAGAGAGCCATCGTCCTCTTCGTCGCTCCCCGACAGGATGGTTTCCCCGATCACCGCCGACGTGAGCCCGCTGATGGCCGAAACCGGAAGGATACTTCCGGAATAACTGTTTCCGGCAAGTCCGGCCGTCTGGCACACCATTTCGTATGTGTACGACCCATCCGTCTTCTCCAGAAGTTTTCCGGTACACATAAAAAGAACGGAATCCGCCCCGTTTATGGTCTTAAACAGCGCTCCTTCCCGGATCTGTACGTTAAACGTTCCCTTCCTTCTGGCCGCCACGGCCTCCTTCCTCCTGATCCCGCGTTCCGCACAGATATAGTCCAGGGACTGGCCTGCCGCCGTGTTGGCATAGGCGTTCTGCTGGACCTGTCCCAGCAGCATATAAAGTCCCTCCAGATACCAGGCAGCCGGTCCCAGGGCTGTCTGGATCACACTCCCCTCCCTGGTGTCCAGGGTACGCGGAACCCGGTCCAGCATGGCCTTCTGGATCGCCTCCCGTGTATATCCGTTCAGATCGATCACACTCCCACCTCCTCTGAAATCGTCCCGAACACGGTGTGTACGTCAAAGCTGCACACCAGCTTTCCTCCGCTTCCGTCCGAAAACACAAAATTATCTGCTGACAGGATCCGGCTGTCCCTGGAAAAGGCATCCCGGATCCTTCTGGGCAGCTCGCTGACGATAAAATCATAATCCTCTCCGACCAGTTCCTCCAGCTCACTCCCAAAATCTGCCGTATAGATCTGCCACCGGAACCTCTCATTCTGGAGTATAATCTCCACCGCCTGCCGCATGGCCTCCAGACCATCCACAGGCCCCGATATCTGGCAGGAATTCCAGTCGATCAGGAACGTTTTCGTAGGCTGGTCCACATAGGTCAGTACGGAATCCAGTCCTACTCCCTCTGGCAGTGTTGCCATTCCATCCCCTCCATTCTATCTGAGCTTTGACAGGATAATGTACTGCTGTCCCCCTTTAACCCGGAGCATCAGCACCTTGTCTCCCGCCTTCAGCCCCTCTGTCACTGTCACCGTACCACCGGCGCCTCCCTTCACCGTCTCTGTCCGTTCCCGCACACCGTCCGTAAGAAGAAGCGCCGGGCCGGAAACCGGTGGAATGCTGGCATCCACCTGCACAGACAGGGGGGCTTCTGTCAGAACTGTGCCCGTGGCTTTATCCGTCAGCTTGACCGCTTTGATATAGTTTTTTACGATTTCCTGGATCACTCCGATCAGCTCTGTCGTCATACGATCTCTGCACCTCCAAACTGTTCAAATGATTTCACCTCTATGTCCATGGTATGGAATTCCCCGTCCCATTTATGGGTGACCTTTTCTGCCAGCAGGAGACGGGATCCCGCCAGTACCTCCACATCCTTAAACTTCACTGGAAGGATCATCCCCGCACGGATCCCCGGCACGCCGATGGCTTCCAGCTTCAGGGTCTGGAGAACCCGGTTATAGTAGGACAGATAGGCCCCGCACATCTCGTCGATCTGCGCCTCATTGAGGTTCTCATCCACCTCTGCATAATACTGGAGAAGCCCCCATTTCCGGATCGTCTCCGTATCCTCGTGGATATACACGTCCGTCCTGCCGCTCTTTTCATTTTTCCGGACCAGTTTAATGCGGTTATACGTATCGGAGTCAATATCCCTTTTATAGGTATAATCCGATGCCAGACTCCCATCTCCGATGAGGGTCCCGGTCACAAGATTTTTTGCCTCTGTCAGTGTCAGTTCCCCCGCGTCGTCATAAAACAGAAAGATCCTTCCTGTCCGGGTGATCGTTTCTGAAAGAGCGTCAAAAATGATGTCCAGGCATCCCTCGTCCTCCTTGATCAGGCTGGGAAACGCGTACCCCGGATCCTCCAGTTTCCCGGTTTTCAGTCCAAAATCTGCCGCGATCTGCCCGATGATCTGAGACAGGGACATGTTCTCAAATACATAGCTGGCGCTGGCTTTTAAATACCGCAGCTGGTCATAGGCCGTGTAGGAAGTCTCCCCATCGTGGGCCCGCTCCACGGTAAAAATGTATCCCTTAAACAGCTTTTTCCCGTCCACCACATATTCAACAGAGCTGCCCTCAAAAATTTTCAACGGTCCCTGCTCCACGCAGGAGAATACAAGCTTTCCCGGGGCATCCATGCGGTTTGTGGTCAGTTCGATCTCCCGGACCACATCGATGTAATCATAGGATGTCACCTCCGTTTCACTCTTTACATGGATGACCAGGGATCTGTTTTCCATTCTGCACCTCCTCTTATCCTGTGATCTGAAGCTGACTCTCCAGGACCCATCCATAATGGCCCACATGGACCGGATAAGGGTTTCCGGAAACGATCCTGGTCACAGTCGTGCTCAGGTTGTTTGCTGTTCCGTGGGGTCTGCTTCCGTAACTGTCGTAACAGTACTCCCCGTTGACGACCACAGGAGCTCCTACCCGCAGTACCGGCTTTTCCACCGGGCGCTCCGATTCTGCTGATGCCTCCGCGTTCCCCTGCCCATCGTTCCCTTCTTTGAGGATCGTCAGGATCTTCGGTGCATACGGCCGGTATTCCTGGAATCCCACACTGTAATAAAGGTCACCGGGCTCCCCGCCTTTGTTCTTTGTCTCAAAATCCGTTATGACACATTGCATATTTGTATCACAGACACCGGATCCCGAAATGACCAGACGGCATATCTGCTTCTCTTTCATGGCCGTCTCAAAGCTTTCCAGATATCCGGCCGGTTTTCCGGCTCCTGTGTTTACATAAGGCTCCGAGCGGTCTCCCGGAAAAAAAGACTCCCAGGAAACCTCTCTTAAAGACGGCCTCCTGGGCACCACGATCTCCCCCAGTCCGATCACATCATATGTCTTGTGGTCTGTCGGACATTTTATTTCAATCTCTTCCGGGTTCACCGGAATCTTTACCTTCCTTCCGCCAAACACCACATAAATGGCACAGCTGCTTTTTACACGCGCCATAAATCCTCCTCCTATCCATGGGAAACTGCGGTCTGCGAGTTCATCTCCTCCACCAGCATCTTCCGGATATGCTCTGTAACGTCCTCCGCAGTCAGATTCCCGCCGGAGGAAGGTGGGATCGTCACACTGATCTGCGGGGCCAGGGTCTTCAGTTCGATCTTATTCATATACCGGCGCTCTGCCAGATCCCGGTAGATCTTAAGGTCCTCGTCCGACAGCCGGATATCGTCCACCTTCTTGACCTTTCCGACCGTCCCCACATTATCAATGGCGCCGGGAGTGAACCCGTCCAGGAGCCCTCCAAGCCCTCCGGTCAGATCCTCCAGGCTCAGATTCAGGTTATCCAGCCTGGTTCCCAGGTTTTCTCCCTTCTGCCCCCAGCTTTGTGAGGTACCATACACATCCAGTTCCGCCATCCGTTTGATCTGGATGGCGTTCTCTCCGAAGGTATCGTCCACCCATCCGGACAGCTTTCCCCGGAAACCCGCCACAGTACCGGCCAGGCTGGTTCCTAAAAGTGCATCAATGGCTCCGGCCGTTGTCTCCACGATCCCCAGGATCGTATCAAAAATGTCAAAAAACAGCCGGGCGGTTGCCCCCAGCGGATCGTTCCAGACATTGGCAAAAAACTCCGCAAAGGCGGCGATCACATTCCACAGGGATGCAAACACGTTATAGCCGATGGCATAAAGCATCCCCAGTACCTGGCCGACCCAGCCGCATACCTCTGTCATACCTACGCCGAACTGCTGGGCCGCGATCATCGCCGAGGCCAGAACCGCGATCAGAAGAAGGACCGGCCAGTGGGCAGCGGCCCAGCCTGCCGCTGACGCCAGGGCGCTTCCCACACTTGCAATTCCGGCAAGGATTGCCTGTCGGTGCAGCACAGCAAGGCCCAGGGCAACGGCAGCAAGGACCGGAAGAATAAAGTCCAGATTATCTGCCACGAACATGGCTCCCTGGCCCAGGGCCGAAAGCGCTGCAACGCCCGTTTCCGCCAGTATGGAAACCAGGGAAATGGCCCCCATCAGAAGCTCCTGTCCCTCTGCTGAGTTAAAGAATGCATTCCACTCCGCCGCCATTCCGGAAACACTGTGCTGGACAATGCTTTCCATCATTGTCATGGCCTGGGATACGGTCATCGGCATGGACTGGAATTTCGCGTTCGTCTCCTCCGCCATGCTCAAAAGAGAGTTCTTCACAACCCCGGCAGAAACCATCCCCTTTTCCGCATACTTTTTAATGGAGCCTTCCGCCCATCCCATGCTCTGTTCAATGGTCCTGGCGATCCCCGGTGCCGCATCCAGAATGGAATTTAATTCCTCGCCCCGGAGTGCTCCGGCGGCCATGGCCTGGGTCAGCTGCACCATGGCGTTCTTCTGCTCCTGGGCTGTTGCCCCTCCAATGGCGAACTGTTTATTAACCTGTTCCATAAACGCGATCAGCTCCGTATTGGAAGAAAACGCATTTCCCGCGTTGACTCCCATTTTTGCGATGGCGTCCGCCGTATCCAGATAAGAGGCCCTGGACCGCAGGGACGACTGGAAGATCATTTCGTTCAGTGCGGATGTTTCCTGGAGGCCGTCATTCATCAGATTCAGCCTGGCCGTGATCTGTGCCTGGGTATCCGAAAAATCCAGGAACGATTTTGCCAGGCGGGCAGCTCCGGCAGCCGCAGCGATGAGGGTCGTGGCCTTCAGAAGCTTTCCGGAAGCCCTGGAGGTCCGCTCCACCTCCTTTGTGTGCTGCTTCTGTTTCCTGGCCGTCTGCTCCACCGCAGACGATGCACCTCCCATCCGGTCTGTAAATTTCAGGATCTCTGTGTTCTGCCTTTCCATGGCCTCAGAGGTCTTTAAGGCTGCCTGGAGCATCCGCTGTTCCTGTATCTGGGCCCTGGCCAGAGCCTCTGCCGCCCTTGTGGTCGCTCCGGCCTCCATTCCCTTTGATGCGGCCAGTTTTGCATGCCTGGCGGCCAGTTCTGCCACCTTCTGCCGCTGGGCATCCAGGCGCTGCCCCTGGGCCGCATAAAGGGACTCCTGGGAGGCCAGAACGCCCTTCAGGGCATCCAGCTGCTGGGCCGCGTACTGGGATGTCCTGGCGTACTGGTCCGTGGATTCCCGGAGGGTCTCGGCGGTACTGGCCGAACGGGATCCCATCTGGATAAACGTCTGGAAGGCGGCGGAAAAATGGTCGGTCAGTTTTAAAGTCTCGTTAATTACTCCCATCAGTTTTTCTTTGCCTCCTTCATTTCCTTCCGCAGGAACTCCCACATAAGCAGCCGTTCTTTCAATGGGATTTTCATGGTTACAGAGGGGAGAATCCCGTGATTACAGAGCATGTACTGGCACAGCCTGGAATCCAGGGTATTCTCCGCCGCTAGTTTTTTGCTGCTTCCTCCAGAGCCTCCAGCTCCTCATCGGACTCCACCAGCTCATTGAGTTTCCGGATCTCACCCACCAGGCGGTTGTACTCACCCGCCGTGAGCATCCGCCCCGGTACCTCCAGAGGATCCGTAGTCTTATAATAGGCACACACCTCGGAATCGCGGAAGTTCGGCTCCACTACGCAGGCGTCCACCAGGAGCTTCCCGTACCGGTCTGCATCCATCTCCTGGACCATCTGGCCGTTCACACGGTTCTTCCTGGTCGCCTGTTTTAACAGCTTAGCATTGGTCTCCTGATCGATCACGCGGATCACAAAGGGAAGCGGCTTTCCGTCCTCCCCTTTAAACCGTCTGGAAATCCAGACCTTTTTTTCCTCACCCATTACCGGTGGCTGTAAAAATGCTGCAATATTTCCCATTCCTAATTTCCTCCTAACTGCTCCGGATCCTTAAACCAGTCCAGAACCTCCACATGTGTGTATGAAAATGATACCTCCATCTCCAGATAATCGGCTTCCGCATCCAGGATGGCCACCGGAAGCTTCTGGAGTTTGACATTATAAAAGACCACCGTCTGTGTCCCCACGCTGGTGGAGGGATCGTCATTGGTGATCTGGATCGTGAAATACGGGAGCTTTCCCGTTTTCAGATATTCCTGTAAGAGTTTCAGAAAATAAGGGGTTCCATAATAGATCGTCATGGAACCGGTCAGGGCAACGCCTGTGGTCTTTTTCTGTACCAGCCGGGTCCCCACCACCTTAAAGTCTGCTTCCTGAAACTCTGCGTCCGACTGGAACTTTTTCAGCCCGAACATCTCATGGTTTTCCCCGTCAATGGTCATAAAGCCGCGGCCCTCTTTTCCGTTGACGGCATCCCGCTCCAGTAAAAAACTCATATCCTGCCTCCTTTACACTTATACCGACTCTGCGTTCACAGACACGGCTACTGTCATATAGATCTTCTCGATACTGTCTACCGGCTGGAGGGCCACATCCACCAGGACCGAATCCACGCTGTTCCCCGCCTGTACTGACACGTCATCCGCGACAAAATTCTGGATCCCGCCATTGGCCTGCATCTCATTGAGATATCCCACGATCCAGCCCTTCAACAGTCCCCGGCCGGTCTCGTTATTATCCACTTTTCCGATATAATACAGGGAAAACTGCCTGTATACGTCGTTACAGAACTGGTTTAACACACGCATGACACGGTTTTTGGAATATTCCTGGCCTTTATCCACTGAAAAGCTGGTCAGCGTGTTGATATCTGTACATACCTTCACGGTCCCAAAATTGTCAATAAAAACGACTTCCCCCTTCTGGATGGCCTCACTGATCTCCGTATCCTTTTTCTTCGGGAATGCTTCAATGGCATCCGGATAGCGGGCGTATGTAAGGGACTCGTTATACCGTGCTCCTGCCTCCGCGCCGCCCAGCCACCAGGTGGCCTGCTGCGGAGACAACTCTGTCCCGTCAGACAGCTTTACTCCGTTGTTTACAGAGATCACCCACTCGCTGTTACTGGTCTCTGCCCCAGCCATCACGGCCTGGCACTTTAAGCCCACATTCTCCGAAACGCGCTTCACGAAGGACGCCATGGCCTGCATGGTGGCGCTGTCTGTCCCGTCATAGACCAGGATGTCAAATGTATACGGCTCCAGGACCGTCAGGAACTGTGCATAGTCCGATGGGGATACCTCCGGGTCTTTTCCTCCCTCCAGGGCCTGTCCGGCCGTCTCTGCAGGCGCTCCGGTGCCGGTGAATTTCACCCACGCATTTTCCTTCAGCTCCTCAATGGTCTTTACTGCCTGCTCGTCCACTACGGATCCATCGATCACTGTGATAACGTCAAACACATCGCCCTTATCCGGATCCGCCTGGACGATCACCGTGATATCATTTCCCCGGATCCCTTCATACCGTGCGGTTGCTGTAAGCCCCTCCACTGTAGCCGCCGCCTTTGCTCCTCCGCTGCCAGCGGGACGGTAAAGAAGGACCTTTATGGGGCCGGGTGTCGAATCGCTCCCTTTCATCATCTCACGCAGAAACAGAGTTCTGGGGCTGGTCACATCATACCCCGTGAATGGTTTTAAATCCTCTCCCGGAATGATCTCCTGGATCACACTGGACGGCCCCCAGGACAGCGGCTCTGCAATCGCCACCACTCCCTTCTCCCCGATGCTCACGCCCAGATTTCCCCGGGATCTGGTGTTAATATAAACACCAGGCTGTACTTTGTTCTGGCTGGTCCATGTTCCACCTGCCATATGATATCCCTCACTTTCTTTGAAAAATTTGTATAAAAAGAACGCCCCCCGTATGAAGGACGTTCTGATTACCTGTTGTTGTTATGCTGTTTTTATCAGTTCTAAAAGCATCTCTGCGGCTCTGTCCGCCTGTTCTTCGTATTCTGCATGACGTTCACTATGGATCGTGTCCCCTTTATCATAATGCAGATAGGAATGGGCCAGCTCATGAGCCAGGTTGTAGTTAATCCTATCCATCGTTAAATCCTGGGCAATTCCCAGGCGGTTTCCTTTCAGCCTCCCCTCTGATGCCTGGAAGGGACAGAAGCGGACAATAAGCCCCTTGGAAACCGCCAGATGAAGCAGTTTTTCAAATATTTTACCACTATCCATGCCTATGCCACCTCCCCGTTTTTCTGGAAAATGTTCTTCTGAATCAGATCCAGAACTGCTTCCATAAAGTCTCGGCAAATTTCTGGTCTGACAGCAGATGCTTCCATAAGCTCCTGACGGAATTTTCGGAATTCTTCCGGCTCCATTTTCCGGCATTCTTCCTGGAGTTCATTTACCATCGGGACGATCTGGGTGCAGAATTCACGATACGTCATTACGCCACCTCCCGGTAAAGAACCTTGCACTTGTTCACATTGCCATTGGCAAGCTGCAATTCGATCAGTGACGGATAGTGGTTTTCCTCCAGCCATTCCCTGACCTTCTCCAGGACACTTCCCTTATACTGGACAGTCACTCCGTCATGGCCGTTCCGGCTGAATGCGGTCCGCACGATCTCATCCTCGAAGATATCCAGATCCTGGATGATCCCGCTCACTGCCTTGTCATGGGGTCTTCCGGATTCGGAGAGGATTCCCAGCTCTTTTGCGATGCTGGTACAGTCCCAGAGTTTCGGAACATCAGAAATCAGCGGCACATTGACCGGATAACCGGAATCGGAATAGATCCGCACCACCTCAGCGGCTATGTATTTGGAATCCACTCCGGCATCGTGGAGGGCTTCACGAATATTCTTTACCATCATATTGACGGAAGGGAGTTTTTCCTTCTTTGGCTTGTCCGGTTTCTGGGTGATGCCCTTCTGAATGGTTTCCTCCATATCGTGGAAACGGTTAATGTAGCGGGCAGTAAACTCTGTCCCTTTAATTCCGGTCAGCTTGTGGGCGATAAACTCACAGCCTTTCTTGGTGATGTCATAACAAGGCATCGTCTTATTCTGGCTGTTCTGATATGTACTTTCTTTGAAAAAATCGGACGGCTCAATTTTGAGCTGTCCTAATTCTTCCACATAAAAACGCACATCTCTCATCAAATTTTTATGTTCCTTGCCCACCATCTCCGCTACTTCACGGCTGTCCAACGTCTGTTCGATCTGTTTCTGCATGTTCTTTCTCCTTTCAAATTTGACAATTTTAAGGAAATAGGTTACACTACAGATAGATGTAGGTCTTACCTATATCCTACTCTTGAGCAATCACATTGCCGACCAAAGCTACTGTGACTGCTCTTTTTTTATTCCCAACTCACGTTTAATCAGTTCAACAACAACTTCTGTCACTGTTCTCCCCTGATTAATTGCATAGATTTTGAACTGCTTATGAAGTTCATCATCCACTTTAATTGCTAATGTTTTCATGGCTCCTCCTTTCCGCATTTGCAAGTTTAAAACAATTATATTTTGCATTTGCAAGTTTGTCAATATCTTTTCTTGCAAAAGCATAAATTTATTTACATTCGCACATTCTTATGTTTTAATATAAATAAGGATGGTGATAATTATGGGATTTGGAAATACTTTAAGCAATCTTTTAAAATCCAAAAATATGACTGTTGCTGAACTTGCGAAAAAAACAGGAATTTCTTCCAGTACGCTATATGCCATAATTCGTCGTGATAGCGATAATGTAAATTTATCTGCTATACAAAAAATTGCCCACGAATTAAATGTTTCTGTTGAAACATTAATTCCTTCTAAAAATCCTCAGCATCTTTTCTCACAAATACTAGATTTTTCTGATGATTTTTTTGATACTGAAAATAATATAATAGATATTCACTTTTCAACCGATGAGTTTACCCCGGAAGAGCTGGAAGAAATTATTCAATTTTCAGAATTCATCAAACAACGCCGAAAAACTCCCTTTAGAAAGCCACCCACCACCGAGTAGGTGGCTTTTTCACGCCTACCTCATGAAATCAAAAAGGCCCAACTTTTCGCTGAACCTTAACCATATCTCCGGGGAGGCCGGGAACATACCCCGGCAGGACTTCTCCCCTGTATTCAATTTTAGTCATCACACCTCCCCGTTGCGATGTCGCAACGCTAAAAATGGGTACAAAAATACCACCGGACATTTCTGACTGGTGGTATTGATAATCTATATTTGCTTAACCAGATGATTATTTGGCAGGCGTAGCACTCTCCTGCATCTCTCAGGGTTTCCCCTTGTCAATACCTTCGGCGTGTGGTCGCTACGAAATCTACCACCTCAAATAATCATCCGGGTAAAGCCATAATAAAAAGGAATCTTCGGCCGGAGCGTCACTCCCGACATCTCTTTTGCCCATTGCACAAGGCATGCGGCGCATGAAGACGCTTTTTTCACCTCGAAGATAAAAAACAAGAAGTTATCCGGCAGGCGTCGCCTCTCCTGCATCTCTTTTGACCGCTAGGGTGCGTGGTTGCAACGAAATTTACCACCTCAGATAACCTCTTGTTTATTGTATCTTTATCATACATCAATTATTCTTTTTTGTAAAGGACTCGTTTGTTTTTCAAATAGTTTTCCAATCTTTTTTCACTAATTTCCCAACACGATATGACTGAATTTTTATAACCAGGCTCATCCTTATGAGTGCATACACGAAGAACTAACTGCAAATTATCGCCTTTCATTTTAAACTTTTTAATAACTAGCCCTGTATTATCGTGCTTATCGTCTGCAATAATATAATCCGGACTTTCAATAGCTGTTCGCATTTCTTTCATAGCTGTCTCATAAGCATCCGGATGCCGATCCAGTATATGCTGAATCTGATTATCTGTTATAATAACCTCATCCGTCACGATGTCATTCGTAATGCATTGATATATTTCCTGATCTATTTTTCCCACTACATGCACGTCGGCAACCTCTTTCGTATCTGATGGTTTCATTATACCAGAGCCAGAAGTCTTTACAACTGTTTTTTTCCGTGACCAGCATTCCCGCGCCCCAATACAGCATCCAGAGCTGCCCTTGCCTCCTCCACGCTGTATTCCGGCTCTGTAAGGATCACCCTGGCGAAATCCGGCTGATATTCCTTCAGGTGGCTGCTCTTTAAAAGCTTTTCTGTTGCATATCGTCTTACCGGCTGCGTGTCCTTTTCCGCAGCCGGTTTATTTCTGCTTTTTGATACCGGCATGATTCTCCTCCATTTCTCTCATATAGTCGCTTTCCCCAGGGACCGCTGCCCGCTGCCGGATATGGAACTGGTAATGCAGTACCTGGTCCTCGGTCTTCCAGTTTCTTTCAAAGGTACGGATCAGAGCCGTATCCCCGCTCCCGTCCGTATAAGGAAAACAGTCCAGTGCCCCGTCCAGATATTCCGCCACAGAAAGCATCCCCCTGTTTCCATCCTGGATATTCCTCTGCTGCACAAATACAATGTCAATGCCCAGGTCCCGCAGATACCGGCCTCCGGTCTCCCCGGAGATCTCTGACGGCATAAGAAAGAGAAAGAAACAGGGAAGCTCCGTCTCCTGTATTCCCGGTTCTATATACACCGGATATTCCGGATACCCCTTCTTTAAAACTCCCGCCAGACTGTCCAGGACCCTCATCAGTGTAAACTTCACCGGAACGCCTCCTTTACCCGTTTTTCCAGTTCTTTCCGGACCACAGAACGGTACTTCCCTACGGCCTTTTCCTTCATGTACTTTCCCTTCACGAAGGTGGTCTTTGTGCCAACTACCAGTCCTCCGGAGCCATCCGGACTCTCCTCCAGCAGATTTCCATTGATGATCAGCCCTGGAACAAAATGTTTATCCATCCGGTGGCCGTCATTGACATAACTGGCATACTGCATATTGTTATTCAGCTCCGTGGTGTACGTCCTGGCCCCGGCTCCCTCCGTGATCACAGGCGTCGTCACACTGTCCGTTGCCCAGTGTTCCGCCATCTGTCCGCTCCTGGTATTCGTCCCGGCCAGGGTCCCGTCATTTGGGGGTGTATTTTCACCAGCCACCCGCACGGCTTCAATGGTCGCTCCTTCTGCCACCGCCTCCAGGATCCCGGGAACATCCTGGCCGGCCTTATAAAGCTCCCCGATCCGCTTCCGGATCTGCGATCCAAAGCTGGACATTCCCTCACCTCCTGATGATGTTGTCTCTCAACAGCCCCACTTCCTGGTGCGCCAGGCCGGTGGAAATGCTTCCCACCGGATCATAGTACCGCGCCGGAGGACCGGCAGTATACCTTACTCCCTGGTTCGCATGTCCCAGGTTCCCGCCACGGATCACATACAGCTCATCCCCGGCCCGGATATCCGCAGACAGATCACAGGCCAGCTTTTCCAAGGCCCTCTCCCGGGCTGCGTTCTCACCAAGTACCGGCCCCTCCTTCTTTGTCTCATACACCCGGCACGGCACTGGATTCTGGTTGATCTTTTTCCGTTCCATGCCATCCAGATTTCCATCACGGACCGGGACCATCCGCCAGATATCCACCGTGTCTGTGTACCAGTTTCCGAAAACGGGATTATCAAATAACATACATTCCCCCCATTCCGACCATACGCGCCATCGTCACCAGCTGGGAACCGTACTGGGTGGCGTTCCAGCTGCCCCATTTCTCGGTTCCGGCTGTTACAGCGCTGTTATCGTAGCTGATGGACGTATCCCCCATGGAGGCCGTCTTCACGGTGCCAGTGTTCTGTGCATTTACGGCCACCTGGGCGGCACTTCCGGATCCGGGAGCATACGTCTTCAGATACAGGGCTGCAAAATGGGCCACATACAGTCCGGCAGCATACCTCCAGAGGGAGCTCCACCGGCCAGGAAGCACACTGTCATTGGCCTGGCTGATAAACAGCTCCAGCATTTTTTCCGGGACCGCATCTTTCATGGTTTCCCCACCGCCCTCTGCATCTGATGGCACCCGGACGGTGAACTGCGGAAAATCCTCCCGGAACATATCTGCCGTATAGGAGCCTCGCTCCCCTGGCTGCGGCACATTGGCCGCGGCTGCTTTTGCGGACTGGAACAAGGCTCCCATCCTGTTGTCTCTGGTGGTCATATGCTGCCCTCCTTTATTTTCTTCCGCGTCTGGCGTTTCCAGCCTTCGGAGCCTCATCCGTTTCCGGCTGTTCCTCTAAAGGTCCGCCTGCTTCCTCCCCCGCATCCGGCCGGATATCGTTCTCTTTCAGCAGTTCCTCCGCTTTCTGGTCCGCTTCTAAAAGCTCCCTGTCCCGGGTCCCGGAGGGGACCGCAATGGATCCGCTCCGGACTGCCCTCTGTACCAGCCTGCTTTCTGCCACCTCTTCCGGGATCTCCCCGATAAAATCCTTCGGGATCCGGTAAAAGGATCCGTCGGAAAGTCTCACCGCATAACTCCGTTTTGATACGATAAACATTGATGCACCTCCTAAATCCCGTCTACATAGACCATGGTCTGATCATAGAACACTTCCACCTCTGACAGGTTTCCGGCATACGCAGTATCATAACAGAACTCTGCTGTATTGGGCCCTGTCATGGCTCTGGTAAGGGGCACCAGTTCATCCATGGCCAGATACTTTTCGCGGTTACAATAGACAACCATACGGTCCTCGCTTTCGTCCCCGGCCCCCTTGCACCAGGAAGTGGCTCCGATAAACAGGTCAGCTCCGTTCTGCTTTGCCACATTATTTTCCAGAAGGAATGTCAGGATGGTCTTTTCCGCCAGATCCGTCACCTTCGTGGTAGCCAGGTAGTTGAACTGCTCATAGGGCATGATAATGTGGTTGGGTACCGCATCCCGGTCGTACTCACACTGGGACCAGGCATAAAGGATCGCGTCGTTGATATCCTTCAGGATCATATCCGGCGTTTTGTCCTTAAACTTCGTGCTGGCGGAGTCTGCGCCGTTGGATGCCGCATCCAGGACCACCACGTCCGGGTTATTTAAGAGCCCTGTGGTTCCGTAGCGCTTAAAGCCGACGTATGTGTTCTCTTCCAGGTGTTTGTCATAAGCCATACGGAGCCCGTCCCGCAGAAGGCTGTCCAGGTTCCTTCCGGTCATGTTCCCGCGCTGCATGTCCACCCACATCACACGGGTCCCGGCGGCGATCATATGGGCCTTATATGTGCCCTTGGAAAAGTCTGCCTGCACCATGGGGATCCCGTTGGAGCCTCCGGCATGGACGATACCGTCCCCAGAACCTCCGGCAATCCCATATCCTACCTGCATGGCGGATACAGTCTCCGCCCATCCGCCTCCAACGCGGACCGGGATATCACGGGCATATGTAAAGCTGGTCAGAGGCGTCCGTACCATCATGTCGCGCTTTTCCAGCTCAGATGTCAGGAATGCCTGTCCGGATGCGATTCCATCCGCATCCAGGCTAAACACAGCTGCATTGCCGCCTCTCGCCGCACCGGATGCGGCTCTTCCCAGATCAAAAGTACCTACGTTCTTAAATGCCATCTCTGATTCCTCCTTACGCATTCTGGATGGTTAGGATCCGCAGCTCCGCCACTCCGTTTGCGTCTGCCGTTCCCTTCCACTGTACATTTGAGAGTTTCACTGAATTTGTGGTGTCCTCTGCGGCCTCAAATCCGCCCACCACCGCATTGGGAAAAGATTCATTTTTCTTTGTCCGGACGTACACGGCCTTTCCCGCAGCCGGTGTCCCATTCTGGCAGATCACGTTCACGCATCCGCGTTTTAACACGGGAAGGGCTTCTCCGGGCCTGTAGGTGCCCGTATTCTGGTTCATGTAGTCTGTGGCCGACTTGATCTCACGGACGGCTACTCCCACAAAATTCCCTGCTGTGGAAGTCTCTGCCCATTCAGCAACTGCCCCGTCTGCGCCTGCTGCTACCGGGAATCCAAACGGGATCTCCGCCTTTCCTCCGTGCGGGTGGGTATCCACCACCATATCCGGCTGCCTGGAATAGCTTCCCGCATATCCGTGCAGCATGGTCTTTCCGATTACCTGTCCTTTCATCTTACTTCGTCTCCTTTCTGCCCCTGTGGGGATTCATAGCGTCATACGCATCCTGGATCGCGTCTGTGTCCACAGTCACCGTGTTCACGGCTGCTTTTTTTCCGTTTGCCTGGGATGCCTTTAAGATGGCGGAAATATCGTCCTGGGAATCCTCTGCCATCACCAGACGGATCAGCGCATCCGAAACGGCCAGACGTTCCTTCTCGTCTTTGATGGCAGCCACCGCCGGACGCATGGCCTTTAAAATTCCCGCTGCCGTGGATCTGTCCATTCCGGTCCCGGTTCTGGTCTCCTTTTCCGTATCGCCAGATGTTTTTTCTGTTTCCCCGGCCTGCCCAGGATCCCCGCCCTCTGTCAGCTTCTCAAGGGCAGCATCCAGGGCATCCTTTGTTTCTTCTTTCTTTTTGCATGCCCCCTTCTCCTCCAGCTTCGCCAGGATTTTTTCAGCAATGGCATCAATGACAGCCTCATCTGAAGCCGTTTCTTTTGCCGGTTCTTCCTTCTGCCCTTCTGCCTGTCCGTCCGCCGGCTTCTCCGCTTCCAAAGCGGCCGCC
>ENA-ORSX01000086-ORSX01000086.1-human-gut-metagenome-genome-assembly--contig:-NODE-86-length-122807-cov-7.792745_pt1 | contig 122807 bp, 102 predicted proteins | sample MGYA00241904_ERZ509172 | MGnify/ENA primary metagenome ERZ509172 (study PRJEB26280, sample SAMEA2338795) | human gut metagenome | biome: human gut; feature: human-associated habitat; material: faeces... | reverse complement strand
TACCGTATACACCGTAGAGGGAAACTCCAGTGATGCCGTGAACCAGAGAAGCTACGATATCAATAACGGAACGATCATGGGATATGGTATACTTTGAAAATTAAAATAGAATATAAGTTATAACCTATGAAAAGAAATTTGATATGTGTAAGTTGACTTTTTTATTTGATTGAAATTTTAATTTTATATGAAATGAAAAGAACCAGTGAGAGAATCGTTAAATTTCACTCACTGGCTCAATTCGTTTCAAATTTCTCGGACAATTCTGTCAGTTCTTTCACCGTTTCCTGGGTGTGATGCAGAAAGGTGTCACGCATTTCTGACGGACAGCTGGAATAAAGCATTTTCATCTGATTGATACCTTTATCCTCCAGAGAAATATCTGGATTTATAAGCGTATCTAAAGAGATGTGCAAGACTTTTGCCAATGCTCTCAAAATCAAATAGGAAGGATTCATTTTTCCTTTTTCGATATTGGCGATTTGCTTTACAGAAACATGGCTCAGATCAGAAAGTTCTTGTTGTGTCAGTTCTTTATTCTTTCGGGCTTCCCGCATTTTCTGCCCTAAAGCAGTTAAATCATCAATCGGCATAATTGTTCACCTCAATAATATTGTATCGTTCCGGTTTATGCAAAGGAATAACCTTATTGTACCGATGAAAAGGTGCGATTATACCTATTTTGCCGTTGGAGTAATACTACAATTTGAAGCGGAGATTTTGGATAGTCGATAAACAGTTTATATATCTATTTCAAGGTGTGTCAAGAAAGAGAAAAGTAGCCTCTTGACAAATAAATCTTCTCTGCTATAATAAAAACAACGTTTTTGATACGATGTTTTTAAAACGAAGTTTTAATAAGAAAGGAGGATGAGCGATGGCGAGCAGGGTTGAAGGATTTGACGAGAAAATTCTTGCCTGTGCGAAAGAAGAATTTTTAGAAAAAGGCTATACGGACGCTTCGATACGGACGATTGCTCAAAATGCCGGTGTCAGTACCAGCACGATATATACGCGGTATTCAGATAAAGAGGGACTGTTCCGCTTTCTTGTGGAACCGGCGGCTAACGGCTTAAAAGAGCTATTACGGCAATCATTAAGTGGCTTTTCTTCTTTGACGGAGCGCGAGCAGAATGAAAAATTTATGGAATACTCAGATCGTGGTTTTGAAGCCGTGATTGCATATATCTATGAGTATTTTTCTGAATTTAAGCTGCTGATTACCGGAGCGCCGGGAAACTACTATCAGGAATTTTTAGAAGGGCTGGTACAACTGGATACGGACTGTATAAAGAAATTCTTGATTCAAGTGGGAAGTAAAGCCCTGGCGGAAGGACGAGTTACAGATGGATTCTTACACGTTGTTTCCAGTGCTTTTTATTCTGGTATATTTGAAGTAGTCATTCACGATATGCCGATGGAGGAAGCAAAAAATTATATCAATGAGCTGCGCACTTTTTATGGGAATGGCTGGAAAGAATATTACCGAAAATAGGAAAGAAGGTGCAAAGGAAATGCAAAAAACAGAAGAATTTTGTGTGGACGAAAGCGGATGGATACACTGTCCTTTTTGCAAATGCAGAACGCGGACAAAGATACGCGCAGACACTTCGTTGAAGAACTTTCCCATATTTTGTCCGAAATGCAAACAGGAATGTTTGATAGATGTTGACAATATGAAAATACGATTATCAGTAGTGCCAGACGCAAAGACGCAGAGCCGATAATTTGTTTGTGTAAATCACATGACAGATTATCGGCTTATTCTTTTGAATAAGAGTTAGCAAAATCTAACTAAAGGAGGGATTGTTTTTATGAAATGAGTAATGTTTTCTCGGCGGTTGAACGCTTAGAGGATACTTATAATAATATAGTTGCTAATTCATTTGATGGAATGTATCTCATAAAAAAGCTAAAACAGAGAACTACATGTTTAAGGATCTTATATGGAATGAAAAAGTGTGGGCAAGTGACTTATGCAAAACAGCTAAGTGCTGCACTGGAGCAAGAAGGGATAGAGCTGACGCTTTGATACCAAAAGTGAACACGATACACTCGTGTCTCTGCCGTTAAAGCCAGTGTTTTAAAGGGATGGGAGAGGGCTACCCAATTTTATAGACGAACCCACCGTGGGACTGGATCCCTTGCAGATTATTGAAATCCGCGATCTGATCCGGGAGCTGGGAAAGGAGCACACGGTAATTTTCAGTTCCCATATTCTTTCGGAGGTCCAGACTATCTGTGAGAAGGTCCTGATCATTTCCAGAGGGAAACTGGTGGCCTTTGATGAGCCGGAGAATCTGGAAAAAAGTCTGACTGCGCCGGGAGAAATTACGCTTACGGCAGAGGCGGAGCCGGAAGAAGTGGAGGCGCTTCTGGAGGAAACCGGGGCAGTCTCTGGCATGGATGTTAAAAAGGAAGAGAACGGGTATGCCAGAGCGGTTCTGAGGACCAGTGAGGAGGATATATACGCCGTGTCCCGCAGCATTTTCCTAAAGTTTGCAGAGAGCGGAAAGGTGCTTCTGGAGCTGGGACTTAAGAAGGCGGACCTGGAAGACATTTTTATTGAGCTGACAGAGAACGGAGACAGAGAGGTTCCGTCAGACGGGGAAGCAGAGGCGGAAAATGGCCAAAAGACGGAATCAGGCCGGGAGACAGACAGCCGGGAAGAGGACAGTGAAGAAAAAGGAGGGAACGAGCCGTGATCGCAGTTTTTAAGCATGAAATAAGAAATTATTTTCACACCATGACAGCCTATGTCTTTGGTGCGTTTCTGCTGGCCTTTACCGGTATGGGAGCTACTTTGTATAACCTTCAGGCTGCGGTCAGTAATTTTGAATTTGTTTTAAGCTTCGGAAGCCTGATCTTTGTGGTCATTGTTCCGGTTCTCACCATGCGCGTTATTGCGGAGGAGAAAAAACAGCGGACAGACCAGCTTCTGTACTCCCTTCCGATCACCACCACCCAGGTGGTCATGGGAAAATATCTGGCTCTCCTGGTGGTCTATCTGATCCCTCTGGCGATTATTTCCCTGTATCCCCTGGTATTTTCTCAGTTTGGAGACGTGTACCTTCCGGTGGCCTACGGTTCCCTGGCGGCGTTTTTCTTCCTGGGAGCGGCGCTCATTGCCCTGGGGGTCTTTATTTCATCCCTGACCGACAACCAGGGCTTTGCGGCTGGGATCGGCATTGCGGTGATCCTGTTCAACTATTACAGTGTGAGCCTGGCAGAGCATGTGTCGTCCACAGCGGCGGGTTCCCTGGTCGCTGTGTTTGTGCTGGTGATCGGTCTGGGCCTTCTGATCCGGTACCTGACGAAAAATGAAAGCCTGGCCTATGGCTTTTATTTTCTGGCCGTGGCCGGGCTTCTGGCCGTGTACCTGACGACCCCGGAAAAATTTGAGGGGCTTCTTCCAGCGCTTATGAAGGAACTATCCCTGTTTGAGCGTTTTTCCGTTTTTGTCAACGGGGTTTTTGACATGACAGGGATCGTATTCTATGTGACTTTTGCGGCATTTTTCCTGTTTCTGTCAGTACAGTCCCTGGAAAAAAGGAGGTATAACTGATGAAAAAACAGAAAAAACCGGTATCACTTTCCCTGCGCGGCGGATCGTATTCCTTGATTTTAACAGCCGTTGTCCTGGCCCTGGTGATGGTCCTTAATGTTCTGGCCGGGGCATTGCCGGAAAATATGACAAAATATGACATGAGCGCCACCAAACTCTATTCTGTGACGGGAAACACCAGGGCCGTGATAAGCGCCCTGGAAGACGACGTGACCATTTACTGGATCGTCCAGGCAGGAGAAGAGGATGATGTGATCGAAAATCTTCTGGGCAGGTATGAAAGTCTTTCTGAGCACATCCAGGTGGTGAAAAAGAATCCGGACGTGTATCCGGCCTTTGCGGAGCAGTATACCGACGAGCCGGTCCAGAACAACAGCCTGGTGGTGGAAGCAGGGGAGAGAAGCCGGTTCATCGGATACCAGGACATCTATATCCAGGAGCCGGATCTTTACTCCTATACGTATAACACCTCCTTTGACGGAGAGGGGGCCATTACTTCTGCCATCGATTATGTGGTGAGCGAGGATCTTCCAAAGATAAGCATTCTGGAGGGACACGGGGAAACAGAGCTTCCGGCTTCCTTTAAGGAGCAGATGGAGAAGGATAATATGGAATTGTCCGCACTCTCCCTTCTGACGGCGGAGACGGTTCCGGAGGACGCAGACTGCGTGGTTATTTTCGGACCCCAGAGCGATATTTCCCCGGAGGAAAAGGAAATCCTTTCAGGATATGTGGAAAACGGAGGAAAGCTGTTTGTGGCAGCCGGGCCGGTGAAGGATGGAGCATTGGAAAATTTAAACAGCCTTCTGGAGGATTATGGGATTACAGTGGCAGATGGAATTGTGGTGGAAGGAGACCGGGAGCACTATGCGCTCCAGACGCCCCATGCGCTGATCCCGGAGTTGGCGGACCATGAAATTACAGCGTCTCTGGCCGAGGCAAGGTATTTCCCCATCATTCCCATTTCCAGCGGTCTTGAGGCGTCAGAAGAAGTAAAGGAGAGCGGCCGGGTTACAGAGCTTTTGACTACATCGGAGCTGGCGTTCAGCAAGAAAGCCGGCTACGGGCTGGAGACGTATGAAAAGGAAGAAGGGGACACGGACGGCCCATTTGCGTCGGCAGTCGCAGTGGACTGCGGGAATGATGGAAAAATCGTGTGGTTTGCATCATCGGAGTTCTTAATGGATATGTACAATGCCCTCTCTTCCGGTGCCAATGGAGATCTGGCCATGAACGCCCTGGCTTTTTTAAATGGTGAAAGGGAGGCCATGGCGATCCGAAGCAAGTCGTTAAATTATAACTACCTGACCATCAGCGAATCGGTCTCGTCTATGCTCCAGGTGATGATGATCGGAGTCTTCCCGCTCCTGTATCTTGGAGTTGGGGCAGTCGTGGTATTAAGAAGAAGGAGGAAGCAGAATGAAACGGTCTGAGCGGTTAATGTTTTTGGCAGGCGTCCTGTGCGCCGCCTGCGCTGTGACCTTTGGAGTGGTCCGGACGAAAGAACAGAAAGAAAAGATAAAAAACAGCGATGCGGTCATTCTTACCATCCCGGCGGACACAGTGACAGCTCTCTCCTGGGAGACGGGAACGGAGAATCTCTCATTTCATAAGGAAGAGATGTGGACATATGATGAGGATGCGGCATTTCCGGTGGACGAGGAGAAGATCGGGGAGCTTCTGGAAATCTTTGAGGAGTTCGGCGTGTCCTTTGTGATCGAGGATGTGGAGGATTACGGCCAGTACGGCCTGGATGATCCAGAAGGTACCATCCGCCTGGAGGCGGGAGAGGAAAGCTATGAAATTCTCCTGGGTGATTTCAGCGCCATGGATTCGGAGCGGTATGTGTCCATTGGAGACGGCAACGCCTATCTGGTAAAGGAGGATCCTATGGATTCCTTTAATATCGGTTTAAGCAGCGTAATTAAAAATGACCAGGTCCCGGCCATGGACCAGGTGGAAAGGATCCGCTTTACCGGACCGGAAGCCTATGAGATTTTTTATGAAGAGGACAGCACAGCTACTTACAGCCCCGGGGATATATATTTTACCAGCCGGGATGAGAAGACGCTGCCTCTGGACACCAGCCGGGTGACAACGTACTTAAACACCGTCATGGGACTGGGACTTTCCGATTACGTTTCCTACAATGCGGCAGAAGAGGAGCTTTCCGGATATGGCCTGGATGAGCCGCAGCTGGTGGTGGAGACCGAGTACACCACAGAGAATGAGGATGGAAAAGAGGAGACCGGGACATTTACTCTTTCTGTGAGCCGGGATCCGGAGGAAAAAGAGGATGATGAGACGGTCACCGCCTATGCACGGGTGGGAGAGTCCGGCATTATCTACCGGCTGCTTTCCGGCGATTATGAGAAGCTGATGAAAATGACATACAACGACCTGCGGCACCAGGAGGTTCTGCCTGCGGACCGGTACGACATCACAGGACTTACAGTCGTTCTGGAGGGAGAGACGTACCAGCTGGAATCAAGAGGAAAGGATTCGGACCGGAAATGGACGTACGCAGGAGAGGAGACGGATACTGCGGCCCTTTTGGATGCACTGCTGGCCCTGGAGGCAGAAAGCTTTACAGAGGAAGCGCCCGCTGGGAAGGAGGAGATCCGGATGACAGTATTTCTGGATAACGAAAACTATCCGCAGGTAACGGTGGCCCTGTACCGCTACGACGGGGAGTACTGTCTGGCAGAAGTGGACGGGGAGCCTGTGTCCCTGGTACCCAGATCCCAGGCAGTGGATCTGACAGAGGCGGTCCATGGGATTGTTTTATCGGGCGGGAATAAGTAAAAAGCGGACATAAGGGCAGATGGGGGAGGCTCAGAAAGTCCCCCCCTCCTGTTCCCGTCAGTTCCAGCGCGCTTCATTTGTATAATATTTATATACGCTCATCTTTTGGCAGACAACCTCACTGCCATGTGCGTAATAAGGTATAAGCCGGAAGGATCCGGCAATGAATTATGCCAGTCAGTTATGGCAGGCAATGGTCGATGCTGATTGATAAAAGGATGAATCAGACCTTATCGTGCGATATGGGTGAGATTGCGGAATTAACTGTATAGCAGGGAAATTATACATTCTTCTTCCCCTCTCTTGCAGAGCCAGTGAAAATACCGTATAATGGTTTTCTGACAGATGAGGGATTCACAAGAAGGAGAAAAAAATTGGACGAGAGAGAAAAAAACATAAATGGAAACGACGGGGACGAATACGATAAGGTCTGCTACGTCTGCCGGAGACCGGAGAGCAAGGCTGGAAAGATGATCACGCTGCCCGGCGGCATCGATATCTGCCGGGACTGTATGCAGAAGGCCTTTGATACAGTCATGAACAGCGGGTTTGATATGAGCCGTCTGTCCGGGATCACGCCGGAACAGCTGTGGAACGCCGGAATGCCCATGGGAATGTGGCAGAATATCCCCGGGAAGGGAGGAAGCGCCGGTACTGGAAACGCTGGGGAAAAGAAGGCGGAGGACCAGACCGGAGGCGGGCTTCCAGAGAACGGAGAAAAAAAGGAGACAGCTCCAAAAACGCCTGGAACGCCGGAGGATGTGCCGGAGGAGACCCAGACGGTGGAAGATCCGGACGCCGGGGAGGAGGACGAAGCGCCGTACCAGGGAGGCTTTCCCTGGGGAAATATGGGCTTTGGGATCCCCATCGGCCAGATCGATCTCAACGCCATCACTGGGAAAAAACGGGTGAAGAAAAAGAAAGAGGGCCAGAAAAAGGAGCTTTTTAAGCTGAAGGATATCCCGGCCCCCCATGCCATAAAGGAAAAGCTGGACCAGTATGTGATCGGCCAGGAGCAGGCAAAAAAGGTGATCTCTGTGGCCGTTTACAACCACTATAAGCGGGTGTTCGAGCATACGTCCCCGGATGCACAGCAGTTCGGGACCGATGTGGAGATCGAAAAGTCCAACATCTTAATGATCGGACCCACCGGCAGCGGCAAGACGTATCTGGTCAAGACCCTGGCAAAGCTTCTGGATGTGCCCCTGGCCATCGCCGACGCCACTTCCCTTACGGAAGCCGGGTATATCGGAGACGACATTGAAAGCGTGATCTCCAAGCTCCTGGCAGCAGCAGGAAACGACGTGGAGCGGGCAGAGATGGGGATCGTGTTCATTGATGAGATCGATAAGATCGCCAAAAAGAAATCCACAAGCACCAGGGATGTCAGCGGGGAATCGGTGCAGCAGGAGCTTTTAAAGCTTCTGGAGGGGGCGTCTGTGGAGGTTCCTGTGGGGACTAACCAGAAGAATGCCATGACGCCCATGGAGACCATCAATACGGACAATATCCTCTTTATCTGCGGCGGAGCCTTCCCGGATCTGGAGAACATCATTAAAGAGCGTCTGACGGAACAGGCGTCCATCGGCTTCAACGCAGATCTGAAGGATAAGTTTGATAAGGACCCGGATCTCTTAAGCAGGGTGACCAATAAGGATCTGCGGAATTTCGGGATGATCCCGGAGTTCCTGGGACGGCTTCCGGTGACCGTGACTCTCCAGGGGCTGACAAAGGAGTTCCTGGTGCGGATCTTAAAGGAGCCGAAAAACGCCATTCTGAAGCAGTACGAAAAGCTGCTTAAGATGGACGAGGTGGAGCTTTCCTTTGACGACGACGCCCTGGAGTGGATCGCAGAGGAAGCGTTAAAGAAGGAGACCGGGGCCAGGGCCCTGCGGGCGATCCTGGAGGAATTTATGCTGGATATCATGTATGAGATCCCAAAGGATTCCAACATTGGCTCTGTGACCATCACAAGGGCGTATCTGGAGAAAAAAGGAGGCCCCCGCATTGCCATGCGCGGGGCAGGAGACTCACAGCCTGAGTCTTAAAAACGCCTGGTAGAGATCCAGCGTTCCGTACCCAAATTCACGGTTTGGGTAGGTGAGCGCTGGATTTCTTTTGGCTCCCCGGATCAGATAGGTCTTGATGGCGGAGGTGTTCATAAAGGGATCGTTCCGCTCCAGGATCCCCCAGTGGAGCAGGATGGCGGCGGCTCCGGCGGCGTGGGCGGCAGCGGCGGAGGTGCCGGATCTTTGTACGAAGCCGGAACGGAGGCCGGCTCCGGTGATATTGACGCCCGGGGCCGCCAGCTCCGGCTTTATCTGGCCGGACCGGCTGAACCCTCTGCTGGAATGGATGTAGATTCCCCCGGTGGTATGGTCATAGGCAGAGACCGTGAGGGCGTACTGGGAATTCCCGGGACCGGTGACCAGGGTATCGGGATCCGGCCGGAGGAAATATGTGGTGTCGGAGATGAAGCCGCGGCTGGGAAGCCAGATATGGAAGGCTCCGGTGACGTTTAAGGCGCTGGAGACCGTAAGGTTCCAGATCCCCGGCATGGGATCCTTAAAGCGGATGAAGATCATCTGGCTTCCGGTGGCCGTGTTGACGATGCTGGAATAGACGGTGATCTCCGTCTGCTCCACCAGGAACCGGATGACGTTTTCTTCCTCTGTGGAGGAGGGGAGCGGATCCACCACCTCTCCTGTGGGAGAAATGAAGCCCACCCGGTAGATATCCACATCCTGGGCCCAGAATTCCATGGAAAAGCCGCTGTCCTTTTCCCCCACGTTCAGCTCCACGGTCTGAAGCGTTTCCTCCGGCCTGGTGACGGCCCGGTAGTGATGGCCGTAGCCGGTCTCGTTGCCTGCCGCTGTGATGACGGCGGTCCCGGCATAGATATTGATATCATCCAGATAAAGCCCCAGAGGGGATTTTCCCACATGGCTTCCCTGGTTGGTCCCCAGCCCCAGGCAGATCACCAGGGGCATGGAAAAACGGCGGGCCAGATGGAGCAGGTAAGCGACGCCCATCATGATATCGTTTTCCTGATAGGCATCTGCCCCCTCCCGGATCAGATAAAAATCCCGGAGGTACGCCTTGGCGGGCTTCAGCTTTACCATGGCAATGGAAGCCCTTGGGGCGGCTCCGGTAAAATCCTGGTCCGGATCCTCTCCTCCGGCTGCCACAGACGCCAGAAAGGTGCCGTGGCCGTTTTCGTCGGCAGACGGGACCAGGGCCAGGGGATCCGGGGCCGCCAGCGCCTGGTCGATCTCCTCTCTGGAATACTGGGTCCCATAAAGGGCCTGGAAGCTGTTTACAGGATCCGGGGCGCCGGTTTCCAGAGTCTGGTCCCAGATCCCCAGGATCCTGGAGCTCCCGTCTTCCTTCCGGAACAGGGGATTCTGATAGTCGATGCCAGTGTCCACGAAGCCGATGAGGACGCCCTGGCCCTGGTTCCCGAAGGCGGGGATCCGGGAGGCGGGAAGGATCCCGGAGGCCTCCATGCTGTCGGTGTCCAGGAGGGAATAGAGCTTCGGGATGGCCGAATAGGTATAGTAGGAAAAATTCATGGGCCTTTCCAGATCGTCCATGGGAATGTGGAGCACGGCGAACTGGCGGCTGACAAAATCGATGCATTCGATGCCGGTCATGGCAGATAGCTGCTCCGGCAGGGCACTGTATGTGGAGATAAAATCGGCGGTGTCTTCGGATGTGACGCTGTAAGAACAAGGCATTCTGATACTCCGGTGCAAAGCTGCTCATACGATTGCTGTATTATATGTGAAAATACGGGAGAACATGAAAAGCAGAGGGGAGATTCTCCGGAAAAGATGGACGGAGCAGGGAAAATAGTGTAAGATAGGATGATAAGGACGGAAAGGAGACTTGCCATGTTTGGATTTCTGACGTTTGGAACGACGCTCACATTCCTGGACCAGGCCTTCAAGGCCCGGATCGAGAAGGAGGAGAAAGGCACATTCCCCAGGGAGCTTGCCATCTCCAAAGGAAAGATAAAGCTTTACCAAAACCATAACGAAGGATTTTCCTTTGGGATCTTAAAGGGATCCAGGGCGGTGCAGCTGGTGCCCTTATGTGTTACGTCGGCCTTTGCCGGAGCCTGGGCATACCTCATGGGGACCCGGGGAAGGATACTGGAAAAGCTGGCCCTGACCCTCACCCTGGCCGGAGGAGTGAGCAACCTCTACGACCGGATGAAGCGCGGCTATGTGGTGGACTATTTCAGCTTCCAGTGGAAGGCTCTTAAAACGGTGGTCTTTAATCTGGGGGATCTGTTTATTTTTGCCGGAGCGTTTCTGATGGCAGCAGGGACTGCGGCAGGCTTTTTAAAGGATCTGATCATGGATTTATACGGGAAAACGGAGGAAAAGTAGAATGAAGCAGTACGACTATCTGCTGGTGGGGAGCGGCCTGTTTGCCGGAGTGTTCGCGTATTTTGCAGGAAAACAGGGAAAAAAATGTCTGGTGCTGGAAAAAAGGGATCATCTGGGCGGAAACATTTACTGTGAAGAGACCGAGGGCATCCATGTCCATAAATACGGCGCCCATATCTTCCATACCAGCAGCCGGGAGGTTTGGGATTTTGTCAACAGCCTGGCTGAGTTCAACCGCTATACCAACAGCCCGGTGGCCAATTATAAGGGCGAGATGTACAATATGCCTTTTAATATGAATACCTTCAGCCGTATGTGGGGGATCTCCACGCCGGAGGAGGCAAAAAAGATCATACAGGAACAGAGAAAGGTCATAAAGGGCGAGCCCAAAAACCTGGAGGAGCAGGCCATCAGCCTGGTGGGGACCCATATCTACCAGAAGCTGGTCAAGGGCTATACGGAAAAGCAGTGGGGGCGGGAATGTAAGGACCTTCCGGCGTTTATCATCAAGCGCCTCCCGGTGCGCTATACCTACGACAACAATTATTTCAACGATCTGTACCAGGGGATCCCCATGGGCGGCTATAATGTAATCATTGACAAGCTGTTTGCAGGCTGTGAGGTGCGTCTGGGTACGGATTATCTGGAGAATAAGAAAGAATACGACGCCCTGGCAGAAAAGGTGGTCTATACGGGAACCATAGACAGCTATTTCGGTTACCGGTTCGGCAGGCTCCAGTACCGCAGCCTGAGGTTTGAGACGGAGGTCCTGGACACGGATAATTTCCAGGGGAACGCGGTCATCAATTACACGGACCGGGAGACGCCTTATACCAGGATCATCGAGCACAAGCACTTCGAGTTTGGCACCCAGGAAAAGACCGTGATCACAAAGGAATATCCGGCGGAGTGGACCGAGGGCATGGAGCCGTATTATCCGGTCAACGACGAAAAGAACCAGGAGCTGTATAAAAGGTATGAGGCCCTGGCAGCAGAGGAGAAAAACGTGATCTTCGGCGGCCGGCTGGCAGAATACAGATATTATGATATGGATAAGGTGATCGAATCCGCCTTTGCCTGTGTGAAGAAGGAGTTTCATGGAATTACTATCGCGGCTGATCATAGGTAAAAAATCAAAAAATCCGGAAAAACGTGACATTATATGGAATATGGCCGGAAGCTTCCTGTATGCGTTCGCATCCATGGTCCTTTCCATTGCCGTGGTGCAGATCGCCGGGGAGGATGCGGGAGGGATCTTTACCTTTGCCTTCACCACCTTCGGCCAGCATATGTTCATGATGGCGTATTTCGGGATCCGCCCGTTCCAGATCACCGACACCGGAGGAAAATACTCCTTTGGGGATTACCTGGGGCTGCGGCTCCTGACCTGTGGGGCGGCTGTCCTCACGGGCATGGGATACGTATTCTTAAACGGTTATTCCTTTGAAAAAGCGGCCGTGGTATTTTTGATGGTGGTCTATAAGGTCATCGACGCCCTGGCGGATGCCTATGAGGCGGAATTCCAGAGAGGCGGGCGGCTTTATCTGACGGGAAAATCCAACGCCTTCCGGACGATCCTTTCCGTGGGCGTATTCCTGGCTTCCCTGGCGTATACGAAAGATCTGGCCGCCGCCAGCCTGTGGGCTGTGGGAGCCCAGGCGGCGGGGTTCCTGGTGTTCGACGTGCTGGTGATCCGGGAGCTTCCCAACGTGGAGTGGAGATCGGCGAAGGGAAAGAAGCAGGAGCTTTTTGCAGAGACCATCCTGCTGTTCTGTTCGGCAGTGCTGGACTTTTATATTTTTTCCGCGTCCAAATACGCCATTGAGGGCTGTATGGCGGATCGGGATATGGCTGTGTTCGGAGCCATCTTCATGCCCACCAGCATCATCAATCTGGTGGCCGGGTTCGTAATCCGGCCTTATCTTACGAAAATGTCCTTTACCTGGGAGATGGGGAGGACCCGGCGGTTTTTAAAGATCCAGAAGCGGATCGCTCTGATCATCGCGGCCCTGACGGTGCTGGCTGTGGGAGGCGCGTGGATTCTGGGGATCCCGGTGTTAAGCCTTCTGTATCCCAATCTGCGGACCGGCCTTTCCCAGTGCCGGCCGGCCCTGGTTTTGATCATTTTCGGCGGAGCCCTGAATGCGTACATGAACCTGTTTTATTATTCGCTGGTGATCATGAAAAAGCAGAAATATATTTTCGGGGTCTACGGCCTGGTGAGCCTTATGGCAGTCCTGGTCTCCACGCCCTTTGTGCGGTGGGGCGGGATCTTCGGGGGAGCCCTGGCCTATGTGGTCCTGACCGGTGCCTTAATGGTGCTGTTCGGCCTCATTGACCTGGCGGGGATCCTGGAACATAAACGGAAAAATCCGGAGCAGAGGAATTTAGAATGAAGGAAATAACTGTGGATGTGATCATTCCCGTTTACCGGCCGGGGGAACGGTTCGGGGAGCTTTTAAAGCGCCTGGACGCCCAGACCCAGCCTGTAAACCGGTACATCATCATGAATACGGAACAGGCATACTGGGACCGGTGGCTTTCTGAAACGGGGTACAGCCTGCCGGAAAATCTTTCGGTCTTCCATGTGACAAGAGAGACCTTTGACCATGGAGCCACCAGGGACGCTGGGATCCGGCAGTCGGATGCCGGCATCTGCGTGTGCATGACCGACGACGCCCTTCCGGCAGACCAGTATCTTCTGGAAAACCTGGTCCGCGGTCTTACGGAGAAGGAAAGCACGGCTGTGGCCTATGGCCGTCAGCTTCCGGACCGGGACTGCGGGATCATTGAGCGCTATACCAGGGCCTTTAATTATCCGGAGGAAAGCCGGTTAAAGACCAGGGAGGACCTGCCAGAGCTGGGGATCAAGACGTATTTCTGCTCCAACGTATGTGCCGCCTATAAGCGGAGCGTATATCTGGAGCTGGGCGGCTTTACGAAAAAGACCATCTTCAACGAGGACATGATCTTTGCGGCCGGGGCCATGGAGCGGGGCTATGGTGTCTTTTATTCCGCCGGGGCCAGGGTGATCCATTCCCATAACTATTCGGGGATCCAGCAGTTTCACAGGAATTTCGATCTGGCCGTATCCCAGGCCGACCACCCGGAGGTGTTCTCCGGCATCCGGTCCGAGGGAGAGGGGATCCGTATGGTAAAGCAGACAGCGGCCTTCCTTGTAAAGTCGGGGAAGGTGTATCTGATCCCGAAGCTCATCTATACCAGCGGATGTAAATACCTGGGCTTTCTCATGGGAAAACGGTACCGGAGGCTGCCCCGTCCGGTGGTTTTGTGGTGCACCATGAATAAGGCCTATTGGGGAAATAAGGCGGGATCCAATTTGGTATTGTAACTCTTCCCGCACAGTGGTATGATGTTTAGCAGACCAGAAAACAAAAGAGAGGTAAGAAAAATGGGAAAGATTAAAGTAACTCCGTGCCAGGTGGAAGGAAAGACCATTGAAGGGCTTTTCGTGATCGAGCCAACGGTATTTAAGGATGAGCGCGGATATTTTATGGAAACATACAATCAGAACGATTTTAAGGAAGCCGGTCTTGATATGGTATTCGTCCAGGATAACCAGTCCATGTCCGTAAAGGGCGTGCTCCGGGGCCTCCATTTCCAGAAGCAGTTCCCCCAGGGCAAGCTGGTGCGCGCGGTCCGCGGCACAGTATTCGACGTGGCGGTGGATCTGAGGACCAGCTCAGAGACGTATGGAAAGTGGTTCGGCGTGGAGCTGTCTGCGGAAAATAAAAAGCAGTTTTATATTCCGGAAGGCTTTGCCCACGGCTTTTTAGTGCTGTCTGATGAAGCCGAATTCGCCTACAAATGCACCGATTTCTATCATCCCGGCGATGAGGGCGGCCTTTTATGGAGCGACGAGACCATCGGCGTACAGTGGCCCATCGAGGAGGGAATGGAGCTGATCATTTCTGAGAAGGATAAAAAGTGGGGCGGCTTCAACGATACGTTCAAGTTTGAGAGATAATGAGGTTTAAAACAGCGTGAATTATGTAATTTCTCTTTTAAAGGAGATCATAACCAGGCGCCGTCTGATCTGGGACCTTTCAAAAGCCGATTTTAAAAAGCGGTTTGTGGGGTCCTATTTCGGCGTGGTATGGATGTTTGTGCAGCCGGTGGTGACCGTGCTGATCTACTGGCTGATCTTTGGCCCCATCGGCTTTAAGAGCGCGCCTCCGGTGCCCAACGCCTCCTATGTACAGTGGCTGGTCCCCGGTATCGCGCCCTGGTTTTTCTTTGCAGAGGCCTTAAACTGCGGTACCGGCTGTCTCCAGGAATACAATTACCTGGTGAAGAAGGTCGTGTTTAAGGTGGAGATCCTTCCTATTATAAAGCTGATCTCCTGTCTGTTCGTTCATGGATTTTTTGTGGCCATCATGTTTGTGGTATTCCTCATCAGCGGAAAGGCGCCGCAGATCTCCTGGCTGCAGGTCCTTTATTATGCCTTTGCGGCCTCCATGTTCGCACTGGCGCTGACGTATTTTACCAGCGCCATCCAGGTATTCTTTAAGGACATGGCCCAGATCGTCAGCATCTGCCTTCAGTTCGGTATGTGGCTGACGCCCATTATGTACAGCGAGCAGCTTTTCCTGGAAAAGGGACTGACCATGGCTCCCACGATCCTGAAGCTGAACCCGTTCTATTATATTGCGGCCGGGTATCGTGACAGTATGCTCACCGGGGACTGGTTTTATATGCGTCCCACCCTTACAGTCTATTTCTGGGGCGTGACCATTGTCATGATGCTTGTGGGGCTGAAGGTATTTAAAAAGCTGCGTCCGCATTTTTCGGATGTATTATAGGAGGATGGAATGTCCCAGAATGCGATCGAAGTAAAAGATGTAACAAAAATATACCGTTTGTACGACCGTCCCATCGACCGGTTAAAGGAATCCCTAAGCCTGACCCATAAGAGCCTCCATAAGGACTTCTACGCCTTAAACGGCCTTTCCTTTACAGTGGAGAAGGGCCAGACCGTGGGGATCATCGGTACCAATGGCTCGGGAAAATCCACGATCTTAAAGATCATCACCGGCGTCCTGACCCCCACCACCGGTTCGGTCCAGGTGGACGGGAAGATCTCGGCTCTTCTGGAGCTGGGAGCCGGCTTCAATATGGACTATACGGGAATTGAAAATATTTATATGAACGGCACCATGATGGGGTACACAAAGGCGGAGATGGATAAAAAGCTCCAGGAGATCCTGGACTTTGCCGACATCGGCGATTTTGTGTATCAGCCGGTGAAGACGTATTCCAGCGGTATGTTCGTCCGTCTGGCCTTTGCCCTGGCCATCAATGTGGAGCCGGAGATCCTTATTGTGGACGAGGCCCTGTCTGTGGGCGACGTGTTTTTCCAGGCCAAGTGCTACCGGCGTATGGAAGAGATCCGGAAGAACGGCACCACCATCCTAATGGTGACCCACGATATGGGAAGCATCATCAAATACTGCGATAAGGTGGTCCTGTTGAATAAGGGCGAATTCATTGCCGAGGGCCAGCCGGGCCATATGGTGGATCTTTATAAGAAGATCCTGGCCAACCAGATGGATTCTCTGAAGGAGGAGCTGGAAAGCGATTATTCCGGCGGCATGGACAAAGAGGACGGGAAGAAGGCGGACGGAGCAGGGACCGGGAACAAGGAAGCAGGCGGAGACTCCGGCAGCGGAGGCCTCATGAAGGATAAGATCACCATCAACGCCAGCCGGACCGAGTACGGGGACGGACGGGCGGAGATCTTTGACCTGGGCCTGTTTGACCAGAGAGGGAACTTGACCAACCTTTTATTAAAGGGAGAGATGTTCACCATCAAAGAGCGGATCCGCTTCCATGCTCCCTTAAAATGTCCGATCTTTACGTACACCATCAAGGATAAAAAGGGAACGGATCTTTCCGGCACCAACACCATGTACGAGGGTGCGGATGTGAAGCCCGTAAACGAGGGCGACGTATACGATGTGTCCTTTACCCAGAAGATGACGCTCCAGGGAGGAGAATACCTGTTATCCATGAGCTGTACCGGCTTTGAGGGCGAGGAGCATGTGGTATACCACCGGCTTTACGATGTGGCCAACATCACGGTGATCTCCAATAAGAACACCGTAGGGGTCTACGATATGGAGTCAGAGGTGGAGACGAAGCTAACGAGAGGATAGAGAGTCGGATCATGATGAAGAACGATGCCAGCTATGAGATCCTGGATCTGATGGCCAGATATGAAAATGATACAGAGGCAGCTTTAAAGGCGGAGACGTCCCCGGAGTGCCTGTATGCCTTTTCTCCTTTACGGGAGAACCTGTTTGAGTGGACGGAGATCCAGGGGGATTCCCGGGTCCTGCAGATCGGCTCCGATTACGGTTCTTACACAGGGCTCCTGGCCCGCCGGGCCGGAGAGACGGTGGTACTGGATCCCAGGGACGAAAACCTGGAGGTGAACCGTCTGCGCTATGGAACGTATGGAAATCTCCGTTTTGTCCGGGGGGATATCTTAAAGCCGGAAGCCGGATATAAGGAGTATAAGCCAGGAAATGGAACAGCTCCCCTGGAGTTTCCGGGGGAAGGGTTTGACCTTATTTTTATGGCCGGAACCCTGGAGCAGTATAAGAAGGAAGAGGCAGAGGCAGTCCTAAAGGCGGCGGCCGGGCTTCTGAAGCCGGAGGGGACCCTGTACTTTGCAGCGGAGAACGCAGCGGGAGTCCGCTACTGGATGGGAGCGGAGCGGTTTGACGTTTCCTTCCTGCGGGCGGAGGTACTGGAGCTTCTGGAGTCCCTGGAGGGGACTTACGGAGGCAGCTCCCTTCTTTATTATCCCGTTCCCGATTACCGGTATCCGGCGGCAGTCTACTCAGACGCATATCTGCCGGAGAACGGAGAGGTGACCAATATATCCGCCAGGCTCGATGGGCCGGGACTGACCTTCGGAAGCGAGGAGCAGGCCATGGCCATGGCATGCAGGAACGGAGTATTTTCCAGCTTTGCCAATTCGTTCCTGGGAGCGTACAGGAGAGGACAGTCATGAGACAGATCATATATGTGAAATATAACCGGACCCGGTCGGAGAAATTCCAGCTGAAGACGGCCATCGTCCGGGAAAACGGCGCCCTTTCCGTGGAAAAGACGGCGCTTACGGAAGCGGGAGCCGGCCATATGGGCTCATTCTGGGAAAAGTACCAGATGATCCGGGAACAGAATCCCAGGATCCGTTTCCTGGAGCCAGAGTTTAAGGACGGCGGAAAGACCGTCTGCTTCCGGTATCTGGAGGGAGAGACCCTGGCAGACGCCCTGGCGGACCGGATCCATATGGGCCAGATCCCCTATGAGGAGCTGGAGCGGGTCATGGCCCTGGTGTTCCCGGAGGATTTTTCTGTGGACAGCGGGCATTTTTCCATAAAAGAACAGACGGGCGGCCCCTTTGCTCCCAGCCAGGGCTTTACAGAGGTATTCGGGCCTGTGCCGGAGGGGCTGGAGGAGCTGGGACGGCTCACCGCGGCCCCCAATGTGGATGGATTATTTGAAAATCTGATGATCTCCGGCGGCCATGTTTACGGCATTGATTATGAGTGGGTCTTTGACATGGAGATCCCCGCAAGGTTCCTTCATTACAGGAACCTGCTGTATTTTTACCGCCGGTGCGAGGCTTCGGTCTCTTCCGCACAGGAGGAGCTTTTCGCCCACTTTGGCATAGGGGAAGAGGAGCAGAGGCTTTTTGCCTCCATGGAGGAGCACTTCCAGGCGTATGTCCATGGAAACGGCGGCTTCCAGTACATGAAGCAGTATGAGCAGCCGGTGAAGAGCCTGGAGGAGCTCCTGGAGGCCCACAGGAAGCTGCCGGAGGTGGTGGAATGGTGCGAGACCCTGAACCAGACGGTGGCTGAGCGGGACGTGACCATCCAGAAGCAGCAGGAGGTCCAGCGGCTCACCAATAACCATGTGGCGAACCTGGATGTGATCATCGCGGATCTTCGCCGGGAAAACGGAGAGATCGCAAAAACGCTGCAGTACCTTTCTAAGCACGAGTCAGTGATATGGAAGGGCTTAAGAAAGTGCCACAGGCTGGTGGACCGGGCCTTCCCGGAGGGGACCAGAAAGAGAAAGGTCTTAAAATATGTGAAAAACACCATCCGCCATCCGGGAAAATATCTGGGCCTTTATCTGACGGGCGAAGGAAGGAACCGGATCGGCGGCGATTTCCAGATCGGCGAGGGATATCTGGAACACGGAAAGCTGCGGTTCCCATATTTTGAGGAGCCGGAGGTCTCTGTGGTGATCCCGGTCTATAACCAGATCCACTATACCTACGCCTGTCTGGTGTCTATTCTTGAGAACACGCCGGACGTGTCCTATGAGATCATCATTGCCGACGACGTTTCCACCGACGCCACCAGAGAGCTTTCCAGATATGCGGAGAATGTGGTGATCTGCCGCAATGAGACCAACCAGGGCTTTTTAAGAAACTGCAACAATGCGGCGAAAAAGGCCCGGGGAAAATATATCATGTTCTTAAATAACGATACCCAGGTGACGCCGGGATGGCTTTCCTCCCTGGTAGACCTGATCGGCTCCGATCCGTCCATCGGTATGGTGGGCTCCAAGCTGGTGTACCCGGACGGACGGCTCCAGGAGGCCGGCGGCATTATCTGGAGCGACGGCTCCGGCTGGAATTATGGCCGCCTGGACGATCCGGACAAGGCGGAATATAATTATGTGAAGGACGTGGACTATATTTCCGGAGCCGCCATCCTGTTATCCAGGAAGCTGTGGAACCAGATCGGCGGCTTTGACGACCGGTTCGCTCCGGCCTACTGCGAGGATTCCGACCTGGCCTTTGAGGTGCGGAAGGCCGGCCTGCGGGTGGTATACCAGCCCCTTTCCAAGGTGATCCATTTTGAGGGCGTGTCCAACGGCACCGACGTCAACGGAACGGGCTTAAAGCGCTACCAGGTGGAGAACAGCCGGAAGCTCAAGGAAAAATGGGCCGAGGAGTTTAAAAAGCAGTGTGTCAATACGGGAAATCCCAACCCGTTCCGGGCCAGGGAAAGGAGCCAGGGAAAGCCGGTGATCCTGGTGGTGGATCATTATGTGCCCACCTTCGATAAGGACGCCGGTTCCAAGACCACCTACCAGTATCTGAAAATGTTCCTGAAGAAGGGATATGTGGTGAAGTTCCTGGGGGATAATTTCCTTCATGAGGAGCCGTATTCCACGGTCCTGCAGCAGATGGGCGTGGAGATCCTTTATGGACCGGAATACCAGGCAGGGATCTGGGACTGGATCATGAAAAATAAGGATGAGATCGACTTCGCTTATCTGAACCGGCCCCATATTGCAGTGAAGTACGTGGATTTCCTGAAGCAGAACACGGACATCAAGATCATTTATTATGGCCACGATCTCCATTTCCTCAGGGAATACCGGGAGTATGAGCTGACCGGAGACATCCAGAAAAAACGGGATTCCGATTACTGGAAATCCATCGAGTTTTCTCTGATGGAGAAGGCGGCAGCGGCCTACTATCCGTCCTATGTGGAGGAGGAGGCCATCCATGCGGTGAAGCCGGAGCTGCCGGTGAAGGCCATTACAGCGTATGTATATGAAACGTTCCTGGAAAACATCGACATGGATTTTGCAAAGCGGGAGGGCCTCCTGTTTGTAGGCGGCTTTGCCCATCCGCCCAATGCGGACGCGGTCCTGTGGTTTGCAAAGGAGGTATTCCCTCTGATCCGGGAGAAGCTGGATGTGCCCTTTTACGTGGTGGGCTCCAAGGTGACGGAGGAGATCCGGGCCCTGGAGCAGCCGGGAAGCGGCATTGTGGTCAAGGGCTTCGTATCCGAAGAGGAACTGGCAGCGCTTTACGCCGGCTGCCGCCTGGTGGTGGTCCCCTTACGGTATGGGGCAGGCGTCAAGGGCAAGGTGGTGGAGGCCGTTTATAACGGCTCTGTCATCGTCACCACATCCATCGGGGCGGAAGGCATTCCGGAGGCCGGGGATATCATGCGGATCGCCGACGAGCCGGAGGACTTTGCCGGGGCGGTGGTGAGCCTTTATAACGATCCGGATACCTGCGCCGCCATGTGCCGGAAGACCCAGGCCTACATCCGGGAGCATTTCAGTGTGGATGCCGCCTGGAAGGTCATTGAAGAGGACTTTACGCGGCAGGAGAGATAATTAGGTAGATGAAGATGGGCCGCCCGCTTTTGCGGGCGGCCTGGATACAGAACGCGGACCCCTGGGACTTTCTTCCAGGGCTCCGCGTTCCGTTTTTAAGGAAGCGGCTGGCCAAGGATTTTTGGAAGCCGTCTCATTTTATTATTCTCCCCGGCCGATGTGCCGGCCGGTAATTTCAGCCAGCTCCTCCAGCTTACGATCCTTGCCCGCCCCAGGCTGGCTCTTTGGCCCCGCGCTCCAGGCCTCCCCTCTGATCGGTTTCCCCGTTCTCCTGTTCTTGCCCGCCCTAGCTAGCTTTTTTGGCCTCGCGCCCCGGTCATCCCCCTGGTCAGCTTCTCTGTTCCCCTGTCCCCCTGTCCTTGCCCGCTTTAGTCAGCTTTTTTGGCCTCGCGCTCCAGTCATCCCCCTGGTCAGCTTCTCTGTTCCTCTGTCCTTGCCCATCCCAGGTCAGCCTCTCTGGCCGATTATTCTGTATATTTTTGTGGTTAGTCTTGACTATTGGGCATAAAGGGGGAAATTTTTCCCCCATACCCAGAAATTAGGGGAATTTTGGGCATAGGGGAAGAAATATGGGGGTGTATGCCCATAAGACCAGGGAAAAGCGGGAAAAAGACTGGATTTCCGGAAGAAATTGGGCATACCGGGAAAAAAGATATGTTTATGCCCAATAGTCCAGACTAACCAGATGGATTTTCATACTTCGGGCCGGAATCCGCACCTGCCCCAAAAACCCCGTCCCGGAGCCGGAATCTATGTCGGCTAAAAGTCCGATCCAGAGTCCGGAGTCCGCACTGCCGGAATCCTGGAGCGCTGTTCCAAGGTCCCGATCCGTGCCAGGAACGGTCTTCCTCTGGATCAGATCCACCCTCCGTCCAGACGGAGGACCTGGCCGGTGAGGTAGTCCGGGGATCCTGTCATGGCAAAGACCACATCGGCCACCTCTTCCGGCCGCCCCATGCGGCCGGCCGGGATCTCGTCCAGGAGCGCTTCTTCCTCTTCTGCGGACAGAAACCCGTTCATTTCCGTATCGATGGCGCCGCAGGCAATGGCATTGACCTGGATCCCGGAGGGAGCCAGCTCCTTGGCAAGAGCCTGGGTAAGGGCTCCCACACCGCCCTTGGAGGCGGAATAGGCTGCCTCACAGGAAGCACCGCAGACGCCCCATACAGAGGAAATATTGACAATGCGGCCAGACTGTTTTTTTACCATGCCCGGAACCGCCAGCTTACAGCAGTGGAAGACCGACGACAGGTTGGAGGCGATCAGCGTGTTCCACTGGGAAACATCCATATCCTGTAAAAGCCCGATCCAGGAGATCCCGGCGTTGTTGACCAGGATATCCAGGTCTCCGAAATGTTCCTGGATCTGGGCAAACAGGCGGACGCAGTCCTCCCAGATTCCCACGTCTGCCTGGACTGCCAGACAGGCGGCTCCCAGTGCCTCAGCTTCTTTTTTTACCTGCTCCAGGCGGTCTGTGCTGCGGGCACAGTTGATGACCACATTATATCCGTGCTCCGCGTATTTTAAGGCGATGGCTCTCCCGATTCCACGGGAGGAGCCAGTCACCAGGACAGTTTTCTTCATACGTATCTCTCCTTTCACTTGCAGGCAGTTTCCTGGGATTCCCAGAAAGACCTTACCATTTTCCCTGAAAATATTTTCTAAAAACTAAAATTTTCCGAGAAAAATTATTTTTCCAAAAACTATGAATTTCCCCAAACTTTTATGTTCGGGAAAATTCCCATGGACAGAAAATCTTTATCGCTGCCGCAGCTTTATTATACACGCTCCGGAATCGTTTTTCCAGGGAAAGGCCAGGAGCTGCCACAATAATGCCACGAATATTTCCTGGAAAACCGTTTGTATTCTTTCCCAGGACTGTGATATACTAAGGAGGAATTATGTGCCTGGGAAGGACCAGGCCGAAAAATGGAATGTCTGCGGCCGGAACGGCCTGGTTTCCAATGGATGTCCAGGTCCGGGAGGCAGAGACAGGAATGGGAGGAGAGCATGGAACAGATTTATGATCTTGTGATCTTAGGTTCCGGCCCGGCGGGCCTTGGAGCCTCCATATACGCCCAGAGAGCAGAATTAAAGACACTGGTAATAGAAAAAGAGATGGTCAGCGGCGGACAGGTGCTGACCACCTACGAGGTAGATAATTACGCCGGCCTTCCGGGAATCAACGGCTTTGACCTGGGAATGAAATTCCGGGAGCATGCGGACCGGCTGGGAGCGGAATTTGCCGAGGACTCCATCATCGGGATCCAACAGGCCGGAGAGGACGGCGAGGGCCTTTTAAGGGCTGCTGAGGCCGGAGACGGCGGCCCTGTTCTTTGGAAGCTGAACGGGGAAAACGGCACGTATCTGGCAAGGACAGTGATCATCGCCACAGGAGCACGCCACAGGAAGCTGGACGTTCCCGGTGAGGAACGGCTCATGGGCATGGGTGTCTCCTACTGTGCCACCTGTGACGGAGCCTTCTTTAAAAAGAAGACAGCCGCCGTGGTGGGAGGCGGAGACGTGGCCATCGAGGACGCTATTTTCCTGGCAAGGATCTGTGAGAAGGTATATCTGATCCACCGCCGGAATGAGCTCAGAGGAGCAAAGAGCCTCCAGAAAAAGCTGATGGAGATGGAAAATGTAGAGATCCTCTGGGACACAGTGGCAGATTCCATCAACGGGGAAAACAAGGTGGAATCCTTAAGCCTCACCAATAAAAAAACGGGAGAAAAGAGGGAGCTTCCCGTGGACGGCGTGTTCATTGCCGTGGGGATCTCTCCCAATACAGAGGGCCTGGAGGACCTGGTGGCCATGGACGGAGGCCATTATATCCTGGCGGGAGAGGATGGAAAAACATCCCGGCCAGGGATCTTTGCGGCCGGAGACGTGCGCACGAAGAACCTGCGCCAGATCGTTACAGCCGTGGCTGACGGAGCCAACTGTGTGACCAGCGCAGAGCGGTATTTAAACGGACAGCAATAAGGAAGGAAAGACAGAATGAAAAACAGAAAGATCATACTGACCGTTGGATGCGCCCTGGCGCTTATGTTGGCTCCTGCGACGGTTTACGCAGATACGGCAGCCCAGACCAGCCCCCGCCTGGGGATCCCGGTGGTGGGCTCCAACGGGGAGGCGTACGCCAATGTGGCCATTTCCCGGGTGAGCAATTATGTCAATGTGCGGACCGAGCCCAACACCAGCAGCGGTATCGTTGGAAAGATCTATAATAACTGCGCAGCCACTATTTTAAAAACCGTGGACGGCGAGGGCGGCGCCTGGTACCAGATCCAGTCCGGCTCTGTCAACGGATACATAAAAGCAGAATATTTTATCACCGGAGCGGAGGCGGAGAAGGTGGCAAAGCAGGTGGGGACCGTATATGCCGCCATCAATACGGATACTCTGCGGCTCAGGGAGGAACCCAACACCACCAGCGCCACGCTGACGCTTTTGTCCAGGGATGCCGAATACATCGCCACAAAGGAAGAGGGCGATTTTGTACAGATCCAGGTGGACTACGAGTTGAGCGGCTATGTACATAAGGACTATATCACCCAGCGGGTGGAGTTCGACCAGGCGGTCAGCGTAGAGGAAGAAAAGAAAAAGAAAGAGGAAACGGAAAAGCTCCAGAAGGAGGCCCAGGAGGCCATCGCCGCCATGGAACAGCTTCGGAAAGAGGAAGGCGTCCAGAATGGAGGCACCGTGATCTCACCGGAGATCTCCTCGTCGGAGATCGGCTTTATCCAGGCAAACCCCAATGAGGAGCCGGTTTCCCAGAATGCGATGAAGCCTGCGGAGGGCCAGAATACGGGCGTTGGCAGCCAGTCCGGGCCTGGAGGCAGCGGAAGCAGCGGGAACGCTGGAGGTTCCGGGACCAATAGCCCGGACGGCGGAGCTGGCTCTGGAAATTCCGGAACCATCGGCAGCCAGTCCGGTCCCGGCGGGGATACGGACGCTTCCCAGGGGATCCTGGCTCCGTCCGGCCCCGGAAGCGCAGAGCTGGCCTCTGCCACCCGGACAGCCATTGTGGCTTATGCAAAGCAGTTCCTGGGAAATCCCTATGTATACGGCGGGACAAGCCTTACAGAGGGAGCGGACTGCTCAGGCTTTACGATGAAGATCTTTGAGCACTTCGGGATCAGCACCGGAAGGAGCTCCAGGGACCAGGCGGCCAAGGGAAAAGAGATCCCCATCGATTCGGTCCAGCCGGGAGATCTGCTGTTCTATGCCAGCGGCGACTACATCAACCACGTGGCCCTGTACATCGGCGGCGGACAGATCATCCACGCCAGCACGCCTAAAAACGGGATCATGATCACAACTGCATATTACAGGACGCCGTATAAGGCGGTTACGTTTTTAAATTAACATTCAGGAGGAATCAAAGGGTATGAACGAGATTGGAACGTTTGATATTCTGGGACCAAATATGATCGGTCCCTCCAGCTCCCACACAGCAGGAGCGCTGCGGATCGCCTTTGTTGCGGGCCGTATGGTAGAAAGAGCTGCGTCTGTGAAATTTGTGCTTTACGGTTCTTTTGCAAGAACGTACCATGGCCATGGTACGGACCGGGCCCTGGTGGGCGGTATCCTGGGATACCATCCCGACGACGAGCGGATCCGGGATTCTTTTGAACACGCAAAGGAGGCCGGCCTGGCGTTCTCCTTTGAAGAGAACTTTACAGACAAGGAGATCTATCCCAATACCGTGGATATCTACGTGACGGATAAGGACGGGAGTGTCGTGTCCCTGCGGGGAAAATCCATCGGCGGCGGAAATGCGGTGATCACAAGGCTCAACGGCGTGGATGTGGAGCTGACGGGCAATTACTGCACATTAGTGGTGGAGCATGTGGACAAGAAGGGGACCCTGGCCTTTGTGACCACGGTTTTAAGCGCCTACGATCTGAACATCGGTTCCCTGCGCCTTTACCGGGAGAGCAAGGGAAAACGGGCTTACGCCATCATCGAAGTGGATACCAATGTGTCAAACCAGGTAGTCAGCGCCTTAAAGGGCGTGGAATCAGTGACAAATGTGCTGGTAGTGCCGGCCATCCAGCTGGATTAACGGAGGGAAAGGGATATGAATTTTATCAACGGTGCGCAGCTTTTAGAATACTGTGAAAAAGAAAATAAAAAGATCTCAGAGGCCATGTTCGAGCGGGAGACCACGTTCCTGGAGCAGGATGGGGAAAAGACAAGAGCCAGGATGAAAAAGGCCTTTTCCATCATGCAGGCGGCAGTGAAGAAGCCGTTAAAAGAGGACATTGTCAGCATGGGAGGCATGATCGGCGGAGAGAGCAAGAAGCTCCACGCCTTACGGGAGCAGGGAAAAAACATCTGCGGCGACGTGGTCTCCAAGGCCATTGCTTATGCGGTGGGTGTCCTGGAGGTCAACGCCTCCATGGGTCTTATCGTGGCGGCTCCCACAGCCGGTTCCTCCGGCGTGATCCCGGGGACCCTCTGCGCTCTCCAGGAGCAGTACGGCTTTACCGACGACGAGATCTGCCAGGCGCTGTTTAACGCGGCGGCCATCGGCTATCTGATCACCAGAAACGCCACCACAGCGGGAGCAGAGGGCGGCTGCCAGGCAGAGGTGGGGTCTGCCAGCGCCATGGCTGCATCGGCGGCTGTGGAGCTTTTTGGAGGCACTCCGAGGCAGTGCATGGACGCGGCCTCCTTTGCCATGGTCAACATCCTGGGTCTGGTCTGTGACCCCATCGGCGGCCTGGTGGAGAATCCCTGCCAGAACCGGAACGCCATGGGCGCTTCCAATGCGCTGATCTCTGCGGAGCTTTCCCTGGCGGGCGTAAAGAGCATCACGCCCATCGACGAGACCATTGGGGTCATGTACGCCGTGGGACGTTCCATCCCATCGGAGCTCAGGGAGACCTCTCTGGGCGGTATGGCTGTTGCCAAGAGCGCCTGCGAGAATTGTATGGCATGTGCGAATAAACGGAATAAAATGAAAAAATAGGATCAAAACAAAAATGTCCCCTGGCCACCAGTTATTATGGATAGCCAGGGGACATTTTTGTCTTAGGAATGTACGTCCTGTGAAAAAACGCTGTACGGGGACCGCCATGGGAGCGGAAGGGAATTTCGCCGCAGAAGCGGCCCGTCATAGGCGGAGAACCCCGCAGGCGGGCTTCTTCCTTACGGAGCTTACTTGAAGAGCTCGGCTGCTTTGGAGGCGAAGCGCTGTCCAAATACGGGGAAGAGATCCATTCCGGTCATCTCCGGCCCGGTACATACAGGCCCCAGATGGATATTGGGCTTTCCAAGGCTGGTCCCGCCGGAGTAGACCAGCATTCCCTTTACCAGGAGCTGGGTCAGGATGCTTTCGATGGCCATGACCGGGCCGCCCTGGGGAACATTGGAGGTGGCGAAGGCGCCGCCCAGCTTTCCGCCCAGGCTTACAGGGCAGGTATCCAGCCACTGCTTTAGCTGCCAGGATTCAGCGGCATAGTAATCCGGCGTTCCGAATAATACGCCGGCGGATTCCTGGAGCTCCTTTACATACTCGTCCTTTTTTTCACTGAAGGATGAAACGGGGATCAGAACGGCCTCCATGCCCTCTACGGCCTCAATGCCTTTGACGATCTCTTTTGCGGCTGCCTCTGTGCGGCCTGTGGATGAATGGTAAACGATGGATATTTTCATTGTGATTCCTCTCTTTCATAAAAAGACCGGTGCGGGAGATTCCGCGCACCGGCCTTTAAAAAGCTTGTCCATGGGGGTCATTAGAATTCCGGTTCGATCAGACCATAGGAATTTGATTTTCTCTTATAAACAACATTGACCTCGTTGGTATCTGCGTTCAGGAACATAAAGAAGTTGTGGCCCAGAAGCTCCATCTGGATGCAGGCCTCCTCCGGATCCATAGGCTTCATTGCGAAGCGTTTGGTCTTTACGATCTTTATGGTCTCCTCATGCTCCGGCTCCTCCTGCAGGAAGGCCTCACTGAAGGAAAGCGCACTCTGTTTCTTATCAATGAGTTTTGTTTTATATTTTTTGATCTGACGTTCGATGATCTCTTCCACAAGGTCAATGGAAACATACATATCATTGGAATCCTGTTCGGCACGGATGATGCTGCCTTTGACAGGGATCGTTACCTCAATTTTCTGGCGTCCTTTCTCTACGCTCATGGTTACCTGTACTTCCGTATCAGGAGAAAAATAGCGTTCCAGCTTTCCGATCTTATTTTCTGCTGCTTCTTTTAAACCTGGTGTAATGTCGATGTTCTTTCCGCTGATGATATAACGCATAGAATCAACTCCTTCTTTTGGGATGGTCTTATTATAGCACATAATTCTGTAAAAAACAACTAAAATTATAAAAGGTGCGACAACTTGAAGGGGTGTACAGATCTGTAAAACGATAGGGGTACTATCGACAGCCTTCGCCATTTGTCAATGGTTTTGCTGGAAAAACTGGTCGAAAAAGTGAATTTTATGAGATGTGTACAAAAATATGAAAAATTACGCGTCCACCGAAAAATAGGAATCAACCATGGGATAAATTGTGGATAATGTGGATAACTTGGTGTATAAGTGCGTTTTTCAGTAAAATAAAGGAAAAACAGGGGGGACAACTTTCAACAAAAGTTTTGTGGACGACGGTGGATAAAGTGGATAACCAGAAAATCGAATGTATGGTTTGTGCAATCTGCCAGTTTACAATAATTTTACATTCCAGGCGGGTGAAAGCGGCGGAATGGTCCCATCCGGCGGCCGGAGCCATGGACAGAAATATGTCTAAATTGTTAAAAAAAAAGGAAAGCATTGAATAAACCGTATGAAGGTGATAGAATATAAAGGATTGTATGATAGCAGAATTGTCCTCCGGCCACAGAAAGCCGGGGAAAAGAAAGTTTTAGATTTAGGAGCGTGCAGAATGAATCTTGTTGAAAAAGTATTTGGAACGCACAGTGAGCGGGAGCTGAAGCTGATCTACCCGATTATTGATAAAATTGAAAAGCTGCGTCCGGAAATGCAGAAAATGAGCGACGAGGAGTTAAAGGACCAGACCAGGAAGTTTAAAGAGCGCCTGGCAGCCGGAGAGACTCTGGATGATCTTCTTCCGGAGGCCTTTGCCACCGTCCGGGAAGCAGCAAAAAGAACCTTAAAAATGGAGCATTATCCGGTCCAGCTCATCGGCGGTATCGTCCTGCACCAGGGCCGTATCGCAGAGATGAAGACCGGTGAAGGCAAGACCCTTGTGTCCACATGTCCGGCCTACTTAAACGCGCTGTCCGGAAAGGGCGTCCAGATCGTAACGGTCAACGACTATCTGGCAAAGCGTGACGCCGAGTGGATGGGACAGGTCCATGAGTTCTTAGGCCTTAAGGTGGGCGTGGTATTAAACTCCATGACCTCCGAAGAGAGAAAGGCCGCCTATAACTGCGATATCACCTATGTGACCAACAACGAGCTGGGCTTTGACTATCTCCGCGACAACATGGCCATCTACAAAGAGCAGATGGTGCTGAGAGACCTGGATTACTGTATCATCGACGAGGTGGACTCTGTCCTCATCGATGAAGCCAGAACACCTCTGATCATTTCCGGCCAGAGCGGAAAATCCACAAAGCTCTACGAGGTCTGCGATGTGCTGGCAAGGCAGCTGACCCGGGGCGAGGAGTCCGGAGAGTTCAATAAGTTCAACGCCATCATGGGCGAGGAGATCGAGGAGACCGGAGACTTTATCGTAAACGAAAAGGATAAGGTGGTAAACTTAACGGCCGAGGGCGTCAAGAAGGTAGAGCAGTTCTTCCATATTGAAAACCTGGCAGATCCGGAGAACCTGGAGATCCAGCACAACATCATCCTGGCCCTCCGCGCCAATTACATGATGTTCCGGGATAAGGATTATGTAGTAAAGGACGACGAGGTGCTGATCGTTGACGAGTTCACCGGCCGTATCATGCCGGGCCGCCGGTATTCCGACGGTCTCCACCAGGCCATCGAGGCGAAGGAGCACGTAAACGTAAGAAGAGAGTCCAGGACCCTGGCTACCATCACCTTCCAGAACTTCTTTAATAAGTTCCGCAAGAAGGCCGGTATGACCGGTACGGCCCAGACAGAGGAGCGGGAGTTCCGGAATATCTACGGAATGGATGTTATCGTGATCCCCACCAACCGTCCGGTGGTCCGTAAGGATCTGGAGGATGCCGTTTATAAGACGAAGAAGGAAAAATTCCACGCTGTGGTGGAGGAGATCGTAAAGGCCCATGAAAAGGGGCAGCCGGTGCTGGTGGGCACCATCACCATCGAGACTTCCGAAATGTTAAGCCACATGCTGAAAAAGCGCGGAGTTCCCCATAAGGTATTAAACGCCAAGTTCCATGAGCTGGAGGCGGAGATCGTTGCAGAGGCCGGCGTACACGGCGCTGTGACCATTGCCACCAACATGGCCGGCCGTGGTACGGATATTAAGCTGGATGACGAATCCAAGGCCCTGGGCGGCTTAAAGATCATTGGTACGGAGCGCCATGAGTCCAGACGTATCGACAACCAGCTGCGCGGCCGTTCCGGCCGTCAGGGCGATCCGGGTGAATCCCGTTTCTACCTGTCCCTGGAGGACGACCTGATGCGTCTCTTCGGTTCAGATAAGCTTATGAGCATGTTTAATGCCCTGGGAGTTCCGGAGAACGAGCAGATCGAGCATAAGATGCTGTCCACAGCCATCGAAAAGGCCCAGAAAAAGATCGAGACAAATAACTACGGGATCCGTGAGAACCTGTTAAAATACGATGAAGTCATGAACGAGCAGCGTGAGGTGATCTACGCAGAGCGTCTCCAGGTATTAAACGGAGAGAACATGCGCGACGTGATCATGAAGATGCTCAACGACATCGTGGAAGGCGCTGTGGATATGTCCATTGGAGACGAGCAGTCTGCGGATAAGTGGAACTTTAAGGAGCTGAACGAGCTGATCCTTCCGATCATTCCCTTAAAGCCCCTGGAGCTCAATGACGAGATCCGTCATATGAAGAAGGATGAACTGAAGCACGCCTTAAAGGAAAAGGCCACCAAGTTCTATGAGGCCAAGGAAGCGGAATTCCCGGATGCAGAGCAGATCCGTGAGATCGAGCGGGTGGTGCTCTTAAAGGTGATCGACAATAAGTGGATGTCCCATATCGACGATATGGACCAGCTCCGCCAGGGGATCGGCCTTCAGGCCTATGGCCAGAGGGATCCGCTGGTAGAGTATAAGATGAGCGGATATGAGATGTTCGAGGATATGTCCTCTGCCATCCGTGAAGATACGGTCCGCATCCTCTGCCATATCCGTGTGGAGCAGAAGATCGAGAGAGAGGCTGCGGCCCGGGTGACAGGCACCAACAGGGACAACACGGCAGCCAGAACTCCCCAGAGACGGGCAGCCCAGAAGATCTACCCCAACGATCCCTGTCCCTGCGGATCCGGTAAAAAATATAAACAGTGCCACGGCAGAAAGCCGTTAGCCCAGTAAGAGAGGACGAGATTCTATGGTTGAGTTAGATCAGTTTAAATATACGTTATCCACATATGAAAAACCGCTTCAGGAAGTTCGGGAATCCTTAAACCTGGATGCGAAGATCAGGCGGATCGACGAGCTTGACAAGACCATGGAGGAGCCCAGCTTCTGGGAAGATGCAGAATTATCCACAAGGCTTGTGAAGGAAGCGAAGCATTTAAAAGATACGGTCGCGGAGTTTAACAGGCTTCAGAACCAGTATGAGGAGATCGGTCTGATGATCGAGATGGGGTATGAGGAAAACGACCCGGCCATCGTTCCGGAGATCCAGAAGATGGTGGATGAATTTTCCGACGAGCTGGAGGCCTTGCGGCTCCGTACCCTTTTGACGGGAGAATACGACGGCAACAATGCCATCATGCGCCTCAACGCAGGAGCCGGAGGGACCGAATCCTGCGACTGGTGCAGCATCCTTTACCGGATGTACTGCCGGTGGGCGGAGAGCAAGGGCTTTTCCGTGGAGATGTTAGACTATCTGGCCGGTGAAGAGGCCGGGATCAAGTCAGTGACTCTCCAGATCAACGGGGAGAATGCCTTTGGATATCTGAAATCCGAGAGAGGCGTCCACCGCCTGGTGCGGATCTCTCCGTTCAACGCCAACGGAAAGCGGCAGACCTCCTTTGTATCCTGCGATGTGATGCCGGATATTGAGGAGGATCTGGATGTGGAGATCAATCCGGACGACTTAAGGATCGATACGTACCGGTCCAGCGGCGCCGGCGGGCAGCACATCAATAAGACCTCCTCTGCGGTGCGTATCACCCATATCCCCACAGGGATCGTGGTACAGTGCCAGAATGAACGGTCCCAGTTCCAGAACAAGGACAGGGCCATGCAGATGTTAAAGGCAAAGCTTTATATGCTGAAGCAGCAGGAGAACGCGGAGAAGATCTCTGATCTCCGGGGCGATGTCAAGGAGATCGCCTGGGGCAGCCAGATCCGCTCCTATGTGCTCCAGCCCTATACGCTCATTAAGGATCACAGGACCGGCTTTGAGAGCGGGAATGTGACCAGCGTGCTGGATGGCAGCATCGACGGATTCATCAGCGCATACCTCAAGTGGGAAAGCCTGGGACGGCCGCAGGTGAAGGGCGGAGAGAGCGAATAAGCAGATTCTGGGCGGAAGCGGAGGATTTCGCTGGTTTTGGGCCTGGCAGAGCCTGCTCTGCGGGAAGATGGATAAAAAGAAAAGAGAGGACCGGTTCCTGGGCCTGTGCCCTGGGACCGGTCTGTTTGGTATTGATGGAAGGAATGCCGGATCTCAGCCGGAAAAATGTGGAACAGGAGGAAATATGTATGCGTCTGGAACGGGTCACGGATTCGTCACATCCCATGTACAACGAGGCCTTAAGGCTGTATCAGATAAGTTTCCCTTATCATGAACAGAGAGAGGAGCTGTCCCAGAAAAGGATCTTAGGGGACAGTGAATACTGCTTTGATCTGGTCTATGATGAGGATAGGTTCGTGGGGCTGATCCTGTATTGGGAGAATGAAGAATTTATTTACATTGAGCATTTCTGTATCTGCCCGGAAATGAGAAATAAGCGGTACGGGGAACGGGTGCTGGCGCTTTTGGGGAAAGGGGAGAAAACGCGGATCCTTGAGATCGATCCCCCTGTGGATGATATTTCCAGGCGCAGGAAAGGGTTTTATGAGAGATGCGGGTTTATAGACAATCCCTATGAGCATACGCATCCGGCGTATCATCAGGAAAGCCATGGCCACAATCTGGTGCTGATGACCAGCCCGGAACGTCTGTCCGGGGAAGCGTTTGAGAGATTCAGCAGATATCTGGGAGAGCGGGTTATGAAGGATGCGTTTGCAGGCTGACTAGAGGCCGGCCGGAAACGGATCTTATGGGATCTGAGCGATGTGATTTGAGAGAAAAAGGAGCGGCGCTCCATAGACAATTTTCTGTCTATGGGGTGCCGCTTTTGTGGTAAGGGGTTTAGTTTTTGCGTTACTTCTGATGCTTTTCAGTACACTTGTCATCCAGAGGATCGTGAAGTAAATGACCCTTTGAATCAGTACAGTAGTAGTAACCGTCTGCGTCCTTTACATTTCTTTTGTTCTTCTGAACAGCACCGCTTTCGTTGACCAGATATTCACCAGATTTTTCGCCCTTCGGATCAGTGAAGTCTACGGTCTGGTATTTGCTTCCATCTTCTGCCGCTAATCTTCTTCCGTTGACATACAGGTAGTTATCGTTGATGCCGTTGGTGCCTGCGCCCTTGGGAGAACCGTTGGACTTGAAATCAAAGGTATAGGAGCTTCCGTCAATGGTGAGAGTCTGGGTGCCAGTCTTGGCAGCTCCATCGCCGCCAAAGTAGCAGACATATGTATCCTGGCTCTCTAAGTTGCCCTCGATATCGCTGATATAGTCTACGGATGCGATCGCTGTGATCTTCTTTTTGTCAGCGGGATCGACGGTCATTCTCTTAAGACCTGTTACCAGTTCGCCGTTTCCGTTGAAGGCATATGTTTTTCCGTCAATGGTCCGGAACTCAGAGACCGCAATCTTTCCGGCGCTGGTGGCATAGTACCAGTATACGCTTCCGTCCTCATGACCGCTGGAATTCATTGCCTCTGCAGGAACAGCCTGGAACCAGCCGGTGCGCAGGTAGGGCTCTTCAGAATCACCGTAATACATCCACTCGCTGTTGTCGTCCTGCTTCCATCCATACTGCGCCACACCTCTCTCATCAAAGAAGTACTCCTTGCCGCCGATGGATTTCTTGGTGCTCACAGTCTTCTTGCCGTTGGAGCCGAAGTAGAAGTGGTAGGTGGGCTCGGTCTCGTCCTCGTTGGTGTCGTCGGGAACTGTGGTGTATACCCAGGCGTTGGTCACTACACTGCCGTCGCCCTCGCCGTCGGCATAGTATAAGCCGTTGGCCCAGTCGTCCTCAGATTCCACATATTCGCCGCTTTCAGTGACCCATCCGCTCATCATACGTCCGTAATGGTCGAACACGTATTTCTTATCGCCGACCTCATAAACCTTGGCCTTGCTGCCGTCGCTCTTGATGGCTTTTCCGTTGGAGCCGAAGTAGTACCAGCTTCCCTCGCCTACCAGCTCGTCGCCCTGCCATTCCGGGTTCTGGATGAATTTCCATACGTTGGTGGCCATGGCTCCGGAGGAACCTAAGTAGTAGTAGTTGTCGTCGTCTTCGATCAGGGTACGGCGGAGCATGATGCCGTCGCTTCCGAGATAATAATACAGGTTTCCGTCCTGTTTCCAGCCGTCCTTAAAGTATTCTCCGTCGTTCTGTACATATACCCATTCGTCTCCTAAAGCCTGCCACTGGGCAGCAGAAGCGGAAAATACAGTTCCCAGGGTGAGAACTGCGGAAGCTGTCAGAACAGCGTAGCAGAAATTTGCTTTTTTCATAGATGTACTCTCCTCCTTGTATCGCGCATGATTTGAAGGGCGCGTTTTTTTCTATTCCTGTTATGTACTATCATACCACTAAGTGGCAAGGTCTGTCCAGAACTAAGTTGGGGTAAAAGTGTGGCATGGCATTACGAATTGTTTAAGAATTAAGAACATTTTCGCAGAACCGCCGTTATGGAGCCGGATCCTGGTGAAAACCTTCTTGCGCCCGTGGCCGGAGCCGTCTATAATAAGTAGAGAAATATTCCAAAAACGGAGGAGACAGGCAATGGAATACAGCCATTTTAAGGAACATACAGACCGGGTGGTGGAAAGCTGTTCCCGGGTGATCGTCGGCAAGGAGGAAACGGTCCGGCTGATCTTTATTAGCTTTTTATGCTCCGGACACGTGCTTTTAGAGGACGTGCCGGGAACGGGAAAGACCATGCTTTTAAAGGCATTTGCAAGGACCGTGGGCAGCAGGTTTAAGCGGATCCAGTTTACGCCGGATCTTCTGCCGTCGGATCTTACGGGCATCAATTTTTATAACCAGAAAACAGGGGAGTTCCAGTTCCGCGAAGGCCCCCTGTTTACCAATATCGTGCTGGCGGACGAGATCAACCGGGCCACGCCCAGGACCCAGTCCAGCCTTCTGGAGGCCATGGAGGAAAGCCAGATCACCGTGGACGGCGTCACCTATCCCATGGCAGAGCCGTTCTTTGTTATGGCCACCCAGAACCCGGTGGAATCCTATGGGACGTTTCCCCTGCCGGAAGCCCAGCTGGACCGGTTTTTCATGAGGCTGAGCCTGGGCTACATGACCAGGGAGCAGGAGATGGAGGTGGTGTCCAGGCCGTCCACAGCAGATATTTTAAACTCCCTGGAGCCGGTGGTGAGCCCGGAGGTGATCCAGGAGATGAAGGAGCTATATACGAAGGTGCGGGTCCAGAAGGATGTCCTGGGCTACATGATGGACATTGTGGAAAAGACCCGGACGGAGAGCCGGTTTGTTACCGGAGTGTCCACCAGGGGGGCCATCGCCCTCTATAAAGCCTCCCAGGCCATGGCTGCGTCCCTGGGACGGGATTTTGTGATCCCGGAGGATGTGAAGGCCGCAGCGCCCTGGGTCCTCAGCCACAGGATCATCTCCAGGGGAGGCGAAAGCTTTGAAGATGCGAGAAAATATCTGGGACAGATCATGGAGGATATCCCGGTTCCCATGGAGAACCTGCGATGATCGTATTTCTTGGAGTCCTGGGACTTCTGGTATGGCTGGCGGAGAAATATTCCATGGACCATGTGCTGGATGGACTGGACTTTGCCACGGCCCTGGATAAGACCGTGGTGGAGCCGGGGGAGGATTTTTCCTGGACCATGACCATAAACAACCGAAAGCGTCTTATGGTCCCCTATCTCCAGATGAGGGAGCAGATCCCCGCAGGACTTGTCTTTTCTGAAAACGGAGAGAACGTGGCGGCAAAGTCCTCTGGGGATCACCTTTCGGTGCTTTACCTTAAGGGACGCCAGAAGACGGAGTTAGAGCGGAGGGTCCTTTTAAAAAAGCGGGGAAGATATTTCTTCCGGGGCGTTTCGGCAGAGGCCGGGGATTTCCTGGGGCTTCAGACAGCGATGGAGACGTATCCGGAATTAAAGGAGATCGTGGTAAAGCCGGCTCCCAGCGGCTGGGAGGAGCTTCCCAGGCTCCTGGGCGGATATGCAGGCGAATATGTGGTGAAACGGAGCCTCTTTGAGGATCCTGTGCTGATCCGTGGGTTCAGGGAATACACGGGCCGGGAGCCCCTGCGGTCCATCAGCTGGGTCCAGAGCGCCAGACAGAGCCGGTTTCTGGTCAAGGAGCAGGAAAATATGACGGATCTTTCCTGTACCATCCTCCTGGATGTGGAGTGCCGGGACGAGGAACGGGAAGCAGAGCTTCTGGAGCAGTGCTTTTCCATGGTCCGCAGTATCTGTGAGGAGCTGGAAAAGCGGAGGATCGCCTATGATTTCCAGACCAACGGCGTGATCGCCGGGGCCATGGGAAACTGGAACCGGATCGGAGAGGGCCTGGGGCCGGGCCATCTGGAGACTGTGCTGGAGGGGCTGGGAAGGATGACCTACGACTGCCGGATGGGGAGCGGGGAATTCCTTTCCGGCATCCGGAAGGGGCTCCGGTCTGGAAAAAGCCTGATCTATGTGGCTCCGGACCGGAACCAGGACGCGGCGCCGTACCTTTCGTCCCTGGAAGAGCGGTCCGGCCGGAGGCTGCTGGCGCTTTATGGGGAGGATGTGTAGAAAATGGACATACTGGTTTTTAAGATATTGACGGACGTGTGTTTTTATATGGCCATGTTCATGCCCCTGTTCCTTTCCGGCCCCCTCTGGGTGCGGGGACTGCTTTTTCTGGCGCTGGCATCCTGGTGTGTCTGGCTTCTGGTCTGCTGGAAAAAACGGAACATGGAGGAGCGGGCCCATGACAGTCTCATGACGGAGGCCAGGCTTCTTCTTGCGGCGGGCTGTATCCAGTGGCTTTCCCTGGGAACGGAGGTCTGGGGAAGACGGTGTGTCCCGTTTTTTACAGCCTTCCTGGTTCTCGGGATCTTCCTTTTAAGGGCCCTGCGCCTGGCCAGGACGGGACAGGGGAGAGGCGGCTTCTGGGGAAGGACTGCCGGGGAGCTTCTGGCGGTGCTGGCAGCGGCCGGCATCCTTTCCAGCCGGGCTGTGACCGGAGGGCTTCTGTACGGCCTGAAATTTCTGTACATGACCCTGGTGGTGCCGGTGCTGGAGCTTATGGTCCGCCTCCTGGCAGGTACCCTTATGGGGATCTCCTGGATCTTTTCCAGGCTTTTTAAGGATTTTTCCTACGAGATGCCCGAAAATGCCCTGGACGGCCTGATGGCTCCGGAGGCGCTCCCGGGCTTTGAGGGGACGGCGGCCTCTGAAACGCCGGCGTTTCTGAAGCTTTTGGGAACTCTTGCGGCAGCCGCAGCCCTGGTTTTGTTTTTCTGGTTTCTGTACCGGATGCTGTCCGGCCGCGGCCGGGAAACGGACCGGAGGCCGGCCGGAACGGTGAGAAGAAGCCAGGCGGCTCCGGAGACGGGAAAACGGGCTGGGACCAGAGAGTATATGGGAGACCGGGGCGTCCGGTATTATTTCCGTAAATTTTTAAAGCTCTGCGTCGCCTTCCAGCTTCCGGCAGATGAACGGTCTGCCAGCAGCGAGACCGTGTGCAGCGATGCGGTCCGCTCCTGGGGAATGGAGGAGGAGATCACCGCATTCCGGGATCTGTATCGGAAGGTCCGGTATGGAGAAAAGGAGGAAACGGAGGCTTTTAAGAGAGAGGCCAGGGAGATCTATAAGAAGGTAAAGAAAAAGGCGTCGGAACGCTGAGTTCCGGCGCCTTTTGAGATCCTATTTCTTACTGCTGTCCAGATACCGGCCCGCATCCTTTAAGAAGCTGGCGATGATCAGAAGGATCACCAGGGCCACCGGGAAGGCGGCGATGATGGAAACCGTCTGGAGGTTGGCCATGGAGCTTTCGGAAAACACCAGGGCAATGGGGAAGAGGATCAGCATTACGGCCCAGAAGAATTTCACAGCCCGGTGGGGCTCCTCGTCTCCAGTCATCTGTTTATAGGTGTAGGAGGAGGCTACCAGGGCGATGGAATCGAAGCTGGTGGCGTAAAAGGCGATCATGGCGGCGATCAGAAGTACCAGCACCATGGGAGCCAGGGGGAGGGTATCCACAATGGCGATGATGGTGGAGTACAGATCTCCCGCGCTGCCATAGATCCCCAGAACGTCCAGCTTTCCGCTGACCTGGAGGCCCAGGCTGTAATTTCCCAGGATCAGGAAGCTTAAGAAGGTGCCGCCCAGGCTGTATACATAGCCGCCCAGGATGGTCTGCTTCACGGTGCGCCCACGGGAGATGGAGCCGATGAAGAAGGGAGAGGCCACGCACCATACCATCCAGTAGGCCCAGTAAAAGATGGTCCAGGTCTGGGGGAAGGAGGTGGTCCGCTGGGGATCGGTGAAGGTGGCCAGGCTAAAGAAGTTCTGGGCCAGATTTCCGATGGCAGAGAAGCCGGTCTCCAGGATGTAGCGGGTCTCGCCTCCGGCCAGGAGCACATAGGCCAGAAGGGCAAAAAACAGATACATACAGGCAGCAGACAGCCGGGAGATCCCCTTCATGCCGTGGACCAGGGCGTAGGTGTAAAGGATGCAGGTGACCACCAGGATCCCGATGGTGACCCATTTGGAGGACGGGAGCCCTGTGAGCCTGGAAAGCACCTGGGCCATCAGCGGCGTAGCCAGGGAAAAGGTCGTGGCGGTCCCGGCCAGAAGAGCGAACAGGGCCAGAAGGTCAATACATTTTCCAGGAAGCTTATCCACCCGGTCTCCCAGGATGGGACGGCAGGCCTCAGAATATTTCTGCTTGTGGCAGCCCCGTACATGGAGCATGAAGCCGAAGGCTACGGCCAGCACCAGATAAAAGCTCCAGGGGATGGGGCCCCAGTGGAAGATGGGATAGGTGCTGGACCAGATCTGCATGGATCCCATTTCCGCGATATGGGGATCGTTGGCGTAAAGGATCCATTCGCAGAAGGAGTAAAACAGGATGTCAGCGGCCAGCCCGGCGGTGAACATCATGCTGCTCCAGGCAAAATCTGAGTATTTTGGTTTTTCATTGGGGCCGCCCAGACGGATGGAGCCGTACCGGGAAAAGGCCAGATAAATGGAGAGCAGGAACACGCCCAGGCCGATGACAAGATAATAAAGGCCGAAGGTGTCTCCCAGAAGCGCCCGGATCTTGTCCAGGATCTGTCTGGAGCCGTCCGGGGCGGCCATGAAGCTGATGCATAAAAAGGCGATCAGCACGAAGGGAATGACGGCGGTGGACCAGTCGATCCTTCCCTTCAGGGATTCTGTATGGGGATTCTGTTTGTTCATATGCGTTCCTCTTGTTCAATTTTATAAAATTATTTGTGATATTGAACATTATAGCATCGTCATGGAGGAAATGCAAGGGGAAAATACAGAGAATCCATATGAGAATGGAACCGTCCAGCCGTGCCGCTTCCTGTCTGCCCGCAGCGTGCAGGAGGTGCCGGGCATCTGCCTTATGGAGATCCGGACAGAACTGCTGCATGGGGATAAAACGGAGAGACAAAAAGGGCCGCGCCAGGCTCCGGCAGGATACAGGAGGTCTGTACGCGGCCTTTTAAAAAGGTCCCGCTATATGATTGGGAAGGCGCCCGCGGATGGGATCACAGGAGGTTTAAGAAGCTGGTGATGATGATCGTGTTCATGAAGTCGATGAACAGGCTTCCCACCAGGGGAACCACGAAGTAGGCGGTGGGGGCTGGGCCGTATTTCTGGGTGATGGCCTGCATATTGGCCATGGCGTTGGGAGTGGCGCCCATGCCGAAGCCGCAGAAGCCGGAGGTCATGACGGCCGCATCGTAATTCTTTCCCAGCAGATTAAATACCACGAAGTAGGCGTAGACCATCATCAGCACCGTCTGGGCCACCAGCATCACCACCATGGGAACGGCCAGGTCGGCCAGCTCCCAGAGCTTCAATCCCATCATGGCCAGGCCCAGGAACAGGGAAAGGCTGAAGCTTCCGATGGTACTGATCTCCTCCATGGGGATCTCCTTTCCGGCCATATCTGTGGTATTGCGGATAAAGGCAGCCACCAGCATGGCTCCGATGTAGATGGGGAAGGTGAAGACCTTATTCAGCCAGGCGGAGACCACAGTGCCTGCGCCGATGGCCAGTGCCAGGCAGAGGGCAGCGTTTAAGAACCGGCCGGAGTCGATGGCTCCCGTGACCTCATTTTTATCCACCACCACCTCGTTGGAGCCGGTGGCTGTTTCAAAGGAGTGCAGATTTTTCTGGCGGATCCGGGATACAGCCGTGGGGCCGCCGATCACACAGCCGGCCACCAGCCCGAAGGTGGCGGAAGCGATGGCAACGGCGCTGGCTCCGGAGACTCCGGCCTTTTCCAGGAGCGGGCCGAAGGAGGCCGCAGTCCCGTGGCCTCCCACCATGGGGATGGAGCCGGTGGCCAGTCCCAGCCGGGGGTCCAGACCAAAGGCGCTGGCAATGAAGGCGCCCAGGCCGTTCTGGAGCACACACATCATAACGGCGATCCCTAAGAACAGCAGGACCTGGAGCCCGCCCTTTTTCAGAAGGCGGAAGCAGGCCGTAAAGCCCACGCTGCAGAAAAATACGACCATAAAAAAGGTCTGGAGCGTGGAGTCAAAGGAGATCTCCAGGATACCGGCCTGGCGCAGGGCCAGGTGGGCCAGGGCAAAAACAACGCCGCCGGCAACAGGCTCCGGGATACAGTAGCGTCTGAGCAGATCCAAATTTCTCACAAGAAAACGGCCCAAAAGCAGCACAAGGGCCGCCACAGCAGCAGCCTGGTACATGTCAAGCTGGATCGCATACATCATTTTATATTACCTCCATTCCTTATTGTACGGATTCTCTGGATATAACTATAAGAAGCCCCCTTCAAAAAAATACAAAAAAAATCAGAATGGAGATAAAAAAGATCAAATTTCCCGGTCAGCCTCCAGCATCAGGCCGTCAATGAATTTTTTGATGCTGACCTTTCCGCCGTCCGTCCGTTTTCCGCGGATGTAGTCCATTTCAGTACGGATCTCCTCAAAGGAAAACAGGGTGGAGGAGTAGGCGGTAAAGGTTTCGTTCATAAAGTCCTCGATGCCCATGTGGGCCACGTTGGCCATTCCGGCAGCGATAGCCCGGCGGACCCGCTGCTCCATGTTTTTCGGAGAATCGCTGACGGCCTCGCACAGCTGGGCCACGCTCATCTGGGATACGGGGATCCGCTCCCGGTGGAGATAATCGCAGATCTTCAGGATATCAGAGCAGCCCTTTTCCCCGGACATGCCGATCCTGTTTAAGATATAACGGAGCTTTTTGGAATAGGAAGAGGATTCCCGGCTGTTCTGGGGCTTCTGGCCGATCTCGTTCATGAACATATGGCGGATATTGTCCAGGGTCCGCTCGTTCTGGATCTGCTTCGCCACATTTTTAAGGACCGACGTTACCTCGATCAGGTTAATGGGTTTACTGATGAAGAAATCCACGCCGGCGGTATAAGCCTTGCTGATCAGCTCCTTGGCGGAAACCTGGGAGATCATGATGCATTTGATGGTGGCGTTGAAGGAGCGCAGCTCGCGGACGAATTCCACCCCGTCCATGACCGGCATGAAAAAGTCCACCAGAACCACATCGGGCCTGGCCCGCAGGACTTCATGGACGTCGGCGGGCTCTCCGCCGCAGTCGCCGCAGATCTCGCCAAGATCTCCGGACTCCACGATATCCTCCAGGATATGAATGACAGAAATATCATCTTCGACAATATAGATACGCATCAGTTTACCTCCTCCAGGGCTCCGGCCGGAATCCGGATCAGAAACCGGGTCCCCCGGCCCGGCTCGGATTCCACCGAAATGGTTCCGCTGAATTTTTCCTCCACGGTGGCCTTTACGCCGTAAAGTCCCACTCCGCGGAAGATGTTTCCTGTTTTATAATCAAATTTGGTGGAGTAGCCCATTTTAAAGATATTGGGCAGATGGCGGGCGGAGATCCCGGGCCCGTCGTCGGAAACGGAAAATTCATACTGCCCGTCTTTTAAATGCTCCACGATCTGGATGGTCCCCCGTCTGGCTCCGGCTTCAATGGCTTCGATGGCGTTATTGACCAGATTTTTCAATACAGCCATCAGCTCATAGTGCTCTCTGGTGATGAAGTTGTCAGAGCACTGGAAAACCAGACGGATATGGACGGGCCTGGTTTCCAGGATGTGATAGGTGGTGGCCTCCAGGATCTGGAGAAGGTCCTGGAAGCTCATCTGCTTTTCGTCGTATTCCTCGGAGATCTCCTGTTCGATGCCCTGAATGATGCGGATATAGTCCTTTTTGATCTCATGGACGTCCCGGGCAATGGACAGGGACATTTTTTTCATGTCGTCGGGCACGTCCATGGCCGACAGCCGCTCATAAAGCCGGTATGCGTTGCTCATGACAGATTCGATCTCTTCGGAGTTTTTCTTCATAAAATAGATCTCGTTTTTCAGCCCTGTGGTCATAAGAAACAGCCGCCGGTAGCGGTTTTCATGCTCCTCCTTTTTTAACAGGGTCCGGTACTGGCTTTCTGCCGCCAGGAACAGACAGGCAAGCAGGGTACGGAAAACGGCCACCAGGATCAGATATCCGGCCATGGAGGGGGAAAGGGTCCCGGAGCGGCCGCTTTCAAAGATACAGACCTCCAGCAGATTGGACAGCAGGTCGCAGATGAACACCGACGGGAACAGCCGCCGGTAGGAGACAGTGGGCTTGCTGGGGACAAGGACAGAAAAAAGCAGTCCATAGCAGAGATAGAAAATGGAGTTGGTGGCCAGCTGTCCCGCCGTTTCCGGGGAGGAGGAGAGGCCGCTGGCTGCCAGAAAGAGGCGGAAAAGGAATACCACCGCCGCCGTTGTCACCGTGATCCGGATCGTGGAGATGCTTTTTCCGATGGTCATAAGGAGGATCGGGAGAAGGATCACAGCAGGGGAGATCCGGAAGCCGGATACAAATACGTTCCAGTAAAGCTGGGACGCCAGGGCCACGATGGTCCCGGTCAGAAGACTGCGTTTCCATTCATTCATGCATTTTTCCCCCTTGTTTTTCTCATCCTTCAATGTCATGATACGTTAAGAAAAGTCAAAAGTCAATGAACCCGGCTTAAGAATCTTTTGTGGGAACTGGGAAAAATGTACGAAAATAAAGCCGGAATCTTTATTTTTTTGTTGTAAGAAACGATGGATTCGATTATAATGGAAGCATAAAACGCAATCACTATATCGTGTTTAAGAAAGAGGAGGTTATTGGGACATGAAACCATATCATGAAATGTCAAAAGAGGAGCTTGCTTCCTTAAAGGAGCAGCTTACTGCTGTTTACAAAGAGTATCAGGGGAAAAATTTAAGCCTTAATATGGCCCGCGGAAAGCCAAGCCCGGACCAGTTAGATCTGTCTCTTCCGATGCTGGATGTTTTAAACAGCAAGAGCGATTTCATGACCGCTGACGGCGATGTGAGAAACTACGGTGTTCTGACCGGTATCCAGGAAGCAAAGGAATTAATGGGCGGAATGATGGACGCTCCCGCTGAGAACGTGATCATGTACGGAAGTGCCAGCCTTACTTTAATGTACGATACCGTATCCCGTTCCTATACCCACGGCGTAATGGGAAATACGCCCTGGTGCAAGCTGGACAAGGTGAAATTCCTCTGCCCGGTTCCCGGCTATGACAGACACTTTGCCATTACCCAGTTCTTCGGCATCGAAATGATCAATATCCCGCTCCATGAGGACGGCCCGGATATGGATCTGGTAGAGCAGTATGTAAACAACGACGAGGCTGTAAAGGGAATCTGGTGCGTACCGCTTTACTCCAACCCGTCCGGCCAGTGCTACTCTGACGAGGTCGTAAAACGCTTTGCAAACTTAAAACCGGCTGCAAAGGATTTCCGTATTTACTGGGATAACGCTTACTGCGTACATCACCTGTATCCGGATCATCCGTGCCACGTTCTGGATATCCTTTCCGAGTGTGAAAAGGCTGGAAACCCGGATATGGTATATAAATTCGGCTCCACCGCAAAGGTCACCTTCCCGGGCGCCGGAATTTCTGCCATCGCTACCTCCAAGGCCAACATCGAGGATATCAAGAAGCAGATGAATAACCAGCTGATCAGCCACGATAAGATCAACCAGCTCCGTCATGTACGTTTCTTCAAGAACTTAGACGGCATCAAGGCCCATATGGCGAAGCACGCCGAGCTCCTTCGTCCCAGATTCGAGGCTGTGGACGAGATCTTAAACAGAGAGTTGGCAGGCCTTGAGATCGGTCAGTGGACCAAGCCCCAGGGCGGATATTTCGTATCCTTTGACGCTTTAGACGGCTGCGCCAAAGCGATCGTTGCAAAGTGTAAAGAGGCAGGCGTTGTGATGACAGGCGCAGGCGCGACCTTCCCGTATGGTAAGGATCCCCACGACTCCAACATCCGTATCGCTCCGTCCTTCCCGTCCTTAGAGGACTTAAAGCTGGCTGCAGAGATATTCTGCGTATGCGTGAAGTTAGTGAGCATCGACAAATTACTGGAGGCATAAGCGTCAGCACGCTGGATAGAATTTCATATTTTTCGTCTTTTTGGGACTGGGCCTTAGATTTTGGGCCCAGTCCCTTTACTTTTTTGCCGGGCTATAATAAAATGAGGGAAGATTTTTAAAGATAAGATCTAAGATATGGGAGAAGAAAATGAAACATATAAAGAAAGAAGCGGATGGAACGGCCGGAAGCCGAAATCATGGGACCGTCCGGGAGGGAGCGGCGTATCTGGTCTTTGGAGTCCTTACGACCCTCATTGACTATGTGATCTCCAACGGCCTGTTTTATCTGGCCCATATGGACCCGGTGCCCGCCCAGTCCATTGCCTGGGCGGCGGCAGTGCTCTTTGCCTTTGTGACCAATAAGTGGTGGGTGTTTGGAAGCCATACCATGGAGCCCAGGGCCGTATGGGGGGAATTTACCTCCTTCGTCCTGTGCCGGATCGCCACCTTTTTATTTAATCTGGCCGCCATTTTCATCATGGTGGATATCCTAAAAATGGAATTTTTTATCTGCAAGCTGGCCATTTCCGTGGTGGTGGTGGTTTTAAACTACGTGCTCAGCAAGCTGGTGATCTTTACCCATAAAAATTAACGGACAGAAAAAGGAGTGCCTGGAGTCATGGAACCAAACAGCAGAAAAAGATCGACCCTGATCCGGCCGGGAGACGGGCTGGTCATTGCATTTTTTGTTCCGGTGGTCATTATGATCATCATTTTTATCCAGAGAGGGATCTTCCCCTTTGGTGAGGAGAGCTTTTTACGGACGGACATGTACCATCAGTATGCGCCGTTCTTCTCGGAATTCCAGCATAAGCTGCGGACCGGAGGCAGTCTTTTGTACAGCTGGGATGTGGGGATGGGAGTCAATTTTGCGGCCCTTTATGCCTATTACCTGGCCAGCCCCTTAAACTGGCTGGTGATCCTGTGCCCCAAGGCGTATATCATCGAGTTTATGACCGGTATGATCGTTGTGAAGATCGGTCTTTCGGGCCTGAGCTTCGCCTGGTATCTGAGAAAGCACTGCCATACAGAAACGGCTGCGGTTGGATATTTCGGGATCTTTTATGCCCTTTCCGGCTATATGGCTGCGTACAGCTGGAATATCATGTGGCTGGACTGCATCATCCTGTTCCCGCTGATCGTTCTTGGACTGGAGCGGCTGGTGAAGAACGGGAATGGATTTTTTTACTGCATCACACTGGGGCTTTCCATCCTTTCCAACTATTATATTTCCATCATGACCTGCCTGTTCATGGTGCTGTATTTTATTGCCCTTCTGATCCTGGAGAAGCCAGGGCCCATAAAAAAATACGTGATGGCCTGCGTCCGGTTCGGGCTCTTTTCCTTGATCGCCGGAGGGCTGGCGGCCCTTGTGCTTCTGCCGGAGGTGGCCGTTTTAAAGAGCACGGCTTCGGGAAATATGAATTTTCCAAAGACCCTTACGTCCTATTTCCCGATCTTTGACATGCTGGCCCGCCACATCGGCAATGTGGAGACGGAGACGGGGCTGGACCACTGGCCCAATATTTACTGCGGCGTGGCGGTATTTTTATTCTTCCTGCTGTACCTGGCGTGCAAAAAGATCTCTGCAAAGGAAAAAACCGTTTACTGCGGCCTGCTGCTGATCTTTTTTGCCAGCTTCTCCGTGAACGCCCTGAATTTTATCTGGCACGGGCTCCACTATCCCAACAGCCTCCCCTGCCGCCAGTCGTTTATTTATATTTTCCTCATGCTGTTTGTCTGCTTCCGGGCGTTCCAGTATTTGCGGGATATTCCCAGGCGCCATGTGGCCGCGGCGTTCTGGGGAAGCGTCTGCTTTGTGATCCTGGCGGAAAAGCTGGTGGAGCAGGAGCATTTCCACTTTGCTGTATATTACGTGGCCATCCTCTTCCTGGCGGCCTATACGGGACTCATATATTTATATAAGAAGAGAAGAAGAGAACTGGCGGCGTTTCTGGCCCTGGCCCTGGTGGCTGTGGAGGCGGCCGTCAATACCACAGTCACCAGCGTCACCACCACCAGCCGGGAGGCTTACACCAGGGATAATAAAGAGGTGCAGGCTCTGATGGAGAAGCTGGAGCCGGCGGAGGACTTTTATCGGGTGGAGAAAAAAACGAGAAAGACAAAAAATGACGGAGCATGGATGAATTTTCCGTCTGTATCCCTGTTTTCCTCCACTGCAAACGCAGATCTGACGAAGTTTTTCAAGCGCATGGGCTGCGAGGCCTCCACCAATGCATACAGCATCACTGGGAGCACCCCACTGGTGGACAGCCTGCTGTCGGTCCGCTATGCCCTGTATTCGGAATATATTCCCAATACGGATCTGGTCAATTACATCCAGGAGAGCGGAGGGACCTACCTGTATGAGAATCTGTATACCCTGCCTCTGGGCTTTGTCCTTCCTTACGATCTGGCGGACAACTGGCAGTATCAGATGGAGAATCCGGCGGAGGTGCAGAATGATCTGTGCCTGCTTTTGGGAACCGACGATGTCCTGGTGCCGGTGGAGACAGAGGTTTCCGGATCTGGGTGTACCTTCACCGCGGATATGGCCGGGGAATATTATGTATATATCCAGAATAAAAAGGTAAAGAATGTCAAGGCCTCCCTGCCATCGGGAGAAAAGAATTTCAGCAATGTGGACCGGGGATACCTGCTGGAAATGGGAAATCTTTCTGAGGGGAGCCGGATCACCCTGACGCCGGGAGAGTCCGGGGAGACTCTTACGGCAGCCGTTTACCGTTTCTCTCCCAGGGCCATGATCCAGGTCCATGACCGCCTGTCCCAGTCGCCGCTCCACCTGGACAGCTGGAGGGACACGAAGCTTACAGGAACGGTAACTGCTGCAGAATCCGGTACTTTGTTCCTTTCCATCCCCTATGATGAGGGCTGGACCATCACCATCGACGGTCAGCCGGCGGAGGGGGAAAAGATCCTGGAGGCATTCCTGTCTGTTCCGGTGGAAGCGGGGACCCATGAGATCTCCTTAATCTACATGCCCGGAGGACTTGTGCCGGGAGCGATCCTTTCGGGAGTCTCCCTGGCAGTCCTGGCTCTCCTGTGGCTTGTAAAACGCCGCCGCTCTGGCCGCGCCGGGGCGTAGGATCGTCCCGGAGAGCCGCTGCTCCATACGGAAAAAACCGCTGCATACCAGATACGCGGCGGTTTTTTTCAGTATTAATATCAATATGGAAAGGGGAAGGAAGGCCCCTGAATCCCGTATTTAATCGTTGGGCTCACAGTTTTCCCAAAGCTCGTTCAGTTCCATGGTCATATTGATCCCTCCTTAGAATCAAGACATTCATTCCTGGGAAGCGGTGGATCCGAAGCCGCGTTCCTGTTGTTTTTTCTCATGGGCATACTATAACACTCCCGGCTTTCGTTGTAAAATGTTTAATTTTTTGATATAATGTTAATAACTATTAACATTTTGGGCAGGGGGAGGCTGTATATGACATTCCTGGAGATCGAAGCATTCTTAAAGATAACAGAAACGGGCAGCTTTTCTGCCGCCGCCGAGGCCCTTTACGTGACCCAGCCGGCTCTGGGGCGCAGGATCCGCGCCATGGAGGAGGAGCTGGGATATCCTCTTTTTGTCCGTGGGAAGGGCCTCAGAAGGGTGGAGCTGACCCGTCAGGGCCACGCCTTCATCGGGATCGCCCACCGGTGGCAGGCCCTGTGGAACGAGACCCGGGAGGCGGCGCTTTTAGCGCCGTCCAGAAACTTTTATGTGGCCAGCGTGGGGAGCCTGCTGGCGTTCATGCTTCCCACAGTGTTCCGCACCTTTATGAAGGAGAATCCGGAATGCAGCCTCCACGTATCGACCCTTCACTCCAGCGAGGCTTATTCCTATGTGGGCAACCGGTCCGTGGACATAGCCTTTATCACAGATCCCATTTATTCTTCTTCAGTCGGAACCCATATCCTTTTTAAGGAGAAGCTCTGCCTGGTGGCGGGAAAGGAGCTGAACCTGCCGGAGCATGTGAGGATCCGGGAGCTGGATCCGCAGCTGGAGATCCGCACCATGTGGGACCGGAATTTTGAAGCCTGGCACAGCTATTTTTTTGGAGATAAAGCCATTCCCAGGATGTATCTGGACGAGATGGGATTTCTTCAGTACTTTACCCAGAGCGGGGATAACTGGGCGTTTCTTCCCATCTCCATTGCCAGGACGGTCTTAAGGGATGCGCCGGTGTCCATCCATACCCTGGATGTGGAGCCGCCAAGCCGGACCCTTTATTACCTGGACCGGCTGGACGACCGCTCACCGTACCAGGAGCACCTTTTAAGGCTCTGCAGACAGAAGCTGTCCCAGGAAGAGGGGATCCGGGTGGAGGACGAATAAAAAAGAAAGACGGAGCAGAAAAAAATGGCCGCCCTGGAAGCTGGAACAGCTCCCGGGACGGCCACTGAAATTTTATGAGGTTCAGGATGGATGCAGCGTTTCTGGTCCTTACCGTTTATTGCTGCGTCTCCAGATGTGCATTTTTTCCGCTTCGGCAATGAGCTCGTCGCGGAACTGGGGATGGGCGATGGAGATGATGGCCTCAGCCCTCTGCCAGGTGGACAGGCCCTTTAAGTTCACCATGCCGTACTCCGTTACCAGGTGATGGGTATTGGCACGGGTGTCTGTAACGATGGAGCCCGGATTTAAGGTGGGAAGGATCCGGGATTTTAACTGGCCGTCCTTTGTCTTAAAGGTGGAGGAGCAGCAGATGAAGCTCTTTCCGCCCTTGGAAAGGTATGCGCCCAGAACGAAATCCAGCTGTCCGCCGGCGCCGCTGATGTGCTTGATCCCTGCGGATTCGGCATTTACCTGTCCGAACAGATCCAGGTCCACGGCGTTGTTGATGGACATGAAGTTATCCAGGGCAGAGATGGTGCGGATGTCGTTGGTGTAGCTTACGGGAGCAGACATACATTCCGGATTCCGGTTCAGATAGTCGTACAGCTTTTTTGTACCTGCGCCGAAGCCGTAGACCTGGCGGCCTTTATCGATATTTTTCTTTGCGCCGGTGATCTTTCCGGCCATGGCGATATCGACGAAGGCATCCACATACATTTCTGTATGGACGCCCAGATCCTTTAAGTCAGATTTTGCGATCAGGGAGCCGACGGCGTTGGGCATTCCGCCGATGCCTAACTGTAAGCAGGCGCCGTCGGGGATCTCGTTTACGATCAGCTTTGCCACGGCCTCGTCCACCTCTGTGGCGGGGGCTCCGGCCATTTCCGGGATAGAAGGATTATCGCCCTCTACGATCATATCTACTTTGGAGATGTGGATGCCTTCTTCAGTTCCGCCGTAGCAGACCGGCATATTTTCATTGACCTCCACGATCACGGTCCTGGAAGTCTCGCAGACAGCAGCCAGGTGGGATGCGTTGGGGCCGAAGTTAAAGAAGCCGTGCTCGTCCATGGGGGCTGCCTGGAAGACGGCCACGTCCGGACGGTTTTCTTCGGACATATCCCGGTAGAAGCGGGGCAGCTCCGAATAGCGCATGGGGCCATAGAAGGCAAAGCCCTGGGCTATGGCTTTTCTCTCGATGCCGCTCATATGCCAGGAGTTCCAGGTGAAGTGGTCAGCCGGGTTTTCGATCTTGAAGATCTCGGGGACCCACATGAGGATGCCGCCGCGGAAGTTGACGTTATAAAGCTCCGGAAGCCTTTTGGCGATCTCCGCATCCACAGCCACCGGAGTGCTGGTAGTCCAGGCGTAATCGACCCAGTCGCCGGATTTTACGGTTTTTGCCGCTTCGCTGGCGGACACAAGCTTGTCCTGATACATTTTTCTGATATCCATGGTTTAGGACCTCATTTCTAAGATATTCTTTCACTGTCCGGAGCCAGAAACCCGGGCAGAATTTTTATTCATTTTTCATTTTAGCATTTTCTAAATGGACGGTCAATAATTTCACGAAATTATAAAAAAAGAAGGCTGAATGTTTATAAAAAATACATGAAAAACCATGCTTGTTATTTGACAGGCCAATTATTTGGTGATATGATTATGATACATCATATTGTCGGAGGATACGGGCTTTTTCCGACCTCCGGCGATGGTATAATGAGGAGGAAAATCATATGGCAAAGAAAATCGTACTGGCAGGTGCATGCCGTACAGCCATCGGCACAATGGGAGGCGCTTTAAGCACCGTACCGGCGGCTGATCTGGGCGCGGTTGTGATCAGGGAGGCCTTAAAGAGAGCCGGTGTGGCTCCCGACCAGGTGGACCAGGTCTACATGGGCTGTGTGATCCAGGCCGGACAGGGACAGAACGTGGCCCGTCAGGCTTCCATCAATGCAGGACTTCCCATCGAGGTTCCGGCAGTTACCATTAACGTGGTATGCGGTTCTGGTTTACAGAGCGTCAACATGGCAGCCCAGATGATCGAGGCAGGCGATGCAGATATCGTCGTTGCCGGCGGCTGCGAGAACATGTCCCTGGCTCCCTATGCGATGATGAAGGGCCGCTACGGCTACCGCATGGGCAATGCCGAGCTGGTGGATACGATGGTAAACGACGCGTTATGGGATGCATTCAACCATTACCACATGGGAATCACTGCCGAAAATATCTGCGACCAGTGGGGACTCACAAGAGAAGAACTGGACAAGTTCGCTATGGTGAGCCAGAACAAGTGCGAGGCAGCCCAGAAGGCAGGCGCATTTAAGGATGAGATCGTTCCGGTGGAGGTAAAAACAAAGAAAACCACCATCCTTGTAGATACGGACGAGGGCCCCAGAGCAGGCTCCAATATGGAGGCTCTTGGAAAGCTGCGTCCGGCGTTTAAGAAAGACGGTATGGTGACCGCAGGCAACGCCTCCGGCATCAACGACGGTGCAGCAGCTGTTGTAGTGATGAGCGAAGAGAAGGCGAAGGAGCTGGGCGTTACTCCCATGGCCACATGGGTAGCCGGAGCCCTTGCAGGCGTTGAGCCCCGTATCATGGGCATCGGTCCCGTGGCTGCCACGAAGAAGGTAATGGCAAAGGCTGGAATGGAGATCGGCGATTTTGACGTGATCGAGGCCAACGAGGCATTTGCCGCCCAGTCTGTGGCAGTAGGAAAAGAGCTTGGTTTTGATCTGGAAAAATTAAATCCCAACGGCGGAGCCATCGCCCTGGGCCATCCGGTGGGAGCGTCCGGCTGCCGTATCCTGGTGACCCTGCTCCACGAAATGCAGAAGATGGATGCAAAGACAGGTCTTGCAACGCTCTGCATCGGCGGCGGCATGGGCTGCGCCACCATCGTAAAGAGGGATTGATCTTAAACTGAGCAGGAGGCGACCGGAATGAGCTTTGTTACATACGAGCAGGACGGCTATGTTGGCGTGATCACCATCAACCGCCCGGAAGCTTTGAATGCGTTAAATGTCCAGGTATTAAAGGACCTGGATGCTGTGATCGACAATATCAATCTGGATGAGACAAGGGCCGTCATCGTGACCGGAGCCGGGGAGAAGGCCTTTGTGGCCGGAGCCGACATTGCGGCCATGAGCACTATGACCGTAAAGGAAGGCCGTGAATTCGGAAAATTCGGAAACGATATCTTCAGGAAGCTGGAAACGCTTCCGATCCCCACCATTGCGGCTGTCAATGGATTTGCCCTTGGCGGCGGCAACGAGCTGGCCATGAGCTGTGACATCCGCTACTGCTCCGACAATGCAGTGTTCGGGCAGCCGGAGGTGGGCCTGGGGATCACCCCGGGCTTTGGAGGGACCCAGCGCCTTGTGAGAGTCGTTGGGACCGGAAAGGCAAAAGAAATGGTATTCACCGGCCAGAACATCAAAGCCGATGAAGCATACAGGATCGGCCTGGTAAACGGCGTATATCCCAGAGAGGAGCTGATGCCGGCAGTCATGAAGCTGGCACAGAAGATCGCGTCCAACGCGCCCATCGCTGTGAGAAACAGCAAGCGGGCGGTGACGGACGGGTTCCTCTCGGATCTGGACCATGCCATCGCCATAGAGGAGCAGTATTTCTCCGAGTGCTTCGAGACAGAGGACCAGAGAGAGGGAATGAAGGCTTTTCTTGAAAAACGGAAGGTTGAAAAATTCAACAACCGGTAATGGCGGGGGAGCTCCCCCATAAACGTAAGGAGGCAGAATCATGAAGGTTGGTGTGATTGGAGCCGGAACCATGGGTTCCGGGATCGCACAGGCATTTGCCCAGACAGAGGGCTATGAAGTAATGCTCTGCGATATCAATGAGACGTTTGCTGCAAATGGTAAAAATAAAATTGCAAAAGGGTTTGAAAAAAGGATCGCCAAGGGGAAGATGACCCAGGAGGACGCAGATAAGATCCTTGCAAAGATCACCACAGGTGTGAAGGATATCTGCGGAGACTGTGATCTGATCGTGGAGGCTGCCATTGAAAATATGGAGATCAAGAAGCAGACCTTCAGAGAGCTGGACGCGATCTGCAAGCCGGAGTGTATCTTCGCTACCAATACCTCTTCCCTGTCCATCACAGAGATCGGAGCAGGCATTAACCGCCATGTGGTGGGAATGCATTTCTTTAATCCGGCTCCGGTGATGAAGCTGGTGGAGGTCATCGCGGGACTGAATACGGATCCCGAAGCGGTTGAGACGGTAAAGAAGATCTCTGAGGAGATCGGAAAAACGCCGGTACAGGTGGAGGAGGCCGCCGGTTTCGTCGTAAACCGGATCCTGATCCCAATGATCAATGAGGCCATCGGTATTTACGCCGAAGGCGTTGCGTCTGTGGAAGGCATCGATACAGCCATGAAGCTGGGCGCAAACCATCCCATGGGCCCCCTGGCCCTGGGCGACCTGATCGGCCTGGACGTGGTCCTGGCTATCATGAACGTTCTGGAAACAGAAACAGGAGATCCCAAATACCGTCCCCATCCGCTTCTTAAGAAGATGGTGCGCGGAGGCCTTCTGGGACAGAAGACCGGCAAGGGATTTTATGACTATTCCCGCTAGGAATTACCGGGAAGGAAAACGGGTCCAGCCCGCGGGGATTCCCACGGGCCGGACTGTATGTCTGGGAACATAGAGAGGATGCCGCATCCACATTCTCTTATGTTATATATGATACAATTCACAAGGAGGAACTAAAAACATGGATTTTACATTAAGTAAAGAGCATGAGATGGCGAGAACATTATTCCATGATTTCGCTGAAAAAGAAGTTAAGCCTCTCGCTCAGGAAGTTGACGAGACAGAGCATTTCCCGAGAGAGACCGTTGAAAAAATGGCTAAGAACGGTTTCCTGGGAATTCCGGTTCCGAAGGAATACGGCGGACAGGGCTGCGACCCGCTCTGCTATGCAATGTGCGTAGAGGAGCTGTCCAAGGTATGCGGTACCACAGGCGTTATCGTTTCCGCACATACCTCTCTTTGCTGTGATCCGATCCAGACCTATGGTACAGAAGAGCAGAAGCAGAAATATCTGGTTCCGCTGGCAAAGGGCGAGAAGTTAGGCGCATTCGGCTTAACTGAGCCGGGCGCTGGTACAGACGCCCAGGGTCAGCAGACAAAGGCTGTTCTGGACGGCGACGAGTGGGTATTAAACGGCTCCAAGATCTTTATCACAAACGGTAAAGAGGCTGACGTTTATGTGATCATCGCCGTTACAGGCATGGTTGAGAAGAGAGGCAGAATGCAGAAGGAGATCTCCGCATTCCTGGTGGAAAAAGGAACTCCGGGCTTCAGCTTCGGTACAAAAGAGAAGAAGATGGGTATCAGAGGATCCGCTACATACGAGCTGATCTTTACAGACTGCCGCATTCCGAAGGAAAACATGTTAGGAAAGCAGGGCGAGGGCTTCAAGATCGCCATGCATACTCTTGACGGCGGACGTATCGGTATTGCTGCCCAGGCTCTTGGCCTTGCAGAGGGCGCTCTGGAGAGAACCATCGAGTATGTAAAGGAAAGAAAGCAGTTCGGCCGCGCGATCGGTCAGTTCCAGAATACACAGTTCCAGCTTGCTGATATGGCGACAAAGGTACAGGCCGCACAGTACATGGTATACCGCGCAGCCGTTGCAAAGGCAACACAGAAGACATATTCTGTTGAAGCAGCTATGGCAAAACTGTATGCAGCAGAGGTTGCTATGGAAGTAACAACCAAGGCTGTCCAGCTCCACGGTGGTTATGGCTACATCAGAGAGTACGACGTAGAGCGCATGATGCGCGATGCGAAGATCACAGAGATCTATGAGGGTACCAGCGAAGTTCAGAGAATGGTAATCTCCAGCGCTCTGTTAAAATAAGATCTGACAGCACGAAAAAAACCGGAAAATAAACGAATAATTAAGGAGTGAAATACAGTGAAAGTAGTTGTTTGTATTAAACAGGTGCCGGATACTAAGGGCGGCGTAAAGTTTAAACCAGATGGAACTCTTGACAGAGCAGCAATGCTCACAATCATGAACCCGGATGATAAGGCAGGTCTGGAGGCAGCTCTCCGCTTAAAGGACCAGTATGGTGCAGAGGTTACAGTTGTTACCATGGGTCTTCCGAAGGCTGAGGAGGTTCTTCGTGAGGCTATGGCTATGGGCGCTGATAACGGTATCCTCGTTACAGACCGTGTGCTCGGCGGTGCAGACACATGGGCCACATCCCAGACTCTTGCAGGCGCTTTAAGAAACCTGGATTACGATCTGATCATCACGGGCCGTCAGGCGATCGATGGAGATACCGCACAGGTTGGACCGCAGATCTCCGAGCATCTTGGGATCCCGGTAATCAGCTATGCACAGGAGATCCAGATCGACGGCGATTCTGTGATCGTAAAACGTCAGTATGATGACAGATATCATATGTTAAAAGCAAAGATGCCGTGTCTGATCACAGCACTTTCTGAATTAAATGAGCCGCGTTACATGACTCCGGGCGGAATCTTTGACGCATATAAGAAGGACATCACTGTATGGGGCAGAAACGACTTAAAGGACGTTCTGGACTCCAACCTGGGTCTGAAGGGATCCCCGACTCAGATCGCAAAGGCATCTGACAAGGTAAGAAAGGGCGCCGGTGAAAAGGTTGTTCTGGATCCGACAGCTTCTGTAAATTACATTGTGGACAAACTTACAGAGAAGCACGTGCTGTAAGATACAGCTACGTCAAAAAGCGAATTCATAGAATAAAGAAAGTGGTGAACAGTAATGAACTTGGAAGAATATAAGGGTGTATATGTCTTTGCGCAGCAGGTTGATAACGAAGTGAGCAGCATCGCTTTGGAGCTGATCGGCAAAGGTAAAGACTTAGCAAAAGATTTAAATACTACTGTAACAGCAGTTTTAGTAGGTTCCAACGTAATGGGACTGACTGAGATCCTTGGCGAGTACGGCGCTGACAGAGTCATCGTTGTAGATGATCCGGAATTAAAAGAGTACAGAACTGAGCCCTATACCCATGCTCTGGCATCTGTGATCGAGAAGTACAAACCGGACGTATTCCTGATCGGTGCAACAGCCATCGGCCGTGACCTTGGTCCCCGTGTCTGCGCACGCATCCATACAGGTCTGACCGCTGACTGTACACAGCTGGATATCGGCGATTTCCCGCTGGTTCCCACACCGGGCAAGGAGCAGAAGCACAACCAGCTTCTCATGACCCGTCCGGCATTCGGCGGAAACACCATCGCAACCATCGCCTGCCCGGAATTCCGTCCGCAGATGGCAACCGTTCGTCCCGGCGTTATGCAGAAGCTTCCGCGTGAGGCTGGAAGAAAGGCCGAGATCGAAGAGTTCAATCCCGGATTTGTTCCCAACGAGAAATACGTTGAGATCATGGAAGTCGTTAAGGCTGTTTCCAACGTTGCCGATATCATGGATGCAAAGATCCTTGTTTCCGGCGGCCGTGGCGTAGGAAGCCCGGAGAACTTCAAGATCCTCGACGAGCTGGCTGAGGCCATCGGCGGCACCGTAAGCTGCTCCCGTGCAGTTGTAGACGCTGGCTGGAAGCCGAAGGATCTTCAGGTTGGACAGACTGGCAAGACCGTTCGTCCCCATGTTTACTTTGCCATCGGTATCTCCGGAGCGATCCAGCACGTGGCTGGTATGGAAGAGTCCGACATCATCATTGCCATCAACAAAGATGAGTCTGCTCCGATCTTCGACGTTGCCGATTACGGCGTAGTAGGCGACCTGAACAAGATCGTTCCGGTTCTTACCCAGAAGATCAAAGAAGCAAAAGCAGCAGCTGGCAAATAAGAGCGAAGCTGAAACATAAAATCTGATCAGAATAAACAACCACATGTGGAACGGAAGTACAATCATTAGAACGGGAATACATAAAATAGGACGGAAAGACACTTAGCAGAACGGAAAAACATAAAAGAGGACGGAAAGACACTTAGCAGAACGGAAAAACACAGAAAAGAACGGAAGAACAACCTTTAGAACGGTATGACCATAAGAAGCCTGACCGTGTCCAGTGAACTGGCCGGGAGGGCTTCTTTTTTGTGCAGATTTTTTAGGAATTGAGCTTTCAGATAAAGTGGATGGATCTCCATATACCGGGCAGGTGAGGGATATCCCAAAGGATTGTTTGTAAAAAACTGGGGTTCTGGCGGGCGTGAAGAAGGCGATGAGACTAGGAAAGAAAGGGGAAAATAATTGAAACTATTTGTCAGATGGAATATACTATAATATAGATAACGAGCAGCTGATCTCAATATATAGAACATCATTTGCAGCGGCCAGATACTAAAAATGGGGAAGTTTACAAAGGTGAATTTCAATCTTGTGTATAGAGGGGTAAATGCCAGAGGTGGAGTTGATGGGGTATTGACTGTTTTCGACAGTTGATGCACAAAAGATAAGAAAGGCAGGAGAAAATGGGCATTCATGTAGCACAGCCAATTATCAAGAACATAAAAGACAGCCGGGATGCTTTGGATTTCTTTGAAATGGTGTCCTTGCCTGCCGAAGATGAGAGAACGCAGGAAATTATCAGGAGCTTTCCAACGGTGTATATTCATAACTGGGAAGAAGATGGCGAATATGAAGTTTATGTCGGTGAATCAAATGATATTTTTAAAAGAACGCGCCAACACTATGACCTGTCATTTGACAGATCAAGATGGCAGAGCAGGCTGGCGGAAAAAAACGCCAGTTTGTTTATCATTGGACACGAACATTTTAATAAATCATTAACGCTTGATATAGAAAACCGTTTAATGCATTATATGATGAGCGTTGAATGTGTAAAACATTTACATAATCTGCGTGATAATCCACAGGCAAGCTATTATCCAATGGAAGAACTGGATGAAATCTTTGGTAAGATATGGAAAGGGCTGCGCAAGGAAAACGGAATCCTGTTTCCAGCAGAAAGTGCAATAAAAGATTCCGCAATATATAAGGCTTCGCCGCTCCATAAGCTTACAAAAGACCAGGAAAGAGCGAAAGACCTGATCATCGAGAAGGTTGCAAAAGCACGAAAGAGTGGAGAAGCAAAGCAGCTTATTTTTATTGACGGAGAAGCTGGTACTGGAAAGACGGTTCTCAACAGCAGTACCTTTTATGAATTGTATTGTATGGCAGAAGAAAATAATAAGGATCTGAACTGCCAGCTTCTGGTTAACCACGATGAGCAGATTACGGTGTACGAGCAGATAGCAGAAAAATTGGGTTTGACTGGAAAGTATGGAAAGGTCGTGAGTAAACCTACTGCATTTATTAACAGTCATTCTGAGGACGAGCCTGTGGATGTAGCATTTGTAGATGAAGCGCATTTGCTGCTTACACAAGGAAAGCAATCATATAGAGGTAAAAATCAGCTAAAAGATATTATCGACAGAGCACGGGTGACGATCGTAATGTTTGATGAAAACCAGATCCTTACAGCAGAGCAGTTTTGGGAAGCGCAGATCCTTGAAGGGTATCGAAACCAGGCAAAACGATCGGGCAATCACATTGTGCTGGATAAGCAGCTTCGTATGCAGGTCGATGCGGAAACCATGGACTGGATCGATGCGTTTACAAAGAGAAGAGAATTGAAGAAGATCCCAAGGATAACAGGCGGATATAGTATTAAAATTTTTGATGAACCAGAATTGCTCGATCTGGAGATCCGGAAAAGGGCTAAAGAGAGAGATTCTATGCTGTCAAGGATCATAGCAACGTATGATTGGGAATATAGTTCCGGCCGTAAGCCAGAAGACCGGCTAATGAAATATTGGGAAGTGTTCATAGGAAACTGGCATAAACCATGGAACAGGGAATTAGAGGCTGATCTTTCGAGACAGGAGAAAAGAAGATTAAAAGGATTGGCATGGGCTGAACAGCCGCAGACCATCAACGAGGTGGGCTCTACATTTACGATCCAGGGATTTGATCTAAACTATGCGGGCGTGATCCTGGGGCCTTCTGTGAAATACAGGGATGGGAAAATAATATTCGATCCGTCTGCCAGCCGCAATGAAAAAGCGGTTCGGAACAGAACTTTATCGGACGGGACGAAACAGAAATTTGGCGAAATATTGATCCAGCATGAAGTGAGGGTGCTCATGACACGGGGAGTAAATGGGCTGCACATATATGCGTGTGATCCGGAGCTTCGGGCGGCACTGCTCAGAGCAGAGAGGGAAAGGAAGGAATTATGAAACAGGAAACCATAGACAGAATCAGAAAGTTTACAGAGGACCGCGACTGGGATCAATTTCATTCACCAGCGAACCTTGCAAAATCGATCGTTATCGAGGCGGCGGAATTGCTGGAGTGCTTTCAATGGTCGGATGGAGAATATGATCTTCAGCATGTCAAGGAAGAGCTTGCAGACGTTATGGTATATAGTCAGAATTTACTGGATAAATTGGGATTAGATGCAGACGAGATCGTGAATATGAAAATGACGATGAATGAGGCTAAATACCCGGTTGAGAAGGCAAAGGGGAAGGCAGATAAGTATGACCGGTTGTAGGGATAGAAGGTGATATTTATTTGTAATGGCATGATATCAGCCGATCCTAGAAAATATCTTTAAAATCAAAGATTTTCTGCACTCAACCACCCTTAGGTACGCCATTTTGTATGCCAAATTTTTTGAAACTCCGATATGAAAAATGCACATCTTGAACCGATTTCCGCTGTGAAAATATAAAAATCACGGAGGAAACTATGATGAAGAAGCAGAAAGACTGTATGCCTGTGAGATACTGTTTCATCCCGGTAATCGAATTCCAGTCAGTGGAAGATAAATTTTTGAATAAGTACGGCAGAATGCGCAGAGAATTTCTGGAGGAACAGAGTCCAATGCTTTTTGATGATCTGGTGCTGACGGAGCAGCTGTTTCCACATTTGTATGAAGTGCAGGAAATTGCGGAGAAGAGAGTAGAAGTCATCATGGCAGGACTGTTGGAAAAGAATCCGGCACCGGATAGGGGAATGGATGCTATGGAGTGGATAAGACACATGAATGTGCTGAGAGAAATGGAGGAAGATCCGGTGGTTAGGGAAGTGATTTATTGCGGATAAATCTGATGCTGAGCCGACTGAATAAGCTGGCTCTGTGCAGTAAAAATGGGAAAACGGATTTTGACAGATAAAATAAACGATAAAACAAAGAAAAACCTGCAAATAAAACAAAAATATGGTTTGCAAACGATATTTTGGGATATAATATAGGTGAATAAGCAAATTACGAGGTGCTGTATGCTGATATATTATCGTTTTAATAATTTCTGTTCATTTAATTGTGAAAGCGAATTTTCCATGAGCGCACCAGCCGGAAAAGTGAAAAAACGTTTTCCGGACAACTATGTGGAAACTGCAGAAGGATTTGATTTGCTGAAATCTGCGGTAATCGTTGGGGAGAATGCTGGTGGTAAATCCAACTTTATCAATAGCTTAAAATATTTGAAATCGTTGTTTATAACCAACAGTCAGGTAAAGTCTGTTCGCCCGTATGTAAATGCGGCAAGTTTAATGGAGGAACAGAATCCTGTCCAGAAGTTTGAACTGTGTTTTAGAGCCGAGAATGGGAAGGTCTATGTGTATCATCTTCATCTGAATGAATCTGGTATTGTATATGAAGAATTACAGACCTTGAAGAAAAGAAATGCGGTAGCATCCAGCTTGTTCAAAACGGAGAAGCAGGAAGGTGGTTCTTGGATTGCCAGCGCAAAAGAAGCAAGCGGATTGAGTAAGCGAATGGATAAATTCCTTACGGGAAACAGCATTGGTCTTTTAGTATCTAAGTTTGCACTGCTTGGTGATGAGGATGCAAGGGCAGTTGTAGAATGGATGACAGAAAGGTTGTATCCAGAGTCATTGACACCTGATATGGCAGATGATGTAATCAAGCAAGATGCCGATATGCGTATTCTTGAAGATGAGAGATATTTGGAAATCTTCCGGATGGTAGACTATAGTATCTGTGGTATCGAGCTTGATAAGGAAAAACCATACAGTAAGACAATCATTATCCGCAAGGACGAAAATAGCAATCTTTTCAGAAGAGAGCTGCAGATGGACTCCACAGGTGTGCGAGAGTTCTTTGCATGGGCGGTACACATTTTCCGTGTGGTATATGAGAATAAGATTGTATTTGCAGATGAAATGGATCGAGTGCTGAATCCGATCCTCTCTGACCGAGTGATTGCATTTGTGAACGGAGCAGAGCATAATGGCCAGTTTATCTTCTCTACCCACAATGTACTGCATCTGGATTTAAAGACTTACATGAAAGAGCAGATTTATTTTGTTACAAAAAACAGAGAGCAGCTGACTTCGGAAATGTATTCTTTGTCTGATTTTCCAGAAGTTCGTTATGAAACGACTAAGATTTACGAGTTTTATATGAAAGGTATTCTGGGAGGTACAGCATCCCCGTAGACCGGAACGTAAATTACAGAAACGATTTGTTGTATTCTGTGAAGGCGATACAGAGTACAACTATATCGATAAAATGAGAAAACGCCAGGATGTGCAGATTGCGTTGAAGCCAATCAATATGCATGGTGGCGGTTACAGTAACTTCTTAAAAAAATAAAGACAGAATCTCAGACAAACTGTTTGGCAAAATTCATCATCGTGGATGCCGATCGTCTGATGAAGCATCCAGGCGAAAAGGACAGTTTTTTGCAGCTGGCAGAGTATTGCAGGTTACAGAATAAAAAAGGAACAAATCCTCATTTCCTAATTGTGAATAATCCGGATTTTGAGTATGTCGCTTGTTTGCATGTGCCAGAGTACAAGGGACAGGAAGTAACGAGATTCCTGCAGACCGTTCTGGGATTTCAGTCTTTGGAACAGTTTAAGAAGAACACGGAGGTGTATGAGTGCCTGAATAATGGCAAACGTTCTTATCAAGTCTTGATTCAGAAGATTCAAGGCGAAGATAAGTTCATACAGAATACATATTCTGTGAAGAAAAAGAACTTTGAAATTGCTATCAGCCGAAAAGATGTGAAATGGGAACTGCTTGATTGTAAAGGCAGCAACATGGAAGAATTTTTCGACGTGATAGATTGGTAAAGTCTCATTTATGACAAAAACAGACCTAATCAAGCTTATTATGCTTAAATCGATCAGGCTTCCGCGGAGTGTTACGATAAGCACTCCGCCATTTTTATGTCAAGAGGAAGAAAGAGGTTTAAGTGCCTGGTTTTCTACGGTGAATGCAGAAAACAGATGCGCAATGGTATCATGTCTGCAAAACAGACATGATGTGCGGGTGGAGGCAAAATCATGTGGAAATTTTTTTCCATAATGTAGTCCTGGAAATACCCAGCTCATTGGCGGTTTGGCTTCTGTTTCCATTGTTTTTTTCAAGAAAGATGCGTATTATTTCTTTTTCCATTTCGTCTAAAGTTCCTGGAGCAATACAGATTGTTTCTGATTCCGGCGGACATTCTGCAGGGGGGAAGGATGTAGTTTCCATACAATCGCGGATGGATATATTTTGACATTTGCTTAGGATAACATAACGGTGAATCACATTTTCTAATTCACGGACATTTCCGGTCCAGGAGGCCTGCAGAAGAAGCGCTTGATCCTCTTTAGTGAGAGGTGGTATTTCTATATGGTACTGCCGGGAATATTTGGACAGAAACATAGAAGCCAGAGGAAGAATATCTTCTTTCCTTTCTGTCAAACGCGGAAGGGAGAGATTAAGGACATTTAATCGGTAATACAAGTCAGAACGGAATTTTCCATCTTTAATTAAATGATCCATGTTCATGTTTGTGGCAGAGATTAGACGTACATCCACGGCCAGAATCTTCTGAGAGCCAATTCTTCTGACCTCTTTCTCCTGGATTGCGCGTAACAGAGTTCCCTGAATATGAAAGGGTAGGGAGTTAATTTCATCCAAAAACAGGGTTCCTTTATGTGCCTGTTCAAAAAGCCCTGGATGGCCGCCCCGTCTGGCGCCAGAGAAGGAACCCTCCTCATATCCGAATAATTCGCTTTCAATCAGGGATTCTGGAATTGCAGCACAATTTACTGCCACAAAGGGATTGTTTTTCCTAATACTGGCGTTGTGAATGCTCTGGGCGAATAGCTCCTTTCCTGTTCCATTATCACCACTGATCAGGATACTTGCATCGGTTGCGGCGTATAATGACGCTTTTTGGCACAGAGATTTTATGAGGACACTGTTTCCCTTAATATCCGAAAAAGTGAATGCAGCAGCCAACCCTTTTTTTCTCAAAGCGGCCCGGACCTGCTGTTCTTGTCTTTGGATATCGGCAATGTTTTGGAATACAGCTGTAATCTGGCATTGTTCTTCGGAAACGAGCCGCCTCTTTTTTATGAGATAGCTGCATCCGCACACAGAGCATATTTTTTCGGATTCCATTTCATCTATGAAAAAATGGAAAAGCTCTTTGGAAAAATATTCCGGTGTTAAATCTTCAAGAAGATGGTTTAGGATATCCTTTTCTCCAGCAGCAAGAATATGCAGCATTTCATGATTGGCCATAGATATTCGGTTGTTTTCTATTACGAGTATCCCTTCGCAGACCAGGGTGGTGGCATTCCAGAAGGTTTCAGAAAGATGACGTTCTTTTTTTCGGGCATTTATGATAGTTAGTGCCTGGAGAAGGGCGTGCTCCAGAGAACGTGCACTGCTTTCAGCAAAGCAGACAGGGATACCCAGCTGTCTCCCGGTTCTGATTGCCAGAGTCCCGCCGCCGACCATTGCATCCATTCCATCCTGTTTCCCCTCAGCAACACGGCTGCGGATATCATCTGCAGATTGAAAAGTATAAAAACGCAGTTCATCCAGGTTTAAGATTCTCTTCAGAACATCAAGCTTATAATTCCGGATTGACCTCATAAACATAAGAACGCCAATTTTTTTTCCATATGATTTGGCTGTTTCCAGTGCCTGGAGCATATCAATATCGTCGGGTTCGGCCCGAAGGTTAATGATATCAGGAAAGCTGTTTTCAACAATGTCAGCGAGCGCTCCCCGGCTGATAATGACTTCGGGCCTCCCATAAGCGATAAAATCTTCCTGGAGTCTTGAAACCATACGGGGACTGGCCTTTTCCCATTGGAAAATCCTGGGTTCAATGTCTAGATGGGAGCAGCATTGGAGAATTGTGGGATAAAATTTATCGTAGCCGGTTATGATCATTAAATTTGAAAGTATCATTAAGATTCCTCCTTTTTAGATGATACTATTATACTTTAGTATTGTTCTAAAATACAACATAAATGTTTATATAATAAACATTTATGGACGTCGAGACTGCTGAAATCATTGAAATAAGGTGGTTATATAGATGGTACGAAAATTGCTATATTATAAAGCAGATATTTAAGGAATGCATAAAAAGGAGGAATAACTAAGGTGAAAGAAGTATTAAAGGAAAAACTTCGGAGAAGTCTGTGGTTGGAAATTGATCTGGATCAGTTAGAATCAAACTACCTGGCTTTAAAGGAAATGGTTGGAAGTGTAAAGGTAATGCCGGCAGTAAAAGCAAATGGATATGGCCACGGAATTGTTCAGTGCAGTCAGGTTCTGGCAGAATGTGGGGCTGATTACCTGGGAGTGGGAAGCGCGGATGAAGCAATTCTTTTACGGGAAAACGGGGTGAGGACGCCAATTCTTGTTTTTGAGAGCAGCTTTATTCCGGATATGGCGGGGGTGTTTAAAGAATATGATCTTATGCCCACCGTTTTTAATATGGAGCAGGCGCAGGCTCTTTCAGCTGTCACGGATAAAGAGATGAAGATATTTGTTAAAATTGATACAGGCCGTGGCCGTCTGGGAATAAATGCTGAAGAGTTCCCGGATTTTTATAAAAAATTGAAGGAGCTTCAGAATTTGAAAGTGGAAGGAGTATATAGCCATATGTGTGGAGCTGAATGGCCGGATGAAAACTGTCCATCACGTTCAGAATACCCTTTATGGCAGTATAGGCGGTTTTGTAAAGCAATGGAGGGGATTGGAGAGGAACGGAAGAATATACCATTCCGGCAGCTGGCTAACACGCCTGCCTGTATTGCATATCCGGAGATCCGAATGACAGGGATCTGTCCAGGAAGAGCCATATGGGGATATTCTCCTTTGGAACGCAGGGAAGGGCATCCTGACCTGGCAATGCCAATGAAAGCTTTAAAAAGCCGTCTTTTAGATATTCATGAAGTGACAGGAGGAAAATTTGGTCCTGGATTTTCAGCGGTGAAGCTGGATCATCCCAGACGGATCGGCGTTATTGCCGGAGGTGTTGGGGATGGAATAAGTCCGAAACACGCAGCTTCTGGCCATGTTCTTATTCGAGGGAAAAAGATTCCCATTGCAAGTGCTATCTGTTTAGAACATATGATCGTGGATTTGACTGAGTGTCCAGAGGCAAAAATGGGAGATGAGGTGGTACTTTTTGGAAGCCAGGGAAATGAAAATATTCCTATTTCTGCATTACTAAAAGCCTGGGACAAGACCCTTGTAGAATTTTGGACATCCTTTTCAACACATATTTCCAGAGTGTATTTAAGGAGGGGGGAGGTATACAGCATAACGTCTGGAGATATTCCGAAAAGGATTGATCTGTAATGTATAAAGGAGGAAAGAAAGGTATGAGTTATTATAAGAAAATGAATTTAGCGACAAAAACAATGCTGGCAATGGTTCTGGGAGCAATCGCAGGATTTATTATCGGGGAAAATGCTGTAAAGATCCAATTTATTGGAACTGTATGGCTGAATATGATTAAAATGTTCCTGGTTCCTACGGTTGTATGTATGCTGGTGCGAGGGATTTCCAGCATGGACAGTCCAAAAACCCTGGGACGTATTGGTGCGAAGGTTATAGCCTTTTATCTTGTTACAACTGTATTTGCAGCGATCATTGGAATTGTTATTGGTGATGTATTTAAACCTGGTATTGGATTTGAATTTCAGCAGAGCAGTGATACCGTAACAGAGGTTGCCTCGCTGCCGACAATCCAGGATTTTGTTTTATCACTATTTTCTGAAAATATTTTTAACAGCTACTCTTCTGCAGATATGCTGAAGGTTTTAGTAAGCTCTATTATTATTGGAGTGGGAATTGTTTTTATGCCGGAAGAACACAGGATACCTGTGCGGAACTGGTTTTCATCCATGTCAGAGCTGATAATGTCCATTATTGGAATATCCATGAAATTTGCACCGATTGGTGTGTTCTGCTTGATGGCAGCTGCCATGGGAACATACGGGATCAATTTTATTGGAAGTATGTCTAAGCTGCTGATCGTATTCTATTTAGGATGTGTGGTCCATTTCGTGGCTGTATATATGCTGTTTTTATGGGCAATGACAGGAATCACACCGTGGGAGTTTTTTAAAAAGGGCTTTGAGACATTTTCTATGGCTATCAGTACCTGTTCCAGTGCTGCAACCGTTCCTGTAAATCTGAAAGTGGCCCAGGAAAATTTTGGAGTTTCAGAAGCGATTGCTGGCTTTAGCATTCCTCTTGGGTCCAGTATGAACCAGGATGGAGGAGCGATATTAGGCGGTGTGGTTATGCTTTTTTGTGCACAGGCCATTGGCCTGGAGTTGACGTTCGGACAGATTTTTAATATCGTGATACTGAATACCCTGGTAACATCTGGCAGCAGCGGCGTGCCTGGCGGAGGGATCATGCGTCTTATGGTAGTTGCGTCTGCCGTGGGACTGCCATTGGAAATAATTGCCTTAATAGGAGGCTTCTACCGGTTATTTGACATGGGAACCACCAGTATGAGTGTTATGGGAGATCTGTCTGCTACTGTGGTGATCGACCGCTGGGAGAAAAAACGTCAGGCAAAAGAGGGCGCTGAATAATGATGAACATAGATTTTTGAAAGGATGTGAAAAGAATGATCGATCTGAGAAGCGATACACTGACAAAACCAGATGATGAAATGTTGAAAACGATCATGACAGCAGCTTTGGGAGACTCGGGGCGTCTAGATGAAAACTCCCGAGGCGGTGATCCAACAGTCAATGAATTAGAGGATTATGCAGCTGAACTTCTTGGAAAGGAGGCAGCAGCATTCCTTTGCTCTGGAACTATGGGGAATTCAGCGGCACTTCTGACCTGGCTAAAGCCAGGGGACAGAGCCTTGATCGACAGAGAAAACCATACATACAGGACAGAGCAGTTTGTGTTTGAAAGAAGATTTGGGCAGGTGGTTCCTGTTTTTTATGAGACAGATCATAATGGGCTTCCGCTGCTGGAATCTGTGAAGAGCAAACTAGAGACAGAAAATGTAAAGCTTTTACAGTTGGAGAATACCCATAATGCCCATGGAGGATTATGTATTCCCATAGAGCTTCACAGGAAACTTTATGAAGCAGCCTGTGAACATAAGGTGAAAGTCCATCTGGATGGTGCAAGGCTTTTTAATGCAGCAGTGGCTTTAAACATTCCAGTATCTGAAATTGCACGATATACAGATTCGGTAATGTTTTGTGTTTCTAAAGGGATTGGAGCGCCGTTTGGATCCCTGGTATGCGGGGAAAAACCGTTTATTGATGAGTTGAGGAATACCCAGAAGCGTCTGGGCGGCGGGATGCGGCAGGCTGGGATCATGGCGGCACCGGCACTGTATGCAATGAAAAATCTTACGGAGAGACTGAAAGAGGATCATATGCATGCCAGAAAAACAGCTGATGGACTCAAAGGCTTAAGGTATGTGCACCCACAAGAAACAATAGAGACAAATATTGTCATGCTGAAAGTTATAGGAATGGATGCCGGTGAGTATTGCCAGCGGCTGAAGGAAAGTGGTGTATTTGCAGGTGAGGTAACAGATAACCGCATCCGTCTGGTGTTTTACAGAGGGATAACGGACAAGGATGTGGAGGACACAGTATCCATCATCCGTGCGTTAGATGAAAGCCTGTGTGAAATAAAATAATTAACATGGATCCATCATCCGGGGCTTGGATTTTTCCCATTAACAGAGAAAAATCCAGGCTCTTTCTTATGATGCTCCAGGGGGGAAGCGCTTTGAAGGGAACGGCGGCTATATAAGCCCCTCTGAATCATACGGCCCAGTCCCGTTTTTCCAGCTCCGCTTATGGCAGGATATACCGCTTTTCCTGGTATCTCTGCCCGTTACAGTTATTATACACAGCAATGGACCATAGGCCGATCCTTATGGAAAACCGCCCGGAGATTTCAGTCTGTCTATTGAGTTTATATATCATGTCTGATAAAATCATCCCATCAGACAGAGGATCACCGGAGGGCTTATGAAGGATTTATACCAGATCGCATATGATACGGTCATACCAGTAAAATTGAAGAAAAACGGAGGGGCCGGCCATTGACCACGACAGGAAAATGACATTGAAGGAATTATTGCCGGAAAGGTGGGACAGGAAATGGGATTAAACAGATTAACGGATCGGATCTATTATCTGGAGCATGAACCGGAGACAGACAGGCCGATGTTAGCTTATATCAGGGGAGATAAATGGTCTCTGGCCATTGATGCGGGATATTCGTCTTCTCATGTGGCAGATTTTTACAGGGCTATCGAAGCAGAGCATTTAAAAAAACCAGATTTTACTGTGATCACCCATTGGCATTACGACCATACCTTCGGGATGCATGCGGTCAGCGGGGTCAGCATTGCCCATGAAAAGACCAATGAGTTTCTGAAAAAACAGCAGGAAGAGGCGGAGGACTCCGGTTATATCGAAGCGCTGAAAAGAGAGGACATCCATTTCAAAAGAGAATATGCAGATCTGGACAGGCTGGATATTGTATTGTCAGACCTGGAATTTTCGGACAGAATGACCCTGGATCTGGGAGGCATGACCGCCCGGATCTTTCATACAGAAGCGCCGCATTCAGAGGACACGGTCTGTATTTATATACCAGAAGAAAAGGTATTATTTTTAGGTGATTCCACCAGCGAAGACTTTTTTAACGATGGATATATGGACCGGGACAAGCTGGCTTCATTGATCCGGACCATCCGTTCCACGGACTGTAAATACTGCATACTCAGCCATTGTGAACCGCTGGGGAAGGAGGACCTGCTGTGCTACCTGGAGACCATTCTTTGATCGGGGCGGGTTCCGGCCGGAGCTTTTTCCTCCGGGGCCGGAAATAAAAGGACGTTTTATTGTAAAAAAAATGCCAATCCCGTTAAATGTTTAATTACCTCCGAATCACTGGCTTTTTCTGAACACTTATGTTACACTGGCCTTGGGTTACAGCAATTCACGGTTATTTACTGCAAAAGTCATTGCCATCCAATGAAAAAGGTATGTTTTTTATAGGAGGTACATTTGCAATGGCAATTCAAATTGGCATCAACGGATTTGGACGTATAGGAAGAGTCGCATTCCGCATCGCCATCGACAAACCGGAAGAGTTTCATTTATGCGGGATCAATGTCCGCAACGCAAATTTAGAGTATATGGTATATATGATCCGATATGATTCCATATTCGGCCGCTTTCAGGGAACCCTGGATACGTATGAAAACGGGATCGTCGTAAACGGACAGAAGATCCCGGTATACTCTGAGAGCGACGCCTCGCTGATCCCATGGGGAGAGTGCGGAGCCGAGTACATCATCGACGCCACCGGCGCTTTCTGCACCACAGAAAAGGCCATGGCGCACATCCGGGCAGGCGCAAAGAAAGTGATCGTAACGGCGCCGGCCAAGGACGATGTGACTCCCACCTTTGTTATGGGCATCAACCATGAAACATACAGACCGGATATGATGGTGGTCTCCAATGCATCCTGTACCACAAACTGTCTTGCCCCCATCTGTAAAGTGCTTGAAGATCATTACGGTATTGAATATGGACTCATGTCCACGATCCATTCTGCAACAGCAAAGCAGAAGGTGGTGGACTGCAGATCTTTAAAGGACTGGAGAACGGGCCGCTCGGTGTTTGGAAACCTTATCCCATCCACCACAGGAGCGGCAAAGGCGATCTCTCTGGTGATCCCTTCTTTAAAGGATAAGATGAACGGGATTTCCTACCGTGTTCCGACTTCCGACGTTTCCATCGTGGATCTGAACGTGGCGTTGAAATCGCCGACATCCTATGAGGATATCTGCCGGAAGATGAAGGAAGCCAGTGAAAATGAGCTTTCCGGGATCCTGGACTATATCGAAGACGAGGTGGTATCTTCGGACTTTATCGGCGATTCCCACGCCTCCTGCTTCGATGCAAGGGAAGGCATTCAGGTAAACTCCCACTTTTTTAAGCTGATCGCATTCTATGACAATGAATGGGGTTACACCAGCCAGATTTTCCGCCTGATCAGATATATGAACCGCGTGGACCTGGCATGATCCTGCCGAAGATCAGCTGATACAAAAGGCAATGACCGGAAAATGCAGAAATAGCAGCCGTACCCAGACCATATCTCTGTAAGGGACATATACATTCGTCATTACGATTATGAACCATACGATTAAAAAAGAAGCCGAGATGCTGCGGCTTCTTTTTTATGGAATACTCCTGGTACAGGTTCATGATGCCGGGCGCTCCATATGACCCGGACGGTCTTCCGGTCAGTTTAGGAAAAGCTGGACCCAGTGATCCACGCCGCGGCTGTCCTTCACATGGCCGATGCCGATCCGCGAGTATCCGGGATTTAAGATATTGGCCCTGTGGCCGGCGCTGTTCATCCAGACGTCCATGACCTGCTCTGCCGATCTCTGGCCATAAGCGATGTTTTCCCCGGAGGCGCGGAAGGAAGCCCCGGCTTCCGAGAGGGCGGTGGAGAAGTCTCTTCCATCGGGCCGGGTATGGGAAAAGGAGATCTGGATCTCCCGGGCGCGGACTCCTGCGGCTTTTGAGGCCTCCGGATCCAGGGAAAGGGAACCAAGACCGGCCCGGGCTCTTTGGGCGTTTACCAGAGCGAGTACCTGGGCTGCGGGGGTCTCTGCTTCCGGCTCCTGGACGCCGCCGTCAGTTTCGGGTGAACCATTGTTTTCCGGGGCGTCCGGCAGTTCCGGAGACTGGGGAGCGTCTGGCTGTTCCGGGATCAGAGGAGTATCCGGCCATTCCGGTGCCTGGGGTATGGACGGCTTTTCCGTACATATGGGGAAACGGATCAGGCCCGAAAGTCCTGGAAGGGTTCCCACCGCCGGAGCAGGGACGGAAAAAACGGCGTCCACACGGCCCGGCGCAGCCAGGTATGGATCCTGGGCTGCCTGGGAAGAAAGTGGAGCGGCTCCCGCAGCGGCCAGGACGGCTGCGGCTGTTATAGCATAAAATCCTGTTTTTTTCATATGGGTACCTCCTTGCATTACAAAAATGTTACAAAAATGTTATAAAATATTACAAAACAGATCTTACCATACAATTCCTTCCATTGCACCAGGGAAGGGATGGAAGGGATGGAAGCCCGTTCCAGAACTGGAAAAAGGAGGTCCGGAATACCGGTATAAAAAAGAGCGCATATCCCATACTAAAAAACGGGGTGATCATATGCCATATATTTCTCCGAATGTCAGAGAAAAATTCAACAGCCTGTCGCCGGAGCTCCAGGATGTGATCCTAAGCCGCGGAGAGGATATCCAGTCCATCCACGACCTGATCCGCATTCTGGACAAAATTGTAAAGGAAGGCGAAGGTTAACCAGTGTGAAAATCCATTGCGGGCACATACTGAAGGGGAGGACAAAGTCAGTCCCGAAAGGAGTGTGCGCAATGGATTTTTGTACGTGTAAAAATGGAAATGTCCCGGCGGCTCCGGTCCTGGCCATGGTCCAGGCTCCAGTCCAGCCCTGGGAGACCCTGTACGATCCGGAAAAAGCCCTGCGGGAGGGCACCGTGTTCCCGTCCCTGGACCAGCCCTTTTATGCGGCGGAGAAAGGAGGCGGGCTCCATGGATAACAATATGGACCGTATGCAGCTTATGAAGGAGATCGGGGAGGCCAGCTTCATGGTCAACGATCTGACTCTGTATCTGGATACCCACCCCACAGATCAGGAGGCTCTGAAGGCGTTTTCGGAGGCATCGAAAAAGCGGAGGGAGCTGATGGAGATCTGCGCGGACCAGTTCGAGCCTCTGACCATGGATCTGGTATGCCCGGATACCAACAACCAGAGCAGAAGTCTCACAAAATACCCGGACCAGAAGCACTTTACCTGGTCAGACGGACCGACGCCATGGGAAGGAGGCGCTTTATAATGTGGAATTATGAGAAACGGCTGCAGTATCCGGTGAACATTAAGAATACGTGTCCCAGGACAGCGTCTCTGATCTTAAGCCAGTTTGGCGGCCCCGACGGGGAGCTGTCGGCATCCATGCGGTATCTGGCCCAGAGATATTCCATGCCCTGTAAGGAAGTGGGCGGCCTCCTGACGGACATCGGCACCGAGGAGCTGGGACATCTGGAGATCATCTGCGCCATGGTTTACCAGCTCACCAGGAACCTGACTCCCGAGCAGGCAAAAACGGCCGGCTTTGACGCCTATTATATCGACCATACCACAGGGCTCTGGCCGGCGGCAGCGGCAGGCATCCCCTTCAACGCCTGCGAGTTCCAGAGTAAGGGAGACGCCGTCACAGATATTTTTGAAGACCTGGCGGCGGAACAGAAGGCGCGGGTGGTCTATGAGAACCTGATCCGGGTCATCGATGATCCGGACGTGCTGGCCCCGCTGAAATTTTTAAGGGCCAGGGAGATCGTCCACTTCCAGAGGTTCGGAGAGGCCCTGGAAAAGGTCAAGGAGAAACTGGATCCGTCCAACTATTATTATTTTAACCCCGAGTTTGACAAAAAGATTTTAAAATCATAAGAAGAACCCTGGCCCGGAGCCCGGATCTGAGCTTCCGGGCCGGATTTCTGCTCTGAGAAGGGGATCTGAAAATTGTTCCTAAAAAAAATCCAGAAATCGACAGCAACCGCTTGCAAAAACCATATGAATATGATAGAATAGTGAAAATTTGGGCTAAAATAGAAAAGCCCGGATAACAAAAAAGAAAGGGTGGCGTCATGAAGGCATATTTAATACTGGAAGACGGAACTGTGTTTGAAGGAACAAGCATTGGCTCCTCCAGAGAAGTAATCAGTGAAATTGTGTTTAATACATCCATGACCGGTTATCTGGAAGTCCTTACCGATCCCTCCTATGCGGGACAGGCAGTGGTAATGACTTATCCTTTAATTGGCAATTACGGTATCTGCCGTGAGGACATGGAGTCCAGACAGGCATGGCCGGACGGCTATATTGTCAGAGAATTATCCAGAATTCCCAGCAATTTCAGAAGCGGGGACACCATCGATCATTTCTTAAAAGAACAGGATATTCCAGGTATCAGCGGAATCGATACAAGAGCCCTTACGAAGATCTTAAGAGAAAAAGGAACCATGAACGGTATGATCACCACCAACGGGGACTATGACCTGGAGGAAGTGAAGGAGAAGATCCGTCAGTATACGGTAAAGGGCGTTGTGTTAAAGACCTCTGTGAAGAAGCCCTATGTGCTTCCCGGAGACGGAAAAAAGGTTGCGCTGCTGGACTGCGGTGCAAAGGACAATATTGCCCGGAATTTAAATAAGAGAGGCTGCGAGGTGACGGTTTATCCGGCAGATACTCCGGCTGAAGAGATCTTAAAGACCAATCCCGACGGGATCATGTTATCCAACGGCCCCGGAGACCCGGCCGAGAACGTGGGGATCATTGAGGAAGTAAGGAAGTTATACGAATCCAGCGTTCCGATCTTTGCCATCTGTCTGGGCCACCAGTTAATGGCCCTGGCTACCGGAGCGAAGACGTACAAGCTGAAATACGGCCACCGCGGCGGAAACCATCCGGTCAAGGATCTGGAAACAGGACGGGTATACATAACCTCCCAGAACCATGGCTATGCGGTCGATGAGGAAAGCCTGGATCCCAGCGTGGCTGTCCCGGCATTCGTGAACGTGAACGATAAGACAAACGAAGGCTTAAAGTATGTGGGAAAGAATATTTTCACCGTGCAGTATCATCCGGAGGCCTGTCCCGGTCCTCTGGATTCCGGATACCTGTTTGACCGCTTTATGCGTATGATGGAGGAGGGAAGATAATGCCAAAGAACCCAGATATTAAAAAAGTACTAGTGATCGGCTCCGGCCCCATTATCATCGGCCAGGCCGCAGAGTTCGACTATGCAGGAACCCAGGCCTGCCGCTCCTTAAAGGAGGAGGGCGTGGAGGTGGTGCTCTTAAACTCTAACCCGGCCACGATCATGACCGATAAGGACATTGCCGATAAGGTATACATTGAGCCGCTGACCACAGAGGTGGTGGAGCAGCTGATCATGAAGGAAAAGCCCGACAGCGTTCTCCCGACCCTGGGCGGCCAGGCCGGCTTAAACCTGGCCATGGAGCTGGAAGAGGCCGGTATCCTTGCAAAAAATAACGTGCGTCTCATCGGAACCACGCCTCTGACCATCAAAAAGGCCGAGGACCGTGAAATGTTCAAGGAGACCATGGAAAAGATCAATGAGCCGGTGGCTCCGTCCGAGATCGTGGAAAGCTTGGAGGACGGTCTGGCCGTGGCAGAAAAGATCGGCTATCCGGTGGTGCTCCGTCCGGCCTATACCCTGGGCGGCTCCGGCGGCGGTATTGCAGAGAATCCGGAGCAGTGCGCTGAGATCCTGGAAAACGGCCTGCGCCTTTCCCGTGTGGGACAGGTCCTGGTGGAACGGTGTATTGCCGGCTGGAAGGAGATCGAGTACGAGGTAATGCGCGACGGCGCCGGAAACGTGATCACCGTCTGCAACATGGAAAACATCGATCCGGTGGGCGTTCATACCGGTGACTCCATCGTTGTGGCTCCGTCCCAGACCTTAGGAGACAAGGAGTACCAGATGCTCCGTACCTCCGCTTTAAAGATCATTACTGAGCTGGGGATCACCGGCGGCTGCAACGTGCAGTACGCGTTGAATCCCAACAGCTTTGAATACTGTGTGATCGAGGTAAACCCCAGAGTAAGCCGTTCTTCTGCACTGGCCTCCAAGGCCACCGGCTACCCCATTGCAAAGGTTGCCGCCAAGATCGCTCTGGGCTATACCTTAGACGAGATCAAAAACGCCGTAACGAAAAAAACCTACGCCAGCTTTGAGCCCATGCTGGACTATGTAGTCGTGAAGATGCCGCGTCTTCCCTTTGATAAATTCATCAACGCCAGCCACAGCCTGGGAACCCAGATGAAGGCCACCGGCGAGGTCATGAGTATCTGCACCAGCTTTGAGGGCGGCCTTATGAAGGCCATCCGTTCCCTGGAGCAGCACGTGGACTGCCTCCTTTCTTATGACTATTCCGGACTTACGTCTGCGGAGCTTAAGGAGGAGCTGAACCGTGTGGATGACCGCCGGATCTGGGTCATCGCTGAAGCCCTGCGCCGCGGCTTCTCCTATGATATGATCCATGAGATCACAAAGATCGATATCTGGTTCATCGATAAGCTGGCGATCCTGGTGGAGATGGAAGCTGCCCTTAAGGCCGCCGGAAAAGATCTGACTCCGGAGCTCTTAAAGGAAGCAAAACGCATCGAATTCCCGGATAACGTGATCGCAAGGCTCACAGGTCTTTCCCAGGATGAGGTAAAGGCCATGCGCTATGAGAACAACATCCGCGCCGCCTTCAAGATGGTGGATACCTGCGCCGCTGAGTTTGCGGCTGAGACGCCGTATTACTACTCCTGCTTCGGCAGTGAGAATGAGGCGGACGGAACCACCAGCAGGAAGAAGGTGCTGGTTCTGGGCTCCGGCCCCATCCGGATCGGCCAGGGCATCGAGTTTGACTTCTGTTCCGTACACAGCACCTGGGCCTTTGAGAAAGAGGGCTATGAGACCGTCATCATCAACAACAACCCGGAGACCGTCAGCACGGACTTTGATATTGCCGACAAGCTGTACTTTGAGCCTCTGACTCCCGAGGATGTGGAGAGCATCGTGGATATCGAGAAGCCCGACGGAGCCGTTGTCCAGTTCGGCGGCCAGACAGCCATCAAGCTGACCGAGGCTCTGATGAAGATGGGAGTTCCGATCTTAGGAACCGCAGCCGAGGACGTGGACGCGGCCGAGGACAGAGAGCGGTTTGACGAGATCCTGGAGCAGTGCGGCATCCCCAGACCCAAGGGACAGACCGTATTTACAGCAGAGGAGGCCAAAAAGGCAGCCAATGAGCTGGGTTATCCGGTACTGGTGCGCCCCTCCTACGTTCTTGGCGGCCAGGGCATGCAGATCGCCATCTGCGACGAGGATATCGACGAGTTCATCGGCATCATCAACCAGATCGCCCAGGAGCATCCGATCCTGGTGGATAAATATATCATGGGCAAGGAGATCGAGGTGGACGCCATCTGCGACGGCACCGATATCCTGATCCCGGGTATCATGGAGCATATCGAGCGTACCGGTATCCATTCCGGCGACAGTATCTCCGTTTACCCGGCCCAGAGCATCACTGAGGGCAATAAGAAGACCCTGGTGGAGTATACAGAAAAGCTGGCAAGGGCCCTTCATGTAAAGGGAATGATCAACATCCAGTTCATTGTGGACGGAGAGGATGTTTACATCATCGAGGTAAATCCCCGTTCCTCCAGAACGGTTCCCTATATCAGCAAGGTAACGGGGATCCCCATCGTTCCCCTGGCGACCCAGATCATCTGCGGCCACACCATCAAGGAACTGGGCTATACTCCCGGACTCCAGAAAGAGGCCGATTACTTTGCGATCAAGATGCCCGTATTCTCCTTTGAAAAGATCCGCGGCGCAGACATCAGCCTGGGGCCGGAGATGAAATCCACCGGAGAGTGCCTGGGTATCGCTAAGACCTTCAACGAGGCCCTTTATAAAGCGTTCCAGGGCGCAGGTATCAAGCTGCCCAAGTATAAGAACATGATCATCACTGTCCGCGATTCCGATAAGGAGGAGATGGTGGACATTGCCGCCCGCTTCAAGGCCCAGGGCTACCGGATCTTCTGTACCAACGGAACCGCCCGGTACCTGTACCAGAAGGGCGTAGTGACCATCCCTGTGCGCAAGATCGAGCAGGAGTCTCCCAATATCCTGGATCTGATCCTGGGACATGAGATCGACCTGGTCATCGACATCCCGGCCCAGGGAGCCGAGCGCAGCCACGACGGCTTCATCATCCGCAGAAACGCCATCGAGACCGGCGTAACGGTCCTTACAGCCATCGATACGGCCAGGGCCCTGGTGACCAGTATGGAGAACCGCGCCCAGGAGCTTACGCTCATCAATATCGCAGATATCTAAATCCATAAATGATTATCCATTATGCATACCGCCTTCGGGTGGTATGCATAAAAATTTATACGGAATGGATAAAATGCATATTTTTTTCAAAAAACCTCTTTACAAAAGCATATTTATGCATTATAATGCGTAACATAAACAAAGGCCACCAATAAATGGCCGTTGGAAACTGCATATATGAAGCATAAAATAAAGAAAAGAGGAATAATTATGAAAAAGCATGTATTTGTGGCAATGGCAGCGATGATATCCATGGCATGGATGACCGGATGTTCCGGCGGAGAAAGCAAGGAGACTGTAGCAGATACGAAGGCAGAGTCCTCCGGCACAGCAGCTGCGGCAGAAGAGACTGAAAAGGCCGGAGACGGAAGTGAGGCAGAAGCCACCGGGGCCGCCGTGGATGTGGATCCCGAAAGCCGTCTGGGAAAGATCCTGGCTTCTGGAAAGATCACCATGGGGACCGCGCCGGATTTCGCTCCCATGGAGTTTAAAAACGTTGGCGCGAAGGGCGTCGAGTACGTGGGCTCCGATATTGAGCTGGGCAAATATATCGCTGAAAAGCTGGGAGTGGAGCTGGAGATCAAGGCTATGGAGTTTTCCGCGATCCAGCAGGGGCTTGCCTCCGGCACCATCGATATGGGAATCTCCGGATTTGCCTATACTGAGGAGCGTGCCGAGACCCTGGGACTTTCGGACCGTTACAACATCCAGTCTGAGGATAAGGGCCATACCCTTCTGGTGCTGAAGGAGGATGCGGCTTCCTATAAAACAGCGGAGGATTTTTCCGGAAAGAAGGTCGTAGCCCAGAATGCCTCCCTGCAGCAGTCCCTGGTGACAGAACAGCTTCCGTCGGATATCCAGTTCCAGCCAGTTACAGCTATCACCGACGGCGTTCTGATGCTGACCACAGGGAAGGCCGACGCTCTGGCAGTCTCCTACGATAACGGAGAGATGCTGATGAAGTCCTACCCGGAGATCGCCATGACGGAGTTTAAATTTGATCATTCCGACGAGGGCAATGTCATCGCCGTTAAAAAGGGCGAGGATGAGCTTCTGGAGGCCTTAAACGGGATCATCGCAGAGGTCAATGAATCGGGCCTTTACAGCCAGTGGACCGAGGAAGCCCGGGCTCTGGCAGAAAGCCTTGGCATAGAGATGAAATAGGCCGGAAAGAAAGGAGAAGATCCAATGGAATTTTTCACAGTTATGGGAAAGGTGTGGACCGAATATTCGTCCCTCTTCCTTCATGGCTTATGGATGACCTTATATATGGGAGCTCTCACGGTGCTGATCAGCACCGTGTCCGGCTCTCTGATGGCGATGATGCACCGCAGCAGCTGGGGGATCGGAAGGTTTAAGCCCCTTCACGCTGCTGCCGTAGTTTATGTGGAGGTGATCCGGGGAACGCCGATCCTCCTGCAGCTGTATTTCTTCTATTTTATGCTGCCCCAGTGGTTTCCGGCGCTGGATCTCAGCGAGTTCACCTGCGTGATGATCGCCTGCTGCGTCAACTCCACAGCCTATGTCTGTGAGATCGTCCGGGCCGGGATCCAGGCTGTGGACGCGGGACAGACCGAGGCGGCCCGGTCCTTAGGCTTAAACAGCCGTCAGGCCATGATCCATATCGTACTGCCCCAGGCAGTAAAAAATATCCTTCCCGCTCTCTGCAATGAGTTTGTGGCCATTGTCAAGGAAACATCCCTGGCATCCACCTTCTTTATCGGAGAGCTGATGACTCAGTTTAAGACCATCAACGGCATTACCTTCCGTGTTCTGGAGCCGTTGACCATTGTGGGCATCATTTATTTCCTTGTGACATTCGTTATGTCCAAGCTGATCGCATTACTGGAGAGGAGGATGAACGCAAGTGAGCGCTAGCAGTGAACTGATCCGTGTGGAGGATCTGCATAAATCGTTTGGAAGCCTTCAGGTGTTAAAGGGCGTGTCTGAAACCATCTCCAAGGGCGAGGTGGTCTCCATCATCGGCCCGTCAGGAGGAGGAAAGAGCACCTTTCTGCGGTGCCTGAACCTGTTGGAAACGCCCACCTCCGGCCGTATTTATTTTGAGGGCACCGACATCACCGACAAGAGCGTGGACATCAACCTCCATCGGCAGAAGATGGGAATGGTGTTCCAGCATTTTAATGTATTCAACAATCTGACCGTGGGGAAGAACGTGACCCTGGCTCCGGTGCTCCTGGGGAAGAAGAGCCAGAAGGAGGCCGATGAGATGGCAGCGGAGCTGCTGGCCCGGGTAGGCCTCCAGGAAAAGGCGGATCAGTATCCCAAAAAGCTCTCCGGCGGCCAGAAGCAGCGTCTTGCCATCGTCCGCGCCCTGGCCATGGAGCCGGATGTGATGCTGTTTGACGAGCCCACCTCGGCCCTGGACCCGGAGATGGTGGGAGAGGTGCTCCAGGTTATAAAGAGCCTGGTAAAGACGGGAATGACCACGGTGATCGTGACCCATGAGATGGGATTCGCCAAGGAGGTCTCTGACCGGGTATTTTTCATGGACGGCGGGATCATCGCCGAAAAGGGCAGTCCGGACCAGGTGTTCAATCATCCGTCCAACCCGCGTACAAAGGAATTTTTAAGCAAGGTATTGTATTAAGAAGAAAACAGGAGGGGCAGAACCATGACCGACGAAAAAAAGAAGGTTTTAAGCTATATTGACGAGAAAGCAGATGTGATCATCGATACATCCGATAAGATCTGGGATTTTGCGGAGCTTTCCCTGAGGGAATTTAAATCCGGGGAGCTGTACGCCCAGGTATTAAAGGAGGAGGGCTTCGAGGTGGAGCATCCCTTCTGCGGCATTGAGACGGCGTTCCGTGCGTCCTATGGCTCCGGAAAGCCGGTGATCGGGATCCTGGCTGAGTACGACGCCCTCACAGGGCTTTCCCAGGTGGCCGGACAGCAGAGCCGTGAAGAACTGGTATCCAACGGCAACGGCCACGGCTGCGGCCACAATCTTCTGGGAGCCGGATCCATGGCGGCTGCCTTTGCCATCAAGCACTATCTGGAGGAAAAGGGAGAGGGGAGCGGAAAGGTGATCCTCTATGGCTGTCCCGGCGAAGAGGGAGCTGCCACCAAGGCCTTCATGGCCAGGGACGGCGTATTTAAGGAATGCGACGCGGCCCTCACCTGGCATCCGGGAACAGAAAACCAGGTGACCTCCGGTACCTGCAATACCTGCATCCAGACAGAGTATAAATTCACTGGCGTTGCCTCCCACGCGGCGGGAGCTCCGGAGCAGGGCCGTTCCGCTCTGGACGCTGTGGAGCTGATGAACATTGGAGTCCAGTTCCTGCGGGAGCATATGCCGGATACGGCCAGGATCCATTATTCCATCACTGATGCCGGCGGAGATTCACCCAATGTGGTGCAGCCCAGGGCACAGGTGCTCTATATGGTGCGCTCCATCTGGGCCAAGGAGGCCCTGGCTCTTCAGGAGCGTGTGGACCGGATCGCCCTGGCTGCGTCCATGATGACGGATACCACCATGGAGAAGAAGTTCATTGACGGCTGCTCCAATACAGTTCCCAATAAGGTGCTGGAGAAGCTCCTCTGGGAAAACTTCAGTCAGGTGGAGATGCCGGAATATACAGAGGAAGAGATCGCCTACGCCCAGGCCCTCTGCGATTCTGTGGAGATGAAGGACAATAAGCTCCCAGGAGATTTTACAGAGGACAGCGAGGAGCTTTACGAATTTGTAGATAAAGCCTCGGAGCATGGGACAAAAGCCATCAACGACTTCCTGATCCCGTATTTCTATTCGGAGCATCCGCGCATGGGCTCCACCGATGTGGGCGACGTGAGCTGGCTGGTTCCTACGGCACAGATCAATACCGCCACATATCCGTCCAAGGCTCCGGGCCATTCCTGGCAGAACGTGTCCTGCGGACGCACTTCCATTGCCCATAAGGCCATGCTCATGGCCGGCAAGGTCCTGGCGGCAGCCGCTGTGGATCTGATGGAAAAGCCGGAGGTCTTACAGGCGGCCAGGGATGAATACGAGGCAAAAATGAAACGCTACGGCGGCTATTTCTGCCCGGTTCCCGAAGGAGCAGTACCGGTAGTTCCGGGTGAAAAGATGTAAATAAGGAAAATTGTAGATATAAAACAAGAGATTTCTCCTCGGATTCTGTCGGATTGGGCCGATTTATACAAAAAATGGAAGGCTATATAAAAAAATATCGGTAATCCTTTACAAAACCTATGGAATGGGGTATAATACGGTATGGTTGTTTAATATATAACAAACCGAAAGAAGAGGAGGAATTCAAAATGAAAAAATTAGTAAGCGTTCTTCTTGCAGCCGGCCTTGTAGCCAGCATGACAGCATGCGGCGGCGGCGATAAGAAGGAGTCCGCAGCAGCACCGGCAGAGACAACAGCCGCAGCAGCAGAGACAACAAAAGCAGACGAAAAAGAGACAGAAAAAGTTACAGAAGCAGTTACAGAAGCCGCCAAGGATTTAGCAGACGCAGGAGAGATCTCCGTATTATACTATACATACGGCGATACATATATCTCCAGCGTGCGTTCCGCTCTGGATGCAGCTCTTGATAAGGCTGGCATCAAGTACCAGGACTACGACTCCAACAACAGCCAGACGACCCAGACCGAGCAGGTTTCCACAGCCATCGCAAAAGGAACCTCTCTTTTGGTAGTAAACCTGGTGGACAGCGGTTCTGACGACGCTGCAAAGAATATCATCGAGCTGGCAAAGGCACAGAGCATCCCGGTGATCTTCTTCAACCGTTCTGTAAGCGAGGAAGTCGTTTCCGCATACGACAAGGCTGTATTCGTAGGTACAGACTATGAGATGGCCGGCCATATGCAGGGCGAGATGATCGGCGAATACCTGGTTGAGAATTACGATACCGTAGATCTCAACGGCGACGGCCAGATCTCCTACGTAATGTTCAAGGGCCAGGAGGGCAACGCCGAGGCAATCGCACGTACCCAGTTTGGCCAGGAAGATGCGGACAAGGTCCTGGAAGCAGCCGGCAAGAAGCCGTTAGCTTTCTATGACGCAAGCAACACAAACAAATATCTGGTTGACCAGGGCGGTCTGTGGTCCGCAGCAGCAGCTACCGAGTATATGCAGACGATCCTGTCCCAGTACAGCGAAGCAAACAACAACATGGTTGAGCTTGTTATCGCCAACAACGACGAGATGGCGATCGGATCCGTTACCGCTCTCCAGAACGCCGGCTACAACAAAGAAGGCGCTACTGTGATCCCGGTATTCGGCGTAGATGCTACTGACGCTGCAAAGGACGCGATCGCAGCCGGTACAATGACAGGTACCATCAAACAGGATGCTGAAGGTATGGCCAACACCATCGCCCAGATCACAGCAAACTATCTGACAAGCGCAGAAACATTTGAGGGTGTCGATGCAGCCAACGTAGTAGGAACATGGCGTGTGAATATTCCTTACGCTATGTACACAGGCGAGGAATAAAGTCATCGATGATGCGGCCGCACTTCGGTGCGGCCGTATTTTTTACGCGCGCATCGGCCAGATGAACATGTGCGCATGCTCATGTGGCGGCTGCCGCGGGAAAGAACAGGACCAGAAAAAGGTCCTGTTCTGCGCCATACGGAGATGACGTTTCCAGTATGACGAAACGGCGTATAGCGAAATACTTGAGAATCAGGAGGCGATGATTTGAGTATGAAAGACACAACAAATGCCACTGGATCGGGAAACCAGCCTGTGTTGCTGCGCATGGAGGGGATCTGCAAATCATTCCCCGGCGTAAAGGCCCTGGATAATGTTTCCCTAACGGTCCGTGCCGGAACGGTTCATGCTCTTATGGGCGAGAACGGAGCCGGTAAGTCCACTCTTATGAAGTGCCTGTTCGGCGTTTACAACAAGGATGCAGGCCATATTTACCTGGACGGCAAGGAGGTCAGCTTTAAGACTTCCAAGGAAGCTCTGGAAAATGGAGTGGCAATGGTGCACCAGGAGTTAAACCAGGCATTAAAGCGCAATGTTATGGATAACATGTGGCTGGGCCGGTTCCCGAAGATCTCCAAATGGTGTCCTCTGACCAGTGAATCCAAAATGTACGAGGCCACGAAAAAGCTGTTCGATGAACTGGATGTGAACGTGGACCCGAAAACCGTGATGAGCACCATGCCCGTATCCCAGAGACAGATGGTGGAGATCGCCAAGGCGGTTTCCTATAATTCCAAGGTGATCGTATTTGATGAGCCTACATCCTCCCTGACTGAGGAAGAGGTAGAGCATTTGTTCCGGATCATCAATATGCTGCGTGACCGCGGCTGCGGGATCATCTACATTTCCCATAAGATGAAAGAGATCTTACGGATCTCGGATGACGTTACCATCATGCGCGACGGCCAGTGGATCGCCACAAAGCCGGCGAAGGATCTGACAATGAACGAGATCATCAAGCTGATGGTAGGCCGAGAGCTTACAAACCTGTATCCGGAGAAGGATAATGTGGTGGGAGAGCCTCTGTTGGAGGTAAAGGGACTGACCGCCGCCTACTCCAAACTCCGCGACGTATCGTTCGTTGCGAAAAAGGGAGAAGTCCTGGGCATTGCAGGCCTGGACGGCTCCGGACGGACGGAGCTTCTGGAGAATATCTTCGGGATCGCCACAAGAAAAGAAGGCGAGATTTATCTCCATGGCAAACGGGTGATGAACCGCAATGCCAGGGAATCCATAAAGAATAAATTTGCCCTGCTGACCGAGGAGAGACGTGCCACCGGTATTTTCGGGATCCGCGATATCCAGGCCAACACTACCATATCCAGCTTCAAGCGGTATAAGGTGGGTCCGTTCCTCAGCGATAAGAAAATGAGCGAAGCCACGGAATGGGGAATCAAGGCCATGCGCACCAAGACGCCCAGCCAGAGGACCCAGATCCGTTCTTTATCCGGCGGAAACCAGCAGAAGGTGATCCTGGCCCGCTGGCTTTTAACGGAGCCGGAGGTGCTCCTTCTGGACGAGCCCACCCGCGGTATCGACGTGGGCGCGAAATATGAGATTTACCAGCTGATCCTTAATCTGGCCAAGGAAGGAAAGACCGTGCTGATGGTTTCCTCCGAGATGCCGGAGCTTTTGGGCGTCTGCGACCGGATCCTTGTCATGTCCGGCGGACAGCTGGCCGGTGAGGTGGACGCAAGAACAACGACGCAGGAAGAGATCATGGCTCTCGCTGCGAAATTCGCATAAGGATAGGAGGAATGAACTGTGGCTGACAATAAAGCAACATCCAAAGCACAGGAATTTAAAGCGCTTTCCAAGAAAGACCAGCAGAGAAAGATTGGGGATCTGATCTTAAACAATGCGATGTACATCATCATCGCCATTGCGATCATTTTCATTACAGTAAAACAGCCCAAATTCATCAGTCTTTCTTCAATCGTAAATATTATTTCCCTGACGGCGGCAAAACTGCCCATCGCCCTGGGGATCGGCGGCTGTATCGTACTGACCGGTACGGATATTTCCGCAGGCCGTGTGGTAGGTCTGGCAGCGTGTATCTCCGCTTCCTTACTGACCACTGTATTTAAGGTATTCCCCAACATGACATCCGCGATGCCCATTCCAGTGGTGCTTCTGATCGTGTTGGGCGTAGGCGCTGCCGTTGGCTTCGTAAACGGCTTCAGCGTTGCGAAATTTAAACTGCATCCCTTTATCGTGACCCTGTCCACCCAGCTGATCACATACGGTATCATCCTTATGTACTTAATGAACGGTGTCAACAACGGACAGACCTTAAGCGGACTGACCGACAGCTACCGTTCCCTGATCACAGGAACCTTATTCACCATCGGCGGCGTTGCCATCCCCAGATACGTTCTGTATGCAGTGATCCTGACAGCCGTTATGTGGGTGATCTGGAACAAGACCACCTTCGGAAAGAATATGTTTGCCGTTGGCTCCAACGAGGAAGCAGCCAATGTATCCGGCGTAAACGTGGCCCGTACCATCATCCTGGTATTCATGCTTGCCGGCGTTATGTACGGCATCACCGGTTTCTTCGACGGCGCCCGTATTGCATCTGCCAACGCCAATACAGGTCTCAACTATGAGTGTGACGCCATCGCGGCCTGCGTAATCGGCGGCGTATCCTTCGTCGGCGGTATCGGACGCATCAGCGGCATCGTAGTAGGCGTTCTGCTGCTGCAGATCATCTTCGCCGGACTGAACTTCCTTTCCGTTGACCCCAACATGCTTTACATCATCAAGGGTCTGATCATCCTGGTAGCCTGCGCCATTGATATGCGTAAGTATCTGGTGCGTAAGTAAGAGATGGAAGATAAGAGAGAAAACGGAGGCTCTCCGGAACAGGACAAGGAGCCGGAGAGAGAATTCCGGGGTCTTTATAAATATGTGAAGATCTCAGAACGGTCCTTAAACTGGATCATCATTGTCCTGGGGGCAGCCCTGGTGATCTGTTTTGGGATCGGTTATGCCAACCGTGGATACATGGTGGATTTTGACGCCCGGGGCGGGACTGTGGTGGAGAGCCAGAAGCGGATGTACGGCGATCTGGTGACAGTGCCGGAGGAGCCCGTCCGGGAGGGAAGCGTATTTGAGGGCTGGTATACAGACGAAAACCTGACGATCCCCTGGGATCTGTCAAAGGATACGGTCACCGGTCCCATGACGCTTTACGCCAAATGGCGGGATAAATAAACAAGAAAGTACAGATAAGGCCTCACTGTCCTTCCTGCGCGTTTTGCACAGCGGCAGTGGGGCCTTTGGATTCAAGGAGAAGTACATGCTGACGAGTAAAAAAGTATCCGAATCCATACGCCTGGGTTCGATCCTGATGTTTTCCGGCGGGTTTCTGGACGCGTATTCCTATCTGGTGCGGGGCCAGGTATTTGCCACTGCGGAAACGGGAAATATCGCCCTTATGGGGATCAGCCTGGCCCGGGGAGATCTGGCTATGGCCGGACGGTATCTGATCCCGGTGGCCGCCTATGCGGCGGGGATCTTTCTGACGGAATGGATCCGTATGCGGGTGGGAGAAAACGGAACGGTCCACTGGAAAGAGGGGATCCTGTGGCTGGAGCTTCTGGTGATGGTCCTGGCCGGATTCATGCCCCAGAAGTGGAACTCTCTGGTGAACTGTCTGATCGGTTTTTCCTGCGCCATGCAGGTGGAGGCGTTCCGGAAGATGCACGGCATGGCCTTTGCTACGACCATGTGTACAGGAAATTTAAGAAGCGGGACCGAGCTTCTGGCTGTGGGAACTCTTGAAAATAACGGCGAGCAGAGGAAGCACGGATTATGGTATTACTGGATCGACCTGGTATTTGTGGCCGGTGCGGCCGCCAGCGCCCTGCTCTGCCAGGTGCTGGCAGAACGGGCGGTCTGGGTCTGTGCGGCGGCGCTTTTATCGGCCATCCTTTTCATCCGGTATCACCGCAGGATGGCTGAGGTGTGACCGCTGCTTTAACAGGGCTCTTTTCTGGAGAAAAGGTAAAAGCCGGGATTCCGGTTATCTGTTTCCTTTTCCATCAGTTCCGGGGAGCAGTAGGCAAAGGGAGCGTCCAGACGCACCTTTCCCTCTCTTCCCGGTTCTTCATATTTGCCCTCCTTTAAAGACGGATCCAGGACACAGATGCTGTCCTTTCCGGCGGATAAAAGCAGGACATAATGGCCGCCGTGGGAAAATACTCCGGTATAGCCTTCCCGGTCTCCGCCCACGTTGGCGATGACGCTGCCGCCGTTCTTTAAGTGCTGCATGGCCTTTTTCACGCTGTTGGTGGTGGAAAAGTCCAGATCGTACAGATCCGCCACCACGGGCCCCAGGATCTTCATATCCGTTCCGGGATGGAGATTGGCCTTATGCTTTAAGGAAAGGGCGATCAGGCGCTTTAAGGAAATGGTCTTTGTGGTGAGACGGTCCACCATCATAGCCAGGGAGCAGAGGCCGCAGCCCGCCTCCTTAATGGAGAGATCGTGGAAGCGGCTGCCCTCGGTGGCGGCGTCGGTGGGATACGGGATATCTGGATGATCCAGCTGATTTAAATATTTCATAAGGTCCTCCTTTGTAAGAGTATGTATGGTTATATTATGAGTTTTGGAGACAAAAATGTCAAGACCTCCGGAAGAGTATCACTTTTTTCAGCATAGATGGGGGAAGGTGTTGATTCCTGGAGGAAATATGTTTAGAATAAAAGGATGGAGGAACCGGAGTATGGAAATAGTCAGAGGAAGATCAGTCTTAAAAAGAACTGCGGTGGGAAGGCTCCAGTACTATGAGAAAGAAGAACCGAGCGTGGTCCGGCGGCAGGTGGAGGACACAGAGAGGGAGCTTTCGCGCTATGAGCGGGCCCTGGAGCAGGCGGAAAAGGAGCTGGAAGCCCTGTATGAGAGGGCTCTGGGAGAGGCAGGAGCAGACAGCGCTGCGGTGTTCATGGGCCACCGGATGCTTCTTAAGGATGAGGAATACAGAAATTCTGTGACCAGGGCGATCACAGGAGAGAGGGTCAACGCTGCCTTTGCAGTGGAAACGGTGGGGGACGAGCTCTGCCGTCTGTTCCTGGAGATGGAGGACGAGTATCTGAGGGCCAGGGCTGCGGATATCCGGGATGTGTCGGATCGTCTCCTGCGGATCCTGGAGGAAGAGGAAAAGGGCGGCGGACGGTGCGGAAGGGGACCGGCCCTTTCAGAGCCGGTGATCCTTGCAGCCAGGGACCTGGCTCCCAGCGAGACCGTTCTTCTGGATAAGAAAAAGATCCTGGGCTTTGTGACCGAGCAGGGCTCTGCCAATTCCCACACAGCCATTCTGGCAAGGACCATGGAGATCCCGGCCCTGGTGTCGGTTCCTGTGGCCCGGGAATGGGACGGAAGACTGGCGGCCATCGACGGGGAGGAGGGGATCCTCTATGTGGATCCGGATCCGGAGACCCTTGAAAGGCTGAAGGAAAAAAAGGCCCGCCAGGAGGAAGCGGCAAGGCTTCTGCTGGAGATCCGGGACCTGCCGGATGTGACCCGGGACGGGACCCGGGTGGAGCTTTACGCCAATATCGGAGGTCCGGAGGATGTGGAGGCGGTCCTGGGATCCAGGGGCGCAGGCGTGGGCCTGTTCCGGAGTGAATTTCTATATCTGGAAAAGGAGACGTACCCCACAGAGGACGAGCTGTTTTCTGCCTACCGCCAGACAGCAGAGCGCATGGGCGGAAGAGAGGTGGTCATCCGCACCCTGGACATTGGGGCAGATAAGACAGCAGACTATTTTGGCATAGAAAAAGAGGCCAATCCGGCCATGGGCTTCAGGGCCCTGCGGATCTGCCTGAAGCGGCCGGAGATCTTCCGCACCCAGCTGCGGGCCATCTACCGGGCCAGCGCCTATGGGAAGGTCTCGGTGATGTTTCCCATGGTGGCCTCCCTCTGGGAGGTGGAGGAGGCCAAAGCCATGGCGTTCCAGGTCCGGGAGGAGCTGGAACGGGAAGGGATCCCCATGGGCCATGTGGACCTGGGCATTATGATCGAGACTCCGGCGGCTGCCATTTTAAGCGGAGAGCTGGCGGAAAAGGTGGATTTTTTCAGCATCGGCACCAACGATCTGACCCAGTACACCCTGGCGGCGGACCGGCAGAATGACCGGCTGGATGATTTTTACGATCCCCGACATCCGGCGGTCCTGAGGCTCATTGCATACGTGGCGGAAAACGCCCAAAAAGCCGGGATCCGGGCCGGGATCTGCGGAGAACTGGCAGCGGATCCTTCCCTTACGGAAGTCTTTCTGAAAATGGGGATCCGGGAGCTGTCGGTGTCGCCTTCCTTCCTTCTGCCCCTGAGAAAGAGGATCCGGGAGATCTGTCTGGAAGAAACAGAAAATGACCAAGGAGTTTAGAAATGAAGCAGAACCAATATGAGATCATCGTGCTGGATCTGGACGGCACGCTGACGAACCGGGATAAGGTGATCACGCCCCGGACGAAAAAGGCCCTGATGGAGGCCCAGGCCAGGGGGAAAAAGGTGGTGCTGGCCTCCGGGAGGCCGACCCAGGGGGTCATGCCCCTGGCGGAGGAGCTGGATCTGAAAGCCTACGGCGGCTTTATCCTGTCCTATAACGGCGGACGGATCATGAACTGCACCACCGGGGAGGTGGTATTTTCCCGGGAGCTGCCGGTGGAGTCCAACCGGACCATCATCGGTCTGGCAGAGGAGCACCGGGTGGATATTTTGACATATGAGGACAGCCGCATCATCACCAATAACGCAGAATGCCCCTATGGAAAGCTGGAGAGCCGCATCAACTCCATGGAGGTGGTGGAGAAGGCAGATCTGGCGTCCTATGTGGATTTTCCAGTTCCCAAGTTCCTGATGATGGATGATGGGGATTATCTGGCCATGGTGGAGCCCAGGGTGAAGGCGGCCCTGGGAAAAAATTTCAGCGTTTACCGGTCAGAGCCGTTTTTCCTGGAGATCCTTCCCAGGGGCATCGATAAGGCCCAGAGCCTGGAGCGGCTTCTGGAGGTGTCGGGACTGTCCCGGGAGCAGATGATCGCCTGCGGTGACGGCTATAACGATCTTTCCATGATCCGGTATGCAGGCCTGGGGGTGGCCATGGAAAACGCAGTGCTGCCGGTCCGGAAGGCGGCGGATCATATCACTGCCTCCAACAACGACGACGGAGTTGCAATGGTGGTGGAGCAGTTCTTGCTGACGTAGGGGGGGAGAACAGCGGTTTTTATAAATATATTTTGTAAATGACTGGACTTAAAAACTTTAATGTGTTAAAATGTTACTTGTGTATCGGGCAGGGAAGCTGCTGGGAAACCATCGGATAATGGAAAAAATATGTCTCACAAAGGGGAGTCTGAACATGAATAAAAAGATAAAAACGGAAGCTGTGGACCATCTTTTTGAAGCGGTGCTGACCTTAAAGTCTCCGGAGGAGTGCTACGCGTTTTTTGAGGACGTGTGTACGGTCAATGAACTGCTGTCCCTGTCCCAGAGGTATGAGGTCGCCAAGATGCTCCGGGAAAAGAAAACGTATCTGGATATCGCGGAGCGCACCGGCGCTTCCACCGCCACCATCAGCCGGGTGAACCGGTCCTTAAATTATGGGAACGACGGCTATGATATGGTGTTTAAACGTCTGGGATATCCCTTTGAGGAAAAATAAAACGAAAAAGCTGCCTTCCGGTGACCATAGATCATGGTCCCGGAAGGCAGCTTTTTTCTTTTGTATCTTATTTCTCCCGGCTGAAGGACTGTTTCAGAGGAAGGATCTCCTTTTTGTAAACATGGCGCAGGAATACGGCGCTGATCCCGGCGGAAAAAACCTCTGCCAGGGGGAAGGCGAACCATACGTAGGAAAGCCCCAGGGTCTTTGCGAAAAGAAAGGCCGCGGGAAGGAGGATCACCAGCTGTCTTAAAACAGACACCCACAGGCTCAGCATGCCGTGGCCCATGGCCTGGAACAGGGAGGAGCAGGCGATGCCGAAGCCGGCTAAGATAAAGCTCAGGGAGATGATCTTAAGGGCCGGCACGCCGATCTCCAGCATGGAGTCAGAGGCATTGAAGATCATTAGAAGATTCTCAGCAGCCAGGTTGAACAGCAGCAGCCCCGCGATCATAATGGAAACGGCGTAGGCGATGGACAGCTTCAAAGTCTTCACGATCCGGTCCGGTCTTCCGGCACCGAAGTTATAGGCAATGATGGGCACAGTACCGTTGTTTAAGCCGAATACGGGCATGAACACGAAGCTCTGGAGCTTAAAGTACACTCCGAATACGGCGGTGGCCGTGGAGGTGAAGGCAATGAGGATCTTATTCATGCCAAAGGTCATGACGCTGCCGATGGAGGCCATGATGATGGACGGGATGCCCACGGCATAAATATGGCCGATGATCTCCTTTTCCGGCCGGAAGCCCTTAAAGGCCAGATGGATCTCGTGGTTTCTGGTGGTATTCAGGACAAAGCCCAGGATCAGGGCAATGATCTGCCCGGCGACAGTGGCCAGGGCCGCTCCGGCTACCCCCATTTTCGGGCAGCCCAGGAGACCGAAGATCATAATGGGGTCCAGGATGATATTTAAGATCGCTCCCGTTCCCTGGATGATCATAGAGTAAAAGGTCCGGCCGGTGGACTGCATGAGCCGCTCAAAGGTGATCTCGCCGAAGAGCCCAAAGGAAAGGACGGTACAGATCCGGAGATAGGCGGTTCCCATCTCCACGATCTCCGGGTCCCTGGTCTGGGCCAGGAAAAAGTGCTCTGCGAAAAACAGGCCGAAAACGGCGAAAGCCAGAAAGCTCATGAAGGCCAGGAACAGGGCGTGGATGGCGATGCGGTTGGCCTTCTGGAAGTTTTTTTCGCCCAGGCTTCTGGAAAGGGTGGCGTTGATGCCGACGCCTGTGCCAGTAGCTACGGCGATCATCAGGTTCTGTGCCGGGAAGGCCAGGGATACGGCCGTCAGGGCGTTTTCGCTGATCTGGGCCACGAACATGCTGTCTACAATGTTATAAAGGGCCTGGATCAGCATGGACAGCATCATGGGGATGGACATGGACAGGATCAGCTTGTTGATGGGCATGACCCCCATTTTGTTTTCAGATGACATGGTTTGGTTCTCCTCTCGTAATTTTATGTAAGGTCTGTATGAAGGCATCCCGGGCCGTGACGGCGGCCGGGGTACAGCCAGACAAAAAAACGACCTGTGCAGATGGTCGTTTTCTGTGGCTATTATACGGCAAATTCCGCCATAAGTCAACCGCCTGGACTGCCTCCGCAGTTGAAAGGAGCCGGCCAGTGTGATAGGATAAAGAAAAGAGCGGGAAGGAGGCATGTATATGGAAAAGATCTGTATTTTCTGCGGAAGATCCCTGGGGCGGTGGGAGAGAAAATCCCTGTACTGCGGCAATGGGACCCAGACCGTATGTAAGGAATGCTATGAGAAATATTCTCCCATGACCAATGTGGAGCGGGGCCTTCTGGCCTGGGAAACGGGCCGGGCAGAATCCCGGGAGGAGCTGCGGGAATTTGTGGAGCAGGCGGAAAGGACCAGAGAGGAAAAGCAGGAGAAGGAGAGGGAGGACCGGGAACAGAAACGGACCGGGAAAACATGTCTCCGCTGCGGCGGGGAGATGCTGGATCTGGGATCCATGAAGCTTAAGCTGGGGGAGGAGACCTTCTTTTTCAGTGACTGGAACCGTCTTGCCAGCGGATCCCTGGACGTGCAGGTCCTCCGGTGCGAGGACTGCGGAAAGGCAGAATTTTACATTCCTGAGCAGAAGTAAGGGGAGAGCTTTGCCCCACGGCTGGATGAATACAAAGTTTTTGGGAAAATCCTGCGTAAGCGGTTGCCATTTGGATAAAATTTACTTATAATGTGAAAGGCAGACCAGAAAAGAAAGGATGTGAGCACATAATGGAAGGCCGAAGTTGCAAGACAGAGGCAGACGCCCACCCGGAACCTGAGGCAATAGACATAATGCAGTCCCATTATGTGTATTGCCGTTCTTAATGGACGTTTTGCCTCCATGCCGGTGAAAATATGGAGTGGAGGAAGAAACGATGTCAAACGAAGTTATGGAAAATGAAGAGAAGGAGAAGCTTTTAAGGCTGGCGGAGGAAAAAAAGTACCGGCAGTTAAAGGAAGCCCTTCTGGAGATCAACGAGGTGGATATCGCCTCATTTATGGAAGAACTGGATTCGGAAAAGACCGTGATCGTGTTCCGTATGCTGCCCAAGGCCCTGGCCACGGACGTATTTGCGGAGCTTCCGGCGGAAAGCCAGAGCCACATCATCAACAGCATCACCGATAAGGAGCTTTCAGAGATCGTGGAGGACCTGTATGTGGACGACGCGGTGGATATGCTGGAGGAGCTTCCGGCGACGGTGGTGCGCCGCGTGCTGAAGAATACGACGCCGGATACGAGAAAGCTCATCAACCAGTTCTTAAATTATCCGGAGAACAGCGCCGGAAGCATCATGACGGCCGAGTATGTGGGCCTGAAAAAGAACATGACCGTAGAGCAGTCCTTTGCCTATATCCGTCATCACGGCGTGGACTCGGAGACCATTTATACCTGCTATGTGATGGATGAAAAGCGCCATCTGGAGGGCGTGGTCACGGTCAAGGAGCTTTTGATGAACGCCTATGAGACACGCCTGGAGACCATCATGGACACCCATGTGATCAAGGTGACCACCACCGAGGACCAGGAGGCTGTGGCGGATATGATGAACAGATACGGCCTTTTATGTATCCCTGTGGTGGACAGCGAGGATCGTCTGGTGGGGATCATCACCGTAGACGATGTGATGGAGGTCATGGAGGAAGAGGCCACCGAGGACTTTGAGAAGATGGCCGCCATGCTGCCCAGTGAAAAGCCGTATTTAAAGACCAGCGTGTTCCAGCTTGCAAAAAACAGGATCCCGTGGCTTCTGATCCTGATGCTGTCCAGCACCATCACTGGTGCGATCCTGGTAAAATATGAGACTGCCTTTGCGGCGGTGCCGCTGTTAGTAAGCTTTATCCCGATGTTAATGGATACAGGCGGAAACTCGGGAAGCCAGAGCAGCACCATGGTGATCCGCGGCATGGCCCTGGGAGAGATCGAGCCGTCGGACGTATTAAAGGTCTTATGGAAGGAGATCCGGGTCGGCTTTATGGTGGGCTTTGTGCTGGCGGTGGTGAACTTTATCCGCCTGATGATCCAGTATCCGGGAAACACCATGATCTGCGTTACGGTGGTCATCAGTATGTTTGCCACTGTGGTGGCGGCCAAGACCATCGGCTGTACCCTGCCCATCGGGGCCAAGGTATTAAAGCTGGATCCGGCCATTATGGCGTCGCCCATGATCACCACCATCGTGGACGCGGTGAGTCTGATGGTATACTTTAATCTGGCCTGCCATCTGCTGGATATGGCGGCATAAAAGAGAAACATGGGGAAAGCCCCTTAAAATTCTATGGAAATGACAGGAGAAGAAAAAAATGGGAAAAGTGAGAACAAGGTTTGCGCCGAGCCCCACAGGCCGGATGCATGTGGGAAATTTAAGGACCGCGCTTTACACATATCTGATCGCCAAGCATGAGGGCGGGGATTTCATCCTCCGCATCGAGGACACGGACCAGGAGCGGTACGTGGAGGGAGCGGTGGACATCATCTACCGTACCATGGAAAAAACGGGACTGATCCATGATGAGGGACCGGATAAGGACGGCGGTTACGGCCCCTATGTACAGAGCGAGCGCCAGAGATCCGGGATCTATATGGAGTACGCGAAAAAGCTGGTGGAAAAGGGCGAGGCCTATTACTGCTTCTGTACCCAGGAGCGTCTGGATTCCTTAAAGAAGAACGTCAACGGAGAGGAGATCATGGCCTATGATAAGCACTGCCTGGGCCTTTCCAAGGAAGAGGTGGAGGCCAATCTGAAGGCCGGAATGCCCTTCGTGATCCGTCAGAATAACCCCAAGGAGGGGACCACCACCTTCCACGACGACATTTACGGCGATATCAGTGTGGATAACTCGGAGCTGGACGATATGGTCCTCATTAAATCCGACGGATACCCCACCTACAACTTCGCCAACGTGGTGGACGACCATCTGATGGGGATCACCCATGTGGTGAGAGGAAACGAGTATCTGTCCTCCTCCCCCAAATACAACCGTCTTTACGAGGCCTTCGGCTGGGAGGTGCCAGTGTACGTCCACTGTCCTACCATCACCAACGAGGAGCATAAAAAATTAAGCAAGAGAAGCGGTCATTCCTCCTTTGAGGACCTTTTAGAGCAGGGCTTTTTAACAGAGGCCATCGTAAACTTCGTAGCTCTCTTAGGCTGGTCCCCGGCAGGCAACCAGGAGTTCTTTACCCTGGAGGAGCTGGTGAAGGAATTTGACTACCACAACATGAGCAAATCCCCGGCAGTGTTTGATATGACAAAGCTGCGCTGGATGAATGGGGAATATTTAAAGAAGATGGACTTCGAGCCCTTCTATGCCCAGGCGGAGCCTTATTTAAAGGCCGCCATCACAAAGCCCCTGGATCTTAAGAAGATCGCCGCCATGGTAAAGACCAGAATCGAGGTATTCCCGGACATTGCGGCCCAGGTGGATTTCTTTGAGACGCTTCCGGAGTATGATCCGGAGATGTATGTTCATAAAAAGATGAAGACCACAAAGGAGACCTCCCTGGAGACCTTAAAGGAGGTGCTTCCGCTGTTGGAGGCCCAGGAGGATTATTCCAACGATGCTCTTTATGAGACCCTGGCCGCTTATGTGGCGGAAAAGGGCGTAAAGACCGGCTTCGTGATGTGGCCCATCCGCACGGCGGTTTCCGGAAAGCAGATGACCCCGGCAGGAGCCACTGAGATCATGGAGGTACTTGGAAAAGAGGAGTCCCTGGAGCGGATCAGGAAGGGGATCGCACTTCTGGAGGCGTAGGACAGGAAAAGAGAAAGTTGCTTTCAGCAGGTAAATGATGAAATTTAACGAAGCGCAGAAAACGGCCCTGTCCCATAAGACGGGGCCCATGATGGTCCTGGCGGGGCCGGGGTCCGGAAAGACCACCGTGATCACCCACAGGATCGCGGGACTCCTGGGGGCAGGAGTCCGCCCGTCAGAGATCCTTGTGATCACTTTTACAAAGGCGTCGGCCAGGGAGATGGAGGAGCGGTTCTATTCCCTGAGACCGGCGGTCAGAGAAAACGATACAGAAAGTGGAAGGGTGACCTTTGGTACCTTCCACTCTGTTTTTTACAGGATCCTTAAGCTGGCGTACCGGTTTCCGGCGGGCTGTGTCCTGGGTGAGGAGGAAAAACGCCAGTATTTCAGGGAATTTCTCGAAAACTCTGAACTGGAGGTGGAGGACGAGGGCGAGTTCATCTCCGCCGTGATCAACGAGATCAGCTATGTAAAGGGAAGCCAGATGGACCTTTCCTGCTACTATTCCCAGAACTGTCCGGAGGAATGGTTCAAACGGCTGTACACCGGCTATGAGGATATGCTGCGGGCCAGGGGAAAGCTGGACTTCGACGACATGCTGGTCATGTGCTATGAGCTGTTTTCCCAGAGAAAGGATATCCTTTCCGCCTGGCAGCGGAAATTCCGGTATATCCTGGTGGACGAGTTCCAGGACATTAACCGGATCCAGTATGAGATCGTGAAGATGCTGGCTCTGCCGGAAAATAATCTTTTCATTGTGGGAGATGACGACCAGTCCATTTACCGGTTCCGGGGAGCGAAGCCGGAGATCATGCTGGGCTTTGAAAAGGACTATCCGGGGGCCCGCCGCGTACTCCTGGCGGAAAACTACCGTTCCTCCAGGGAGATCGTGGAGGCCTCCTTAAAGCTCATATCCCGGAACCAGGTCCGTTTTAAAAAGGAACTGGTTCCGGTCCATGGCCCCGGACGCCCCGTGGATGTATCCGTGTATGAAAATCCTCTGGCAGAGGCCGAGGGAACGGCCAGGCGGATCCGCCAGTACGCCCAGGCGGGCTTTGCCTTTGAGGACATGGCCGTACTGTTTCGGACCGGGAACGGAACGGGGCTTCTGGCAGAAAAACTGATGGAATATAACATCCCCTTTTCCATGCGGGATGTGATCCCCAGCCTCTACGGCCACTGGATCGCAAAGGATCTGATGGCGTATCTGGAGCTGGGCCATGGGAGCCGGGCCCGCAGCGATTTCTTCCGGATCATGAACCGGCCCAACCGGTATTTTTCCAGGGACGCCTTTGAAACGCCCCTGGTGTCCCTGGACCAGGTCAGGGATTTTTACCGGGACCGGGACTGGATGCAGGAGCGGGTCATGGATCTGGAGGGGGATCTGCGGACCATCGGACGGCTGAGGCCCGGACCTGCCATCCACTACATCCGTCAGGCAGTTGGCTATGATGACTATTTAAAGGAATTTGCCGCATTCCGGCGGATCCGCCCAGAGGAATTTTTCGATATTGCCAGCCAGATCGAAGAGAGCGCGGCCGGCTTTTCCACCCTGGAGCAATGGAAGGAGCACATCCGCCAGTATGAGGAGACGCTGAAGGAAAAGAGAAGAGAGGCAAAGGATCCGGGCAGGCCGGAGGGAGTGACCCTCTCCACCATGCACAGCTCCAAGGGGCTGGAATACAGGATCGTATTTGTCGTTGATGCCAACGAGGGCATCGTCCCCCACCACAAGGCGGGGCTTCCGGCAGACATCGAGGAGGAGCGGCGTCTCTTTTATGTGGCCATGACCCGGGCGAAGGAGCGGCTCCATCTCTGCGCGGTGAAGGAACGGTATCACAGAAAGCAGGAGATCTCCCGGTTCGTGAAGGAATGCATGGACTGAGGAGCCGTATGGACAGGACAGTGTATGGAAGGAGAAGGGACAGCAGATGGCATTGGTGCATATTTACTGCGGAGACGGAAAGGGAAAGACCAGCGCGGCTGTGGGAATGGCTGTCCGGGCCGCCGGACGTGGGCTTAAGGTGGTGATGGTACGGTTTTTAAAAAGCGACGATTCCGGGGAGGTGGCCGTACTGGGCCATATTCCAGGGATCACGGTGATTCCCTGTGAAAGGACCTTCGGCTTCGTATCGGCCATGGACCGGGAGACCAGAGAGCAGGCAGCCCGGTGGAATCTGGAACAGTTTTTCCGGGCCGTGGAGCTGGCGGAGGGGGCGGACCTTCTGATCCTGGACGAGATCATGGCGGCCATGACCTACGGCATGGTGCCCGAGGAACGGGTCCTGGAGTTTCTGGAGGCCAGGCCCGGTGGGCTGGAGGTGGTACTGACCGGCAGATCGCCGTCGGAGCGGATCCTCGGAGCCGCTGATTATGTGTCGGAGATCCGGAAGGTCAGACACCCCTACGACCGGGGGATTTTGGCAAGAAAGGGAATTGAGTATTGATTTTTACGGGGTTTACTGATATGCTGTATTTACCTTATAAAAATATGGTACACTTGAAAAAAGAGAGGAACGGTTATGGCAAACGAAAATTTAAAGAACGGTCCTGTAAACCCGGACGCTGAGAACGATGAAGAGATGACAGTGACCCTGACTCTGGACGACGGCACAGAGCTGGAGTGCGTGGTGCTGACGATCTTTGAGGCTGGAGAGAAAGAGTACATCGCCCTTCTTCCCCTGGATGGCAGAGAGGCCGAAGACGGAGAGGTTTACTTATACCGTTATGTGGAAGATATCAATGGAAATCCGGATCTGGAGAACATTGACAGCGATGAGGAGTATGAGATCGTGGCAGACGCCTTTGACGAGCTTCTGGACTCCGCAGAGTACGACGAGCTGGTCAGCGAGGACGAGGTGGAATAGGAGCCGCAGATAAAATTAAAAATGGGATGCAGCGTGGAGCGGGCTTTTTTCCGGCTCCGGCAGCATCCCATTTTGTGTCCAGGAGCTTTAAAGAACAGGAGTGGGGGCCGGGCTTTCCGAAGGAGGTCCTGCTCGGCAGGATACTGGAAACAAAAAACCGGCTATCTGAATTTCAGATAACCGGTTTAAATCGTGACCTGTCCGGGAATCGAACCCGGGTTTACGCCGTGAGAGGGCGTCGTCTTGACCGCTTGACCAACAGGCCGGAATCGAGGCGACAAGATTCGAACTTGCGACCTCTGCGTCCCGAACGCAGCGCTCTACCAAACTGAGCCACGCCTCGATGTTGTGCTCTGTATCAGCGAGCTCATTAATAATACCACAGGGTTTCAAAAAAAGCAAGAGGAAAATACAAAAAATTTCAAAAAATTCAACAAGAATCTAAAGGGAGAAATGTGGATCCAGTAAAAACGCCGGAGCTCCTTATAAATGGGAGGAGCCGGCGGGTATGAGCCGCCGGCCAAGTATGAAAAAGTGTATAAAGGTCTGGTACCTTGTTACAGATAATAGGATACGGGAAAAATGTGACGAAAGTTTGGAATCTCTGTGAAGGAAGTGTGAAGAAAAAAGAAAAATTAAAAAATACCAGAGGTACCCTGTTATAAAAATAACAGATACTTCCATGAAACAGTTGCGGGAATTTGTTAAATGATATACAATAGAAGCGTTTCTAAAGGATACAGACCAATAAAGGAGTGGAAGAAATATATGAGCAAAAAACCAGTTGTACTGATGATCCTGGATGGATATGGATTAAATAAAGAAAAGCGGGGGAATGCGGTCCTGGAGGCCAATACCCCGGTGATGGACCGGCTGATGAAGGAATGCCCCTTTGTGGAGGGAAATGCCAGCGGGCTGGCTGTGGGGCTTCCCGACGGGCAGATGGGCAACTCTGAGGTGGGTCATCTGAACATGGGCGCAGGCCGCATCGTATACCAGGAGCTGACGAAGATCACAAAGGCCATCGAGGATGGGGATTTCTTTGAAAACAGCGAGTTTTTAAAGGCAGTGGAGAATTGTAAAAAGAACGGCTCTGCCCTTCATCTGATGGGACTGGTATCCGACGGAGGCGTACACAGCCATATGACCCATATCTTCGGGCTTCTGGAGCTGGCCAGAAGAAACGGACTGGATAAGGTGTTTGTCCATTGCTTCCTGGACGGAAGGGATACGCCTCCCTCCTCTGGCCGGGAGTTTGTGGAGGCGCTGGAAGGAAAAATGAAGGAGCTGGGCGTCGGTAAGGTGGCCTCTGTCATGGGCCGTTATTACGCCATGGACCGGGATAACCGCTGGGATCGCGTGGAGCTGGCTTACAGGGCCCTTACAAAGGGAGAGGGAAAGATGGATCCCTGCGCCGCTGCGGCCGTACAGGCGTCCTATGATGAAGGAAAGACCGACGAGTTCGTGGTTCCCACGGTGATCACTGAGAACGGCCGGCCTGTGGGTCTGGTCCAGGATAAGGACTCTGTGATCTTCTTCAACTTCCGTCCGGACCGGGCCAGAGAGATCACCCGCGCGTTCTGTGACGATGCGTTCACAGGCTTTGACCGGGATAAGAGACTGGAGCTGGTCTACGTCTGCTTTACGGATTATGATGAGACCATCCCCAATAAGCTGGTGGCCTTTAAAAAGGAAGCCATCACCAATACCCTGAGCCAGTTCCTGGCGGAGCATCATATGACCCAGGCCAGGATCGCGGAGACAGAGAAGTACGCCCATGTGACCTTCTTCTTCAACGGCGGAGTCGAGGAGCCCGATCCGGGAGAGGAGCGGATCCTGGTGAAGTCCCCCAAGGTAGCTACCTATGACCTTCAGCCGGAGATGAGCGCCCCGGCGGTGTGCGATAAGCTGGTAGAGGCCATTGGCTCTGGAAAATATGATGTGATCATCATCAACTTTGCCAACCCGGATATGGTGGGCCATACGGGAGTGGAGAACGCGGCCATCCAGGCGGTGGAGGCTGTGGACGCCTGTGTGGGAAGAGCCGTGGAGGCCATCGAAAAAGCAGACGGCGCAATGTTCATCTGCGCAGACCATGGAAATGTGGAGCAGCTGGTGGATTATGAGACCGGAGAACCGTTTACGGCCCACACGACGAATCCGGTGCCGTTTATCCTGGTGAATGCAGGCGCAGAGTACGGCCTCAGAGAGGGCGGCTGCCTGGCAGATATTGCTCCGACGCTCATCGAGCTCATGGGTATGGAGCAGCCGAAGGAGATGACGGGGAAATCTCTGCTGGTGAAGCGGTAAGGAGACCGGAACGGCGCGCCGGGAGACAGATTCAATGAAAATAAGAGAAAGTGTGCAGATAACCGAAAAAAGGGAACTGTACACTTTCTTTTTATTTTTGCAAAACAATATATTGACGAAAAAATAATCAGATGATACTATGAATATATGAAAATATTTTAATATTTATAAAAGGAGATGAAGAAAATAAAAGATAAAAAAAGGATTTTATATAAAAAAACCGAATTTTCGGAAGCGGTCAGCGGAGCCTTGGACAAGTCGCGGATCATGAAGGATGTGGAGATGTTCTGCCGCCTGGAACGGTATACGGGCTCCAGAGACGGAGAGGAAGCAGCCGAGCGGATCGCGGAACGGATGGAGGAGCTGGGGATCCCTGTGGAACGGGAAAAATATCAGGTATACCGGAGCCTTCCCGGAGCGGCGTATCTGCGGGTCCTGGAGGACGGGACAGGGGAGGCTGTTCCTCTGACCCCGTATGTATACAGCGGGACAGCGAAGGATCTGGAGGCGGAGCTGGTTTTTGACCGGACCAGCGCGGCCGGAGGCTGCAGCCAGAGAGAGCAGAGGGCCAGGATGGCCGGTTTTTCCGGGAAGCTGGTCCTGACGTATGAGAACAGCTTTTCGTTTGCGTGTGAGGCAAAACGGGCCGGAGCCCTGGGGGTGCTCACCATCTGGCACGCGGACCTGGCGCACCATGGGACTCTGGGGGGAGTCTGGGGAACGCCGGAGCCGGAGGATCTGGTCTGGCATTATCCAGGGATCCCGTTTGCGGAGATCGGGAAAAACGCTGGGGAGGAGCTGCAAAAACGGCTGGAGTCCGGTCCGCTGACCGTGCGTCTCAGCATTGAGATGTGCCAGGGGATCGTTTCCAGCACCATGCCAGTGGCGCGGATCCAGGGAAGGTCGGAAAAATTTGTACTTGTCTCCGGCCATTATGATTCCTGGTATGAGGGGGCCACGGATAACGGAGTGGCCAACGCCGCCATGATGGAGCTTGCCAGAGTGTTCCAGGAGAACCGGGAGCGGCTGGAGCGGTCAGTGGTGTTCGCCTGGTGGTCCGGCCATTCAGACGGCCGTTATGCCGGATCCGCCTGGTATTACGACCACCATTGGGAGGAGCTGAAGGAAAATTGTGTGGCGCATATCAATATGGATATCTGCGGCTGCAAGGGCTCTGATGTGGTGGGGTTCCAGACGTCCATGCTGGAAGGAGCAGACTTTGACCGGGAATTCCTGAAGGGATTCAACGAGGGGGAGCCGGATCCGCCGGTGCCCATGACCCGGTTTGCAGACCAGACCTTCTGGGGAGCGGATATTCCCTTTGCCATTATGCCGAAGTTTATAAAAAAGGATCATGAAATGTTTTACTGGTGGCACACCAGAGAGGATACCTTTGATAAGGTGGATCCGGAGGTGGCGCTGCGGGATACAAGGGTCATTGGGGAGCTGGCGGCATTCTTTGCGAACTGCGGGAAGCTCCCGGCAGACATGAGCGGCTTTGTGGACTTTATGGAGTCCCGCCTCCGCGCCATTGAAGAGAGGCTTGGCGGAGACTTTGACCTTTCTCCGGTGTGGCCGGTGCTTGGCAGGCTGAGGGAGGCGGTCATGGATCTTGAAGCGTCCATGGAAGGCCAGGAAAATACAGATGACGCCATTCTGGAGACTGCCGGGGAGCTGGCGAGGATCACCTATACGGCGTCCAGTCCGTACCACCAGGATCCGGCGGTGAAGGCTCCTGTCTTTTCCGGGCTTGCCATGGCAGAGGGACTGACCCGGGAAAATACGGAAGAGGAATATTATCTGGCGGTGCAGACCAGGTTCGTGCGTCAGAGGAACCGGCTCACAGGGCAGATGAAGCAGGTTTCGGAGATCTGCAGAAGGTGGACCGCCCGGTGGGAAAATCAAGAGGGGAATATGTAAAAACTATATACAAGGAGGAGCACTGTATGAGGAAAGGTATGTATGGGAAACTGACGATGCTGGCGGTGGCTGGCGTCATGGCGCTGTCGGGCTGCGGAAACAGCGGGGGAGATACTGGAACAGCGGCGGAGCCAAAGGGGGAAACGACGGCTTTAGCGGGGACGGAGACGGAAAAGGCGTTAGAGGAAGCCAGCCAGGGGGAGAAGGAGCCGTCCATTGGGCGGACGGATATTATTTCTGCCAACACCAGCGATATCCGGTCCATGGATCCCCAGGTGGGAGTGGATTCTCCGTCTGCAACGCTGAACCGCCACATTTATAACGGCCTGGTAAAGATCGATGAGAACCGGGAGGTCGTGGGGGACCTGGCGGAGAGCTTTGAGATGGTGGATGACAAAACCTATAAATTTAAGCTCCGGGAAGGCGTGAAGTTCCATAATGGGGAAGAACTGAAGGCCAGCGACGTGAAATTCAGCCTGGAGCGGGCCAAGACCATGCCCAAGGCCATGTCCAACGCGTCGGCCATCGACCATGTTTCGGTGGAGGGGGATTATGACCTGACGATCCATCTTTCCCGTCCATATCCGTCCCTTCTTTATGTCCTCAATGACACCAGCATGAAGATCCTGTCGGAGAAGGCTGTGACTGAGGCCGGGGAGACATACGGGGAAGAGCCCATAGGAACGGGGCCGTTCATGTTTAAGGAATGGGTCCCCAACGATCACTGGACGCTGGTGCGGTTTGACGATTACTTTGACGGACCGGCCACAGCCACTTCCATCACCAACCGGATCATTCCCGAGGGGAGCGCCAGGACCATTGCCCTGGAAACGGGAGAGATCGACGTGATCTTAACGGTGGATCCGGTGGACGCCGCCAACGTGGAAGCCAATGATGAGCTGGTACTGGAAAGCTGGCCGTCGGCTTCAGTGGAATTCATGGCGTTCAATACCACGAAAAAGGGACTGGATGACGTCCGGGTGCGCCAGGCCATTACATATGCCATGAACCACCAGGAATTTGTGGATACGATCGTAGAAGGCCGCGGCGAGGTGGCCAGCTCCTTCATTGCAAAGACCCTGCCGGGGTGGAATGAGGAAGTGCAGCCGTATCCCCAGGATCTGGAAAAGGCCAAGGAGCTTCTGGCAGAAGCAGGCTATGGGGACGGGCTGGATCTTAAGATGTACGTATCCGGAGACGTGAGGAACCGTACCGCCCAGGTGGTCCAGGCCCAGCTGGCCCAGATCGGCGTCAACGTGGACATCAACGTTTACGAGTGGGGCGCGTTCCAGGATGCGATCAACGCCGGAGAGCATGAGCTCCTGATCCTGGGCTGGACCAATACCACCTGTGATCCGGAATACAGTGTGACGCCGCTGTTCCATTCAAAAAACTGCGGCATGAACGGAAACCGGGCATATCTCAGGGATGAAAAGGTGGATGAAATGATCGACGCCGCCAGCATGGAAACAGACCGGGAGAAGAGGCTTCAGACATATAGGGACCTCCAGGTCCGCTTAAATGAGCTCTGCCCGTGGGTGCCGCTGTATTATAAGAGCAATATGGTGGGAAGAAGGGCGGATCTTAAGGGATTCCAGTTTAATAAAAATACAGCCCTCCATTATCTGGGAGACTGTTATTTTGAGAAGTAGGAGAGGACAGCCGCATCGGATAAATCCGGTGCGGCTGCTATTTTTGTTTATCTGCCAAGAAGAGAGATATCTCGTTCAAATTCCCGTGCGCTCAGACAGAGTTCTGTTACCCGGTCCCAGTTTTTACAGACAACTGGGGCAAACTGTTCAAAAATCCGGGCTCGTTTGTTTTTTCCGGAAATTCGTATACCATGATATATCTTCTTCTTAGCGATGACATTTTCCCAGGGGTTTTCCATAAATTCAATTTCGGGCAGGTTATCGTAGGCGGCAGCGATCCAGGCTTCGGTGCTGTCGCAGGGGATAACGATGCAGGTACGGTCTATTTCTTTTAACCATGAACGGATCAAAGACTTCAGGTGTTCCATATAACTGGAAACGGGTGCGTTGTGCTCAGGGCAGGGAAGCAAGACAGGGCAGTTATTCCGGTATTCTGGTTTAATGTCACACTCCAAAGGATTCCGGATATTTTGGAGGGGGCATTTCACTGAGCCACACCCGCAATGGGAGACTTTCTCCTTTCTGGATACGTCACCATCCATCTGAATGACCAGAAAGTCCAACGTGGGCTGAATTTTATCCATAAGCTGCATCCGGATACTGGCGTAATCATGACACCATTTCCAGACGCCTTTCCATCCGTTCCCGTATTGTCCGCGCAGATCAGGCTCAGGCTGAAGCAGTACAAAATAGTTGGTATCTCCGGTTATAAGATTAATAACATTTTTAAGGATGATGTAGTCGGTTGGACCTTCACAAATAATCCCTATATTTTTCATAGCAGTGATGGAACACCTCCCAGTCTTCCGCTGATCCAGAGCCTGGATAAAGGAAGACCTTCATCGATCAGCTCCTGGGAAACAGAAATCCGCCGGATCTGGGCATATCCGTTACTGTCACGGTCTACGGCAAACAGCCGTATATCGTCATTCTGCAGGTCCAGTCCATCCAGTACCAGCGGATTATGGGTGGTCAGAAAAACATGCTTATTATTCTGGATAATCTGTTCACAGAACACCTGGATCATTTTTTTTGCCAGGCGGGGATTTAACGCGTGGTCAAAGCTGTCTACTGAGAAAATAGATGGACCCATGGGATGCATGGCAAGCGTCAGCATGAACAGGACATATAAGGCTCCCTCGCTGGCATCATAACCGGTAAAACGAGCGGTATCCTTCATATAGCGGTCTGTAAATTCAATGACCTGGCGTGTTGTGGGGATATTGGCGTTGATCGTTGTTTTTTTGGGCGTATCCACAGATATATCGGAGGCCCAGTCGATCATGTCAAGGATGTCATCCATATATAAATTTCCGAAAAACAGATCCCCGTCGTTTTCATGGATCAGTGTCCGGATCGCCTCGGCCAGACGTCCGCCATTCAATCCGACAGGAGAAACCTGATTGGGATCTGGGATCGTGCCTCTCAAAGTCAAGGTGTTTGGCTGGAAAATACCGTAAGATGAAAAATCCTCCGCGATTTTGCGGCCGATTGTCAGTTCTGGGTCATTATCAATGAGAAAGAAGCCGATATAACTGTTGGACTGCTGCAGGGAGGCATTGCTGCGTCCCCATATTTTTTCTCCGTTCTGAAGAAATGCCTCAGAGTGGTATTTCCAATAGTCGGTATCAGTAGGAGTTGTCAGATGTACATCGTAACGGAATTTATCTGTACAGCAGTCATCTTCCCATTCCAGGGAAAGATCGATCATGGATCGTTGTCTCTTAAGATCCTTAAAACTGGATTTGTAAAGCGAGGGAATACTGAGGCGCACGCCTTTGCGCTGGAGGCTGGAAGAATCGACACGGTCGGTCATAGCCGCACTTAATAAACCGATCGCTTCCAGGATCGTAGTTTTTCCAGAACCGTTGGCACCGATAAATACATTGACTTTACCAGGTTCGAAGGCTGCGTTATACAGGGACTTAAAGTTCCCAAAAGTAATTTTTCGTATATTCATAATTGCTGCCCCTTTCTAAAATACAGTATAGCATAATCCATGAATTAAATACAAACATTTTCCGGTGTTTAGCCATATCTAATCTTAGGATTACTGTGCTTGTAAAAATAAGGGGCAGCTGCGTATGGGAGAGAAGATGCGGCTGTCTGGTCTATGGGTATTCTTTTTCTTTATCAAGCTGAAGATAGAAGGCGAAGAGTTTCAAGGCACGCTTGATTTCTGTATCAGAATACTGGCGGCAGAGTATATTGAAAAATTTATAATTTTCTGATGAAGGGGATTCCTGTTTTCCGAATAAAAGATAATCAACAGAGACATGGCAGGTATACGCAATCTGGGCAACTACATCCAGACTGGCAGTACGTTTTCCCTGCTCAATCAGTGCGAGATAAGACGATGAAATATGTATCATATCAGCAAACACTTCCTGGGTTTTGTTCTGGGTATTTCTGAGTTCCCGGATCCGCTTTCCCATTGATTCCAGATCAACCGTATATGTATCCAATGGTGGCCTCCTTTTTTCTAAATATCTTATATTACATAATAAAATGGAAATATATGGAAATCATATCATTCTAAAATATAGAAAACATTTCTGCCCCCCATCATTCGTTCTTGAATCTGATCCCGTCCACTGCTATAATTTCTTTAAAATCTACCACACAAGGGGGAATTCACCATGTACGACGTGACAGCCATCGGAGAGCTTCTGATCGATTTTGCAGCCAGGGATACGGATGCGGCCGGGTATCCCACCATGAAGGCAAATCCGGGCGGAGCGCCGGGAAATTTCCTGGCGGCTCTAAGTAAATACGGGCTCCGGACGGCATTTCTGGGCAAGGTGGGAACGGACGCCTTTGGCGGGCTGCTCATAAATACCCTTAAGGAGGCCGGGATCGAGACAAAGGGGATCCGGCAGGACAGCTCGGTGTTCACGACCCTGGCCTTTGTTACCTTTGACGCCGGAGGGGACAGGTCCTTCAGCTTCGCCAGAAAGCCGGGGGCGGATACGCAGCTTTCCTTTGAGGAGCTGGACCTGGAGCTCATCGACCAGGCAAAGGTATTTCATTTCGGCACCTTAAGCCTCACAGACGAGCCGGTGCGCACAGCAACGAAACGGGCGGTGGAATACGCCCGGAAAAAGGGAAAGTGGATCACCTTTGATCCGAATTTGCGGCTTCCCCTGTGGAACACGCCGGACGAGGCCAGGGAGCAGATCCTCTGGGGGCTTTCCCAGGCGGATGTGGTGAAGATCAGCGACGAGGAGGCGGAATTCCTCTGGGGGATCACCGACGAAGAGAAGGCGGCTGAAAAGCTCCAGAAGGAATTCGGCGTAAAGCTTTCCATGGTGACCATGGGCCCCAGGGGTGCGTATCTGTCCAATGAAAAGGCGGCCGCCCGGGCGGTCTGCCCCAGAGTGACGCCGGTGGACACCACGGGAGCCGGGGATATTTTCGGGGGAAGCGCCGTGGCCTGGCTTTTAAAGTCCGGGAAAGCGCCGGAGGAGCTGGATGAAAAGGAGCTGGCCGCCATGGGCGCTTTCGCATCCACAGCGGCCAGCCTGTCCACAGAAATGCCTGGAGGGATCCCCAGTATCCCATCGGAGGAGGCGGTCCTTAAAAAGCTCCGGGGATCAGAAGCCATATAAAAGAAGGGGAGCGGTCAGGACAGATAGCTCCGCATGGTCTTCAGTGCATTTTTTTCCAGCCTGGAGACCTGGGCCTGGCTGATGCCCACCTCCTCCGCCACCTCGGTCTGGGTGCGGCCTTCATAAAAGCGCATGCGGATGATGTTCCGCTCCCGGTCCGGGAGCCGTTTCATGGCCTCGTTTAAGGAAAGCTGCTCGATCCAGTTTTCCTCCCTGTTTTTCTTATCGCTGATCTGGTCCATGACATAAAGGGGATCGCCGCCGTCGGTATAGACAGGCTCATAAAGGCTCATGGGCGTCTGGATGGCGTCCATGGCATAGGTGATCTCCTCTTTGCTCAGACCCACCTCATCAGCGATTTCCATGATGGTGGGTTCTTTCATGTTCTTTTTCATGAGGTTTTCTCTGGCGTAGATGGCTTTGTAGGCAGTGTCCCGCAGGGAGCGGCTGACACGGATGGAATTGTTGTCCCGGAGATACCGGCGGACCTCCCCAAGGATCATGGGGACCGCGTAGGTGGAGAAACGGACGTTCTGGGTGATGTCAAAATTGTCGATGGCCTTGATTAGGCCGATGCATCCGATCTGGAACAGGTCGTCCACGTTCTCGTTATTTCCGGAGAAACGCTGGATGACGCTTAACACAAGACGCAGATTTCCTTTGATATAGTCCTCCCTGGCCTGCTTATCGCCGGCCAGGATCCTTTTAAAAAGCTCTTCCTTCTCTTCTGTGGTAAGTAACGGCAGCTTGGCCGTATTGACTCCGCATATTTCAACCTTATAACCGGACATATCCTTACCTCCTGGATCATTCTCTGGATTTTGCTATATTGAGAATGATGTACGGTTTTGGTAAGGATTATACCGGAGGCCGGCTGGTAAATTCTGCAGGCCTGTTTTAACGGGTTATTCTGTCATGTTCTGACGGTAAAGGATCAGAAGGCCCCGCAGCAGGAGATCCGCGTCGTAAATGATCTTATGGGTGCAGAGGGGAGTGATGAACCGGGACATGCCTCCGGTGGCCACCAGAGTCGCCGGTTCTCCTAATTCTGCCTCCATCCGGTCGATGAGCCCGTCCAGCATGGCGGCGTTGCCGTACATGATGCCGTTTCTCATACACTCGATGGTATTTTTTCCGATGGTCCGTTTGGGAACATCCAGGTTGATCCTGGGAAGCTGGGCCGTATTGGACACCAGGGAATTTAAAGAGACCTTGACACCTGGCAGGATCACGCCGCCGATGTAGGAGCCTGCCTTGTCCACCACATCCATAGTGGTGGCGGTTCCCATATCGATGATGATGATAGGGCCTTCATATTTCGCAATGGCCGCCACCGCAGCTACGATCCGGTCGCCGCCCACGGCCTTAGGGTTGTCCATTTTAATGTTTAAGCCGGTCTTCATGCCAGATCCCACTAAAAACGGCCGTTTTCCGGTGATCTTTTTTACGGCCGAGGAAAGAGGGGCGTTTAAGGGCGGTACAACGGAGGAGATGATGGAGCCCTCGATGTCGCTCCGTTTTACCTTGTGTATTTCCAGGATGTTTTTCAGCATGATGGCGTATTCCAGGCTTGTCTTGCGGTCGTCGGTGGTGATCCGCTCTTCAAAATATGTGGACTGGTCATCCAGCCCGCCCACGACGATATTGCTGTTTCCCATGTCTACGGCTAAAATCATAAAGAAAACTCCTTCCACATTTGAATCGTAAGTGATATAATTAAGTGCTATGTACGATCATTATTTTTTAATGAAAGTGATTTTACCACAAAATAATCGGAAATACAACGGAGGATTCCAAAATGTTGAAGGGAAAAACAGTGCTTTTATGCGTGACAGGGAGTATTGCGGCCTATAAGATCGCTTATCTGGCCAGCGCGCTGAAAAAATTAAGGGCCGATGTCCATGTGATCATGACAGAAAACGCCACCAATTTCATCAATCCCATTACCTTTGAGACGCTGACCGGGAACAAGTGCCTGGTGGACACCTTTGACCGGAATTTTGAGTTTTCCGTGGAGCACGTTTCCCTGGCAAAGCTGGCGGATGTGGTGCTGGTGGCTCCGGCCTCTGCCAATGTGATCGCAAAGCTGGCCCATGGCCTGGCCGACGATATGCTGACCACCACCGTCCTGGCCTGTACCTGCAAAAAGATCATAAGCCCTGCCATGAACACCCGGATGTTTGAAAATCCCATCACCCAGGATAATTTAAGGATCTGTGAACGGTACGGGATGGAGGTGATCTCCCCGGCCAGCGGCTATCTGGCCTGCGGGGATACGGGAGCCGGGAAAATGCCGGAGCCGGAGGTACTGCTCCAGTATATTTTAAAGGAGATCCGGTATGAAAAGGATCTGGCCGGGAAAAAGATCTTAGTGACCGCCGGTCCCACCAGGGAGGCCATTGATCCGGTCCGCTACATCACCAACCACTCCACCGGGAAGATGGGATACGCCATTGCGAAGACCGCTGCGTACCGGGGGGCCCAGGTGACTCTGGTCACAGGACCGGCGGAGGAGAAGCCGCCCATGTTCGTGGACCTGGTGCCGGTGGAGAGCGCCAAGGAGATGTTTGAGGCCGTGACCGCCAGGAGCGCAGGACAGGACGCCATCATAAAGGCAGCGGCGGTGGCCGATTACCGGCCTAAATTCGTCAATACAGAAAAGACGAAGAAAAAGGACGGGGATATGGCCATCCAGCTGGAGCGCACCGACGATATCTTAAAATGGCTGGGAGAGCATAAGGAAAAGGGCCAGTTCCTCTGCGGTTTTTCCATGGAAACGGAGCATATGCTGGAAAATTCCAGGGCAAAGCTGGAAAAGAAGAAGCTGGATATGATCGTGGCCAATAACCTGAAGGTGGATGGGGCCGGCTTCGGCACCGATACCAACGTGGTGACGCTGATCACCAGGGAGAAGGAGACGGAGCTTCCCAAGATGTCCAAGGAGGACGTGGCCGGAAGGATCCTGGACGCCATTTTTGGAATGGAGAGGAAGGAGCCGGAAGATTTTTAAGACGGAACGGGTCTGGCCCAGATTATACTTGACGAATGGTGAATTTATTGGCAAAATAAGGATGTTGTGATTTTAAGACGTTTGAATTGGAGGTTTTCCATTGGCAGCTTTTGCAGATGAAATAAAGAGACGGCGCACCTTTGCGATCATTTCGCACCCGGACGCCGGTAAGACGACACTGACTGAAAAATTCCTTCTTTACGGCGGAGCCATCAATCTGGCGGGAACCGTAAAGGGAAGGAAGGCCACAAAGCATGCGGTCTCCGACTGGATGGAGATCGAGAAGGAGAGGGGAATTTCCGTTACCTCTTCAGTTTTACAGTTTAATTATGAAGGCTACTGCATCAATATCCTGGACACGCCGGGCCATCAGGACTTCTCGGAGGATACCTACCGGACCCTTATGGCTGCGGACTCGGCGGTGATGGTCATCGACGGCTCCAAGGGTGTGGAGGCACAGACCATCAAGCTTTTCAAGGTCTGTGTGATGCGCCATATCCCGATCTTTACCTTTGTGAACAAAATGGACCGGGAGGCCAGGGATCCCTTTGAGCTGATGAGCGAGATCGAAGAGGTCCTGGGGATCCATACCTGCCCCATCAACTGGCCCATCGGCTGCGGCAAGAATTTTAAGGGCGTATACGACCGCCAGACAAAGCAGATCACTACCTTCACGGCTGCCATGGGAGGCCAGAAGGAGGTGGCCAGCAGGACCTTCGATGTGGAGGGCGCGGATGTGGACTCCATCATCGGCCAGGATTACCATGCCCAGCTCAGGGACGATATCGAGCTTTTAGACGGAGCCAGCGATGAATTTGACCAGGAGTTGGTAAACCGCGGCGAGCTTTCTCCGGTGTTCTTTGGTTCGGCTTTGACCAACTTCGGCGTGGAGACCTTCCTGGAGCATTTCTTAAATATGACCTCCTCCCCGCTTCCCAGAAAGACTCTGGACGGCCAGGTGGATCCGTTTGATGAAAAGTTTTCCGCCTTTGTATTTAAGATCCAGGCCAACATGAACAAGGCCCACAGGGACAGGATCGCGTTCATGCGGATCTGTTCTGGAAGGTTTGAGGCTGGAATGGAAGTGAACCATGTCCAGGGCGGGAAGAAGATCCGTCTGACCCAGCCCCAGCAGCTGATGGCGGAGAGCAGAAAGATCATCGAGGAGGCGTATGCCGGAGACATCATCGGCGTATTTGATCCGGGTATTTTCTCCATTGGAGATACCTTATGCGCTCCCGGCGGGAAATTCCAGTTTGAGGGGATCCCCACCTTTGCTCCCGAGCACTTCGCCAGGGTGCGCCAGATGGATACCATGAAGAGAAAGCAGTTTATCAAGGGCATCAGCCAGATCGCCCAGGAGGGAGCCATCCAGATCTTCCAGGAGTTCAATACAGGCATGGAGGAGATCATCGTAGGCGTTGTGGGAGTCCTGCAGTTCGAGGTGCTGACCTACCGCCTGGAGAACGAGTACAACGTGGAGGTAAAGCTGGAGCAGCTTCCCTTTGAGTATATCCGGTGGATCGAGAATCCGGGCGAGGTGGATGTGGCCAGGATCCAGGGTACCTCCGATATGAAGCGGATTTGTGATCTGAAGGGCAATCCGCTGCTCCTGTTCATCAATAGCTGGAGCGTCGGGATGGTGGAAGAGAGAAACCCAGGCTTAAGACTGGCTGAGTTCGGACGGAATTAATTGATATTAATAAGGAAAGGAAGGGATCCTATGAGCAAGATCGAGCTTGTACGTGCAGCTATGGTAGAGGCCATGAAGGCCAAGGATAAGGACAGGAAGGATTCTCTGTCCATGCTTTTATCTGCTTTAAAGAATGCGGAGATCGACAAGCGCTCTCCCCTGACCGAGGACGAGGCCAATGCAGTGATCAAAAAGGAATTAAAGCAGACCAAGGAGACCATGGATACGGCTCCCGCAGACCGGACCGACATCATCGAAGAGGCCAGAAAGCGGATGGAGGTATACCAGGAGTTTGCTCCGGCAGACCTGACTGTGGACCAGATCACAGAGATCATAAACGGAGTTTTAAAGGAACTGGAGATGGAAGCGCCGACGGCCAAAGATAAGGGACGGATCATGAAGATCTTAATGCCCCTGGTAAAGGGAAAGGCAGACGGAAAAGTGGTCAATGAAGTGCTGGCCGGAATGATGAAATAGGAGGCAGAAACGTGTACAGAGAAAAAATAGACAAATTTATCGACGCCCATAAAACAGAAATGCTGGAGGATATCGCGGAGCTTTGTAAGATCGACAGCACCAAGGATTCCTACCGGGCAGGAAGGCCCTACGGAGACGGCTGCTTTGAGGCTCTGGGCGCAGCGCTCCACATTGCAGAATGCTACGGATTTTCCATCAACAACTACGACAACTATGTGGGAACGGTGGATCTGAACGATAAGGAAAAGCAGTTGGATATCTTAGCCCACCTGGACATCGTTCCGGCGGGAGACGGATGGACGGTGACAGAGCCCTTTGTACCGGTGGTAAAGGATGGAAAGATCTATGGCCGCGGAACTGCCGACGATAAGGGTCCGGCCATCGCAGCCCTCTACGCCATGCGCGCTGTGAAGGAGCTGGGGATCCCGGCGAAGAAGAACGTGCGTCTGATCCTGGGAACCGACGAGGAGTGCGGCAGCTCCGATATCCGGCACTATTACAGTGTGGAGGAGGAGGCCCCCATGACCTTCTCTCCGGACGCCAGCTTCCCGGTGATCAACATTGAAAAGGGCAGCCTTCACGGCCAGTTCACGGCGGAGTTTGAAAAGAGCCAGGCCCTTCCCAGAATGGTATCCTTTAAGAGCGGCACCAAGTCCAACGTGGTCCCCTCCAAGGCAGAGGCCTTATTTGAGGGACTGGACGGCTCCGATACAGAGGCCTTTGCCCACACTTTAGAGGCCGAGCTGGGGATCCGTTTTGACGTGACCTCTGAGGGCGGCTATATGAAGATCGAGGCCTTTGGGGAAAACGGCCATGCTTCCACCCCCTGGAAGGGGAAAAATGCCCTGACAGGACTTCTTTCACTGATCGAAAAGCTGGAGCTGGCTGAGTGCGGACAGGTGGAAAAGATCCGTGCCCTGAATCAGCTGATGCCCCACGGCGACTGGTTTGGAAAGAACCTGGGGATCGCCATGGAGGACGAGGAATCCGGCCAGCTGACCCTGACCTTCAGTATGCTGGAGATCACGGAGACCAGCCTTTCCGGTGATTTTGACAGCCGCTGCCCCATCTGCTCCAATGAGGAGAATACCTTAAAGCCGGCGAAGGCGGCCATGGCCGGGTACGGGATCTCTTTAAACAATGATTCCATGAACCCGCCCCACCACGTTCCCGGAGATTCCCAGTTTGTCCAGACGCTCCTTAAGAGCTATGAGATGTATACGGGAAGAAAGGGAGAGTGCATCGCCATCGGAGGCGGAACGTATGTCCACCACTTAAAGAACGGAGTTGCCTTCGGCGCGGCCATGCCGGAAACAGAAAATAACATGCACGGTCCCGACGAGTTTGCGGTGATCGATGAGCTTTTAATGAGCGCGAAGATCTTTGCGCAGGTGATTACTGAATTATGCTGCTAGAATAGAATGTCCTGCCGGTAAGATACGTCTTCCGGCAGGCGTTTTTGCTTTTTGGGAGCTTTAATTGCGGGGAGGGGGAGCCAGTATGGAAAAACGAAGATTTCATGAGCTGTTGGAGGCCCATTTAAGGGCCAGCGGATATACCAACTATGAATTTGCCAGGATCACGGGCATCAACCGGGTGAATATCCAGCGGTATCTGGCCGGAACGAGGCTGCCGGATCCGCAGATCTTTGAAGCGATCCGCCGGGAGCTGCGGCTGGGTGTCCGGGAGCACCGGGAGCTGCAGGAGGCGTATTACCGGGCTATGGATGGAGACGACGTTTATTTTATGCGGTGCATGATCCGCCGGATGCTGGAGGAGGCGGGAAATATATGCGGGATGGAGGCCGGCTTTGAAACGACTCCGGAACCTCCGGGACAGATCAGCGCTCCGGGAATGCGTACCATAAACGGAGTGATCGCTGTGGAACGGTATCTCTGGAGTGCCATCTGGGAGAATCTGAGCGCCGGGAGAAAGAATGCGTATTTTTATGTGCCTGCGGAAAGCTGTATCCTGGCCAGGTTGCTGCCGGCGTTTTCACTGGACGGCCGCTCTGCCATGGGGCATCTGAATATCGTCCAGCTGGTGAGGCTTTCCAAGAGAGCGGAGGACAGCGCCGGAGACTATCATAACCTGAGGGCCGTTTATAATCTGATCCCCACCTATTACCAGGCCGGTGCCGCTTATGAAACCTGGTATTATTATCATGATCATCCATCCGGCGGCCGGGATGAGGCAGTTTTATATCCGTATTATGGGATCCTGGACGATCGGGTGATCCTGTTTTCCGGCAATATGGACCAGGCGGTGGTGGCCTATGAGCCGGAGGTGACGGACGCGTACCGCAGGAGCTTTTTTAAGGTGTATAAAAATGGCAGGAACGGCTGTCTTGCCAGATACTTCCGTGACATTTTCCAGGTACTGGACTGGATGCTGAAAAGCGACAATGGTCCCGTGAGCCGCTGTTTTCTGGAATACCAGCCATGCTTTGTCCTTTGGGCAGACCGGGAGCTGGCAGAGCGTGTGGCAGCGCCGGGGCTTCCCGGCAGGAGCCTGGTGATCGATGGGATCATGAAACGCAGGGAGCAGGTTGCTTCCGGAGCAGAGCTGATCCATTATTTTACGGAGGACGGGCTCCGGGAATTTGCAGAAAACGGCCGGTTCGCCGATTATCCGGAGGAGTACGTCCGGGCGCTGACAAGGGAGGAAAGGGTTAGGATCCTGGATGGGATGCTGGCAGATATGGAACGGCCGGGCTGTGATATGGGGATCGTAAAGGAACAGAGCCTTCATCTGACAAAAATGCTGAATATTTTTGTCAGCAGCGCCGTGGGAGCCAGTCTGGTCCTGTACGACCCGGAACAGGGCTTCCATCAGCTCCTGATCCAGGAACCGTCCATTACCCAGGCGTTTGACACATATATCCGTGGAATGCGGGACCATGGGGAGGTGTACTCCAGGGAGGAGACGGAGGCCATCGTCAGAAAATACAGGGATGGTCTGAAAGATGGTGGTACAGTTGCCGGTACACCTTGATAGACCGGAACCTTCCGACTATACTTAAAATAGTATGTAAAAATTGGAAATTCTGATTTTTACGTCAAAATAAGTACAAGGAGGAAGGGTTATGAGAAAATGTACGAAGCGATGGCTTCTGCCGGTGTGTGCAGCAGCCATGACGCTGGCAGCCGGATTTTCTTCCCTGGCGGCGGAGACTGTGAAGGTCACGGTTCCCAATGTGAAGGGGGGAATTTTACGGGTTCATTACCATGATGGGGAGACAGACACGTATCTTCCGGTCGGAAAAGCAAGCGAGGTCCCAAAGGGAGTTGTTCTGGATGTAAAGACGATTGGATGCGACTATGAATTATCCAATGAGGAATACATTTCAGCATTTCCGTTTTCAGTTTCTGTGAATGAAAAACCTCTGGAAATCAACGGACGGTACAATCAGAGCTGGAAGATAGATGCAGATTCAGACCTGGAGTTTGATGCAGTATTTAAGGGGATGCTCCAGAAGGAGCAGACTGTTTCAAGAGATTTTCTCTGTTTCAAGAATACTGGAGGATGGTATTCTGATACAACCGGAATGTATGGTGCGGGAACACTTCCGGATAAGCAGCTGACCATTTATAATTATAAAGCAGGGAAGGATCTGGGGTATTCAGGCGTAAAGGATCTGGAAATCCAGTCGGTGATGTTTAATGATTCACCGGTATACGAAAAGCTGTTCTCGATCAGCCGGAATGGTGTTTTTCATGCTGAGAAGCCTCTGGAAAACGGCAGCTATGAGATTGAAGTAATCTGTAAGCTGAATGGGGAGGAAGAGGAGTTTACTTTAGGAATTGATGTTGGTATCTGGATAGACGCCTCGATCCCTCTGGCTACATATAAAGGTTCTACTGCCAACAATTATACATATACCATTGACGCAGGTGGATGTGCGGTAAAAGCAGATGCCGACGATACGTTTGCGGATGTATTTGAAGGCATGAAGAAAACTGGAGAGATGCCTAGACTTCTTGGCCACTCGGCCACTGGGCTTGGTGTTTTTGATCAGGGCGCATACGATAGTTTTATGAATCTGGTACTTAGGGATTATGTGGACGAAGAGGATCCATGGGCCGGAGTAGACTTTATGTATGATGGCTATAAGCCGGCTGAAATAGCGCCTCTGTCAAAGGAGGATATCGTTCCCGAAGAGGTAGAGCCCGGCTGGCACCAGCAGAACGGCAAATGGTATTTCTACGAGACAGAGGATCCGGCTTCCCTGGTGAAGAACCAGTGGATCACTTGTCCCGAAGGAAATGGATGTACTGAGCAGGTATGGGTTGGGGCAGACGGCGCCATGGCAGTAAACGGCGTGGTAAATGCCCAGGGGAAAAGCTATTTAGTTGCAGAAAATGGACACAAGGTAAAGGGGAAGACAGTTACGCTCAACGGTGTGACTTACACCACCGATGGGGATGGCGAGATCACGGAGGCAAAGGTGATCCTGGCAACCCCCAGCAACGCAGCCGAGGCTCTGGCCCAGGCAGATAAGGTCATCGCAAATGCGGACATTATGAGCCAGGACGAGAAGGAACAGGCGGCTGACATGCAGACAGAGGCATTAAAGACAAAAATCGATATTACAAAGCTCACAGCCGACCAGGTGGCAAAATACGAGGCCCTTTATCTGGCTGTCTACGGAGCGGATAATATTGAAACAGAGCCTTCAGACGCTGTGGGCGGCATTGCGGCAGCAGGACTTACCTCTGAGGATTTTGCAGAGGGCGGCGGAAAGGTGACCATTGAATACGCGACAGAATGGCCCGCCACCTCCAGCAACGCCCGGGTAAGAGGTTCTGTAAAGCTTCTGGTCAACGGTAAGGAGAGGAAAACGCTGACGGCTCCTGTGACCATGACCGTGGAGATCCCGGACTACTTTATCGCATCTTACAGCAACGCTTCCTATAATTATGAAGTAGAGGGCGTTGATAAGGCAGACGTGGATGGAGAAAAGGGAACGGTGAAGATCACCATTACAAAGCTGGGTGCCTTTGATGTGAAGGCAGTGAAGAAGCCCAGCCGTCCGTCCGGCGGCGGAAGCAGCAGCGGAAATTCCCATTCCTCCGGAAGGGCGAGAGTGAAGGCTGACTTCTACAAAAGTGGAAAATGGGTCATGAACGAAAAGGGCTGGTGGTACAGCTACGACGACGGGACCTGGCCTTCCAATTCCTGGGTATACCTGCCCTGGAAGGACACCTACCAGTGGTACTATTTCAACGGTGAGGGCTATATGGTGACCGGCTGGCATCACTGGCAGAACAACTGGTATTATCTGTATCCGCAGGCGGACGGCAACCGGGGCTATATGTTCACCGGCTGGCATGAGATCGGCGGCAAGTGGTACTATTTCAGCAAAGTGAACGACAGCTCTCTGGGAGCCATGGCCTATGACACCACGACTCCGGATGGCTACAAAGTAGATAAGGACGGAGCCTGGATCCAGTAAACGCAGCCAGTGATCACAGGCTTTGGGGAAAGAAAGGCACAGAGATGCTGATGTCCAATAAGGAAGAAATCTGAAAACAACGATCAGACATCAGCTATATGAACGTTACAAAGGCAAAGGCCAGCGTGAAAGGCAGAAATGCTTTCCACGCTGGCCTTTTTATAAAAAAATCAAAGGTATTAAAATTATTGACAATATCACGGTTGACCGATACAATAATAATAAGGCAGGTGATCTTAATGATGATAAATGAAATTATGGAAAAACGGAATCTCTCTAAGTATCGATTATCTAAAAACAGCGGCATTCCTTATACTACCCTGACAGATATTATCAATGGTAAAGCACAGCTTGAAAAGTGCAGTGCGGAAACTGTATATAAGCTGTCCAGAGAGCTGAATATTCCGATGGAGGAATTGCTTTCTCCATATCTTGAGAAACGGTGCAGTTTTGAACTGTTCAAAAGTAATGTCTGCCATAAGTTAAAAGAACTTGGCGACATAGATTTTATGATCGACACCCTGGAAAGTAATAAAATCCGTGAGTATTATAATCGCAGATGGTATCCCGAAAGTTTCTATCTGCTTGCAATGCTCGATTATATCAGCCGTATCAATGGAGTGCCTATGTGCGAGGAATACAGTGACCTCCGCAGACAATCCCTGCAAGATGTTTTGTATCCTTCAGGCGTTATCGCAGAAGCAGCTGTGGCAGACAGTGAAAATGCAAAGCAAAAAGCAAAAATAGAAGCTATCCCCGAATTTATGCGGTTTAATATTGTAGAAAACGAGGTGAGAAATGTCATCTGAAAATACAAACTATTTTACCAAAGAAAATCTTGATGAGTATTTAAAGGAGCTTGGCAGGGAATACCGACGTCTTATGGGAAAGAGTATGCCGGCAGAAATCATATTAATTGGCGGTGCCGCGATTATTGCAAACTATGGTTTTCGTGATATGACGACCGATGTGGATGCCATTATCCGGGCCGCCTCTTCGATGAAGGATGTTATTAACCGTGTTGGAGATAAGTTTAATCTTCCGAACGGATGGCTCAATGCCGATTTTATGCACACTGGCTCCTACTCTCCGAAACTTATGGAATACTCTGTAAAATACAGGCAGTTTTCCAATGTATTGGAAGTACGTACAGTATCAGCAGAATATCTTGTTGCAATGAAGCTCTGTTCCGGAAGGAAATACAAGAAGGACTTATCAGATATCATTGGGATCCTCTATGAACATGAAAAGAGAGGTGTCCCTCTGACAATGGAGGATATCGACCGTGCCATATGTAATCTGTATGGCAGTTGGGACAGGATCCCCGCTGACTCGGTTGCTTTTATTCAGGATACTATGAAAAATGGTGATCTTGAAAAAGTCTATCAGGCAGTCCGTGATGAAGAAAAACGGTCAAAGGAGTTGCTTGTGCAGTTTGAAGCGGACTACCCGAAGGTTACAAATACCGAAAATGCAGATACCATATTAGAAGCGTTGAAACACAGGAAGGCACGGAGCGAGGAGTAAAGTACGGTTTCATATGGTGATCAGAACCACAGCCAGATATACGAACTTAGCCGATGAGATATTTTATCTCACCGGTTTTTTGTACCAGGAATCGAAAGGAGGAGCAAACATGAAAAAACTTATAGGAATGTCTATTCTTCTGGTCCTGGGACTGACCGGCTGCCAGAACAGCGCTGAAATGCCAGCTTCTGACCCGGACCAGCTGCTTCAGAATGAAGTGATCCATGAATCACTTGCAAATACAGAGTATGATTCTATTGAAGGTTTTTTAGCTGACAGCGATGAAGGCGTTTTCGTTTTAGATTCCCAGGCGGCGGACAGAAGCGCGGCGCCTTCGAACGCGGCTGGCTTTAGTGCGGCTGATATCGGTGTTTCTGTTGCGATAAGCTATATCGCTGTGACGTATGAATGTGAGGTAAATGAGGGTACGTTCAAATTAGAACTGTGTACATACAGATCCAATAATGGGAAACAGCAGTTGGAGGAAGTCATGGAAAGCAATCCGGACCTGTTTACGGAAGAGGAAATAGGGGGAAACCGTATTTATTACGCTCCAGGTTCGGAATACGACTGGTTTGATTGTTACGCTATGGTGATCGGTGAAAAATTGCTCATTATGGACATTGAAAAGGACTATGATGAGTATGTTGGAGTGATTTTGGAGAATCTTGTGTTACAGCGATAGAAAAGATATATGGATCCAATCGGGAGCCAGGCCAGACAGCGCTCCCCAGTTTCTGGAAAATATACACGGAGCCGAAAAATCCAGCCCCAGCCAGTGGACTGGAGGTTCCAACCGCGGTATAATGTCTGGAAAACAGGTATTATACCATCGCACACCGCGACACCATAAACGACCACACAGGAGGTATCCATGGCACTTTCTCTGATCACCGGCGGCTCGGGAGCCGGGAAAACGGAATATATTTATAAGAAGGTCATCGACTGGTCCATGAAGGAGCCCCAGAGGCAGTTTTTTGTCATCGTACCGGAGCAGAGCACCATGCAGGGGCAGAAGGATATCGTCCGTCTGCATCCGCGCCGGGGCACCATGAACATAGATATCGTCAGCTTTGAGCGTCTGGCCTACCGGATCTTCGGGGAGCTTTCCCTGCCCCAGCCGGAGATCCTGGACGATACGGGAAAGACCATGGTCTTACGGAAGCTGGCGGGAGAGCAGAAGGACCAGCTTCTTTTATTTTCTGCCCATCTGAACCAGACGGGCTTTATCGATGAGATCAAGTCCATGCTGTCGGAATTTTACCAGTACGGCGTCACGCCGGAGGCCTTAAAGGAGCAGATGGAAAAGGGGGACATGGGCCAGGTACTCCAGGGAAAGCTTACGGATATGAATGTGATCTACCGGGCGTTCCAGGCATTTATGCGGGAACGGTATATTACGGCGGAGGAGCTTCTGGACGTGCTGTGCCGGGTGGCGGAGCGCTCCAGGCTTTTAAGGGACAGCGTTCTGGTCCTGGACGGCTATACGGGCTTTACTCCGGTCCAGTACCGGCTTCTGGGCCAGCTCCTTAAGCTGTGCCGGGAGATGTATGTGACGGTCACAGCCACCGGGGACACGGATCTTTATGGCCCCGGCGACGAGGCGGACCTGTTCGATATGAGCCGGAAGATGGCCGGGAAATTAAAGCGTCTGGCCGAGGAGAACGGCGTGGCTGTGGGGCAGGATATCCGTCTGGCAGACCGGCCCTTGAAACGGTTTTCCCTGCGGCCGGAGCTGGATCATCTGGAGCGGACCATGTTCCGGTATCCCTACCGTCCCTGGGGAGGTCCTGCGGAGGGGATCCGTCTGGTCCAGGCGGAGAATCCTGCGGACGAGGTGGATTTTGTGGTGAACCAGATCCACCGGCTGGTGAAGAAGGATGGGTTCCGTTACCGGGAGATCGCCATTGTCTGCGGGGATCTGCCGGGGTATGAAAAGGAGATCCTGCACCAGTTTGAGGAGAACGGGATCCCCCTGTTCCTGGACAGCAAAAAGGACGTGTCCGGGAATCCCTTTATAAGGCTTATGAAAAGCGCCCTGGAGATCCTGCGGAGGGGCTTTGATTATGAAAGCATGTTCCAGTATCTGCGGACCGGACTGGTGACGGAGGAAGAGGAAAAGACCGACCGCCTGGAAACGTATGTGCGGGCCATGGGGATCCGGGGCTTAAAAAACTGGGAAGGCCAGTGG